>Ga0326728_10001667_pt1 | contig 77416 bp, 76 predicted proteins | sample MB3enrmetagenome_FD_207602 | JGI IMG/M metagenome (GOLD analysis project Ga0326728, IMG submission 207602) | Lab enriched peat soil microbial communities from McLean, Ithaca, NY, United States - MB31MN | ecosystem: Environmental > Terrestrial > Soil > Wetlands > Peat | place: USA: New York...
TAAACGTTACTGAATATCTCATTTTCAATCGTGCCAAAGATATTCGAAAACGCGCATGAAATGACGCAGCGATATGCGCGTTTCTTTTTTTATTACCGTGTAGTGGAAAAGCTGGAAGAATTTTATTTTCAGCATGAAAGCCAGAATAAGCAGCGCCGGTATTTTTTTCAGCAGCGTCCAAAACGATTCCCCGGCGTTGAACCAGCCCACGCCCTGATCCGGGCGTGTGAAAATTTTGCGCAGCCTGCGCGCGCTGAAATAGAAAGAAAAATAACCGTATAAAAGGTCCCGGCGCAGTTCCGCTTCGGTGACGCCGGGCGGGATGTAGGAAAACGGTATCGGCTTGAAAGGATTTTCTACAAAGGTCCCCACCGAGTTGAAATTCTCGTAGAGTCCCTTTACATGCAAACCGCCGTCCTGCTGCGCCAGCGAATAAAGTTCGGTTCCGGGATAAGGCGTGGCGTTGTTGAACCGCACCATGTCGAGCTTTAGTTCATGGCTTAGTTTTATCGCCGCCATGCGGTCCGTAAAGGTTTCGCCCGGCAGGCCGAAAATGAAGGTGGCGCTGACATGGAAACCCGCCTCTTTTGCCATGCGCACCGCGGCGGCGCACTGCGCTACTGTTTCCCCCTTCTTTATAGTTTTCATAAGCGTTTCAGACGCGGTTTCGAGTCCGAAGAACACGCTTCTAAAACCCGCCTGATAGAGGTCGGAAAGCAACTGGGGATTTACATTATCGCCGCGCGCCTGAAAATTGAAGGTCATCTTTTCGTGCAATTTGCGGCGCTTTATTTCTTCCAGCAATTCGTAAATGCGGTTTTTGTCCACCAGCAGGTTGTCGTCCAGAAAAAGCACGTAATTGCGGCCGTACTTGTCATGCAACGACTGCAACTCGTCGGCGATATCCTTTGCCGGTTTATGGCGGTAACGCTTGCCCGTGGTCGTGCGGTTGCTGCAAAAAATGCAGTTGTAAGGGCAGCCGCGCGAGCTGAGGATGAAGCCCAGGTCGTAATGCCCGGTGTCGAATAGCTGATAGGGAAAAGGCAAATTGAATTCCGGCGCGGGCTGCTGCGGGTTATGGATTATTTTCCCGTCCCGCCGGAACGAAAGATTGGGTATTTGCGCCGTGTCGCCGCCGGAGCGCAGCGCGCGGTAAAGCTCTATCAAAGTCTGCTCCCCCTCGCCGCGCACCACGTAATCGATATGTTTGTGCGCCAGCACCTCGTCGGGCATGGTGGTGGGGTGCAGCCCGCCGAAAATTATTATGCAGTCAGGATAAAGCCCGCGCAGTTTGTTTGAAAGCTCCAGCGCGTTTTTGAACGCCGCCGTCAGCACGCTGAAACCGAATATATAAGGCTTGGGCATCTTGGCCGCGAACGCCTGTATTTTCGCCAGAGAGTCCGGCTCGGTCTGCTCGTCGATATAATCCGCGTCGATATTTTCGGCCTTCAGCGCGGCAAGCAGGCTGCCCACGCCGATGGGCACGAAAATCGGCAGGAAGGGCTGGAATATCTTTAGCGCGTTTTTCTGCGACGAGTTGATAATAAGCATTCGCCATATTCTACAAAATGCCCGTCGGATGTTTTTGGACATTTACTTTCCCGTCTTTCTGTATGTAGAATAAGTGCGGAAGGACCCAATTTTGTTTCTTAGAGGAGATTACATAATGAAAGCCCTTGTTAAAAGCAAACGCGAACGCGGCATCTGGATGGAAGACGTCCCCAAGCCGCAGATTAAAGACACCGATGTTTTGATAAAAATAAAGAAGACCGCCATCTGCGGCACCGACGTGCATATCTATGACTGGAACGACTGGGCGCAAAAGACCATTCCGGTGCCGATGCATGTCGGCCACGAATTCGCCGGCGAGGTGGTGGAGCTTGGGCGCGCTGTTACCGGGCTTAAAATAGGCCAGCGCGTTTCAGGCGAAGGCCATGTGGTCTGCGGCCACTGCCGCAACTGCCGCGCCGGACAGCGCCATCTTTGCATAAACACAAGGGGAACCGGCGTGAACATCCCCGGCTGTTTTGCCGAGTATCTCTCGATGCCCGCCGTCAACGTTTTCCCGCTTCCAGACGATATTTCGGACGACGAGGCCGCCGTTTTCGATCCGTTCGGCAATGCGGTGCATACCGCGCTGTCCTATGATTTGGTCGGCGAAGATGTGCTTATAACCGGTGCGGGCCCGATAGGGATAATGGGTGCCGCCGTGGCAAAACACGTCGGCGCGCGCCATGTGGTGATAACCGATATGAACCCGTACCGTATGGAGCTGGCGAAAAAACTCGGCGTCGAGACCGTGGTGGACGTGCGCAAAGAAAATCTTGAGGACGCGATGAAAAAGCTCGGCATGACCGAAGGGTTCGACGTGGGCATGGAAATGTCCGGCAGCCCCGCCGCGTTCAACAGCATGCTTAAAAACGTGCGCATGGGCGGAAAGATTGCGCTGCTCGGCATTCTGCCCGACAACACTCAGATTCCGTGGGGCCAGATGATATTCAAGGGTCTGAAAATAAAATGCATTTACGGGCGCGAGATGTTCGAGACCTGGTACAAAATGACTGCGATGCTGCAAAGCGGCCTCGACATAAAGCCGATAATCACGCACCGCTTTCCGATACAGGATTACAAGGAAGGCTTCGAGCTTATGTGCTCCGGCAATTCCGGAAAGATTGTGCTGGACTGGACCACGCTTAAATAAGAGTTTTGGCGCAAAAGAAAAAGCCCGCCTTCCGGCGGGCTTTTTTTGTCTCAAATAACGCTAAACCGGCAGGCCGTTTACGGTTGCGATATCGCGGGCGGGATGGAAAGCGACCGGGCAAGCCGGTGCCCGGCCGCGATATAAAGGAAAGCGAGGCGGCGTTTTCGCCAGCCGCCGAGCGTTATAAGTATGTTCTATATTTTCTAAACCGGCAATCCGTTTGCTGCTGCGATATCGCGGGCTTTTTGCAGGTTTTGCATATTCCCTATATCCACCCAGATGCTGCCGTCTGTGCGGAAGGCGGCTATCTTTTTCCCCTCCGCCGCCATGCGCAGTTCCGCCGACATAAGCGAGAACTTTCCAGTTTCCTTTAACTCTTTCAGAAACTCCGGTTCAAAAACCTGCACAAGGTTGTAGCCGACTTTTGCGCAGTCCGCAAATTCCGGCGTGTCGCTCCAGCGGCCGCGCAGCAGCCCGTCCGGACCGAAAGCCAGCGGGCGTTTAGTCTCGCGCGGGGCAACCGCCATGGTGGCAAGCGCGCCGTTTTTTGCATGCGCCGCCTGTATCGCCTTTAGGTCTATGGAACTGAACGCGTCCACATTGTGCAGCATGAAGGGTTTGCCGTCGTCGAAAAACCGGGCGGCGTTCTTTAGTCCCCCTCCGGTTTCCAGCAGCTCGGCTTCGTAGGATACTTCGATGCGGATGCCGAAATTGTTTTTTGCTTTAAGAAAGTCCGCCACCTGCTGCGCGTGATGATGGGTGTTTACTATTATCTCGGTTACGCCCGCGTTTATCAGGCGGCGAGCCACTATTTCCAGCATCGGCATGCCGCCCACTTCCACCAGCGCTTTGGGCACGGTATCGGTCAAAGGGCGCAGGCGGGTTCCTATGCCCGCCGCCAGTATCATTGCTTTCATGTCAGCCTACTACGGTATGGGTAATCTCGACTTCCACGCCGTATTTTTCGCGCAGTTTTTTCGCCACATATTCGGCGCAGTAGACCGAGCGGTGCCTGCCGCCGGTGCAGCCGAAGGCTATCATCAAATCCGTAAAATTGCGGCTGCGGTAATTTTCCACGCTCTGGCTGACCAGCGCATAGACATTGTCGAGAAAACGGTCCACTTCCGGCTCTTTTTTGAGGAATTCCATAACCGGTGCGTCCTTGCCGGTAAGCTGCGCATATTGCGTATAGCGTCCCGGATTGGGCAGTGCGCGGCAGTCGAAAATAAAGCCGCCGCCGTGGCCCTTTTCGTCGCGCGGCAGCCCCTGCCTGAAGGAGAAGCTCTGTATGCGCACGGTAAGCGCCGGCTTTGCCGTGCCGAACTGGCGCAGGTATGAGGATTCCACTATTTTTTCAAAAACACCGGTCAGCGCAGGCAATTTCACCGGCAGCTGCGCCTTGCGCAGCAGGTATTCCAGATTGCGTATCGCATACGGTATGCTTTGCAGAAAATGCGTTTTCTTCTCGTAAAAGCCGCGCAGGCCGTATGCGCCCATCGCCTGCATTATGCGGATGTAGACGTAGCCGTAATAATGCTCGCGGAACGCGTCCCGGTCTATTTTTATCAGTTTGGAAACCGAGTCCAGATATAGCTCCAGCAGCTCCTCGCGGATTTCAAAGGGCATGTCCGCCTTGGCGTCGAAAATGAGCGAGGCGATGTCGTATTGCAGCGCGCCCTTGCGTCCGCCCTGATAATCTATGAACCACGGCCCGTCGGGGCGCACCATGATGTTGCGTGACTGGAAATCGCGATAGAGGAAATAATCGCGCGGCGCGGCCAGCAGGAAATCGGCGAACCTGTTGAAGTCGTCCTCCAGCTCCTGCTCGGTGAATGGGATTTTGGCCAGCTTCAGGAAATAATATTTGAAATAGTTTAAGTCCCACATCATCGACTGGCGGTCGAATGCCGCGCGCGGGTAGGAAACCGAATAATCCAGCTCCTTGCCGCCGTTTATCTGGAATTTGGGCAGTATCTGCACTGTCTGGCGGTAAATATCCAGCACTTCTTTTGGAAAGGCGCCGCCCGGTTTGCGCAGTTTTGTGAGCAACTGGAAAAGGTTGGTGTCGCCGAGGTCTTCTTCTATGTAGATGCCGCGTTCAAGGTCCTCTGCGTATATTTCAGGCACAGGCAGTCCGCATTTGCGGAAATGGCGCGAGAAGGAAAGGAATGCGATGTTTTCCTTGCGGTCGGCGTTCACCGCGCCTATGACGCTGCGTTTTGCGTCTTTCAGCCGGAAAAGCTTGCGGTCGGAACCGTCGCCCGGCATGGGCTCTATCGAATCAGGGCCATTACCGTAGTGTTTGGAAAACAAATCCCTTAGCGAATCCTGCATTTGCCGCTCCTTTGCTGCGCGATATATGCAAAATTATTTTAGCAAGTTAAACGGACAGATGAGAGCTGTTGCGGGTTTCCCCATCCGGTTGCAGCCCTTCCTTCATTATCAGTACGGCCAGCGCGATTAGCAGCAGCGGACTGACAACGATGCTCAGCATCAGCGTATGCACTATGGCGTAATTTTTGGGTATCATCATCAGCGCGAAAATAAGCGTATAGGCAAGGTCGTATCTGCCGGGCTTTTCGTTTACGAACAGGCAGAAGGGAATGAACAGGTTCAGTATTTTGTAGTCGGCGGAAGCATAGGGCAGCAGGTCCATCATTATCACGCAGAGCGTAATCTGTTTCCACAGCGTTTTTTCCCTGAGCACCATATAAAGCGTCATGCCCGCCGCCAGCAGCGCCGTAAGGATGAAATACGGTCCGGCGGATGCGGTGAAAAACGCCGCGTCCGGCACGTCCCTGCCCAGCAGCACGCAGGTCACGATAGCGCAGACCTTGAACAGGTCGAACAGGCTGTGGTTGAAGATTATCCAGCCTTTTACGAACACGTAGACGTTGTTGTAATTGGTCATCACTTCGCGCATCGCGTGCAGCACCGCCAGCGGCGTCATGCCGTAGGCCAGCGCGAGGATGAGAAATCCGGCCGCCGTCGCCGCCGCCAGATAACCTGCTGCGCGCGCAAGCCCTTTCCATCCGCCGTGCGCGTAGGCCAGCGGCAGGCAGGTCACCGGGAATATCTTGACCGCTGCGGCAAGGCCTATGGCCGAGAAGGCTGACAGTTTTTTTGCCGCCAGTCTTTCAGCCGCGAAAAACAGCAGCAGGAAGACAAAAATTTCGTTGTTCGCCCTGTCGACGGTGAGCAGCAGCGGATATGAGCATAGCGTAAATATCAGCAGCAGCGTGGCGCGGTATGCCGGGCTGCCCGCGTCCGCCACGTATTGCAGCACCTTTTTGCCGTAATAGAAAAGCAGTCCGCCCAGCACCACCGTCAGATAAAACCAAGGTGGAAGGAAGCGGCAGATGTAGAATATCACTTTTGCGGGCGGCGGCCATGCGTACATAAATCCCACATAAGGCCCCTTGGCAAGTTCTATCACCGGACTGGTGAAATCCGCGAACGGATGGTCCGGATTATACAGGAAGGTATTTGCGGGCCACCGGTATCCAAGGTAGAGCCCCATTATATAGTTGTAGATAACGGCGGCCACGAACCCTGCAAGCATTATAAAGGCCGTCAGCTCTACCTTGGACTGTTTCGTCATTGCACGCGGCACCAGAGCACTTTAAGGTATTCCCCTTCCGGGAAATCGGACGCCACGGGGTGATCGGGGCCCGCGCCGGTCTTTTTGAATATCTGCACTTTGCGTCCGGCGGCACCGACGGAGGAGCGCAGTATCTGCTGCAAATCCTCCATGCACACCAGTCCGCTGCAAGAGCAGGTGACGAATATCCCGCCCTCCTCCACCAGCGTCAGCGCGAGGCGGTTTAAGTCGCGGTATTTCTGCATGCCCTCTTCCCAGCCTTCGCGCGAGGCGATAAGCTTGTACGGGTCCAGCACCACCATGCCGAATTTCTTGCCGTTCTGGCCTAGCTGGCGCATATAAGGGAAGGCGTCCACGCAGACGCTTTCAATTTTCACATCGTTGATATGCGCGTTGCGTTCGCTCATAGCGGAAGCTTCCGGGTCCAGTTCCACGCAGGTGACTTCCTTTGCCCCACCTATCTTTTTTGCGTAGAGGCCAAAGCCTCCGGTGTAGCTGCAAACGTCCATCACGGTCTTGTCATGCGCGAACTGCGCCGCCAGCAGCCGGTTTTCGCGCTGGTCGCAGAAAAATCCGGTTTTGTAGCCGCCGGTGAGGTTGACCTCGAAATGAACGCCGTTTTCGGTTATGCGCGTTTTGTGCAGCGCCGACGAGTCGCGCCGTATCTTGAAGCCTTCCATCGTCTCGGTGTATTTGCTGGCGCGGTGTACGAATTTGGTTTCCGGGAAATGTTCGCGGAAGGCGTTTTCGATATTGTTGGCCTGCATGAACATGCCGCGCGAATAAAATTCCAGCGCGATATAATTGGCGTACCTGTCGGCGGTAAGGCCGGGCATGCCGTCGCCGTGGTCGTGTATAAGGCGGTAGGAATCGGTTGTCTTGTTTAGCCCCAGCACGTCGTGGCGCAGCGAAACCGCTTTTGCCACCTGACGGCGGAAGTATTCCTGCGCGCTGAAGGTTTTGCCTGACTCCCGGGAGATGAGGCGCAGCGCTATAAGGCTGCGGTCATTGTAAATGGCTATGCCGTAGGGCGCGCCTATCTTGTCGTAGACGGCGACAAGGTCGCCGGAGCGGATATCAGAGGATGCTTCCTCAAGCATGCGTTTGAAAAGATTGGGGCCCGAACCTGCGGAGCGCAGTTTTACCCACGGCAAAGTGCTGCCTTCGTGGGCTGCGGGGGCGTTTGTGGAATGCTTTAGTTTTTTGTCCGGTTGGGGGTGATAGTTCATAAATATTATTGTATTCTTATATATGGTAGCAAGCTGCGGGGGAGTAAAGCAAAAATCCCGCGCTAAATATTTCGAGGAGTACTCCTTATGACAGGAAAACATTCTGGCAGGACGCGCCCTGCCGCCGTCGCGGGCGGCTTTTATCCTGCCGATGCGGACGAGTTGTCCCGCGAGGTGAAGAGCTATTTGAAACCGGGCGAATCCGCGCCCGGCGGCACGGTGGGGCTGCTTGTGCCCCATGCCGGATACGTTTATTCCGGACTTACCGCCGGAGTGGGTTTTGCGGCTGTAAGGGACATGTTTTTCGACACCGTTGTCATACTCGGCACAGGTCATCACTCTGCGGTATACGGCGCGGCGCTTTACGGCCACGGCGCTTTTTCCACGCCGCTCGGCGATGTGGAGATAGACGCCGAGCTGAGCGACGAAATTTTGCGCTCCTCCCCGCTTTTCGAGGAGCTCCCCTCCGCGCATGCGCAGGAACATGCGATAGAAGTGCAGTTGCCGTTCCTTCAGATAGCATCCGGCAAGAAATTCAAGCTGGTACCGCTGCTGTTTAACATGGCCGGACGCCCGGAGCTGGAATCCATGGGCCGTGCGCTGGGCCGCGCGCTAAAGGGCAAAAAAGTTTTGCTTGTCATCTCCTCCGACCTTTCCCATTATCCCCCCGCCGACGTGGCGCAGAAATCCGACATGTCTTTTTTGTACGCGCTGGGCGTGGCGATGCGCTGCGGCGATCCCGGCTATCTGCTAAAGACCGAGCAGAAACTTATGGACATGGAACTGCCGGGCATGGACACGGTCTGCTGCGGCCACGCCGCGCTGGTCGCCGGGGCTTATGCCGCGCTGGAGCTTGGCGCGGGCGATTTCAGGCTGCTTCATTATTCCAATTCCGGCTATTTCGGCGGCGCGGACACCGCGCGCACGGTTGGTTACGGCGCGGGGCTGTTCTGCCGCGGCGAAGGCGAACTTTTCCCGCTTGCCGACGCGGAAAAGACCGCGCTGCTACGTCTCGCGCGCGAGAGCATAAAACGCGCGCTGGACCTGCGCGACCCGCTTGAACCGGCTCTTGGCGAATATCCCGCTTTTAACGTCCCGGCGGCTGCTTTTGTGACGCTGCAAATGGACGGCAAGCTGCGCGGCTGCATAGGCGGTCTCGAGGCGCGCCAGTCGCTGGCGGAGGCTGTGGCAAGGCTTGCGGTGGAAAGCGCTTTCGAGGATTCGCGGTTCCAGCCGCTGGAGGCCGGGGAATTGGAGAAGGTAAAGATTGAAATTTCCGTGCTTTCGCCGCTGGTCAAGGCGGACGCGAAAGACATAGTGCCCGGTAAACACGGCGTGGTCGTCCAAAGCGGCTGGCGCAGCGGCACATACCTGCCGCAGGTGTGGGAGCATTTCGGGACCAAAGAGGAGTTCCTGTCCTCGCTGTGCTCGGAAAAAGCTGGCATTCCAGCCGATGCGTGGAAAAAGAAGGGCACCGAATTGTACACCTATACGGCAACCGTCATAAGCGAATAGGTCTATATATCTCGCAAAAAAAGAGAAAGCCCGCGCGGGGAGAGGATGCGCGGGCTTTCTCTTTTTGTTAAATCCGTGAACTGTTTACAGGAACTTCCAGATGAACCAGGTGGCTATTGCGCCTATTACCGCGCCTATCGGTCCGCCGAACAGAAAGCCTATTCCCGCGCCAAGTCCGGCAACCGCTATGTCCTGAGCAACAGGGCCGATGAGATTATTTACGCCGTCGGTGAAGGACTTCATGCCTTTGGCTATGGCATCGCCTATTTTCTTGGTGACGGGGGTTTTTGCCGCGGGGGCGGGCACATCCGCAGTAACGGCAGGGACGGTGGAGCCTGTAACGTCAGGCGCGTCCGCCTTAAGCTGCGTTAAAGCGGTTTTCTTTTGTCCGTTGGAACCGCTGAGATCGACAGAGCCGCCGGTGGTGCCGGTACCGGTCACATTTTCGGCGAATGTCTTGCCGCTGTCCACCTTCGCCTGTTCGAGATTATCGGCATAAACAGTCCTGGCCGCAAACAGCGCTATCGCCGCAAAAATTATTATAAAAGCACTTTTCATAGAGTATCCTCTCCCCTGAAAGAATTTACCTTCAAGTCTATTATAGACCACTGCGCGGTTTTATGTAACGGGCACTGGACCCTATTTTTTGTAGGCCCTATGGCCCACAGCATAAACCCCGGTATACATTACGCGCAGCGAAATGCAAACTGCGCCATACGCCGATTACGGAGCAATTAATATGCCAAAAGTGCAATCCCCCCTGTTGGCTGACAAATAAATTCGGACGAAGGGATTAAAAAAGAAAGCCCGCGAAAAGCAGCGGGCTTTCTTTTTTGTTAGCAGAGAACGGTCTAGAGGAATTTCCAGATGAACCAAGTGGCCACGGCGCCAACTACCGCGCCTACGGGGCCGCCGAACAGAAAGCCTATTCCCGCGCCAAGTCCGGCAACCGCTATGTCCTGCGAGACCGGGCCGATAAGATTGTTGACCCCGTCGGTGAAAGACTTCATCCCGTTAGATATGGCATCGCCTATTTTCTTGGTGATGGGCGTTTTTGCAGCAGGCGCCGGGACATCGGATGAAACAGGCGGTACCGTAGCGCTGCTACCCGCCGGCTGTGTTGGCGTAGTCGGCTGTATTGGCTGCGTTGGCTGAATCGGCTGAGTCGGTTGAACCGGTTGAACCGGCTGAACCGGCTGTGTTGGATGTGTCGGCTGAGCCGGATGCGTCGGATGTGTTGGATGTGTTGGATGCGTTGGATTCGGTTTGGGTTTGCACTTGCCGTTGGCATCCACCCCGTAGAAGCAGCAATTGTTGCCTATAGGCGTGATTTTTGGCTGCGACGGTATCGGTACGGATATGGTTGATTGCGTATCCTTGCACCAGACATCGTAGCCGAACATGTTAAAGCATTTATGGGTGATGGTTGTAGCGGTGGCGGTCTGCGTTTGTGCGCGGCACGTTGCGCCGGAGGCGGCTACCGCGACCGTCACTAAAAAAATCAGTTTTAGCTTCCCCATATAAAGCTCCTTTTCGCAGGATAACTATACCATTCCAGAATTAGTATAGACCAAGAGGGATGGAGTTGACACTGTCACTTGACCCTATTTTTTGTAGGCCTTAGGACCTATGAAAGGCCCTGCTCAATAGTATACAATACGCGCGCTGAAAAGCAAGCGGCGGCTGGCTTAGTATCCCATCGGAATCACAAAGCCGGTTTCCCCTTTAGGCGGGCAGACTTCCAGATAGCGTATGTTTTTCTTCTCAATTGATTTTGCGATATGTTCCACCGCGCATTTGCCGCAGAGCGAAACCGGAGGCGGATTTTCCTTAAGCAGCGTTACGGATATCCCGTCGTCAAGCACTTGCGTGAAAGTTTTTGCATCAAGTCCCGCCGACTCCACCCACAGGTAATGCGCGGGTTTATCGCAGCAGGAGCAGGAAGTTTTCATCCCGGAAAGCAGTTTCTCCGTGTCGTCTGAAATAGCCGAGTTGGGGAAATGCTCTTTCCAGTCTTTGGCATCCTGAAATGCATAACAGGGCAAACCGTCGACCGGTTCTATTACGACGGCGCGTCCGAGAAATATGGAGTATTCCCGTTGCAGGGTTGTCGTCAGGCATTTATTGCACAGCGGTTTTATATCTTCCGGTTCGGTTTCCGCGTGCATGGAATGTCCGTGCCGCGCCGGAGCGCCGCATTGCGAACATAGTTGTTCTGTCGGCAACGGCGTTTTTTTCCCGAATTTGGCTAACAGAAAAAGCGTAGCAATTGCCGCTGCCATAGCCAGTACTATGAATATCATGATTTTCCCCCCGTACGCAAAAAAAAATGCCCCTACCAAGAATCGAACTTGGATAATCCGCTTAGAAGGCGGGTGCTCTATCCATTGAGCTATAGGGGCGCATATATGCTGCCGGCGAGTGAGTCATGCCGCGCTATGTCTGTATATTTTATAAAACTATTGGGATGCAAATAAGCTAAAATTTTAAATAACGCTCCGCTTCATGCGGCGACGGTGAATATAGAATGAAAAAAACATCTCCTTCAGGACTGCTTGATTTCTCCTATTCCCGCATGGGAATGTATCTCGAATGCCCCAAGAAATTCGAATTCCGCTACGTCTACAAACTGCCGGAAAAACCCAAGTCTTATTTCGCTTTCGGCCACAGCGTGCACAGCGCGCTGGAGTTCCTCTATAACGTGGACAATCCCCCCTTCCCGTCGATGGAATCGCTGCTGCAGCGGTTCCGCCAGCTCTGGGACGCCAGCAGCTGGGAGGCCAAGGGCTACCGTTCCAAAATCAAGGCCGACGAGGATTTCCAGAAGGGCCTCGACATGCTCGGCCGCTATTATTTGCAGCACAAAGAGACGTTGAAAGTGCCGCTCGCGGTCGAGTTCAAAACCAAAATCCCGGTGGACGGCCTCAATGTCATCATGATAGCCGACCGCATCGATTATCTTGGCGACGGCAAGATGGCCGTGGTGGACTACAAGACCGGCAAGGCCGTGGAGCGCGAGCCGGACCAGCTTTACATGTACCAAAAGCTGCTGGACATCTCCTCCGATTTACAGAATCTGGCCAAGACTAAAACAGGATTCTCCGGCCCGTTCACCGTGCAGAAGATGAATTTCTGCCATGTGCCGTCGCTGGACGAGTCGTTTTTCGAGCGTGCCGACGAAGGCACGCTCGGCGAATTCTGGAAAAAGGTGCTCGGCGTGGCCGAGGACATACGCGCCAAAAAATTCCAGCCCTCTCCCGGCGAGACCAAATGCCGCTTCTGCGATTTCGCCGACCGCTGCGACCGCGGCGCAGGCGTGTTCCGCGCGCCGCCGGGCGGCGCGGCGACCGAATTGGCGGATGTCCCGGCCGGGCCCGTAGCCGATCCTCTCGCCGCCAAAATAGACCGTCTCGGCGAGCTTGCCGAGCAGTCGGCAAAAATGGCCGCCGAAAGCGAAACGCTGCGCCGGGAAATACTGGCGCTTATGCGCGAGCGAGGCTTCAACCGCCATTTCGGAAAAAAATTCCAGGCGAAGATCGAGAAGAAAACAAGTTTCGAGATAACGGACCAGAAAGCGCTGCTCTCCGTTCTGGGCGAGACCGGGCTGTTAAAACGCACGCTGGTGCCCACCAAAAAGACCGTGGAAAAACTGCTGGCTGCGGACGATATCCCCGCCGAGCAGCGCGAGAGACTGGGCCGCTACGCCGCTACGCGCGAGACGCAAGAGCTTAATCTCGGCAAAATAGAAGACTAGTTTTTATGCGCGACATTTTAATAGTTCTCGATCAGGGCAGTTCCAGTTCCCGCGCGATGGCGGTGGACGCGGGCGGAAACATCGTCGCGCAGACGCGCCGCGCGATACGCGCGCAGTTCCCCGCGCCCGGCATGTCGCATTACGACGCCAGGGAACTGCTGCAAAGCCAGCTTGATGCGCTGTACGAACTTTTTGAAAAGCTTGCCTCGTCCGACGAGCCCGCCGTGCTGGGCGTCGCGGCGCAGCGCTCCACTATAATACTCTGGGACAAAAAAAGCGGCGAGCCGCTTTGCCCCGCGCTGAGCTGGCAGGACGGGCGTGCCGCCGGGCTGCTTTCCGAAGTGAAATTGTCGCATGAAAAGACCCACGAACTTACCGGGCTTTACAAAACCCCGTATTATTCCGCTTCCAAAATAGCCTGGTGCCTGCGCAATTATCCGGATGCCGCGCTTGCCGCTAAAAACGGCACGCTTGCCATCGGCACCGTCGGCAGCTATCTGGTCTGGAGCCTTACCGGGGGCGAGATTTTCGCCGCCGATCCGACGCTGGCGCAGCGCACCATGCTTTTCGATTTGCAGTCCTGGGGCTGGAACAAGGAACTGGCGGCCCTTTTCGACGTGCCTGAAAACTGCCTGCCGCGCATACTTGCCACCACGGAAGACTACGGCGTGTTCAATTCCCCGCGCGGCCCGCTGCCTATCCGGGTGATGATAGGCGACCAGCAGGCCGCCATGCTCGGCGCGGGAGTTTTTTCCGCCGAAACGGCCGCGATAAATTACGGCACCGGCGCATTTTTCCTAGCCGCCACCGGCGGCAAACGCCTTTCTCTGCCGGGATTTTTAAATTCCGTTTCCCCGCTGCCCGGCGAGTATCTTATAGAAGGCACGGTCAATGCCGCTTCTTCCATGCTGGACTGGCTGCGTCAGCTGGGCATAGAGTTTGACGCGGAGGATGTGGACGAGCTTTGCCTAGCCTCGCAAAATCCGCCGCGGGTGCTTTGCGCCATCGGCGGCATAGGCAGCCCGTACTGGGACTACAAAACGTCCACGACTTTCACCGGCATGAACCTTAAAACCTGCAAGGCGGACATCGTGCGCGGCACGCTGGAAGGCATAGCCGCCATGCTGGCCGTCAACGCTCTGGCGGCGAAACGGGCGGGCGCCGGTTTCACAAAAATAATGGCGTCGGGCGGGCTTTCCAATTCGGATTTCCTTTTGCAGTTGCAAAGCGATCTGCTGCAAATGCCGGTGGAGCGCTGCTCCGTGGCGGAGACCACCGCGCTCGGCGCAGCATGGCTTATGGCGCGCGATCGCGGGCTGTTGCGGCAAGAATGGGGCGGCGGAACAGGTAAAATATTCTCCCCCGCTATCGACTCCAAAACCGCCGCCGCCAGGATGGAAAACTGGCTCAAGTTTTACGACGGCGTCAAAATCCTGACGGAGAAACTTTCATAGTCCAGTCTGCTATAAAATAAAAAACCGGGCATTTAAGCCCGGTTTTTCTGTTTGGAAATATTGTCTACGAGAGGCTTTGCACATATCTTTCGGTTTCTATGCCTGCCATCGCGCCCGTGCCTGCGGACGTGATGCCCTGCTTGTAGTTCGTATCGGCGACATCGCCCGCCGCGAATACTCCTTCCACCGAGGTGCGGGTGCGCGGGTCGGCCAGTATATAACCGGCTTCGTCCAGACGCAGCTGCCCCTCGAACAGTTTGGTATTCGGTTCATGGCCTATCGCGACGAAAAGTCCGCTGCACGCCAGTTGCGAAGCCTGCCCCGTCTTTACGTTTTTAAGGCGCAGTCCTTCAACGGTGTTGGTGCCGGTTATCTCTTCTATCACGCTGTCCCAGACGAACTCTATCTTGGGGTTCTTTTCCGCCTGCGCGACTATCGCGGCCGCGGCGCGCAGCTTGTCCCGCCGGTGTATCACGGTGACCTTGTTTACGAAACGGGTCAGGAAAAGCGCGTCGCCGAGCGCGGTGTCGCCGCCGCCCGCCACGCAGACTTCCTTGCCGCGGTAGAAGAACCCGTCGCAGGTGGCGCAGGCGGAAACGCCCTTGCCCATGAATTTCTTTTCGGATTCAAGGCCCAGCCAGCGCGCTTTCGCGCCGGTGGCCACGACAACGGCTTTTGCGTTGTAGGTCGCGCCGCACGAAGATTCTATTTTCAGCGGACGGCCGGAAAAATCCACCCGGGCCACATCATCGGTAAGTATATGTGCGCCCATGCGCTTGCACTGCTTGTGCATGCGCTCCATCAGCTCGGCTCCGGAAATGGGTTCCGGAAATCCGGGAAAATTCTCTATCTCGTAGGTAAGCAGCAGCTGTCCGCCGGGTATGGTCCCGCCGAAAACCACCGGCTTTAGCCCGGAGCGGGTTATGTATATCGCCGCCGTGCAGCCCGCAGGGCCCGCGCCGATTATCGCTACGTCTATGTCGGTTGCCGTCATCTTACTTTGCTGCGTCCGGCTGCTTGGACGAACTGTCTGCGGCTTTTGGCTGCGGTTGCGCGGGAACCGGGAATTTGCGCCCGAAATAAGCCTCGCAGTCCTTGCGGAAATCGTCCTGCCAGGCGTTTACCAGGGTCTTGTCGTTTTTTGCGGAAGCGTCGGCGTTTAGAAGATCGAACATTTTCTTGACAGGGAACTGCGTGTCCGGGGATTTTGCCTGCTTGTCGCGCCAGTCGGCGATAAGCGCGCCCAGCGCTGCGTTGCGCGTTTTTTCCTCGGACTGCTTGGCCGTTACGTATTTAACGAAACTTTTGTTGGATTTGGCGAAATATGAAGGAGCCTGCGCCTTGGATATTTTTGACAGTATCTCGCCGAAAAACGTCCCGAAATCCTGCCGCGCGCTTTCCAGCTGGGCGAGCATCGAAACGTCCAGCACGCCGCCGGCGCCGCCTTCCGCCCATTTAAGCTTCTTGTAAAATTCTATCTCTATTGCCCTGGCCTGGCGCTGCTTCTGCGCCGCGACGCTCAATGCCACAGCCGTAAATATGTTGTAGCGGTAGGCCTTTTTGTCGGCTTTCCACTTGTTGCGTTCCTTGTCGGTAAGGTTGGTGCGCAGCAGGTATTCCACGGCAGTCTCACCGTTGGGCCCGACGAAATATACACTGTCTTTCGCGTCCGCGGCGAAGGCGCGCGGCGCGAGTATGGATGCGAATAAAAGAGCGTAAAGTAATTTTCTCATATGGAGATTATATCAATATACGGCGGAGGGCGGCGCGGCGATTGCGTCAGCCCGTTTTGAGGGACTTGTTATTTCGCCGGGTTGAAACCGGCTTTCGCCAGCAATTCCGTCAGGAGTCCGCAGGGCAGGCCGACCACATTGTCGCGCGGGCCGACTATCTTTTTTATGAAACGGTCGTCGTCGTCCTGCACGGCGTAGGCTCCGGCCTTGTCGTGATGCTTGTGCGACAGGACGGTCAGTTCTTCAATGGAAAGTTTTCTGGCGCGGCAGCGGGAGACTTCGTACCCGGCATATTCCTTCCCGCCGCAAATTACGGCTACGCCGGTGTACACGCTCTGCCAGCTGTTGTTTTGCAGCGCAAGCAGGCGCAGCGCGTCCTTCTGGTCTTTTGGCTTCCCCAGTATCCGTCCCTTGCATACCACTATAGTATCCGAGCCGATGACCAATGCTTCGGGATGCTTTGCGGCAACGGTTTTCGCCTTGCGCAGCGCGAGGTTGCGCACCAGCGCGGACGGACGCGCATAATTGTTGCTTTCGTCGCAGTCGCTGGGTATTATGCGGAATTTCAGCCCCATGCCGCGCAGCAGTTCCCTGCGGCGCGGCGACTGTGAGGCGAGAATTATCTCGGGCTTCACTTGGTGAAGACTGCCCGCGAAAGGAAGGCCGCCAGCAGTATGCCTATAACCCCGGTGATGTTGAACTTGAACATGCACCCGAAGGTCAGGTCTATTATGCCAAGGTCAAGCTCGGTCGGCTTTATGCCGCGCGCAAGCTGCGTGGCGAAAAGGTCGTGTATGGAGCCCTGCGGGAACCCCATCGCCAGCGCCTTGCCGATGAAATCGCCCAGCAGCGCGCCCACCAGTATTATCACCAGAAAATAGATAACGCTTTTCATTTTTATTTTTCCTCTGGCGGCGGCTGCGGCCGCGACGGAGGCTTTGGCATATCCTCCGGATGCATCGGCAGGGCGGTGAAGGTGGAATTTGCTCCCAGCCAGTCGATATAGGCGGGGTTAGCCTCCGCTATGGGCATGGCTATAACTTCCGGCACCTGGTCCGGATGGTTTTCCTTCACGAAAAGCAGCAGCTCGGGGAAAAGCGCGGCGCGCGTTTTCGCAAGCAGTATGACTTCCTCGCCCTTTTGGGTTTTTTCTTCCCACCAGTAAACCGAGGTTACCCCGCTTATCATCTGGACGCAGGCGGCCAGGCGCTTTTCCACAAGCCCCCTGGCTATTTTCTCGGCGGTTTTTTTGTCGGGTACGCTTATGTGCACTATCTGATAGTTTATCGTCTGCATAGCAACATTCTAGCAAGTTATTCCCGTTTTTTAGTCTTTCCCCCGCCAAGAATTATGGCGGTGTTTTTGCGGTTTACGGGGCTTATGACGCCGTATTCCGTTATGATGCCGGTGATGAGTTCCGCCGGAGTCATGTCGAAAGCGGGGTGGCGCGCTTTTGCGCCTTTGGGGGCGATGTCGATCCCGCAGATGCGGCAGACTTCCTCGGAGGAGCGTTCCTCTATCGGTATGTCCTTGCCGGAGCGCAGCGTCATGTCGAAAGTAGGTTTCGGCGCTGCGATATAAAACTTCACGCCGTGGTATTTGGCCAGCACGGCAAGCATGTAGGTGCCGATTTTGTTGGCCGTGTCGCCGTTGGAGGCGATGCGGTCCGCCCCGGCGATTACCGCAGATATCTTGCAGGTGCGCATGATATGCGCGGCCATGTTGTCGGTGATGAGCGTGGAGGGTATTTTTTCGTCCATCAGCTCAAACATCGTAAGGCGCGCGCCCTGAAGATAAGGCCGCGTTTCGCAGGCGAAAACATGCTTTATCTTGTTCTGGTAAAAAGCTTCTTTTATGACGCCCACCGCCGTGCCCATGCCCGCCGTGGCCAGCGCTCCGGCGTTGCAGATGGTCATTACGGTGGAATCTTTGGGCAGCAGCGCGGCGCCGTATTTGGAGAGGGCGGCGTTTGCGTCCACGTCCTCCTGATAAATAGCGGCCGCGCCGGAGGCTGCCAGTTTGGCCAGCGCCACATAATGTTTCTGCGTGAAAGCGGATGCGCGGTTGGCGGCTATATAGCGGCTGGATTTTTCGTGCAGCCTGTCTATCGCGTAGGCCAGCGCGAGGGCTGTGGGGCGCGCGTCGCGCAGCGTTTTTGCGTCGGTATCCAGACGTTTTTGCAGTTCGGACCAGGAGCGCGGCGCGGCCGTGTTGAATGAGAGCGCGTAGCCGTACGCTGCGGTGCAGCCGATGAGCGGCGCGCCGCGCGTCACCATGTCGCGTATCGCGGTTGCGGTCTGCGCCGGGGTTTTAGCCCGGACGTAGACGGTTTTGGAAGGAAGAAGGCGCTGGTCGAGTATATCCAGCGCCGTCTTGGTATAGCGTATGCGGTCTATCATTGCAGGGGAGTGTTTACGGTATGGATTCCATTACGCGTTTCAAGTCCTCTTCGGACTTGCCGCATATCTCCACCGTTTTTTCGCGTCCCTTTGCGCCGCGGATAATGTTTACCGAGCGGGAAGTTACGGCGAAGAAATCAGCAAGGAAATCCTTTAGTGTGTCGTTTGCCTCATCATCCAGCCGCGGAACTGCCACTTTGACCCTGAGGACGCTGCCTATGCGGCTTATCACTTCGTTGTCCACGGCGTTAGGTATGACTCTGACTTTCACTATCATGCACTCCCTCCTGTTGCGCAAAAATAGCGCTGCCTATGCGGGGAAGGGTTGAACCCTCCTCCACCGCAGTTTCAAAATCGCCTGTCATGCCGAGCGAGAGATAACACCTGAAACCTTTTACCGACGGCTGCGGAAAATCCCTGTCAAACAGCGCCCTGACTTTCCCGAACAGCGGGCGCAGCTCCTGCTCGTTTTCCGTTACGGGCGCTATTGCCATGTAGCCGCGCACCGCCAGCCCTTCTATCTTCGACGCCGCCTCGGCAAGCCTGCCTGCGTCGTCCAGCGAAGCCCCTGACTGCGTTTCCCTGCCGGTCAGTTTTATCTGTACCATCACCGGCATTATTCTGCCGGTTTCCTGCGCTTTTTTCCCAAGGGTGATCGCGGTCTCCAGATTATCCAGCGAATCCACGGATCCGAAAAAACCCGCGGCTTTCGCCGCTTTATTGGACTGCAAATGCCCGATCAGGTGCAGGGTAACGTTTTTCCTGTCCGCAAGCGCGGGCGATTGCCAGCGCTGCATGGAAGGCTGTACCCTGTTTTCCCCCACATGCTTTATTCTGCCATCTGCAAGCAGGGCTGCTATCTGATCTTCCCCGGCATATTTGGTTACAGCCATCACTTCCACTTCCTGCGGATTGCGCCCGGCCCTTTTGCAGGCCGCTTCTATGCGCGACAACACCGAATCCAGTCTGTCCTTTATCAATGCGTCCATCCCGGTAAGTGGAAACATACTGTAACTCCTGCTTGACATATTGTACCAAAATTTAGTTATATGCGCAATTTTTCACGCTGTTGGCGTGAAGGATTGCGTATGTTCCTTGATATCGCGGTCCGATATATCGGACCGGTTTCCTTCAACACGCAGTGTTAGGAATTGCGGACGGTCCCTGATATCGCGGTCAGACATGTCTGGCCGTTTTTCATAACCCTAACCATAACCATTCTTTCCCCCTGCTCTGTACGTGACAAATTAACAGCACCGGTACAAAAGCGCGCACACGGGAAAGTGTGCCAGCTTCGTTTTTAATCAATGCGGCGGTTTTTTAAAACTGCTAAAAAGTATCCTGTCTTATGAATATATTCTCCGGCATCTGGGTTCTGGTTTACTGCAACGCGCTGATTTCTTCCGGCTACGCGCTGTCGATGCCGTTTTTTGCCGTATATCTCAGCGTGGAGCGCGGCTTGCCGATGAGCCTTACCGGGGCTTTTCTTTCCATCTCCATGCTGTCCGGCGCGCTGGCCAACGGCCTCGGCGGCGAGCTGTCCGATACTCTGGGTCGCAGGAAGGTGATGCTTTTCGCGCTGGTGTCGCGCTGCATTTTTACGGCGCTTATGGCGCTGGCGATTCATGACCGCGCGGCCTACGCATGGCTGCTGGCGCTGCATATGGCGGGCGGATTTTTCGGGATGTTCTTCGGTCCCGCCGCGCAGGCGTGGATAGCCGACCATTCCGGGCCCAGGGAACGGCTGGAGCATTTCGGCTTGCTGCGCATAGGCGGCAATCTGGGCTGGGCGCTGGGGCCGATGATAGGCGGGCTTGTGGCATCCAAATCCTACGCGCTTATGTTCGCCATCACCTCCATGGTTTACGGAGTGTGCAGCCTGGTGGTGTTTTTCTGCGTGGAGGAATCGTCCGGCAGGACGGGGCGGCGCGCGCGTTTGTCGGACATGCTGATGGAGCTGAAAGTGCCGCGTTTCGCGCGGCTTTGCACGCTGGGTTTTATAATTTCCACCGTGATGAGCCAGCTTGTAGTCGGGCTTTCGCTTTACTGCATGAAATACCTGCATTACTCCCAGCATCAGGTGGGGATGCTGTTTTCCGTCAACGGTTTCGTGGTCGTTTTTTTTCAGTATTCGGTAAGCAGGCTGATGAAGCGCACCCGCATCTCCGGCGCGATGGCCGTCGGCGCGCTTCTGTACGCGCTGGGCTACGGGATAGTCGGGTTTTCAAATATATTTTTGTGGACAGCGACCGGGATACTGCTGCTTTCATTCGGCGAAACCGCCGTCTCTCCGGGACTGACCACGCTGGGCTCCAATATCGCGCCGCAGGGACGCAAGGGAAGATATCTCGGCATGCAGGCTCTGGTGCAGCAGACGGGGTCGTCCTTCGGCATTTTCCTCGGAGGGAACGGTATGGAAATGCTCGCTCCCTCGTGGCAGCAGGGCCCGTGGGTGCTGATAGTGCTGATAGCGCTCTGCGCCGCGCTGGGTTTTTACGGGATGAAAAAGCATCTTCTCCCGGAAGAGGACGGTATAAAAGATTTTCCTCTGCCGTTGCATCCGGATAAGGAGGCTGAAATATAAGTTTGCGCCGCAGGAAAGCAGGGTTGGTGTGGAATTTTGCGGGGCCGCGCTGGTGCAGCGCGGTTTTTTTATGCCAGCGGGAGTCTTGAGCGGGCTTTTGTTATCTTGTCGTGATACTCTATGACCATATTCGGTTTTTGCGGAGCGCCGATGTCGCGCAGGTGATGGCATACCGCATAGCCTTCCGATTCCAGCGTATATAGCGCCGTCCAGCGTTTTATTGCGGCGTCATCCTGCGGCTCGAAAGGCCAGCGGCCGGGGATTCTTTTGAAGCCGATGCGCTCGGGCTTGGGCGTAAGCCTTGCGCGGTAACAGTCCTGCTTTCTGCAAAGCAGCGCAAACAGCGGATCGGCGTTGCAGCGGCGCATAAGCGTGCGCGATTCCTTGCCCGCGGGTTTAAGGTAATGCCCGTTCAATATGACGCGCATCCCCTTGCAGGTTTCATATATGCGAAAGCCGAAATCGGCGTATTCCGGACGTGCGGCCAGCAGCTCCATGTCCGCCATAATGGCCGCTTTGTTTTCCGGGGTTTTGCGCAAGCCCAGGAATTCGGCGAAGGTGCGGCGGTGGCGGTCTATGTCTATTATTGTGGTGGATTCGGTGTTTAGTATCAGCGCGCCGTAGCGGTTGCGGGTTACGGCGTTTTTATCGTTAAGGCGCTCTATCAGTTCCTCGGCGATGTCCGCATCGTAATCTGCGGGTTGCGGGCTTGCGCCGGATATCTTGTTCTGCACTGCCTCGCGGCGGCGCCGGGCATCCAGAAGGGCTTCCTCGGGCGACTGGTCGGAGCGGCCAAGGCAGGATATTTCCTTTGGGCCGTCCTTTGTCTGCACGGTGAATTTTTCCCGTATCCAGTAGCTGTAGAGTTTCATCCTGTCTGCCTTGTTTTTCAGTCGGAAAACCGGCCGCCGCGTCCGCTTTTCTTTTCGGAACGCAGGCGTTTTGATTCCAGCCGGCGCATTTTGGAGCCGTGCGTGGGTTTTGTGGCGTGACGGCGTTTTGGGCGGCGCATCGCCGCCGCGATGAGTTCCATAAGCCTTGCCCGCGCGGCGCTGCGGTTCTGCTCCTGAGTGCGGTATTCGCTGGCGATGATGAGGATGTCCCCCTCCGCCGTCAGTTTCGCTCCGGCAAGCTGTTTGAGCCGCGACTGCGTTTCCCAGCCAAGGCCGGACAACGCCGGAAAAAAACGCAGTTGCACCGCGGTGGCGACTTTGTTTACGTTCTGTCCGCCATGGCCTCCGCTGCGCACGAATTTTTCCTCGAAACTGCCGGGCGGCGGTTGCCGCCTGTTACTTTCTCCGTCCATATTGGTTATGCTAGCAAATTATCATTTGCATAAAGAAACAGCGCCCCTTGCGGGGCGCTGTCGTTAAGCTTGTGCCTGAGGACTAATACATGTCTCCGCCGGGCATGCCGCCGGGCATGGAGGGCATCTTGTCCTTTTTCTCGGGCAGGTCGGCTACCAGCGCCTCGCTGAGGAGGACGGTGGAGGCTATCGACGCTGCGTTTTGCAGCGCGGTGCGCACCACTTTGGCCGGGTCAACCACGCCGGCCTTTATCAGGTCGACATACTCGCCGTTTTCTGCGTTGAAGCCGTGGTTCTCGCCGAGGCCGCGCACTTTCTCGATGACCACGGAGCCGTCGTCTCCGGCATTGGTGGCTATCATGCGCAGCGGGGAGCTGAGCGAGCGGCGCACTATGTTGATGCCGGTCTGCTCGTCCTCGTTGTCGCCCTTGAGGTTGTCGAGAATCTTTTCGCAGCGGATGAGCGCCACGCCGCCGCCGGGAACCAGTCCTTCTTCGACGCCCGCGCGGGTCGCGTTCTTTGCGTCCTCGACTTTGGCTTTCTTGGCCTTCATCTCGGTTTCGGTGGCCGCGCCTACGCTGATGACGGCTACGCCGCCGGACAGCTTGGCAAGCCTTTCCTCGAGTTTCTCCCTGTCGTAATCGGAGGTGGCGTCCTTTATCTGGCGGCGGAGCTGGTCCGCGCGCTTTTTTATTTCGGCCTTGTCGCCCACGCCGTCGACAATGGTGGTGTTTTCCTTGTCGATGACTATGCGCTTGGCGTGGCCGAGCATTTCAAGGCCGGCCTTTTCGAGCTTGGAGCCGGTCTCTTCGCTGATGACCTGGCCGCCGGTGAGTATGGCGATGTCGGCAAGCATGTCTTTGCGGCGGTCGCCAAATCCCGGCGCCTTTACCGCGCAGCCCTTGAGGGTGCCGCGCATCTTGTTGAATACCAGGGTGGCAAGCGCTTCGCCGTCGAGATCCTCGGCTATGATGAGGAACGGCTTGCCTGCTTCCACTATTTTCTGGAGTACGGGCATAAGCTCGTTCATCGACGAAATTTTCTTGTCGGTGATGAGGATGTAGCAGTCCTCGAGCACGGTCTCCATGCGGTCCGCGTCGGTCACGAAATACGGGGAGATGTAGCCGCGGTCGAACTGCATGCCTTCTACGACGTCGAGGGTGGTCTCGGCGGACTTGCCTTCCTCTATGGTGATTACGCCCTCGTGGCCCACTTTTTCCATCGCCTGGGCGATGAGGTCGCCGATGATGCGGTCATTGGCGGAAATGGTCGCTATCTGCGCCTTTTCCTCGCGGGTCTTCACCGGCTTGTGCATCTTCTTTATCTCTTCGCACACGGCGTCCACGGCCTTGGCCATGCCGCGCTTTACGTGCGTCGGGTTGGCTCCGGCGGTGATGTTTTTGACGCCTTCGGCAAGCAGCGCCTGCGCGAGCACGGTGGCGGTGGTGGTGCCGTCGCCGGCTATGTCGTTGGTCTTGGAGGCGACTTCCTTTATGAGCTGCGCGCCCATGTTCTCGAAATGGTCTTCAAGCTCGATTTCCTTGGCTATCGTCACGCCGTCGTCGATGATGGACGGGTAGCCGAATTTTTTCTCGAGCACCACGCTGCGGCCCTTGGGCCCGAGCGTCACTTTAACGGCGTTTGCAACCTTGTCTATGCCGGCTTTAATGCGCGTGCGCGCGTCTTCGCCGAAAACTATCTGTTTTGCCATATTGATTCAGTCTCCTTTATGTATGTTTTTTTGCGCGCCGGGGCGGCCTTTGCGCCTCGCCCGGAGTGATGAAAAGTATTATTTCAATATGCCAAGGATCTCGTGTTCAGCTATGATGAGATACTCCACATCCTCAACCTTGACTCTGTGTCCAGAATATTCTCCGTATAGAACTCTGTCATTAACTTTTAGCTCCATTGGGAGACGTTTACCTTCATCGGTCATTTTTCCCGGACCGACAGCAATGATTTCGCCTTCCTGCGGTTTGTCCTTTGCTGTGTCGGGGATGATTATTCCTCCCTTGCGCACTTCTTTTGGTTCTATGGGTTTTACAACCACATTGTTACTCAAGGGCAGTATCTTGATTTCCGCCATAGTGATGTTCCTCCTTAGTATGATGTCGCCGGTGTTCATTTACGGCGCTATATTAGCACTCAGTCTATCTGAATGCTAGTTTATCATATGTGCCGCAGAGTTGTCAATGGCACTCTTTTAATAGGACTGCTAATTATTTTTTGCCGACGGGGAAGAGGACTTTCCGGTAAGGGAACGAAACAGGCGGCCTATCTTTTCGAAGATGGTCGGACTGCGGAATTTGATTATGGCTACGGTGACGTTGTCGGGGCCGCCGTTTTCCAGCGCCATGTTCACCAGCTGCACGCACATCTGCGCTATCGTCGTTTCGGAAGCCAGCACTTTTTGTATGGGCATTTCCTTTACGGCCTTGAAAAGCCCGTCGGAGCAGATGAGCAGTATGTCGCCGTCTATAACGCTGAGCTCGCCCGCGTCTATCTTTATGCTCTTGCTTATGCCCATCGCGCGGGTGAGGATATTCTGCATCGTGGAGGTTTCGGCCTCCTCTCTGGTCATTATGCCTTTGCGCACCTGTTCCATCACGAGGGAATGGTCGTTGGTCAGCTGCGTCATGTTGTCTTCGCGCAGCAGATATATGCGCGAATCGCCGATATGCGCTATCGCGGCGGCGTTGCCTTCCACCAGCACCGCGCTGAGCGTGGTGCCCATGCCGCGGCTTTCGGTCTGTTTTATGGAAGTTGAATAAATTGTGTCGTTGGCCTCGTGCGCTGCGAAGTGGATGAGGTTTGCCGCCGCCGAAAGCCGGGTGTCCGGGTTTTTTACTTCCATTGCGCCGGATTTAAGGGAAATCAGCGCCTCGCGCAGCGTTTTTACCGCCAGGCTGCTGGCCAGTTCCCCTGCGTTATGCCCCCCCATGCCGTCGGCCACGGCGGCAAGGCCGAGCTCCTCGTCGACTATGACATTGTCCTCGTTATTGTCGCGGACCTTGCCCTTGTCGGTGATGCAGGCGAACTGCGGTATAAGGGTGTCCATATCGCTCATCAGAACCTCGTGGCCTCGCCGGCGTTCTTGAGCCTTGACGCGAACGCTATGAAAACCCCGGCGGCCAGTATCAGCGCAGCCAGCAGGTAGGAGCCCTGCTGCCCTGCCTTGTCCTGGAAACGGGAGAAAGGCTCGCGCAGCGCTTCGCGCCACGCCTCGTCTTTTAATTCCTCAATCGGTTTGCGGGCCGGTATGTCGACAGGTTTGACAAGCGTTTCGGCCGGTTTGGGGGCGGGCGCTCCGCCTATCTGGCGCTGGGTGATGTCCCCCTTGTCGTCCACAATAGTTTCGGTTTCGGTGCGTTTTGCCGCCGCCTCGCTTGCCGCTGCGGCGCGCCGCGCCTGATCCAGTTGTTCCTGTCTTTGTGCGTAGGCTTTTGTTATGGCCGCGTCCTGCGCGGATTCCTTCTGCACCGCCAGCCGCGCGGCGTAGGCGCTTATGCCGTGTATGCCGGCAAATCCCATGGACAGGGCGAGCAGCAGGGCCGGAATGAGCGCCACCGGCAAAGATGTTTTGCGCATGAAGCCCGCCCCTGCGGCCGACAGGGCAAGAAACGCGGCAAGCAGCAGCGCCGCTCCCAGCGGATCGGGGGAGCCGGGCGGCACTTCGAGCCAGCAGGCGCGCCAGAAAAAGAAGGCCGCGCCCAGCGCGCAAAGCGCCCCGATGACGCGGGCGGATTTGGTCGCGCCGGAACGGCACAGCAGCAGCGATGCCGCAAAGAAAAACAGCGCGGCATATACCAGCGTGTCGGCATTACCCGCGAGGTTAGGCGTTATGGCCGCGAAAGCGGATTCCACGGTTATCATCAGCGGCAGATGCCCGCCCGTCAGAGAGGACATCGCCCAGCCCCCCGCATAGGCGCACGCGCAGGAGGCGCACAGCGCCAGCGTGCTAAGCGATACCGCACGGCTGGAGGTGTTTGTAAACACCGCGCCTATAAGCAGCACGATGCCGCCGGCCAGCATGCCCGCGAGCGCTGCGGAAGCGCCGGAATAGGCCGTGGCTCCCGCCGCGGCGAACTGAATGGTCATCAGCGCGGACGCCACGCCGAAAAGCAGCATGAATATTATCCGTTGCAGCAGCGCCGCCGAGGAGGCGCTGCCAGTTCTTTCCGTTTTCTTGCCGGGATCGGTAAGCAGCGCCTGCATGTCCGGCGGCAAAGTCTGGTCCACCCTGGCGTGGCGCATCGAGGACGCGGCGTCTTTCGCCATCGGCACGGCGGGCGGCGGCGCGGGCTGCTGTTGCGCCGGAGGCTGCTGCCCTTCAACCGGCAGGCCCCGCACGGAAAGCACGGGAGGCGCGGCGGGAGGCTGGCCGGGAGTTCCCTGCGCCGGGGCCGGAGGCTGTCCGGGCCCGGCTTTCTGTTGGGAGTTGAACTGTTCGTTCATCATCTCGTCGAAGGAGATGAATTCCGGTATCCACGCGCTTACTTCCTGAAAATCCTTTCTGGACTGCTGCGTCAGCCCTGAAACGGTCAGCGAATCCTTGCCGCCTGAAATATTGAGTTTTGCCGTGCCGTTTATGTCGAAGGTCGGCGTCGAGGATGAGGAGGACAGCGGCGCTCCGGACAGGCCCTTGTTTATCGCGTCCAGTACGTCGGCCGCGGACTGGAAGCGCTCCTCGGGCTTTTTCTTCATCAGGCGCTCTATTATGGACGCTACCCACAGCGGCGTGTCCGGCAGAATCTGGATTATATTAGGCGGCGTCTCGCCGATGTGCTTGTGTACCACTTCTATCGAAGTCTTGCCGTCGAAAGGATATTTCGCCGACAGCATGTAGTAAAGCGTCACTCCGGCTGAATAAAGATCTGCGCGGTGGTCCACCGCCCGGCCAAGCCCCTGCTCGGGCGCCATGAAATACGCCGTGCCCACCATCTCGCCGGATATGGTGAGCTGCTTTTCCTCGTTGACCTTGCGCGCCAGGCCGAAATCGACTATCTTGGGTTCGCCTTCCTTGGTTATCAGTATGTTGGAGGGTTTTATGTCGCGGTGGATTATCGTCTGCGCGTGCGCCGCGCCGAGGCCTTTTAGTATGCCGGAAAAAATGTAGAGCGATTTGTCCAGCGGGATGCCGTTGGTCTTGGCTATCAGGTCCGACAGCGGGCTGCCGTCGACATAGCTCATTATCAGGAAATAGAGCCCCTTTTCCTTGCCGACATTGTATACCTGGACTATGTTCGGATGTTCTATTTTTGCGACGGAACGCGCCTCGCGCAGGAAAAACTGCACATAACGGTCGTCGCTGGCAAGATTGGGTGAGAGTATTTTTACGCAGACGGTCTTGTCCAGCAGAGTGTGGTTGGCTTTATAGGCGGAACCCATGCCCCCCGCGCCAATGCGCTGGAGCAGTTTGCAGCCGGCCAGTTCCGTACCTACTAAAGGGTCGTTGTCTGCCATAGTACTTATACCGTTAGTTTATTATAAAAGCGCATTGTTTTCCATTAGTTTTTTAAAATGCAACAATTAGGCCGTCCCGCGCCTCGGTGAAAACGGGATTTTGCCCGGACTTTTCACGCGCCTGCCGCGCGCTGTCGACCGAGAGATGCGAGAATATAGTTTTTTTTGCTTTGCATGCTGCGGCAAGCCCGGCGACTTCGGACGGAGTCATGTGCGCGCGCGGACGGGGCGCGCCGTCAGGCAGCGCAGCGTCCGCAATCAATATGTCGGTATCGGTAAAAAATTCCGCCAGCGTTCCCGGTTCCGAAGCGTCTCCGGTATAGGCCAGAACTTTACCCCCGCTTTCCAGCCGGAAAGCCAGCGACTCCCGCGTATGCTCCGTTTTTGCCGTCCGCAGCAAAAATGTGTCTGACTTGAAATCGTTCCCCGGCAGCAATTCTTCCACGGCAAGTTCGTAACCCTGGGGCATAGTGCCGCCCCGGAAAGTCGAGTGTATATCGTCCACAAGCTTTTTCATGCCCGCCGGACCGGCCACGGTGAGCTTCCCCCCGCGCGGTTTCTGCGCGTAGCGGAAATGGAAAAGCAGCGCGGGCAAATCGCCCCAGTGGTCGGGATGGAAATGGGTGATGAAAACATGGGTGATGTCTTGCAGCGGGACGGCGCATTGCGCCAGTTTGCGTACGTTGCCGAAACCAAGATCCATTATCGCTATGCCGCCGCCGGGCATGCGCACGGCGTAGCCGGAGGGATTTCTTACCGCGTCTCCGGTACCTTCCGGTGCGAAACCGCCGGAACCGAGTATAGTTATTTCCATATGGCGACTCCCCTATGTTTCCATTGACATTATAGAATTTCATTATTACAATTCAAATAGCAGTCATGACAATATGTTCGGGGGAAATATGCCAGCAGGCGGCTTCAAGGTCTTAAAAGAAATAGGGGTTTTACCGGCTACTGAAGGGTCGGAGATACGTTTTTCAATAGACGAATATCGCGGCCACCGCTACGGCTCGATACGCAAGTACCTCAAACGGGATTCCTATACCGGCCCGACGCGCTCCGGCATAACGATGAGCCCGTCGATAGTGGCGGGCATGCTGGCCGCTATGGAAAAACTTCCCGCGGGACAGACTAAACCTGCGGAAAGCGAACTGGGCCGCTACGCAAAGCGCCCCGGGCTGGTAGTGGTCGTTCGCATAACGGTTTACCGCGATTCCGTCGGCATAGACCTGCGCGAGTGGCAGGATGACGTTTCCTACAAAGGCTGGACCAAGCGCGGCATACGCCTGCCTTACGAAAGGCTTGCGGAGATAAAGGGATTCCTCACCGAGATGCGCTCGGTCATGCCCGACATAGACTGATATTTTTTGTTAACTGGAAAATAAATGAAATCCCCGCGTATTGCGCGGGGATTTTCCATTGTGCAGCGGATAGCGGAAAAGCCGTTATTTAAACGGATTCTCGGAAACGCTGAATTTTGGTACGTAGAACTGGCAGTGGTGTATCTCGCTTATGCGCATGTTTATAAGCGCGGCATGCTCCTCGCGCCACTTAAGGTCCTGCGCCTTCTGCGATTTTTGGAAATTCGATGCGTCCTCAAGCCTTCTTTCTGCGCGATAGTACAAATCGCGGTTCATGCGCAACAGCATGCCCGGATCGGCGTCGTGCAGCGTCACCTGGTTTTTTATCGCGTCGTCCTTGCTCATTATTCCCTTGCGCACTTTTTCCATGTCGTGCCTGTATACCACCTGCGGAAGCGTGCCGTCCTGCAGCGCATCCTGATACTGCATCAGCCAGCGTTTTGCGACCGGCAGCGTATCCAGCGGACGGGCATATTCGGGCAGGGGCGCCAGCGCGTCGCGGTCCACCATCTCGATGAATTGCGGCTGGCCCTCTATCATGTAGGCGCAGGCTTCGTCCAGCGCCTGCTTGCCGGCGGCGGTCGCGGCAAGCGCTTTTTCGTCCGGCACGCCCAGGGAAATCAGCGCGCGCGACTGCGCCAGCGCGGCGGTCTCCTCAATTTCCAGCAGGTTCTGGTCCAGCCCGATGGAGTCTATGGCGTGGAATTCGGCCAGCGCGCGCACCAGCATGAGCCCGACTGTATAATCGTCACCACGCACTTTTTCCGGGAGCTGGGCTATTTTTGCCTGCGGGTCGTACATGGCCCACGGGCCGTTTAGCGATGTGTATTTTATCCCCAGCGAATTCTGCTGCAGATAGGCTATAAGCGCCGCGCCGTCCCCGCTTTTGGCGGCAATTTCAAGCCCGCGCTCGATAGACGGTTCATAATAGTTGTCGCCGAAAGCGCCGGCTTTCTGCACATGCTTTCCGGCGGCGGCGCAGGCGCACAGCAGCCCGGCCGCGACGATAGTCGGCGCGATTGCCGCCTTGCCATGCATGCGCATCTATTTAAAAAGTCCCTGCAAAAGTTTTTTGCCCATATCGACGGCTTTTTGCTTCACCTCGTCGGTGACAAGCGATTTGGCGTCCACTTTTATGGACGGGGACATTACCGGCCCCTTTACCAGAATGACAGGCTGGCCGTATTTGCCGAGATTCCCCGCCGGTTTTATTTTCACCTGCATGTCGCATTGCTGGGCGGGCAGATTGACCGAGCCTGCCGCCGTCACCTGTCCGGCGCTGGAATCCAGATCGGATTTCTCTATCGTCATCAGTCCGTTCCTGAAATTATACGCGCCGTCGATGACGCTGTAGGCGATATTGTTGAGGTCCGGCAGGAAGCCCAGCTTCGCGCCGCCCACCGCTTTTTGCATCTGCACCAGCGGCAGGAAAAGCAGCTTTGCGTATTTGTTGTTGTTCGCCAGCGAGGAGAGGTCCCTGAACTGCCCGTTTTTTACCGAGAAGGACGCTTTCCCCCCAAGTTTGTCCAGCGCGGGCGTTATGTTGTTTAAGTCGCAGGAGAACTGCGCGTTCTGCCCGTTGAAATTGGGATGCGTTATCTTGGCGGCGGTGACGCTTATCTGCGCGTCCAGCGGCGGCAGAGCCGCAGCCGTTGCCTTGCCGGATTTGGCCTGCGCCGAAGTGGCTGTGCCGTTCGCAGCCGATGCCGCGGCGGTACTTGTCGGCGGCATAAGCGGGCCGAGGTCCAGCGTCGTGAAGGCCAAAGTAGCCTGCGTTTTTATCAGCTTGGGGTCCATAGACAGCGAGAACGAACCGCTGAAATCCGCGCCGTTTAGCTTGCCGGAAAGCTTCTCTATTTTTGCATTTGTGCCCGCAAGCTGCACGGTGGCGTTGATGTCGGAAACCGTGCTTTTTTCATACGCCGCGCCGACTCGCGAAAGCGCCAGCGAACCGCCGTAAGTAAGCGGCGCTTTCGGCGCATAGACGACCTTTACCTGTCCGCTTACAATCCCTGTCGGCGCGTATTTGGCGTATTCCGGCGCCATCTTGTTTATGTCGGACAGCGACATGTTGATATAGCTTGCCAGCGCCTGCGCCATCCAGCCGTCTTTAGCCTGCGCGGCGCTTGCGCTGCCTTTTGCGTTAAGCGAACCCGCTTTTATTTCCCATGAGGGCACGTCGGCCCTGTTTTGCGTAACGGAGAATTTTGCGGACATTTCCGCCGCAGGCAAATGATAGCCTGCCGGTACCGCCGGCGAAAGTTTTGCCAGTTCGGAAGTATCCACGGCCGGCACGGATGCTTTTGCCTCGCCGTTGAAAAGCCATACCGGCGTTTTGCCGAAATCCATTTTGAAACTGCCGTTTACGGACGCCGGGCCCGCCTGCGCTTTTATGTCGTTAAGCGCAAAAGAGGCGTTATCCATTTTAAACGATGCCTGCGCCGTCGCCTGCGGCAGCATTATGCCTTTTGGCATCTGCGGGAAAAGCCCGGCGAGTTGCGCGGAATCGAAGGAGGATATTTTGCATTGAGCGCTGCCCTGCGGCGCGGCGAAATTTTTCACATCTCCGGCGGCGGTAAATGTCGCCTTGCCCCAGGTGGCGGAAAAATCGGTTATCTTTGCGCCATAGCCGGAAATGTCTTTTGCCGTGGCGTCCACCGTAGCGGCGGCTTTGACGTGCAGCGGCAGCTTGTGGCCCATGAAAGGATAAACGAGGTCGAATTCGCCGCTCATCGCGAACGGCTTTGACAGCGTCACGTTTTTAGCGGAGAAAGAGAGCTTTTCTATCTGCGTCTGCGCGCCAGTCTCGTCCTTGTATGCAAGCGACGCATTGGCGAGGCTTATGCGGTCCGCCTCGAAATTATAAGACGGGGAAGAGGAGTGTTGTGCGGCCGGAACTGATGGCGCTGTCACCTGAGACGCCTGCGCCGCCGCCGTGGAAGGCTGCGGCATCATGTCGGAAAAATTGAAAGTGCCGTCCCTGTGTTTTTCTATATTGAGTTTTATCCCGTCGAAATTGACCGAGCTTACCAGTATTTCCTTGCGCAGCAGCGCGGCGAGCTTGAAGCTTACGCCGATATTTTTGGCTTCCAGCATGGAGCCTTTCGCAAAACCGCCGCTTTCCGACACGGCAAAACCGTTTACCGTCACGCCGCCGAGCCCCGCGCTGACCGAGTCCATGCGGAATTCGCGCCGGAACTGGTTTGTCAGAAACGTCATCGCCATGGCTTTGAGCTTTTCCGGCGGGAAGAAAATTTTTATAGCCAGCGTAGCCGCCAGCATCAGCAGCACCGCCGCGGCGGCGCAACAGCCCAGTATCTTGAGCAATTTTTTCATAGTTATCCTATTATACTAATGCGCCAATATGAAGGCTACATGCGCGATGGAAAAAATCATGGCCAGCGCCGCCAGCGAGATGTGGATTTTCATCTTCGCGTGGAAAAATCCGCTCAGCGCGCAGGCGAACATAAACGCCGCCGCCAGCACGCCGAGCGGTTCCACAATGCTGCACATCAAGGAGAATATACCGTGCGCGATAATAACCGCGCAGCACAGATACGCGGTGCGCGCATGGTATTTGAACAGCTTAAACCGCGCAAAGCCGTTGAAGCAGGCGAAGGCGAAAAGCGCAAATGCCAGCATCCCGCTGGGGGCTATGAGCGTGTCTGCGTCCATTACTTAAGCAGCGCTTTTGCGAAAGCGTCCAGTTTTCCGGCGTAGGCGGCTTTGTGCTTTTCGGTCTGGTCCTTGTCGAAGAATCCGGCGGAAGCTTTGGCGGTTTTGCCGCTTAGCGCTTCAAGCTTTTTTACAATCTTGTCCGGTTTCGTGCTGCCGGCGGAAGTGAAAAAGGCCACGTTTTTAAACTCAGCCTTGTGCGCGGTTATATAGGCTCGTATAGCGGGCGTCATGTTCCACGCCCATATCGGAGTGCCGATAACCACCAGCGTATAGTTCGCCGGGTTTGCGGTGGACGGCAGTATTTCGGTCGTTTTTTCACCGGAGGCGTCTTTGCCGGCTATCATATAGCCCATAGCGCCGGAGCGGTCCTTTGTGTCGACCACTTCTTCCGTATCCGCGTCGATTTTTTTGGCCAGGTCCAGCGCTATTTTTTTGGTGTGTCCGGTGCGCGAATAGAATACTACAAGGATTTTTTTATGCGCCGTTGCGGTGGATGCGGTCACATCGGCGGACGGTGCGGCTGAAACGGCCTGCGGGGCGTCCGCGGCCATGGCTGGAGCCGCGCAGAAAAAAGCCGCGCTTGCCGCCAGCAGCAGATGATGATAGCTCATTGGTCCAGTCTCCTTTTAACCGGTCGTACGGTAAATGGTGCTTCATCTGAAAATATACCATTTATTTTTGCCGTTATAGTACTTTGGTCGCTGTGTTTTTTCGCGAAAAATGATACATTGTTTCTGCCCGCCCAGCGGGAAATATTCGACCAGGTTTTTACGCTATATCATGGAAAGCAAACTGCTTATAGTAAACCTCAATCTTGCCGTCGCAAAGACCGCCGCCGTGCCGTCGCTGCGCAAAGGTAAAATTTACCGCCTTTCGGACGTGGAGACCCTTGCCGGCGGCAAGGGCGTCAATGTCGCGCGCGTGCTTTCCTCTTTCGGCGTAAAGCCGCTTGTGGCGGGTCTTGTCGCCGGGCATAACGGCCGCTGGATAACCGAGGCGCTTTCCTGCGAGGGCTTTGAAAGCGTCTGCGTGCCCTACTCCCCGGGCGAAAGCCGGGTGTGCTACACGATAGCGGACTCCTCCGACGGCGTGGCGACCGATTTCAACGAGGAAGGCTCGCCTGTGCCGCGCTCCGCGCAGAAAAAATTTCTGACCCTTTTCCCCGGTCTGCTTAAAGGCTGCGGTTTTGCGGCCTTCTCCGGCAGGATATGCTCCGGGATGGCCGCCGACTATTTCGCCAAACTTATCACCGTAGCCAGGCGGCACCGGGTGCTTACGGCGCTCGACACCAGCGGAGCGCCGCTGCGCGAGGCGGTGAAGGCCGGGCCTTCGCTTTTTAAAATGAACCGCGAGGAGTTTTTTGAGGCTTCCGGCGAGAAGCTTTCCCCCCGCGCCGTCGTGCGCTTTTTCAGGAAGGTGCTGCGCTACGGCACGGAATACGTGATAGTGACTGACGGCCCGCGCCCGGCATGGGCCGTGACGCCTCAGAATCTGTGGAAGTTCACCCCGCCTAAAATCAAAGTCGTTTCCGCCGTGGGCGCGGGAGATTCGTTCATGGCCGGGCTGCTTTACGGGTTCGCCTCGGGACGCAGCCGCCAGGAATGCGTGCGGCTGGCCATCGGAGCGGCTTCGTCGGACTGCATGTCGCTCGGCGCGGGCGCGGTGGACAAGAGGCAATGCTTTGAATTTGCGCGAAAGGCCGCGATAAAGCGGCTTGCGCTTGGAGATTAACCAATGGACAAACTTCTTTTGCTTGGCGACGAGGCAGTGGGCCGCGCCGCCGTCGACGCGGGCATAGGCGGGGCTTTCGGCTACCCCGGCACGCCGTCGACCGAGATATTCGAGTATCTACAGGAACATGCGGCGCTGACCCATGCCTTCCGCGCCGACTGGGCCGCCAACGAAAAAGTGGCCGTCGAAGAGGCGCTCGGCATGTCCTATGCCGGCAAACGCGCCATAGTGACGATGAAAAGCGTGGGCATAAACGTAGCCGCCGACCCGTTCGTCTGCTCGGCGATAACCGGCGTAAACGGCGGACTGGTCGTGGTGGTTGCCGACGATCCGGGCATGCATTCCTCGCAGAACGAGCAGGACGCCAGATATTACGCCGACCTGGCGCGTATCCCCTGTTTTGAACCGTCAGACCAGCAGGAATGCTACGACATGGCCCGCGCCGCATTCAGGATTTCCGAGGAAAACGGCATGCCGGTGCTGCTGCGTCTGGTGACGCGCATCGCGCACAGCCGCGCGCCGGTAAGCGTGTCCGCGCCCGACGCTCCGCGCAAGGACGTCAATCTCCCCCCCGCCGACAGTCTGGACTGGATTCTGCTCCCCGCCGTGGCGCGCAGACGCTATCCCGAACTGCTCAAAAGGCGCGCAGCTTTCATGAACGGCAGGGACCCCGCCGTCTGGAACCGCATCGTAAAAATGCCCGGCGCTCCCGCCGCCAAAGGCATAATCGCCTGCGGCACCGGCGCGAACTACATGCTGGATGCCTTTGAGCTGCTTGGCGTAAAAGCCGACTATCTGAAAATAAACTGCTATCCCGTTTCCCCCGCGCTTATAGAGGAATTCATCAGGGGGCGCGAGGAAGTGCTGCTGCTGGAGGACGGGTATCCGTATATCGAGGAAAGGCTGCTCGGCCTCGTGGGGCGCGGTCCCAAAATACGCGGCAGGCTGGACGGCTATACCGAAGCCACCGGCGAGCTGAACCCTGACCGCGCCGCGCTGCTGCTTTCAAAATTCCTGGGCGGCAAGGCTCCCTCGGCGGCATACGCAAAGCCGCGGATACCGGAGCGCCCGCCCGCGTTGTGCCAGGGCTGCCCGCATACCGACACCTACAAGGCGCTAAAGGAAGCGCTTTCCACCCGCCAGCCGGGGCGCGTTTTCGGCGATATCGGCTGCTACACGCTGGGCGCGCTGCCGCCGCATAACGGCATAAACGCCTGCGTGGAGATGGGCGGCAGCGTGGGCATGGCCAAGGGCGCAAGCGACGCCGGGCTTAAATACTCCGTCGGTATTATCGGCGACTCCACCTTCGGCCACTCCGGCATAACGCCGCTTCTCGGCGCAACGGCGCACAACACGCCGATGACGCTTATAATTCTCGACAACTCCACCACCGCGATGACCGGCGCGCAGGACAGCCTCGCCACCGGCGACCGGTTGCTAAACATCGTAAAAGGCGCGGGCGTGGCGTCCGAGCATCTGCGCATCATAACCCCGCTGCCCGCCAAACACGCCGAAAACGTCAAGATTATCGGCGAGGAAATGGATTATCGCGGCGTGTCCGTCATCATCGCGCGCAGGGAATGCATACAGATTCTCGGGAGAAAAAAATGAAGAAGGATATAGTGCTTTGCGGCGTGGGCGGGCAGGGCATACTCACGATAGCCGTGCTGGCCGTCAGCGCGGCGGTAAAGGAAGGGCTTAATTTCCGCCAGTCCGAAGTGCACGGCATGAGCCAGCGCGGCGGTTCTGTCGAATGCCATGTGCGCTTAAGCGACGGGCCGGTATACGGCGATCTGGTGGGCCGCGGCCGCGCGGACATCCTTATAGCGGTGGAACCGCTGGAAGCGCTGCGTTACGTGGAATACCTGCGCGAGGGCGGGATAATAATTTCCGGCACCGAGCCGTTTAAAAACATCCCGGATTACCCGGCGGTGGAAACGGTGCTGGAGCAGCTGAGAAAAACCGGCGCGAAATGCCATCTTATCGACGCCGCCGGACTTGCCAAACAGGCGGGCAACTCGCGCGCGCAGAACGTCGTGCTGGCGGGCGCGGCCGCGCATTTCATGGGGCTTGAAAAAGAGCTTTTGCTGGACGCCGTGCGCTCGATGTTCGGGCACAAGGGCCAGGCCGTTATAGATCTTAACCTGAAGGCTTTTGATTCGGGTTTCAACGCGATAAACTGAGAGGACAAGATGCCGACCAGGACGAAAACTAAAGCTAATCCTTTGAAGACCGTCGGAACGATTCTTAAAAAAGCGCTGGATGAAAAACGCTCCGCGCTGAGCGAGATAGAAGTTTACGAAATTTTCGATTTGATGGGCCTTGCCACCCCGATGCGCAGCATGCTTACCGCGGAAGGCGTGGACAGCAGCGAAGCCCATAACCTTATGGAAAGCTTCCCCGGCTCGCGCGTGGTGGTCAAAGTGCTTTCCTCCACGACGCTGCACAAGACCGAGGCGGGCGGCGTGAAGGTCTGCCCCAAGGAAAAGATAATCGCGACGATAAAGAACATGCGCCAGACCATCCCGGACGCGGAAGCTTTCATGGTCTGCGAGTTCGTGGAACACGCCGTCTTCGCGCTCGGACAGGAGCTTATGCTCGGCGCGCGGCAGGACCGCGCCTTCGGCCCCGTCATCAGCCTCGGCATCGGCGGTACGGATGCGGAGGGCCTCACGCTCAAATTGCGTCCCGGCAATTCCCCCTCCATACTCCCGGTGGAAACGATTGAAAGCGAAAATGGCCTGAAGGAATTTTTAAACGGCGCGTGGATATGGCGCTACGTTTCCGGCAACGTGCGCGGCGGCAAAAAACTGGCGCAGGACGAGGAAATGCTAAAGTGGCTGGACGCCTTCGCCAAACTCGCGCGCGAATTTTCCGACGAAAAAGGCGGCCCGGTTATAGAGGAGATAGAGGTCAACCCTCTTGCCGTTTCCTGCGGCAGGCTGGTGGCGCTGGACGGCGTGCTGCGCGTGCGTCAGGCCTGCGCCAAAAAAAGGATTCCCCCCACGCCGCGCGGCGTTAATTCGCTGCTTAATCCGCAGACCGTGGCCGTGGCGGGCGTCAGCGAAAAGAACATGAACATGGGCCGCATCATACTCAATAACGTGATGAAGGCCGGGTTTCCCAAGGAAAAAATTTACATCCTCAAGGATTTCAAGGGCGAGATAGACGGCGTGTCCTGCTACGCCAGCGCGGCGGATTTCCCGCACCCGGTGGACATGTTCGTTATAACCGTGCCGTCCAGGGCGGTGCCCGAGGTGCTTAAGGACGCGGCGCATTCCGGCAAGGTGCGCGGCATAGTGCTGATATCCGCCGGCATGGGCGAGACCGAGGGCAGCGGCTCCATGAAGGACGAAGTGTTAAAGATAATCGCCGACGGAAAGAAAAAAAACCCGGATTTTTCGCTCAGCGGCGGCAACTCGCTGGGACTGGTGTCCAATCCCAGCAAGGTAAACACGCTTTTCATACCGGACGCAAAACTCCCCCCGCCGATAGGCGACAGCGCCCCGCTTTCCAAAACCGCGCTTTTAAGCCAGAGCGGCGCTTTCATCGTCGCGGTGAACAGCAGGATGCCGGACTTGAAACCGCTTTACAGCGTCTCGGTCGGCAACCAGATGGACGTCACCGTGGTGGATTATGTGGAATCCGTGGCGGGCGACAAGGACGTAAAAGCAATTTTCATCTACATAGAAGGCTTCAAGGAAGGCGACGGGCTGCGCCTGCTGCGCGCCGTGGAACACGCAAAGGCCAACGGCAAGGAAGTGCTGGTATACAAGGCCGGACGCACGCCCACCGGGCAGAAAGCCGTCATGGGGCATACCGCCTCCATCGCCGGAGATTCCGTGGTGATGCGCAGCGTGCTGGTAAAGGCCGGAGCCTATGTGGCGGAGACGCTGGAGGAATTCGACGACATGGTTACCGTCATGTCCAGCTTCGCCGGCGCAAAACCGTCGCACGGCAACCTGTTCGTGCTGACGAACGCGGGTTTTGAAAGCGCCGCTATGGCCGACAACATTCTGCCGCGCGGGCCGGTGACGGCTTTCAATCCGGACGCCGCGCTGGCCGGGAAGATACAGTCCTCGCTAAAGAAAGGCAATCTGGACGCCATTGTCGACGTGCATAACCCGATGGACGTGACGCCGATGGCTTCGGATGCCGTGATACTTGAAATAGCCGAAGCGGCGCTGGCGTCGCAGAATACCGAGGCCATGGTGGTCTCGATGGTTCCGGCCACTCCCGCGATGCGGACGCTCTCTAACGAGGACCTGGACAATTCGGTAGCCGCCAAACTGGCCGGGATAGTGCGCAAATATAACAAGCCGGTTGTCTTTTGCGTGGCGGGCGGGAAGATATACGACGCTTATCGCGAGAAAGCGGCCCAATCCGGACTGCCGGTGTTCCTGTCGGCGGACCGCGCTTTGCGCGCTCTCTCGGCCTTCATAGCGCTGCGCCGCATATAGAAGTTTGCCGCGACAAAAAAACGCGCCCTTTGCGGGGCGCGTTTTTTTTGCTGCGGATATTTTCTTATTTCATGAAGGCCGAGCGGATGCCGTCTATCATGAACTGCACCGCCGTCGCGGCCAGTATAAGTCCCATGATGCGGGTGACGATGTTCATCGCCGTCGGGCTGACCTTGCCGGCTTTTTTTATCGAGATATAAAACACGAAGTACGCTATCGTCGCCACCAGCCCTATCGCGCAGAAAAGCACAAGCTGGTAGAGAATGGACTGCGCTTTCGACTCAAGCAGTATCGCCGTTGTTATCGCGCCGGGACCGGAGAGCATCGGTATCGCAAGCGGGGTGATGGAGATATCCGACTTCCCCACGCCCTCCTGCATTTCCTCTTCCGTATGGTTCACCGAGGAGCGCCGCGCGCGCAGGTTGTCGAGCGACACCAGCAGCAGCACCAGTCCTCCCGCCATCTGGAAGGCGGCCAGGGTGATGCCGAATATGTGGAATATCGAGTTGCCAGCCAGCGCGAAGGAAGCCAGAACGCCCGCGCAGGTCATGCATGCGGTGCGCGCCATGCGCAGGCGGGAGTTTTCGTCGTCGTTTGGCGTCATGCCGAAGAACGACGGCAGCGCCGCCAGCGGGTTGACAATGGCCAGCAGGCTCGATATGGTAAGCAGGATGTATGCCGATATGCTCATCGTTTATTTTGCGAGGTTCAGAATTTCCTCTATATCCTTGCGCGAGTATTCGTCCACTCCCCATGCGGCGAGATTGCCCATTATGTTTTCCGCTATAGAGGGTATGTCCTTGAACGGTATCCCGGCCTGCGAGAATGTGACCGGCACTTTCATGCCGGAACACCAGTCGGAAAATTCAGCCACGCACTGCCTTGCGGCTTTTGCGTCGTTTTTGTCGGTTACGCAAAATACCGCGCGTCCAAAGCGCGCAAGGCGCTCCTCCAGACCGCGGGTGCGCTTCCACTCAAACCAGCCGCACATGACTATCGCAAGTCCCGCGCCGTGCGGTATGTCGTAAATGGCGCTTAGCGAATGCTCCATCGCGTGGTTTATGAAGACCGTCTCGCCCAGACCGCTGGAAAGAATGCCGTTTAGCGCCAGCGTGCAGGACCACATCATGTCGGCGCGCGCTTCGTAATCGCGCGGGTTTTGCAAAATGGCGTCGCTGGAGCGCACGATGTTGCGCAGCACGGCCTCGGCCAGCTCCAATTGCAGATTTACCGACTGCTCCGGCGTGGTGAAGTATCCTTCCGCGATATGCGACACGGCGTCCACCGCGCCGTATGCCGTTTGCAGCGGCGGGACGGTGAAAGTGTTCTCCGGGTCCAGAAAAGAGGTTTTGGGATAAAGCGCCGCGCCCATAGCGGCGTATTTCTGCTTTGTCTCCTCGTTGGTTACCACCGAGCCGCCGTTCATTTCCGAGCCGGTGGCCGCAAGCGTAAGCACGGTGATAAGCGGCAGCGCGTCTTTCACGCCGGCCTTGCCGCAATAAAAATCCCAGACGTCGCCGCTATATTTGGCCCCGGCGGCCATGCCTTTCGCCGCGTCTATGGAGCTGCCTCCGCCTACGGCTATTATCACGTCCACCGCATGTTCCTTGCAAAGGCGCACGCCTTCGCGCACATGCGACAGCGCCGGGTTTGGCTTAACGCCGCCGTGTTCCACTACCTGCATCCCGGCGGACGTGAGGCTTTTCACGCAGGCGTCATAAAGCCCGCCGGTTTTTATGCTGTTGCGTCCGTAGACCAGCAGCGCTTTTTTGCCGTACTGCGCCGCTTCCTCGCCGAGGCCGGATACCGTATCCCGCCCGAACACCACTTTCGTGGGATTTTTGAATATGAAGTTATGCATTTTTCAGCTCCCCATTTTATTATCGCGAATCGTTGTATTCCCGAGGCGGGAATCAGCCGTGCATTTCCTCTCCGCCGGCTATTCTGGACAGCACTTCGGTTACGCGCTGGGAGAGCGTGTCCTTGTCCACCGGTTTGTGTATATAGTCCAGCGCTCCGGCGGCCAGCGCGCGCGCCTCGTCTTGCGGCGAGACATCGGCGGTGAGGAAAACAAGCGGCGTGGCGACGGCGTTTTTGCGCAGCAGTTCCAGCATGCGCATCCCGTCCAGTTTAGGCATGTCCATGTCCGAGATGATAAGGTCGAAAGCGTCCGTTGCAAGGCGCATCAGCGCCTCCGCGCCGTCTTTTGCGGTGACTATGTCGTAGCCGCGTTTTTTAAGTATGAGTTCCACGAGGGCGAGCGTGTCAGGGTCGTCGTCTACAAGGAAAATGCCTATCTTATGGTGACACTCAGTCGTAAACTACCTCCACGCGGTTTAGATAATCGCGCAGCAACTCGGCCTGGGCGGCGATATCCGCAGCGTTTTTTGCCTTTGCGGCAGTTTCTATCGCGCGGCCTATTTCGGTTATCGCGTCGAACCCGTAGCCCGCGCCGGAGCCTTTCATGCAATGGCCCAGCCTGCGCGCCTTCTCGAAATCCCCGGCGGTGACGGCGACGGAAATCTTGTCGGCGTCGGCCAGCCTGTTTTTGAGATAGCCCGGGATAAGCGGAGCGAACTCCGGATCGGCTTTGACGGTTATTTTCTTTTCTTCGTGCCGCATAGTTGAACCTTTTGCGCTCCTATAGAAAGTATGCAAAAAAAGAATACGCCTTGCCAGCGGCACTTCGATATTTTCTTTTGCTCTGATATTTTCCATGTCGAATCACTTCCCGTACGATTGTTTTGGGACATACGCCGCATGGGCGGCGGCAGTCATAAAGAAGCTTTGGCTTTGCGCGCAAGCCATTCCTCGCGCAGGATGCCCATGTCCATGCCGTCGTAAAACACTCCGCGCACAAAGCAGCTTCTGCGTATTCTCCCCTCCTCCACAAAACCCAGCTTTTTTCCCAGACGCATCATGCGTTCGTTGCCGCTCCATGTGCTGTAGCCAAGGCGGGTCAGGTTGTGCGCGGTGAATATATAATCCACCAAAAGCGAAAACGCTTCCGTGCCCAGGCCTTTGCTCCACAGCGTATCTTCCATGATGCTTATGCCGAGTTGCACATCGTTAATGTTTTTGAAGTGGCCTGCTCCCAGAAAACCGATGTGCTTGCCGTCCTTGGTTTCTATTTCAAAATGGCGGTACGGTTCCGGCTGGCCCTCGGCAATAAGTTTTTTGCAATAATTTATTGAATTGCCGAGGTCTTCATTGAAGTAGGGTGCGTCGTACTTGAATGCTTCGCGCGACTTGTCGTTCCAGCGTTCGTAATCCGCCATATCGGCCTCTGTTACGGGTCGCAGATTGACCAGCTTGCCTTTAATTATTGTCATCTTTTATTAGGAGCAATTATTATGCCAGAGATGCCTGCTTTACCGAACTTGGAAGTTTCGTATATCGAAAGAAATTCCGATTTGTTGTAGAATTTTAAGTAGCTATGACAATGCAAATTTCCGATTCAAACGTTTTTTCGCACGACATGCGCGTGCGCTGTTACGAACAGGATTTCAAAACCCGGCTGCGCGCCGGAGAGGTTTTCAACTGGTTTCAGGAAACCGCAGGCGGCCACTGCCGTCTGCGAAAAGTGGCCATAGAGGATATAATCCCGCTCGGCTACACGTGGATAATACATCGCTATAAAGTTGTTGTGCACAAGATGCCGGTTTACGAGCAGGAGTGCAAAGTCTCCACCTGGGCGCAGCCCAAGCGCGACCTGATATCCATACGCGATTTCAAAATAGAGTCGCAGTCGGGCGAGCGGCTTGTTTCGGCGACGACGCAGTGGGCGCTGATAGAGCTTGCCACGCAGCGTCCAGCAAAACTAAGCGCGGCTATCCCTGATTTCAAGGCCTGCACGGATCGCGCGCTGGACGAAGATTTAAAACCGATAAAAATCCCGGAGGACGCTCCGCTCGTGGACACGTTTCAGGTTTCCGCCGCCGCCTGGCATATAGACGTGAACAATCATGTCAATAACTCGGTCTATGTTTTCTGGATGTATGATTCCATTTATGCGCGCATAAAGGCCACGCCCGTGCTGCGCGAGGTGGAAGTTAATTACAAAAAACAGGCTTTTTTCGGACAGAAGATAGACTTGAAATGCTTCTCCCCCTCCGCAGGCGTTTATTACCACGACATCGTGCTGCATGACACCGGCGAAACGCTGGCGGTCATACGCTCGTTGTGGGATAAGGAAGCGTAAATTATTTTGCGCTCATACGCCGGGCGGCAGCTTTGCAATCATGATTTTGCGGTGGTTAACTTTGCGTCCGTCGATTACAAATGTCCCGTCACCAATCGCGTGTATCATCCGCTTGTTCTTGTGCGCAGGGTCTATCCATGCGCAGAGTCCGTCTAGCACGAAGATACTGTGTTTTTTGATGTGGTCCACTACGCGGCATTCTATCGCCGCGTAACACTCTTTTACAAGCGGCGCTTTGACCTGTTCCGCTTTAAGCGCCGTCAGCCCGAACTTTTTAAATTTGTCGGTATCCCTGCCGGAGCAACTGCCGATTTGCACCGCTTTTTTCGCCATCTCCGCCGTGGGTATGCAAATAACGCATTCTTTTGTTTTTGCCAGCGCGGCGCAGGAATGGTTCCACGGCCCGGTCAGCAGCGCAAAGCGCGGCGTGAAATCCATCACCATGGTCCATGAGATTGTCATGACATTGGCCTTTTTGCCGTCGAAGGTTGTAATCAAAACAACCGGTCCCGGCTCTATAAGAGTGAATGCTTTTTGCAACGGGAATGGTTTCATTATTGTCCTCCCGAAATGCGGCATATCATGACAACAGTTTACAAAATGGCGTAAAGCCGGGAGTGATTTCTTTCTCGAATGGCAAATTACCGCAGGCATGGAAATGATTGCAGATGGCGTATAACTGTGTTGCGTTTTGTATAATTATCCGGAAGCTGCAATGCGGCGGCAGTCGGCTTATGCCTGTGATCTGAAATTTGAGGAATAAAACATGAAACGCAGAGTAGTACTGACCGGTACCGGAATAGTTTCACCGATTGGAGTTGGCAGCGCCGTTTCCTTTAGCCGGGCCGTGGAAGGCCAAAGCGGCATACGCAATGTAACCCTTTTCGACGCGGCGGATTTCCCCACCCGCATAGCGGGCGAGGCGGCAGACTATAATCCCGATACATATTTCGACGCAAAAGAGCAGCGTCATCTTACGCGCTTTCAGCAGTTCGCCATTGTGGCCGCGCGCGAGGCGGTGCATGAGTCAGGCCTGAACATCAAGGCGGAAGACCCTTACCGCGTAGGCGTTATGATAGGCAGCGGCGTGGGCTCCATGCAGATGGTGGAGGAGCAGCGCGATATCCTGCGCGACAAGGGCCCGCGCCGCATTTCCCCCTTTCTTGCTCCCGGCATAATCATAAACGAGGCCGCAGCGCTGGTTGCCATAGAACTGGGCGCGAAAGGCCCCAATTTCAGCGTTGTCACCGCCTGCGCCACCGGCGCGCATTCCATAGGCTCGGCTATGCGCGCGATTCAGTACGGCGATGCCGACGTGGTCGTTGCAGGCGGCAGCGAGGCTACTATTTGCCCCATTTGTTTTGCCGCTTTCTGCGCGCTGCGCGCGATGTCGGTGAGCAACGACAACCCGGCAAAGGCCTGCCGCCCGTTTTCGGCTACGCGCGACGGTTTTGTGATGGGCGAGGGCGCGGGCGTTGTTGTGCTTGAGGAACTGGAACATGCGCGCAAACGCGGGGCCGTAATACTGGCGGAGGCCGCCGGTTACGGCGCGACCAACGACGCATATCATATCACCGCGCCGGAGCCGTCCGGCGACGCCGGAGCGCGCTGCATGACGCTGGCGATGGATGAGGCGGGACTAAAGCCAGAAGATATCGGCTACATCAACGCGCACGGCACTTCCACGCCGATGAATGATCCTATCGAAACCGGCATAATTAAAAAAGCGCTGGGCGAATATGCGCGCAAGGTCGCCATAAGCTCCACCAAATCCGTCACCGGGCATATGATAGGCGCGGCAGGCTCGGTTGCGTTCATCTTCTCTGCGCTGGCGATAAGGAACGGCGTACTGCCGCCGACGATAAATCTGGACGATCCGGACCCGGCCTGCGACCTGGATTACATACCCAATCACTACCGCAAGGCGGATATAAACGCCGCGCTGTGCAATTCGTTCGGTTTCGGCGGGCATAACGCGTGTCTGGCGGTGAAGCGCTACGGCGGGAATTGAAAGACGCTGATTTAACTAAAAGCAAAAGCCCCGGCGAGATGATGCCGGGGCTTTTGATTTGGATGGGAAAGTATTAAAGGATTAATATATTGAACATATGTGATGCTGCGAATAATTTTTGGTGTAATTTATTGCCATCCCAAATGAACTCTAAAAGTTGGATAAATTTTTCTAACCATATCCAATATTTCCATACGCAGTCTATCCATATCCCTTGCAGCTTTTGGCGAAATCATAAATGTCGAACAATCTGGATTATTGCAGCCACAATGCCTAACTTCGCCAGTACGAATATATTGGTCATAGCAAAAACGCAGTTGGCTTAATTTTTTCTCAATGTCACTAAGAACTTGCTGCGTATTTTTGGATTTAACCATATGTCTAGAAGGGATACGTCTAATTTCTGTTCCATCGCGTAATCGATGTATACCTGTATTCAAAGTTTCAATAGTATCTGTAATAGCTTGTCTAAATGCAGGGATGTTACTTTCACAATTAAATGGAGTGTAAAAAGCGGGTCTATCAAAAAGTTCTGACATCAATGCGATAATTCCGTCATCTGTTTGAGGGGAGGTGCGTTGAACTAGGGAGTCAATATCTTTTGGGCTATCTGGAAATTTTTCTCCACAAACAAATCTTTCTAGGAGTGGTTCAGCTTGATTTCGCAAGCGTTCTTCAAATTCTTCAGAGGACCACGTTTGTCCCATTATTGAATGTTCCTTGCATAATGTCTGAACCTTATTGCGAAAACCAGTAGAAAGCTTTCCTCCTGCTACTAATATGAATTCATTGGGTTTTGCATTTTTGTCGCTTAGGATTTTTTTGAAATCATCATTTATCTTTTTAAATGCAGTGCTTTTACGATTGGAACATTGGATAACTATTTTGTAAATATGAGGATGAGAATCTCTTTCTTTCTCTATTACAATATCTCTACCTGCATCATTGCCAGTTTGTCCATACCATTCTATTCTTGCGAATGGTATGGTACGCAAAAAATAGGCGAAAACCAATCTCTCGAATTGATGCCCATCAAAGTCCTCAAAATGTACAGGTCCAACATGTGATGCTTGCATGAGAATACTATAGCACAACAGGACTTCTGTTTAGAAGACTTTCTCGCTATCTGTGGTTAAGTAAGTAAAACGGCAGTGTAAAGTGCAAAATCCGGCTGGCCGGATAGGCGCGCCATGAATGCGCGCGCCGGTTTGCACCGGGGATTAACGACATGAAAAGAAGAGAGACCATAAGGATACTACGGGAGGGCTTCGGTCACAAGTTTCAAGTTCGCCGTCGCGAACTTGAACTCGCGGTCACAGGTCAAGTCCGGAGGACTTGCCTCTGAACACGCCTCGGCAATTTTCCTTCGTGAAAATTGCCTCCGGCCTTGCGAATCACCGGGAAAGCAGTGCTTTCCCATTCGGTGATTCTCACCCGCCTCGCGGCCTCGTCTGGTGACTCGGCAACGCTCCGGCTTTCGAATCCCTCGCGGACGCCAAGCAGTTGGCGTCCTCCTCTCCGTAGACAGCTTTGAAAGCAAGAACCCCGCTTGCGCGGGGTTCTTGCTTTCAAAGCTACGGAGAGGGAGGGATTCGAACCCTCGATACGGGTTTACCCCGTATACCGGTTTAGCAAACCGGCGCCTTCAGCCGCTCGGCCACCTCTCCAAAAAGCGTCTTTATTAAATATACTTTTTTTGCCCTTTGGTTACAACTGCCGCCATTACTTCCCCGTCGGCGACGCAAAGGTTTTCCGCACGCCTTCGTCCAATTCGGTCCATGTCGTGCGGCCTGTGGCCTGCATCCATTTTTTCGGCGAGGCTGTCCAGTGCCCGGCGCAGGCTTCGCGCGCTTTGTCGACGTTAAATGCGGGCTCGAAACCGAATATGGACGCCAGCGTCTGGTATATCACGCCTGCCGCGCGCATCGGGCCGGGCGATAAGGTGAGCAACCGCGGCATCGGTTTTCCCATTGCCGTTGCCAGCGTGGCGATGAACGTAGTCCACGGATATGATTTTTCCTCGCAGATGAAATATTCGCTGCCGGAAAGCGCGGGGGTTTTCTCCGCCTCCACCAGCGAATCCACCAGGTCGTCGATGTAGGTGAAGCTGAACATCACTTCGCCCGCGCACATGTTTATCATCAGTCCGCGCCGCACCCACAAAGCTATTTTGGAAATGCCGGAATCGTTTTTGCCGTACACTATCGCCGGGCGCAGCACGACGCGGCGGATATCCGGGGGCAGCGCGCCAAGCGCTTTCTCCCCCCCGAGCTTGGTCTTGCCGTAATCCGATACCGGCGACGGCGTCATATCCTCCGTGCGCGGCCGCGCGGCGTTCTGCGACGGGCCGCCTGCCGCAAGGCTGGAGACATAAACAAAGCATTCCGGTTTTTTCTGCGCCTGCGCGCATGCCGCCACAAGATTTGCGGTGGACGTGCTGTTTGCTGTTTCAAATTCACCGAATGAACATGCAAAGATAGCCGCAGCAAGATGGAAAACCGCGTCGCAGCCTTCCACGGCGCGGCGCAGCGATTCCTTGTCGGCATAATCAACCCGCACCAGCTCCATGCCCGCCGATGCTTTGATTTTTGCCGGGTCCTTGCGCGTGGTCACGCGCACTTTCCAGCCCTGCGCGACAAGCCTGTTGGACAGCGCGCGGCCTATAAAGCCGCTGCCGCCGGTGATTAAAGCGGTTCTCATTGTTTTTCTATGTCCTCCAGCGCTTTTTTGGCTTTCTCGATATCGGCCTTGTCCGGCATTTTTATGTCCGGGATTTTGGCGTTTTCAACCGTTGCCGGTACGGCCAGCCCGAATTGCGCCAGCCCTTTGTTGATATCTGTCTTGCTCGGGTAATGTTTGCAGGCGAGTTTTTTTACCGGATGCATGCCGTCGGACTGCGGCATCGTCATGGCTATGCAGGCGAACGCTCCGGCAAGAACAATAAGGTCGCAGAAAATGAACAGCCCCGGGAAGATGCCGGACAGGAAATCCAGCGGCTTTTGCAGCGCGTGGACGACGTAGCACCACAGCGCCAGCGAAACCCAGCCGTACAACAGGCCGTATCTCCCGGCGTTGGGAAAGAAGATGAAAAAAGCTACGTGAAGAGCCAGCAGCAGGATGATCCTTCTGGGTGTAGATATCATATTTTTATTGTGTGGTTTTAAACTCGACATGCACGGTCAGTTGTGCCTGCCGGTAGTCCGGCGGCAGCGGCGGGAAAGGCCCCGCTTCTTCCGCGCTTACCTGCGCGGCGTAGTCGAAAAGTTTGTTGGAGGAGCTTTTTTCTATCGTTATGTTTTGCGCCGCACCGTCCCTCGCTATTTTAAACGTGACCACCGCGCTCATCATGCCGCCGTGCGGCATGCGCGACGACCATTCGTTCCACAGCGCGGCGCGCACGCGGCTTATGTACCAGGGATACGGGAAATTGGGGAAATCGGCGCTCACCCCTGTGCTGGCGGACTGGCCCGCCGTGGCGGCGGCTGTCTGCTGCGCCTGCGGCGCGGCCTGCTGCTGCTCCGCCGGAGCGGCGGACAGCGCCGTCGGTTTTGGCAGATGCGCCAGTATGCTCGGCTTTGGCAGCAGCAGTGACGGCGGCGTCAATTTATGTTTTTTCCCGCTTAGCGTTATATCGTCGGTCTGAGGTTTGGCGGCGACGGGCGGCGCGACCGGCTGCGGCTGCGCCGCCGGTTGCGGGGCGGGAGGCGCTTCTTCTTCCTTTACCACGGCCATCTTGCTCGACGCCGGAGCGGCAGCAAGCGTCTGCTCCTGCGAGCCGATGAAATCCACGGAGTACATTGTGGATTTGTCCGCGTTGTTCAGCGCGGGGCGGAGAAAAATAAACAGCAGCACAACCCCGGCCGCGTGTATGCTGCCGGAGTACCACAGGTAAGTGCGCAGGTTATCCCTTGCTGACGGCGATACCAAGTTTGCCCGCCCCCAGTTTTTTTGCGATATCGAAAACCGCTATGACCTTCTCTATCGGCACGCTCTTGTCGGCCTGCACCAGCACCGTGCGTTTTGCGGCTTTTGACAGGCGCAGTATAAGCTCGCTTTCAAGATCTGCCATGTCCACGCGCTTGCCTTCCACGGTAACCGCCCCCTGCGGGTCTATCTGCACGCGGATTATCTCGTCCTGCTGCGTCTGCGCGCCCTGCGAGGATTTCGGCAGCTGCACCGTTATCTGCGACTGCACCAGAAAAGGCGTCATCACCATGAAAATTATTAACAGTATAAGCGACACGTCGATAAGCGGAATCATGTTGATTTCCGCCATCACGCCGTGTTCCTGCGTATTGACTTTCATGGTTTTATTGCGGCCTGCGCGCTATCGCCGGCGCGCGCAGCGCTTCCGGCGCGGGCGGCTGCGGTTTGGGGTAATGCGGAGGCTCCGTCGCTGCGGGGGCGGCTATGCCAGCCGCTATTATCTCTTCCCCCGCCCACTCTATTTCCTTGGCGAAGACGTTGGTTTTGGAGACGAAATAGTTGTAGGCGAAAATCGCCGGTATCGCCACGAAAAGCCCGGCCGCCGTGTTCACCAGCGCCTCGGATATGCCCGCCGCCACGACGGACGGCCCCGCGCCGGAATATGACGCCAGGTCCCTGAACGCGCGCATTACGCCTAAGACGGTGCCGAACAGCCCTATGAACGGTGCGGTGCTGCCTATGGTGGCCAGGAAAGAAAGCCCTTTGTGCAACTGCGCGGACTGATGCGATATCACCGCCGCCACGTAAGCGCGCCGTTCCTCCGGACTGCCCTCCGAGGCCATTATTTGCAGCAAGGCGTCTCCGGTCAGGTTTTTTGCGCGGCGCGCGGCGTCGATTGCTTTTTTCATGTCGCCGGTCTTGGCGAGCCGGGCTGCTTCTTTGCCCAGTTGCTCGGCGTTGCCCGCGTGTTTTTTGAAATAGCCCCAGCGCTCGAATACAAGCGCGAGGGAATAAATGGAAATCGCGGCCAGTATCAGCAGTATCGGTCCGCCCGCAAAAAGGAGTTCCTTAAGCGAAAATTGCATCATTCCTCCATAAAGCCTGCCGGGTATTCCCGTTCCCGCAGAAGGGAAATCCGGCGCAGGCCTCTATAATTATATATGTAAAATTATAGCATTCTACACCGCGCGGGTTGCAGCGCCATGCGTGCATTTGACGTTTTGACTCACCGCCGTTTCACCGGGCGGATGTTGCGTCGGATATGCGTTCCTGAAGCTTTTTTATGGTTTTACCCGACGGGAAAGCGGATTTTGAAAAATTTTAAAAAAAGAGTTGACAAATATTCGGGTATGAATTATACTATGTGTACCAGGGCTGCCTCCCTCACCTACCCCCCAAACCAAAGGCAGCCCTGCCTTTTTGTCCTTTTATGAAACCGGGCCGCAATGTTTGGTTTTTAAAAGAACCCTCCGTCGGGAGGGTTCTTTTTATTTAGAGGAAGTTTGCGAGGATGGTCCGCGTCGCGGGAAGTAGTTGTACCTGAACTGGAACATGCCCAGCGCGTCCCAGCCGCCGTCATAAGAGAGGTAGGCCAGTTCAAAGTTGAGGTGCAGCAGCGTGCCGAAGTGCATGTTTATAAGTTTCGGGTGCATCGGCGCGCCCTGCGGCATTATTATTTCAAGGCCTATCGGCCTGTCCGGGCGCGGCAGCCAGAGGATGCTGGCAAAAACCGCGCTGGGCGAAGTGGCGCTCTGTCCGCTCCTTCCGTCCAGCACCAGCGCGCTGTTGGAAAGATATTCGGAGAGGTTTGAAAGCAGGCTGTTTTCCGTGCCGTCCATATAGCCCACCGAAGTCATCAGGTGATTGTTGAAAATACGTTTGCTGGCGACCATGTACACGTCGTAAAGCAAATCCCCGTTGCTTGCGTTGGCTGTCTGCGTGCCGTTAAGCGAGGGCTGCGCCGCGTCGCGCACCAGAAATGTGGTCTGCGCGCCCGCCGCTATCGCCGGGCGGCTGCCTTCTTCGGACTGCACCACCATTTTCCCGTCGCCCATCAGCATCCACAGGCCGATGCGGTCGATGTAGTTTTCCTTGCGCACGCTCCAGTCGTAGGAGTTTTTGCCGTAAAGGCGTCCGATATAGTAGGCGGCGTTGATGTCGAGATTCATCCCTATGCTGTTGAGCCCGAAACTGCGGTACGCGGTTGGCGTCAGCACCACGCCGCTTAGCGATACGGGTTCCGGCGGCTCTTTTTTTACCGTGGCGGTGGAAGTCGTTACCGCGGCAGTGGACTGGACGATGCCGTAGGCCGTGGACGTTGATATCGCGCAGGTGGAACCCGCAACACCGTAAGCGGAAAAAGTGGAAGGCGTTATGCCGAAAACCGCGGCGGTGGAGGCATTCGCATCCGTTGCCGTCGCCGTGGATATCTGCGGCGCAAACGGCGCATTGGCGGGCGCCGCGATCGGTTGCGCGGCGGTCTTGTTACCCGCCGCAAGGGCCGGCAATGCAAGCGCCAATATCGCGCAGCAGAATAAATATGATTTCCGCATTATATGTTAATTCTAAAGTTATTTGAGCCCAACAGCAAGCCTAAATGAACCAGCAGATTGGCCGCGACGCCGCAAACCAGGTCGTCCATCACCACGCCGAGGCCGCCCGGCAGATTTTCGGCGCGGCGTATGCCGAATGGTTTTGCCGAGTCCAAAAGCCTGAACAGCGCCAATGCCGCCAGCATAATCCACCCGGTACGCGGCAAAAACGCCGCCGCCGTCCACATGCCCGCTATCTCGTCTATCACGATGCGCGGGTCGTCGTGCACGCCGTTTTCAAAGCGCACGCTGTCCGCCACCCAGACCGAGAAAATGCAGAAAGGTACAAGAAAAACAGTATAAGCCTCGCCGGACGCGGGCAGCAGCGGCAGCAGTGCCACCGCCAGTATGGAGCCCAGCAATCCCGCTCCGGAAAACTTTTTCCCCCCGGTCAGATAAACCGGCAGATAGCTTACAAACAGCCCGCTGGCCAGCAGGCGCAGCGGGAAGCGAAGGCGGGGATATTTTTCAGGCCGGGTTTCCGGTGTCATTTTTGCGGTTGCGTTTGCGGCGGTGCGGTACGCTCCAGGAGTCCTGCAACAGCGCCCAGTGGCTCCACAGATAGGAGATGCCGCTGGCCAGCGTCACCAGCGCGGTAAGTATGGTAAGCCACTGGGAAGCATCACGCATCCTGTCGTTGAAATTAATCATGGCGGGCGTCAGCATGCCGTGCATCGCCAGCAGCATTATGGAGCGGACGTTGAGTATCGCGAGAAAAATGGACACGACGACTATCTGGAACACCGTCTTGAATTTCCCCACCGGCTCGGCGGCCATCACTTTCCCCGAAAGCGCCGCCAGCACCCGCAGGCTAGACACCATCAGTTCGCGCGCGATTATCGCGTATACCGCCCACAGCGGCACATTGAGTTCCTTTGTCGCGGCGAATGCGATGAACACGCCGCAGATGAGCAGCTTGTCCACGAACGGGTCCGCTATAGCGCCGAAGGCGGTGACGGTGTTGGTCTCGCGCGCTATCTTTCCGTCCAGCCAGTCGGTTATGGAGGCTATTATGAAAAATATGAGCGCCAGCGCGCGGGACACCGGCCCCGGTATGATTATGCAGATGAAAACCGCTATCGAAAGCAGCGCGCGCAGCATAGTAAGTCTGTTGGCAAGCGTCACAGCGCGCCTCCTGTGAATGTCACGGGTATCACCGTATGGGAGCTGGAGAAAATCTCCGGGCGTATCGGCTTGTTGTCTATCGTCATGACCATCGCCGAGGGCGTCTGCGTGCGCACGTCGAAGTCGCGCGACGCCTTCCATTCATGCGTGTCCCCCTCCTGCGCGAACCCCTCGAAAACCACGGAGCCGTCCGCATCCACCCGCAGCCAGGTCTTCCTGGAAAAAGAGGCCTTCAGCGTTGACACGAAAGTCGATTCATAAAGCTGGTTGTACTGCTGGATGTTGCGCTCCTGCGTCGCCTGCTCGGCCTGGGAATAGCTCGACGCGTTGCGCCACAGCCATGCCACGCATACCGCGCAGCCGATGATGCTGACCAGCAGCATGCGCATGATGTTGCCGTTCATCGAAGACTGGAAATCCTCGAACCCCAGCGCGGGCCCGCTTGCGAAGGAGGTTTCCTTCGGTACATGTTCCTCGAACCCGTCCAGCGAGTAGGACGGGGCGGGTGCCTGTTTATGCTCCGACTTTTTTGTTTGTGTTTCCCGCCGGGAATTTGCCTTGGGTTGATGTTCCGGTGCGGCGGAGAAAAGTTCCTGCGGTTCCGGGAGCGGCGCTGTTTTGCCGGGAGGGATTTCATTGCCGGAGGCGGTTTCGGACTGCCGCGGCATTGCCGCATTTTCCTCAACGGCAGGAGTTTCGGGTTCCGGCTGCGGCGCGGTCAACCGGGCGTAGTCCAGTTCAAGGTACTCGCAATATTGCTCCAGAAAGCCGTGCATATATACCGGGGCGGAAAAATAGGAGGGGTCGTTTTCCTCCAGCGCGCACAGCGCCCCCACCGGGATTTTGGTCCTTCTGTGGACCATTTCCAGCGTGAGGGCGCGCGCCGTGCGCGTTTCTTTTAACAGCTGCGGTATATGCGGCGCAAGCCGTTGCGGCGTATGGGACATTACTTGTTTCCGTCCAGCTCCAGTACGGTCACGCCCTGCGGCGGCACAAAGTCCAGCGCGCCGTCGGGCAGCTTGCCGTTGCGTTCAATGTTTTCAAGCCTGGTATTTACCGTGGTCGTATCAAGCTTGAGCAATATTGCGACCGGGAAAAAGTCCTTGGCGGACAGCACCAGTTTCAGCTCGTAAGCCTTCGGGTCCTTTTTCGGGGTAAAAACCGCTGTAACCGTGCCGGCTTTTTTTTGCTTTGTGACTTCCAGATTATGGGTTTCCAGCAGTTTTGAGTAGCTGCCGAAGTCGGTGATGCCGGCGAAAGCGCCGCTCTGCTGGCGCAGCCAGTCTTCCCAGCGCGCTTTTACCACCTGAGCATCCTGCGGCTTGTAAATCCAGATCACATGCTTGTCGGTATAGACCAGTTGTTTTTGCGGCGATACGTGCTCTATGCGCAGCTTGTCGGGTTTCTGGTATGTGACGTTGCCTGATATCTTGGAAGTGACGCCGGTGTTGCCGAAAGAGATGTCCTGCGTGAAGGAGAGTTTCAGCGTTTCCAGCTTTTTATCCCATTCCGCCAGTTTTGCCATCACCGTGGTGGTGGTTATTTCCACGGGAGCGGATTCCGGCTGAACTGCGGGTGACGGCGCGGCTACAGGCGCTGCTGCGGGCGTTGCCGCCGGTGCTGCTGCCGGGGTTGTTGCTGCTGCAGCCGGCTGTGCTGCTGCGTTTGTTTGCGTCGCAGGCGTGACGACGGCATCGTCGGCTGCGGCCATGCCCGCGCAAAGGGCCAGCGCGGCGAATATGAACATGTTTTTCATTTTCAGTGTTCCTCCTCGTTTTGCGGCTGCGGTTCGCCGGTTCCGGCCGGCGCGGCCGCTTCGAACAGCGTCTGTGACTCCATTACGGAAAGCTGATGTTCTATCTTGTCGAAGTGTATATCCCAGCGGTTGGAGCCGTCCGGCTTTTCTATGTAGCCTTTCAGCTCAAGGATGCTGAGCATGTTGGTGGCCCTTGCCGAGGAGCCGAAATGCGCCTTCAGCAGGTCCTGCGAGACGCGTCTGCGCTCCATCACCAGTTGCAGCGCGCCCTTGAAATCCTCCGGGCTTACGCCTAGGCCGGAAAGCTGTCCGTCGCCCGTTTCGTCCGGCAGTTGCGGCGGATAATCCGGCCCGCCCTGCGCGCGCAGGAAATCCGCTACGCGGGTTATTTCCTCTTCGGAAACGTATGCGCCCTGCACGCGCGACGGTTTCTGCGCGTCTATCGCCAGAAAAAGCATGTCGCCCTTGCCGAGCAGCGTGTCCGCGCCGGGAGAGTCTATGATGACGCGGGAATCGGTTTTCGAGGCCACCTGCAACGCTATGCGCGAAGGCAGGTTGGCCTTGATGACGCCGGTGATGATGTCCACCGACGGGCGCTGCGTGCACAGCACCAGGTGTATGCCCACCGCGCGCGCCATCTGCGCAAGCCGCTGTATGGAGTCTTCCACCGCGGATTTGGTTTGCAGCATCAGGTCGGCCAGCTCGTCTATGATGACGATGATGTAGAAAGTGGGTTCCTTGCCGTTTTCCTTGGCCCAGCGGTTGTAGCCTTCGATGTTCTTTACTTTCGCGGCCTCGAAAATCTTGTAGCGCGTTTCCATCACCTTGACCAGCGATTGCAGCGATTTCACCGCGCCCTTGGGATCGGTCACCACCGACGCGTCGTGGCAGTCCGCCTTGGGGTCGTAAAGATGCGGGATATTTTCGTAGAAGGTAAGCTCAAGGCGCTTTGGGTCTATCATCAGGAACTTGACCTTGTCCGGCGTGTTGCGGTAAAGAAGCGAGACTATTATCGTCTGAAGGCAGATGCTTTTTCCGCTGTTGGTAGCTCCTGCCACCAGCAGATGCGGCATTTTTTCCACGTTGGCGAAGGCGGGCATCCCGTCGGCGTAGCGGCCAAGGCCCACCAGCAGCGGGTTTTTCCTGGCGAAACCGTGATCGTCCAGTATTTCCTTTATATAGACCATCGCCGGTTTTTCGTTGGGGATTTCAAAACCTATCGCGTCCTTGCCGGGTATCGGGGCCTCGACGCGTATGCCGCGCGCCTTCATCGAAAGCGCGATGTCGTTTGAAAGGTTCACTATCGAGCTTACCTTCACTCCGGGACGGGGTTTTATCTCGTAGCGGGTGACGACGGGGCCCGGCGAAACTCCGGTAACATCGGCCTCCACGTGAAAACTCGCCAGCGTTTCGGCCAGCTTGTTGGTGGCGGCGGTTATCTCCTCGTCCGTGGGGCCCAGAGAACGTCCTTGCGGCGGCGATGTCAGGAAATCTTTTGTCGGCAGTTCCCACTCCCCCTCCTTTCTGGGGGCGCGTTTTCCCGGGGCTTTTTTGTCGGCCTTGGGCTGGGACATCGCGGAGCTGCGCGTTACAAGCACCTGCGGCGGCAGCGGCGTTTCCCGCTCCGGTTCAGCGGCCTGATGCGCATGCGTTTCCGCTTCGGGCAGCGGTCTCTCCTCCGCCGGGGTGGAGACGGGCGCGCGGCGTATCTCCACGTCGCGCTCTTTTTTCTTCGCCTCGGTTATCTTTGTTTTCAGTTCAAGGCGGCTGGCGCGCCAGGCGGCGAAATCTTCCTTTATAAGTCCGGTTATTTTTTGCAGCGTCGCCACCCACGCTATGCCAAACAGTATATGCACTCCGGTGAAAAATATTGCGGCTCCGAATATGGCCGCGCCCACCGAACCGAAAATCCGAGACAGCACCATGGCCACCGCGTCGCCCGCGCGTCCGCCGGATATCAGCGATTGCGTGAAAACACCGCGTAGCAGCGAGAGTTCGCAGGCCACCGCGCACAGCGCTATAAGAGTGCCGGTGCAGAAGGCGAGCAGCCCGCGTTTCGCTCCCCGCAAAAGGAATACGAGGCCGTACAAAAACAGCGGCGCGAACAAATATCCCGCCTGGCCGAGCGTCGCGTATATCGCGCCGGCCGCCACGCGGCCCAGGCTGCCGCGCGAGGCCTGTGGCGCCCACTGCACGAACAAAAGCCATGCCGCCATGGCCATGCCGAAAAGCCACAAAACCACCGGCATCCATGGAGAGGATGCCGAGCTTTTGCCGCGTTTTTTTGCCTGGTATTTGTGCCAGGTTCTTCTTGGTGGCATGGCGGTATTATAAGGAGCGTTAATTGCCGGAGGCCGGCTTTTCCGGCAATGCTATCCGGTAGTTCAACTGCTCCGGGGTGATGCGTATTTTGTTCTCGGCCGACAGGCGTCCCAGCGCCAGACAGAGCATGGAGCTGGAGACGTGCAGGCGGTTTTTCAGTTCCCAGGAAGTCGTCTCTCCGTCGGCGGGTATCGAGCGCACTACGCGTTCCGCCAGCGTTTTGAGCGTATCTTCCAGTGTCAAAGCGGTTTCGTTCATGGTTGTCCGGGCTCCGGTAATAAGGCAGCGCGCCGCCCGGGAGTCCCTCCCGGACGGCGCGCTTTCCAAACTATTTGCGTTCCACCGAGAAGATCGGCTGGCCCGGTTTCACCGGCCTGCCGTCTTCGACCAGAACCTTCTTTACCACGCAGTCAAACTCCACCTTTACCTCGTTGAACACCTTCATCGATTCAATGAGGCAGAGCACCTGCCCGGCCTTTACTGCGTCGCCCTCGTGTATGAAGGGCGGGCTGGCCGGCGACGGCGCGCGGAAGAATATACCCATCAGCGGGCTGCTGACTACGTCGCCCGGCGGCACTTCGGGAGCCGCGGGGGCCTGCTGCGCGGGCTGCGCGCCATGCTGCGCGGCGGTATGCTGCATCACCGGCACCGGCACGGACGGTTGGCGTTTGCGTATCAGCCTTACCTGCGTGTCCCCCTGGGTATATTCCACGGTCTCCAGACGGTTTTTCTGCATGAAGTCGTAGAGCTTTTGCACTTCATCGAGAACCGGCGAGGCCGTCGTCTTGGTTTTCTTGACTGTTTTGGTCATGGGTGTAACCTCTCCAATCTTAATGTCTGCGCTGCCTGTCTCCCGACCTGTTGTCGCCGCCGTTGCCGCCGCTGGGTGCACCGCCGCTGTTTGGCAGCAGCACCTTGTGGGACAGCCGGAACTTGCCCATATTGTCCATCTCGACGACCTTGACCTCTATCTCCTGACCCATCTCGAGAACGTCCTCGACGTGGTTGACGCGCTGGTGCGCTATCTCGGAGATATGCAGCAGGCCTTCCTTGCCGGGCAGCACTTCGACGAAAGCGCCGAAATTCTGCAGCGAGACCACCTTGCCTTTATAGATCTGCCCCACCACCACTTCGGCGGTGTAGTATTCCACGAATTTGCGCGCGGCGTCCACCTTGTCGCCTTCCACGGCGGAGATGAACACCTGGCCCTGCTCGTCGACTTCGACGACCTCTATCTTCGCGCCGGTCTCCTCGGTGATGCGGCGTATGTTCTTGCCGCCGGGGCCGATGAGCGCGCCGATCTTGTCCTTGGGTATCATGACCAGGACTATCTTCGGGGCGTATATGGAGGTGTTGGGCTTGGGCTGGGCCAGGACGGCGTCCATCAGTCCCAGTATGTGCGTGCGGCCGCGGCTGGCCTGCGCCACCGCCTGGCGGAGTATGTCGAAGGACACGCCGCCGGCGATCTTTACGTCCATCTGGAACGCGGTGATGCCGTTCTTGGTCCCGGCGAGCTTGAAGTCCATGTCGCCGAGATGATCTTCCATGCCCATGATGTCGGAGAGGACGACGAACTTGTCGCCTTCCTTTATGAGGCCCATCGCGATGCCCGCGCAGGAGGCCTTCATCGGCACGCCCGCGTCAAACAGCGATATCGAACTGCCGCACACGGAGGCCATGGAGCTTGAGCCGTTGGATTCCATGATGTCGGAGACGATGCGGATGGTATAGGGGAACCTGTCCTCGCCGGGGAGGAGCGGCTCTATCGCGCGGCGCGCCAGTTCGCCGTGGCCGATTTCGCGGCGGCCGGGCGACATGTCGCGTTTGCATTCGCCGGTCGCAAAGCCCGGGAAGTTGTAATGCAGCAGGAAGCGTTCGCGGTACGTGCCGTCGAGGCCTTCCATAAGCTGCATGTCCTCGGGAGTGCCGAGCGTGCAGACGGCAAGCGCCTGCGTCTGGCCGCGGGTGAACACCGCCGAGCCGTGCGTGCGCGGCATGACGCCGTTGCGCACGTCTATCGGGCGGATCTCGTCGGGCTTGCGGCCGTCGACGCGGATATTTTTTTCGATTACTATCTTGCGGCTTTCCTCGTAAAGTATCTCCTCCACGGCCATCTCGACGTAGGCGGAGGCGTTTTCAAGCGTCGCCTTGAGCGGTTCGGCGAGGTTTTTCTTTATCTGCTTTATCGCCTGTTCGCGGGCGCTCTTTTCCATGAAATTGCCGAGGATTTTCTGGAGTTCCGGGCGGCCTTTTTCGTTGCAGAGGGCCTTTATGTCCGCCGGTATCGGCTGCGGCTGGAAAGCGAACTTCGGCTTGCCCGCCTTTTCCTTGAGGGCGATCTGCAGGCGGCAGAGCTTTTCTATTTCGGGCTTGGCGGTCTCGAGGGCTTTAAACAGCGTCTCCTCGGAGATTTCCTTGCCGCCGCCCTCGACCATAAGGATGCCTTCGAGCGTGCCGGCTATCACGAGGTCTATGAGGCTGGATTCGCGCTCGGTGTTGGTCGGGTTGAGTATGAATTTATCGTCGATAAGTCCGACGCGTACGCCGGATATCGGGCCGCCGAAGGGTATCGAGGACACCATCAGCGCCGCCGAGCTGGCGGTGATGCTGAGAATGTCCGCGTCGTTTTCAGCGTCGCTGGAGACGACCATCGTCGTCACGTTGGTCTCGCAGGTGTAGCCTTCCGGGAACAGCGGGCGCAGCGAGCGGTCGGTCAGCCGGGACGAAAGGATTTCCTTCATCGACGGGCGGCCTTCGCGCTTGAAAAAACCGCCGGGTATGCGTCCGGCGGCGTAGGTGCGCTCTTTGTAGTTTACGGTAAGCGGGGTGAAGTCGGACGGGCCTTCCTTCTGCTCTTTGGTGGAGACGGCGGTTGCGAGAAGGACGGTTTCGCCCATGCTGATAAGCACGGAGCCGTCCGCCTGTCTGGCCAGAAGGCCGGTTTCCAATGAAATGGTCTTATCCCCGACCTTGTCCTCAAGGCGGGTAACGTTGAAGTCTATCATGTGGTTTATTTCCTCACTTCGAGCTGTTTGATCAGCTTCTGGTAGTGGGCGAAGTCCTTCTGCTTGAGATAGCTGAGAAGACGTTTGCGCTGTCCGACGAGTATCATAAGTCCGCGTTCGCCGGCGTAGTCCTTGGTGTGGGTTTTGAGATGGGAGGAGATGTAGTTGATCCTCTCGGTGACAAGCGCTATCTGGACGGCGGTGCTGCCGCAGTCGGTGGGATGCGCCTGGTACTTGGTTACTACGCCCTGCTTGGTCTGTTTCGTGAATGCCATAAGTATGCTTTATCCTCTGTTTTGACTTTAAGTGTTACTATAATTATATTTCTCTCATACCCCTTGTGTCAAACGCAGGACGGGGACGCGTCCCCCAGAACCGCCCTGCGCAGGTGGTTTAGCGCGACCGCCGCGAAATAAGTCTTGTTCTGCTCCCTGTTCGCGCCGAAGGTGCGCTTCACCACAAATTCCCCGCCGCCGGGCAGAACCGCCGCTATATAAACAAGGCCGACCGGTTTTGCGGCGCTTCCCCCTCCCGGCCCGGCTATGCCGGTTGTCGCAAGCGCGCAGTCCGCGCCCAGCGCCCTGCGCGCTCCGCGCGCCATTTCCAGCGCGGTCTGCGCGGAAACCGCGCCGTGTTTTGCAAGCGTGGCTTTTTTTACGCCCAGTATTTTTATCTTCGCGTCGTTTGAATAGGAAACCGCGCCGCCCAGGAAATATTCCGACGAGCCGGCGACGGAGGTTATCATGTGCGCGACGAGGCCGCCGGTGCAGGATTCCGCGGTGGCCAGCGTCCAGCCTTTCTTTTTAAGCAGCAGCCCCACGGCGGTTTCAAGAGTAATATCCTCTTCGGTGAAAATCCTGTTCCCCATAATTTCACGGCACATGCGCAGCATTTCGGCGGCATCCTGCGCCGGATTTTTGGCGCCGCGCGGCGTAGCGATAAAGCGCACCGTGCCGGGCGAGGCGAGAATGGTGAATTCCGCGTCCGGGAATTTCTCCCTGACCGGAGCCAGCATTTCCCCCGCCAGCGATTCCGGCGTGTCCCCCATCCTTATATCTATACCGTGCAGCTGTCTGGCGCAGGAAAATTTTTGCAGCGCGGGCCTTATATGCGCCGCAAACATCGGCTTCCATTCCACCAGCGGTCCGGGCTGCAATATCACCAGTTTGCGTTTTCCGTTTTGCGTAAAAGCCAGCATCTGCCCCGGCGCCGTGCCCGCGGGATTGGGGAGCGGCTTTGCGCCGTCAATGAGCATCGCCTGCCTTGCGTTGCTGGGCGACATCGCGCGGCCGAGGCGCCTGAACCTTTCGCGCAGTCCCGCCAGCAGTTTTTTGTCGGTATGCATTTTGCGCCCTGCGGCTTTGGCCGCGGCCTCGCGGCTAACGTCGTCGAAAGTGGGGCCGAGGCCGCCGGTCACAAGCACGATATCGGCGCGCGTCAGCGCGTTTTTTATCGCGCCGGAAACGGCGGCTTCGTCGTCCGTCAGCGTCGTTTCGCCGAGCGGCTCGATGCCGAGACCGGCAAGTTCCGCGCAGATAAGCGGGGTGTAGGAGTTCAGTTTGCCTCGCAGCAGCTCGGTGCCGGTGAATATCAAAAAAGCCTTTGGTGCGTTTGTTTTTTTCATGATTTCGCTCGTTTGCATGGCATGGGGTTATTTCATACAATTTATGTATTGAAAGCGCGCAGTCAGTACGGTTGCATCAACCGCTTTACGACACAATCCATCATCATTATATAAAAGGAGACGCAAATGGGCACGACAGCTGTTGCGAAAAAGAAAACCACGGCCTCAAAGGCCAAGGCTTCCATCGGCAAGATGGTGTATTTCTTCGGCGGCGGCAAGGCGGAGGGCCGCGAGTCGATGAAGAATCTTCTGGGCGGCAAGGGCGCCAACCTGGCCGAAATGGCCGGACATCCCGACCTTCGCCTGCCGGTTCCTCCCGGTTTCACGATAACCACCGACATGTGCACCTACTACTGGGCCAACAAGCGCTCCTATCCCAAGACGCTTGCCGCCGACGTGGCCAAGAATCTCGAGAAGATAGAAAAGATAGTGGGCCGCAATTTCGGCGACGCCAACAACCCCCTTCTTGTTTCCGTGCGCTCCGGCGCGCGCAAATCCATGCCCGGCATGATGGAGACCATACTTAACGTCGGTCTCACCGAGAAGACCATCCCCGGCATGATAGCCCAGACCGGCAACGAGCGTTTCGTGTACGACGCGTACCGCCGTCTGATAATGATGTACGCCGACGTCGTCATGGAAAAGGCCGCAGGCATAGAGCCCGCCGAAGACATGGGCATCCGCAAGCAGCTCGACCGCATGATGCACGACCTAAAGGTCAAGCGCGGCGTCAAGAGCGACACCGAAATCGGCGCGGAAGATCTCAAGAACCTTTGCGCCGAATTCAAGGCCAAGGTGAAAGAAGTCATCGGCAAGGATTTCCCGGACGACCCGATGGTGCAGATGTGGGGTTCCATCGGAGCGGTATTTGCGTCCTGGATGGGCAAACGCGCCATTTCCTACCGCCGCATAGAAGGCATCCCCGAGGAATGGGGCACCGCCGTCACCGTGCAGACGATGGTGTTCGGCAACATGGGAACCGATTCCGCGACCGGCGTGGCGTTCACCCGCAACCCCGGCACCGGCGACAGCCGCTTTTACGGCGAATATCTCATTAACGCGCAGGGCGAAGACGTGGTCGCCGGCATCCGCACCCCCGGCCCGATCAACGAAGCCAGCCGCACCGAGCAGTCCAAAAACGAGACGAGCCTCGAAAAGGCCATGCCCGTCGCCTACAAGGAACTTTTCGCGATACAGAAGCGCCTTGAAAAGCATTACAAGGACATGCTCGACATCGAATTCACCATCGAAAAGGACCGCCTTTACATCCTGCAGTGCCGCGTCGGCAAACGCAACGGCGTAGCCGCCGTGCAGGTGGCGCTGGACATGGTAAAGGAACGCCTTATCGACAAGGCTACCGCCGTCATGCGCGTCACCCCGGCGCAGCTCGACGAGCTGCTGCACCCCATCGTGGATCCCAAGGCCGAAGCGGTGACCAAGCCGGTCGCCAAAGGCCTGCCCGCGGGTCCCGGCGGCGCGTCCGGCACGATAGTTTTCAGCGCCGAAGCGGCTGTTGAAGCCGCCAGGGAAGGCAAAAAAGTCATCCTCGTGCGCGAGGAGACCAACCCCGAGGATATAGAAGGCATGCGCGCCGCGCAGGCCATCCTCACCGCACGCGGCGGCATGACCTCCCACGCGGCCCTCGTGGCGCGCGGCTGGGGCAAATGCTGCGTGGTCGGCTGCGGCGACCTGCATATCGACATGGCCACCAAGACCGTAAAGATCGGCGAGGTCACCCTCAAGGAAGGCGACTGGCTGACCCTCAACGGTTCCAAGGGCGCGGTATATGCCGGCAACCTGCCGATGTTCGACGCCAGCCAGAGCAACCAGGCGCTTACCGACTTCCTAAAGATATGCGACACCGTGCGCGTCCTGAAAATCCGCACCAACGCCGACACGCCGGAAGACTCCCAGCGCGCCCGCGCGTTCGGAGCGCAGGGCATCGGCCTTTTCCGCATCGAACACATGTTCTACGGCAAGGGTTCGGACGAGCCGCTCTTTAAACTGCGCAAGATGATAGTTTCAAAGACCACCGAGGAGCGCAAGGCCGCGCTCGCCGAGCTGTTCCCGTTCATGAAGGCGTCCATAAAGGGCGCGCTCAAGGCGATGGAAGGCTACGGCGTCACGATACGTCTCATCGACCCGCCGTTGCACGAGTTCGTGCCGCACAATCACGAGAAGCTTGAAGCGCTGGCCAAAGACCTCAACATCAGCTTCGCCGAGCTTGAAAAGCGCGCCGAAGGCCTGCGCGAGAGCAACCCGATGATGGGCCACCGCGGCGTACGCCTCGGCGTGACCTATCCGGAAATCACCGAGACCCAGGCCCGCGCGGTGTTTGAAGCCGCAGCCGAACTGCTCAAGGAAAAGGTAAAGGTTTACCCGGAAATCATGATCCCCGTGGTAGCCGCCGAGAGCGAAATCGTGGACCAGGCCGCCATCATAGCCCGCGTCTACAAGGAAGTCCTAGCGTCGACCGGCATGAAGTCCATACCGCACCTCGTCGGCACGATGATAGAGATACCGCGCGCGGCGCTTACCGCCAACAAGATAGCGGGCGTGGCGCAGTTCTTCTCGTTTGGCACCAACGACCTCACGCAGATGACCTTCGGCTTCTCCCGCGACGACATCGGCGGCTTCGTACCGCATTACCTTACGAAAGGCATCCTGCCGGCCGATCCGTTCCAGACGCTCGATCAGGAAGCCGTGGGCGAACTGATACACATAGCCGTCAACCGCGGCCGTTCCGTACGCAAAGACCTCAAGATAGGCATTTGCGGCGAACACGGCGGCGACCCGGCCAGCGTGGAGTTCTGCCACAAGGAAAACTTCAACTACGTCTCCTGCTCCCCGTTCCGCGTGCCGATAGCCAGGCTTGCGGCGGCGCAGGCCGCCATCCGTTTCCCCAAGACGGCCAAAAAGGGAAAATAAGGACGGCGTTGTTATAGCCATTGAACGCGGTCCGGCGTATGCCGGACCGCGGTATAAAAAAACTCCAAAGTCCGGACATGCCGTATTTGAAACGCAGGATAATAGATCGGTGAAAAAAACAAGCGGTTTTACCTTAATCGTGTCCTCTCCCTCGGGAGGCGGCAAGACCACCGTGGTCAACGCCCTCCTGAGGGAGGACCCGCTTATTACGCGCATAGTGACCTGCACCTCGCGCGCGCCGCGGCTTGGCGAAAAGGACGGCATGGATTATAATTTCTGGAACCGGGCGCGTTTCGAGCGTGAGATAAAAAACGGCGGCATGCTGGAACACGCCGTAGTGCACGGCAATTATTACGGCGTGCCGCGCAAACCGTTTGAAAAAGCCATGGCGCAGGGCAAAATCCCCGTGCTGGTGATAGACGTGCAGGGCGCGCGCACGGTTTCAAAAATTTTCAGGGAAGCGGCGGTGCTGGCGTTCGTGCTGCCGCCGGACTGGAAAACGCTGGAGCGCCGCCTGCTCGGGCGCAAAGACGGCACCACGGACATATCGCTGCGGCTGCGCACCGCGCGCAAGGAAATAGCCGCCGCAAAACGCTACGGCTACATGGTGGTCAACGAGGACGTGGACCGCACCGTTGGCGAGCTGAAGGCCATAATCACGGCCGAAAAGATGAAAACCGTACGCCAGATAAAACGCATGAAAAACACGGCTGACGGCTACAAGTTTTATTAAGTTATACTGGAGGCCCCGATGAAGGAAGCTACACCCGTAAAGCAGATATTCAACCTCGAAACCGAGATAATGGACTACGCCGGCGACAAATACAACCTGGTAGTGCTCAGCGCCGCGTGGGCCAAACACCTGCGCAAACGCGAGGAGTTCCGCCACCAGCCCTATGCGGCGGTGATAAAGGCCGCGCTGGCGCAGATACTCTCCGGCGAGGTGCATGAAGAGCAGATAATCGCATCCATAGAGCCGGAGGCGCAGCCGCAGGAGCCCGTGGTTCCCGTGGATCCCGTCAACCTGCCTCTTCCCTCCGACGAGGAGCCCGGAGCCAAAAAACGCAAGTCTTCCAAAAAGGAAGAGCTGGCTGCGGAGTAATATATTTGCAACCGCGGCCTTCCCTGTTTCCGGGAAGGCCGTTTTTTTTAGAATGTCTGGAGGTGCGCGGTGAAAAACGAACTGAAGGCGCTGGTAAGGGAACTAAAAGGCGTTGCCTCCGGGCTTGATGCGGAGGATTACGCGGGTACGCTGCCCGCACCGGCCGCGGCGGCTCGACCGGCGGCGGCCGCTGTACAAAATGAGCATCCCGTGCCGGTCCATAAATCAAAAATCCATGCGCCGCAAACCAATCTGATGAGCGCGTTCCCCGAAGGCGCGGATGCCCTCGCGGCGATAGCCGAAGAGATAGCGCATTGCAAAAAATGCGCCCTCGGCGAAACGCGCATAAAGGCGGTGCCGGGCGTGGGCAATCCCGGGGCCCGCATCATGTTCATCGGCGAAGGTCCGGGTTACGAGGAAGACCACAAGGGCGAGCCTTTCGTGGGCAGGGCGGGCAACCTGCTTGATAAAATCATAAACGCGATGGGCTTGCAGCGCGGCGACGTTTATATCGCCAACGCGGTCAAATGCCATCCGACGATAGACCCCACCGATCACGAAAAACACGGCAACGACCGTCCCCCCTCGCCGCAGGAAACAGAGGCCTGCCACGACTATATTTTGCGCCAGATAGCCGCCATAAAACCGGAGATTATAGTGGCTCTCGGCGGCAGCGCGGCGCGCGCGCTGCTGGGCGGCGGCGAGAAGGCGAGCCTCGCTTCTTTCCGCAAAAGGATAAATATCCTGCCTCCGGAGAAATTCCCCATAGGCTACGAGCTTAAAGTCGTCGCCACCTACCATCCTGCCGCGCTGCTGCGCAATCCGGGCTGGAAGAAAGACACCTGGGACGATATAAAGGCAGTGATGCGCGAGCTTAACCTGCCGCTGCCTGCCAAAACGGAAACGAAATGAAATATTGCCGGGTCGTGTTCCCGGTGCCGTTGCGTCGGGAATTCGATTACATAATTCCCCCCGCGCTTGAAGGGCGTCTTGTGCCTGGGCAGCGGGTGCGCGTGCCGTTCGGGCCGCGCACGGCGACAGGTTTTGTTTACGCGCTGGCCGACAAGGTCAGCCTCCCCCCGTTTGTAAAACTCAAGGAAATTATTTCCCTCGTGGACGAAACCCCGCTCTGGGATTTCGCCACGCTTTTTGCCGCCGCGGAATTTATAAGTTCCAGCTGGGGCTCGCTGCCGGGCGAGGTGCTGGACGCGCTTATGCCCTCCGATTTAAAGCCCGCGCCGGAGGACCTGACTTCCGCCGCAGAGCCGCCGCCCGTCGAGCTTTTCTCCCAGCCGCCCGAGCTTACCGCAAAACAAAACGAAGTTTTCATAAAGCTTTTCTCCCATTTCGCCGTCCCCGGCGCAAAACCCGCGCTGCTTTACGGCGATTCCCTTTCAGGCAAAACCGAGTTGTCGCTGCGCCTGCTGCAAAAAAAACTCGAGTCCGGCGGCCAGGGGCTTTTGCTGGCGCCGGACATATCGCTGACCGACAGGCTGATAGAAAATATAGCCGCGCGCTTTGCCGGAGTGCCGGTTTTCTGCTGGCACAGCCGCCGCACGCCCGCGCAGCGGCTGAAGATATGGCATACGCTTGTGTCCGGGCGGCCGGCGCTTGTGATAGGCGCGCGCTCGGCGGCGCTGCTTCCTTTCAAGAATTTGCGCCTTGCCGTTATCGATGAGGAGCAGGACGACACCTACAAGCAGGAGGAAAACAGGCCGCATTACCATGCGCGCGACGTGCTGATGTCGCGTTCCGCGCGGGAGAAATTCCCGGTGCTTTTGTGCAGCAGCGCGCCGTCGATAGAGACGATGCGCCGCGCGGTGGACGGCGATTACGAACTGGTAAGGCTTAAAGGCAGCGCGCTGTTTTCGCCCGGGCAGGTAAAGGCGCGCTTTGTGCCAAAAAAAGGCATGTCCTCATCGGTAATTTCCGACGAACTTAAATTCGGCATTGAAACCGTGCTGGAGTCCGGCAATCAGGCGCTTTTGATACTAAACCGCATAGGCTTTGCCGTCGGCTGGGCCTGCCTTAACTGCAACTATATGGTGCTGTGCCCCAAATGCGGCCACGCTATGGCGCCCAACAACGCCGCCGGCGCGGACAGAAAACTTTTTTGCAGCCGCTGCGGCGAAAGCCTTCCCCCGCCGGAAAAATGCCCGCTTTGCGGCAATATGATTTTCAAACCGGCGGGCGGCGGCACCGAGCGCGCGGTCACCGAGCTTAAGAAATTTTTCCCCAAGGCGCGCGTGTTGCGTTTCGACCGCGACACGCTGGAACTTAAAGGCGGCGAAGGCCATACCGTGGACGACGCGATGACGGGCGCCCAGGCGGACATTGTGGTCGGCACGCGCATGCTGGCGCGCGGGCATTATTTCCCGAAGCTGCGCCTTGTCGCCATGCTCGACGCCGATACCGAGCTTTACGGTCCCGATTTCCGCGGCGCGGAGCGCACGGCCCAGATGCTTATACAGGCGCGCGGCAGGCTGGCCGCCTCCGGAGGAGAATTTATCATCCAGACCTCGCGCCCCAGGGAATATGCGATAGCGGCCGCGCTGTCCGGCGAATATATGGATTTTGCGATGCACGAGTTCGAGGAGCGCAAGGCGCTGGGATATCCGCCTTATTCAAGGATTGTGCGCTTTATCTCCCAGTCCCGGGACGAGGACGCGGCTTTCTGCGCTTGCGAAGAGGCGATAGCGCAAGTCAACGCCGCCTCAGCGGCGGCGGGCATGTCCCAGCCCGCGGATTACGATATAGCCGGTCCCGCGCCCTGCCATACCCGCCCCGCCGACAAGGTCAAGCGCTGCCACGTCCTCATAAAATGCAAAACCGCCGCGCTGGTCAAGCGGTTGGTCCCCGTGCTGGAAAAAAAGCCCGCTAAAGGACTAACCACCAAAGTAGTCTGCGATCCGTATTCTTTCAGATAAAATTATTTTATTTCTTCGGAGATGGATAGGAAACAGCCCGTAAAATCTTTATCGAGGCTTGTACTGAAATTTTTAAGCCATTCTATAATGTATGCGGTGTCCAGGCTTTTGTTTTTCAGCAAGATGTTTTTTACGTCTTCCAAATCTTTCTGCCTGCCTGCGACTATTTTGTGAATCAGCAGGTCTTCCGGCGACGCAAAACGCAAAGCCGTTCCATCAAGACTGATTTGTCTGGCGCGATTTATGGCCTGCCTTTCATACGGGGAACAGGAGAAAATGAAATCAACCCGTATGCCGGTTTTCCGCTCCTGCACGGGCAACACCATTGTGGAGCGGATGAAATCGGCGGGATTTTCCACAAGCGTTTCGAGTCCAAGGCTGCCTGCGCAGGCCAGCATATCCTCGCTTCTGTCCGTATCAATGCCGAGCGTGATGTCTATGTCTTTTGTAAGGCGGGGCTCGCCGTACAAAAGCACGGCCTTATCATGTAAGGGATTTTACGGCTGTCCAGTTCAGCGGCCAGTTTGACCAGAAGTTCTTTGAACATGGTTCATGTCGTGCGCAAGTGTGATTACGCTATCCAATCCTTCCAGCGGATCTTTAAGCGGTAACACGCCCAGGGCGACGGCCTCGTCGTACAACGCCTCGAAAATCTTTAGCTCGCGCGTATAATCCGGAGGCTGGCTGGCGGCCAGTTCCTTCTCCAGTTTGGCCAGTATCGCCGGGTTTTTTATCATATATAAAGTCTATCAAATTGCGGCTGGAATGGAGCATCAATTCCTCCATCTGTTCCCCGGGAATGTCGCTGTCGTCGGAAATGGTATACTTTTTTTATGCTGAAAATATACAACACGCTTGCCAAACGCAAAGAAGATTTCATGCCCATTAAGCCCGGCGAAGTCAAGATGTACGCCTGCGGCATAACGGTTTACGACGAATGCCATCTCGGTCATGCGATGCAGGCAGTATTCTTCGATCTGATAAGGCGCTATCTGGAATACAGCGGCTATAAAGTCACCTATGTGCGCAATTACACCGATATAGACGACAAGATAATAACGCGCGCCAACGAAAGCGGACGCTCCCCGCTGGAGCTTTCGGAGTTTTACATAAAGGACGCGCAACAGGACATGCATGCGCTTAAAGTGCGCCCGGCCACCGTCGAGCCTAAAGTTTCTGACCATATCCCAGACATCATCGCCTTCATTCAGCGGCTTATAGAGAAGAAGGCCGCCTATCAGTCGGGCAGCGAGGTGTTTTTCCGCGTGGTCAGTTTCCCCGGCTACGGCAAGCTTTCCAACCGCAAGGTGGACGAGTTGCAGCCCGAACCGGGCGAGGATACCGGCAAGGAGTCGCCGTACGATTTTTCGCTGTGGAAACCGGCAAAACCCGGAGAACCGTTCTGGGAGTCTCCGTGGGGCAAGGGACGTCCCGGCTGGCATATTGAATGCTCGGTGATGTCTAATAAATATCTGGGCCCGAATTTCGATATACACGGCGGAGGGCTGGACATAATTTTCCCCCACCACGAAAACGAAGTCGCGCAGAGCGAGGCCGCAAACGGCTGCCGGTTCGCCAATTACTGGATACATAACGGGCTGCTGATGGTGGAAAACAAAAAGATGTCCAAGAGCCTGCACAATTTCGTGACGATAAAGAACGCTCTGGAACGCTATCAGCCAGACGTGCTGCGCTACATGATAATGTCTTTTGCGATATCTTCCAACGTCAATTTCACGGAAGCGAATCTCTCCGCGGCCAACAAAAACGTGCTCAATTATTACCGCATTCTGGAGCGAGTGGACGCCGCCGTCGCCGCAGTTCCCGGCACGACGGAAAAATCCTGCGGCATCCCCGCGATAGACAATATCGAGGCTGTTTTCCGCGACAGCATGGACGACTTTTTCAATGCCGCGGTTTTCCTTGCGCATCTGCCGGAGGCCTTCAAGGCGCTGTCCGACCTGCTGGCGGCCAAAGGGACTTCGGCGGAGGATAAGGCCGCCATTTGCAGAAAGTTCCGCGGCATATTCGCGAAAATAACGAATGTCATCGGCATACTCGACGAGGAACCGCGCAAGTACATAGAAGCGTTCACGAACCAGCACATAACGCACAACAAGATAGATGTCGCGGCTATAGAAGCCAAAATACAGGAGCGTCTGGCCGCGCGCAGGAACAAGGATTTCAAGACTGCCGACGCGATACGCGAGCAGCTTATTAAAAGCGGCATAGCGTTGCAGGACACTCCGTCGGGTACCGGATGGACTATAGCGTTGTGAAACGCGGGTATTTCATGGATATTTTTTGGATCAAGAGATACCGCGGATGTGTGCGTTATTTAATACCGCGGCCGGGCAAGTGATGCCCGGCCGTTTCCTATAATCTTCAAGATGTTCTTACGGATTTTACCGTCTTTGAAACCGTGTGCAAAAAAGCTAGAATTTAGCCTGATATTATGAATACACAATCCATCATTGAATCTTTAAAGCGCGGCTGCGTCGACCTCGTCGGCGAGCAGGAGCTTGTCAAAAAGCTGGAATCCGGCAAAAAACTGGTAATCAAGCTGGGCGCCGACCCTACCAGCAAGGACTTGCATCTAGGCCACAGCGTCGTGCTTTCCAAAATGCGCGCGTTTCAGGATTTGGGGCATACCGGCGTGCTTGTCATCGGCGATTTCACCGCCTGCGTGGGCGACCCTTCGGGGCGCGATACCACGCGGCCCGTTCTTTCCCACGAGCAGGTTAAGGAAAATGCCGAAACCTATACCAGGCAGGCTTTCAAGATACTGGACCCGGAAAAGACCGTCATACGTTTCAACAGCGAATGGCTTGGGCCCTTCACCGGCGCGGGTCTAAAACCCGGCGAGTCGCCGCAGATGATGTCCGCGCTGCGCGCGATAACGCTTTCCCGCATAACCGAGCGCGAGGATTTCAAAAACCGCATAGCCGCAGGCAATCCGATAAGCATGATGGAGCTTTTGTACCCGGTGTTCCAGGGGTATGATTCCGTCGCGCTCAAGGCCGATGTGGAGCTTGGCGGACAGGACCAGATTTTCAACCTGCTCATGGGCCGCGACATGCAAAAAGATTACGGGCAGGAGCCGCAGGTTGTCCTTACGATGCCGCTGCTTGTGGGTCTCGACGGCGCGCGCAAAATGTCCAAGTCTTACGGCAATTATATCGGTCTTTCAGACAAGCCGGGCGATGTGTTCGGCAAGACGATGTCCGTCTCCGACGAGCTTATGCTCAAGTATTACGAACTGCTTACCGCCGAGGATTTGTCCGCCGTTAAAGCGATGCATCCCATGGCCGCCAAAAAACAGCTTGCCCGCCTTATGGTGGAAAAGCTGCACGGCAGGGAAGCCGGAGAGGGCGCGCTTGCGGAATTCGAAAAAGTATTCTCGCGCAAGGAACTGCCTACGGATATGCCGGTTTATGCTCCCAGGGCGGGCGAGCGGCTTGCGCAGATTATGGTCGCGGCGAAACTAGCCTCCGGCATGAACGATGCGCGCCGTCTTATCCAGCAGGGCGCCGTTAAAATAGACGGCAACAAAATGACGGAAGACAAGCCGCTGGATATACAGTCCGAAACCGTGTTGCAGGTGGGCAGCCGACGTTTTTGCAAATTGACCAAATGACGGGGGTTTGATGAGGCAGTTGATGGCCGCGCTGCTACTTTTGTCTGCCGCTGGCGCGAGCGCACAGGCGCTGTCGTCGGGAGGGCGTGTGGACGGGCTGGCCAACAGGGTGCCGCAAGCCGCCGCTGCCGATGCAAGTCGGGATGACAGCGCGGTCGAGCCGGACGACGATAACACATGGGAGGCCGTAATCACGGACGCCCATGGCGACGTGTCGCTGCTTGCCGCCGGTTCCAAATCCGCCGTAAAGGCCGAAACCGGAATGCCGCTGGCCTCCGGGGATGTCGTGGTGGCAAAAGACTCCTCCTCGGTGGAGATTTCTTTCGACGGCGGCGCGGGTCTTTTGCAGCTTGGCGGGGGCTCTTCCATTTCCATAGACAGTCTTCAGTATGACGGGACCGCGCTGTCGCTCAAGAGCGGTATTTTGCTCGGCATGATGGTAAACCTTACGGACAGCTACCGCAGTTTCGCCATTTCCACGGCAGGCGGCGTCTGCACCGTGTACGGTACGGAATTCGCCGTCGCGTACATGCCGCAATCCCGGGAATCCCGTGTGGGCGTTTTTGACGACGGGCATGCGGGGGTAACGCTTTTCAACGCTTCGCAGGAGCAGCAGGAACTGATGCTGGGCCGGGAGCAGGAGGCCACTTTCCGCGACACGGCCAAAACGGTGCGCGCGCGCAGGATGGTCATGCTGGCCGATTATACCGCCGCCGCGGCGTTGCTGCCCGGTCGCTCGCAAGAACTGGGCGGTTCGTGGAAGCGCATGCCGCTAAAACAGCGACAGGCCCTGCGGGAGCGCTTTGCTCCTGCCGCAACAAACTCCGGCGACGGCGGACAGGACGGGGAATGAGGCTTTTCATCGCCGTCGATATCCCGGAGCAGTTGCTTGATTTCGCGGCGCGCGCCATGGTGCGGCTTAAAAAAACCGGCGCGGACGTCAAATGGGTTGCGCCGGAGCATATGCATTTCACGCTGCATTTTCTGGGCGAGGTGGCGGCCGGGCGGCTGGATGCTGCGGCGGGCGCGCTTGCGGCGGCCGAGGGTATGGGGAGTTTCGCGCTGGAGCCGGCGGGGTTTGGATTTTTCGGCGCGCCCAAATCCCCCCGCGTCATATGGCTGGGCTTAAAGCGCGGCGCGCGGGAACTGGAAGGCTTGCGCGCGGCGATAGGCAAAAAGCTCGACGAAAGCTGTTTTGAAACGGATGCCCGGCCGTTCGAGGCGCATCTTACTCTGGGCAGGTCAAGGGGGCCGCGCGGCATGGCCGAATTGTCCTCCTTGCTGTCCCGGACTGCCGACTTGTCCGGCGCTGTGTCCTGCGCCGCAGAGAGCGTTACGCTTTATAAAAGCGAACTGCTCCCGACGGGCCCTTGCCATAGCGTGCTTAAAAGAGTATCCCTTGGGGTGGATAAATGAAAAAAATCAAAATTTTAACGCTTGCGGCCGTCCTGGCGCTGGCCGGGTTTGGCCTGATGCATTATTTTTATCCGGGCAGCGAAGTACTTTTCGACATAAAAGAGGGCTCAAACGGCACGCAGATAGCGCGCGAGCTAAAGGAGCAGCGCATAATAGCCAGCACCGGGTGGTTCCGGGCGCTGCTGCATTTCACCAACGCGCGCAAGCGCCTGCGCCCGGGACGCTACAAGCTGCGCACGCATATGTCCAGCGAGGCGGTCATCTGGACGCTGTTCCATACCGACGGCAAGTATTATATACGCCTCGGCGTGCCGGAGGGCTTTCGGGCCGAGCAGATAGCGGAGAAGCTGCAGTCGCTCGGGATAACAAAGGGCGATGATTTCATGAAGATAGTCCGCGACGAAAAGCTGGAAGGGCAGCTTTTCCCGTCCACATATTTTATGGGCGAGCATGTGCCCGCGCGCCAGGTGGCGGACATGATGCTCCACGAGTTCAACGCGCAGGTGCGCCCGCTTCTGGGCGGCGCGCTGCCGGACGGCCTGAACGCGCAGCAGGTGCTCACCATAGCCTCCATAGTGGAAAGGGAGGCCGTTGTGCAGGAGGACAGGCCGCTTATCGCGGCGGTATACATAAACCGGCTTAAAAAGAACATGCTGCTGGAGGCCGACCCGACCGTGCAGTATGCGCTGGGCTACATATCGCAGGAAAAATCGTGGTGGAAGCGGCGCATGCTGCTGGGAGATTTGAAAGTGGAATCACCGTATAACACCTACCGCTATATAGGGATGCCGCCGGGACCGATATGCAATCCCGGCCTTGATTCGGTGAAGGCGGTGCTTAACCCCGCGCCGATAGCCGCGCTTTATTTTGTGGCGGACCGGCAGGGGCATCACATTTTCAACGAGGATTACAAGGAGCATCTCAAGGCCAAACACCTCGTGGAAATGCAGTCCGCGCGTTGATTCCATTGGCCCATTACCTCAAACCCCGCAAGGAATTGGCGGGGTTTGGGTTTTATCAGGCGGCGATGGACGCCTGTATGTTTGTTTGAAAGGCGTTTCTGCAAAACCTGGTATTAGTGTGTGCCGAACCGGCAATTTGCAGGTATAGCTACAGGCCGTACGGAATAATTATATGCTGAAAATTGATAGGCTTTTCCTGTCCGGTTTTTTAACCCTTGGCCTGCTGTATGCGTTTATAACACCGCCATATATGGTTCCGGACGAGCTTCATCACTTTTTGCGTTCCTATCAGCTGGCTACCGGCACATTGCGTGAAAATCGTGAAGTCAATCTGCCGTTAATGCCGGACTATCTCAGTCAGGATGCGGAATCAATCGGCAAGTTAGCCTTCCATCCGGAACGGCATTATTCGCTTGGCGAATTGCGGGCTCTTTGGAATTCCAGCCCCGGATTCAATTCCGGCGGGCCGAGTCATTATAAGTTCATTACCACTGCCTCATACAGCCCGGTTGCGTATTTGCCGCACATAATTGCGCTGTCCATAGGCAGATTGTTATCCGCAAAAGTATTGTTAATCCTGTATGCCATGCGTTTATCAGGCTTGATTGCCTGCGGACTGCTGCTTGCCCGGGGATTTAAAATAATAAGGCAATTATCGCCCAGATATGCGCTTTTGTATATGGCAATAGCTTTTTTACCGATGAATATATCGCAGAGCATGGGCATAAGTACCGACGGCATCACGAATGCGCTCTCCCTTTTATGCATAGCGCTGGGCCTGGATATGTTCCGGTCATTTTCGGGAAAAAAGCACTATATGTTTCTTCTGGTCACACTCCTGCTGGGATTATGTAAGGGTGTGATATACGCGGCAGTACCGGTTGTTTTTGAAATCGTCATGCTTTATGAACTTCGGGATACCGCACATGGACGCCTGCGCAAAGCGGGCCTGTTTGTTGCGGCATTGATGCCCGCATTGTTGTGGAATATGGCTTTCGGCAAACTGTCCGCCATGTCATCGCCGGCCGCAGTGCAGTTTCAGCGGCAATTTGTAATGGCACATCCTTTTATAATGGCAAAGGTTTTACTGCGGACCATTCCCCTTGAATGCATGTTTTTCTGGTCGACCATGATGGGTAATTTCGGTTATATGGATACGCCCTGTCCGTCGCAACTGGTCGTGCTTTACGGATTGTTTATCCTTGTTTTGGCTTTAATCAAAAATGATGCCGGGTCGCATGTGTCTTTAATCAGGAAGACGGTATTCTGGCTTGTTCCGTTTCTGTTCTACTGTGTGCTTGGGGTGGCGCTGTATATTAACTGGACCGCACCTCATGCGCCGTTTGTTATGGGTATTCAGGGCCGCTATTTCATCCCGGTAGTTCTGTTGCCGTTAATCGGGATGCCGGTTTGTTTTTCCTTGTCCGAAACCAACTATAACCGTAAACTGCTGCCGGTTGCGGCGGTGTGCATTTGCGTCATAAATTTATACTGTTTGACGGCAGTTATTGCGCCGCGCTTCTGGTAACCGCCCGAAAAATCTGTTACTGGTTCATAGCCGGTGGCAGTCGCTTTTGGCGGACAATGGACGTCTATATGGACGCCAAAGATGCAAAGCCCGCCGAAAATATTGTAAAATTATAAATACAACGGGCGTGTAGCTCAGCTGGGAGAGCGCTACCTTCGCAAGGTAGAGGTCGGGGGTTCGATCCCCCCCACGTCCACCACTTTAAAACCCCCTTTCAAAAGGGGGTTTTTATTTGCGCTGAAAAAGCCACCGCATGCGGGATTGATGACAGCCGTATCCGGCTACTGCGGTCCGGTTTTTGGAAAGTTGTAGCTGCCCTCGCCCTGCAATATCAGCGGCTTTACGCCGAATCCGGCGGAGATGAGTTCCTTGGCGAAAGGCGCCGTCTTTTCGGTGGGCACGTCGAAATAAAGCTTCGTGTCCATGGCGCGCACCAGTTGCGCGCCGCAGGTGTCGGGCAGGGCGGCGTCTATCCCGGCGAAATCCAGCGAATCCTTGACGCTGTCTTTTGTTATATCCGAGGGAAGCAGCAGCTCGTTTTTTATCGTCTTGTGGATATTCACCTCTATGCGCGATATTTTTGCGCCGTCCTTCTCCCGGTAAAACTGGAATTCATAGTTGAAATTCCCGTCGCTGATGTTCCTGGCGAAACGATCCCAGTCGAAGGCCATCTGCTGATGTTCTTTGGCGTGTTTTGCTCCGGGGTTTGTCATGTCCGCAATCCTTTTTTGCATTTCCGGGCTTGGCGGTCCGTCCGGCGATATTATTATCTCGATAACAAGTCTGCGCCCTGCCGCTGTCAGCGCGGGGGCCTCTTGCGTACCGGTAAAAAATGACCGTTCCACGGCGGGGCCTGTTATTTTGGCGGCGGCGAGTTTTGCGCGCAGCGCGCCGGCCATATAGGACTCTTCGCCCTTGGCGGGTATTGAAACTATGAACCGGGCAAGGTTTTCTTTTTCCACGGCATTTAGCGTGTAAGGCTTGCCGGAGCCTGTGCCGCAGGCAATCCATGCTCCCACGGTGGATATGGAAAGGCAGTATTTATCGCCGCGCTCTTTTATGAAAGCCGTTGCCTGAAGCTGCGCGTCAGATGTTTGCGCCCGAGTGGATACCGCGGTTTCCTGCGGTATTGCCGCGGGGGTTGCCGGCGGGATATAATCCTGCGCCAGTACCGGCAGCGAGAATGCCAGAAAAGCCGGGACTAAAAAGATTTTCATCCTGTGTCCTCTGTTCATACAATCAGCATACAATTTTCCCGGGGTTTTTCAATATATCGAATTGCCTCATCAAAAATCTATACGAAATGGTATCGTTGCCTCAAATCGAAAATCTATACGAAATCAGCGCGCTTTTTGCGTCTGTTTAACTCCATAAGCCGGTCTTGC
>Ga0326728_10001670_pt1 | contig 77383 bp, 47 predicted proteins | sample MB3enrmetagenome_FD_207602 | JGI IMG/M metagenome (GOLD analysis project Ga0326728, IMG submission 207602) | Lab enriched peat soil microbial communities from McLean, Ithaca, NY, United States - MB31MN | ecosystem: Environmental > Terrestrial > Soil > Wetlands > Peat | place: USA: New York...
ACCTTTTGGCTCTTCTTCGCAGTGGTATGCTTCTTCATAAGCCGGTCTCCTTTTGCACCTCATCGAGTGCGCTATTTGGGAGCTTATCGCATCCCGCGGGAGGCCGGCCCTCTCATACCATCTCAGTTGGGTTTCGGAGCCGGGCCTAGAGGCCACCCCGTAAGTACCTACGCTGTCAAATTCTTGCTTTTTCGGCAAGAATTCTCCCAGCTACGTAACTCATCTCCCACATTCACAGGGCTCCGGCTGTACTCCGAAATTAACTTGAACTTTCGACCTACTGGCATAGCTCTCGGGTCACACAGCGGAACCTCCGCTCCCTCTGCGATCTCGGGTTTTGACCCTTATGTTCTCCGCGCAATCTCCGCGTCCCCGCGTCTCCGCGGTTGGTGGAATGCCGCCTGCCCTGTTTGGTCCGGCTATGCCGGGTTAGGGAGCGGTGTCCGCGAAGTCGAACAGTCATTTCTGACGGACAATTACCGGGCGTACATCGCGATGATCCGCTCGATCGCCCGCCGGCACACGGCGCAGAAGCCGACTTCATCGCGCGTGAACATGATGCAATCCTGCTGCGGGCGGTAGTAGCCGCGCGCCTCATACATGGCGCCTTCGAATGCCCCTACTTTGCCGGCGTTGGGGCCGGAGGAGAGCAGCTTCGTGTCGCGCTCGCGCTCCTCGCGGAAGAGAGCTTCCATCTCGGATTCGGGGCGATGGGCGGCGCGGATTTCGCGGCGGCGCTTCTGGATTTCCTGCTCGGCCTGCTCGAACTGCTGCTTGGGCCAAAGGGAGGGCAGTTCGATCCCCTTCGTCAGCAGATCGGCCCACTTCGCGGCGCGCGGATCGGCGGTGGCATTGGGCTCCCAAGGCTCGGGGCGCTCGCCGAGGCTGCCATAGGCTACATCGGAGGTATAGTATTCGTCCGCCAATCCGGCGAAGTGGTGTCCGAATTCATGCACGAAAACGTAGGGCGTAAAGGCGTTATCGGCGGAGACGGTGGCGAAGGCGTTGAAAATGCCGCCGCCGCCATACTTGCGGTCGTTGACCACGATTTCGATGAACTCGTAGGGCGCGGCGGAGGCAATTTCTCGCAGGCGGGCGTTGTCGAAGGTCAGGACGTAGCGTTCCGAGCCGAAGGCATCGAAGGTGGCGCCGAGCGGGGAGCGGCGGTAAATGGCGTCGGAGGGGCGCGAGACACCGCTCTCGGCGGCGGGCGTATCGATGGCCCATACGTTGAAGTCCCGGCGGTGCTCCTTGAAGGGGGAAGTGGCGAACAGGATGTCCGCCAGGCGGCGCGCGTCGCGGTGCCACTTTTCCATTTCGGCGGCGGTATAGCCATCGCCTAGAAGCAGCAGGTCCACTTTATCGCGCGGCGGGCCATTTTCGATGACGGCCCAAACGGGGAATTTGGGTGGGGCGCCGCGGTCGATGGCGGGATCGGCGGGATCGATGACAACCGACCATACCTCGCGGAATTCGTTGTGCGGTCCGCGTTTCTTGATCACCACCTGGACGGGGGAGGCGGGCGCGGGAAAACGGACGCTTTCGTGGAAACCGCGGCGTTCGGACGCGGCCTCGCCGGTGGTTTCCCATTCGCCATATACGCTGGCAAATCCGCGGGAGTAGAGCAAACGGTTGGTGGTACGGTCAATGACTTGAAAGTAATACTTGCCAAGGTTGGTCTCGTCGATCCACCGGTCGAGCGGGCCGGGCCAAGCGCCTTCGAGGACGACGCGATTGAGCGCGAAGCGTTCCTCGGCGGCGGTGCCGGAATGAAAACAATCGAGCCGCATGGTGCGCGGGCCGGCGGGTTGGGCCAGAGCGATGGCGGCCGTGGCGGCGAGGAGGAGAGGAAGTCGCAGGTGCATGGCGAGTTCCAGAATAGTCCCACGCCGCGCGAAAGGAAAGCGGCCCGGAAGCAGAGGCGCCGGTTGCCGAGTCCGGAATCCGAACCCGATTTCCGGTATGCGGAAGCAGGCGCTCCGCAATTCGCGGCAAGTCCTTGATTTCGCTGGAGCGGCGATTGGAACGCCCGGTGCATTCGGGAGGTGGGACGCATATGACCTCTCACATGACGATCGGAAAGAAACTTGCACTCACTTGCGGCGGTTTGATTGCGGCGGCGGCTCTGTTGAGCGTGGTCGCAATCGACGGACTGTCTAGTCTGAATGAAAAGACGCACCTCATCGTGGTGGACCCGCTACCCGGAATGGCGCAGATTGGACGGGTGCAGTCCGCCTTTCTCAGCGTTCGGGGCGATGTATGGCGGCACATTGCATCCGCCGACGCCGGCGAAAAGGCGGGTTGCGAGCGCGATATCGCGCGGGACCGGGATGAGGCCAACCAGGGACTTCAGGACTACGAGAAGACCATTACCACCCCGGAGGACCGGGCTCTATTCGAGAAGATCCAGGCGGCCTGGACAAATTATCAAGACAAGATCCAGGGACTAGTGGCCTTGAGCCGCGACGGCAAGAATGCGGAAGCGGCCGGCAAGTATGTGGCCGAGGCGGCGCCGATCAAGGATGCGCTCTCCGCCGCCTTGCAGCAGGAGGTGGACTTGAATCGCTCGAATGGTGAACGGCTGGCCGCGGAATCGCAGACAACATATCATGGCGCGCTATGGAGCTTGGGAATCACGCTGGCGCTCTGCGGCCTGGGCGGCGCGCTAACCGCCTTTTATATGGTGCGGAATGTGAGTGGGGTGCTGCGACAGACGGCGAGCGAGCTGAAGGCGGGTGCCGACCAGGTGGCCAGCGCTTCGGGGCAGATCACTTCCTCCAGCCAGTCGCTGGCGCAGGGGGCGTCCGAGCAGGCCGCTTCGCTCGAGCAAACTTCGGCGTCAACGGAAGAGATCAATTCCATGGCGCGTAAGAACAGCGAAAACTCGCGTTCGGCGGCGGGGCTGGTGACAGAGTCGGAACATAAGTTTTCCGAAGCCACGGCCATGCTGGACCAAATGGTGGTGGCGATGGACGAGATTAACGCCTCGAGCGACCGGATTTCGAAGATCATCAAAGTAATCGATGAGATCGCGTTTCAAACCAACATTCTGGCGCTGAATGCGGCGGTCGAAGCGGCACGGGCTGGCGAGGCCGGGATGGGATTCGCGGTGGTGGCGGACGAAGTACGCAACCTGGCGCAGCGCAGCGCGCAAGCGGCGAAAGACACGGCGGGACTGATCGAAGAATCCATCGCCCGGTCGCGCGGCGGCAAAGTGAAAGTGAACCAGGTGGCGGAAGCCATCCGCGCGGTGACCGAAGATATGGGCAAGGTGAAGGTGCTGGTGGACGAAGTCAGCACGGGAAGCGAGGAGCAGGCCCGCGGTATCGACCAGATCTCCAAAGGCGTGACGGAAATGGGCCGTGTGACGCAAACCAACGCGGCCAACGCGGAGGAAAGCGCTTCGGCGGCGGCGGAGTTGAGCGCGCAGGCCGAAGCCGTGAAGGATATCATCGGCAAATTGAACAGCCTGGTGCATTCCGGCCAGGAAGAAGCCGCGGCAGAGCGAGGCCATGCGGCACGGCGGGCATCCGGACCGGCAGGCTCGTTCGCATCCAGTCTGAGCGCTCTGGGCGGCACCACGGCGCGCAAACCGCTTGGCGGCGGCCAGGCACTGGAAAAGGCGCGGGCCGGTGCCGGTGCCAACCCGCGCGATGAGTTTCCGCTGGAGAGCGAGTTCTAGCGGCCCCGAAAGTGCGAGGGATGCGTCCCATTTGACTTAGGCCCGATTTTGGATACAAAATCGGGCCAGGAGGTCTCCCATGGACGATTTCCGGGTGGGCTCCATTTCGCAGTACGAACCGTACCGCGAGGATCAGCCGGCAGGCCGCGGAAATAAAGAGAAACGCCAGAAGGATCCGCCGGAGCAGGAAGATGCGTTCGAGAGCGTCGTGGAGCAGGCCGAGGCCGAGACGGGCGCCGAAGCGCAAGATTACTACACGCCTTCCGAGCCGGCGGGCGAATAGGGATTGCGTTGCGGGTCCAGGTTACGCCAGTTTCGCTTTCAGCATGGTGTAGGAATGCGGCGGGAAGCTGTAGCGAAGCTGGTTTCCCTCCGCCGCGGCCGAGCGCTCAACGGTCTTGACGAGCGTCTTGTCGAAATCGTTTTCCGCCTTGATATCGGGGCCGTTTACTTCCGATACGGCGACCGGCCCGGAGAACTGCTTGTCCTCCAGCCGGATTTCGGTCTCGACCGGTTGCGAAGGATGCCGGTTGACCACGTTCACAACCAGCGAACCGGCATCGAAGGCGGCCGAAGCATCGAGATAGGGAACATCGTCGAACCGCGCGCTCTTGTACTTGGGGGCCTCCACAAATAACTCTAGCGCCTGTCCCTTGGTGTTATTGGCGAAGAGCTGGAGCGGATAGTAGATGGTCTGCAGGAACAGCCCTTTTTCGTTGGTGAACATGGGCGCGATCACATTCACCAGTTGCGCCATGTTGGCGATCTTCACGATGTGGGCGTGGTTCACAAACGCGTTCAGGAAAGTGGCCACCACGAGCGCGTCTTCCAGGTTGTAGTGCTCTTCCAGAATGCGCCGGCCGTGCTGGCTGCCGCCTTGCCGGTACCACACGTTGTATTCGTCCCAGGCGATATAGATGCGCCGGTTCCCGGGATGTCCGGCAAGAGCCGCGTCGATGGTGCCTTCGGCGGTCTTGATGCGATGGCCGAGCTCGACCGAACTCGCCAGGAAATCGCCGAAATCGTTGTGCGGGTTGCCGACGTAGGTGTGCAGCGAAAGATAGTCCGCGTGCTCGCGCAGAAATTCGAGCACGGTGCGGTTCCAGCCGGTCCAATCGGAGTTGGGGCTGAAGTTCGACGACCCGGCGGCGATCAGCTTGACGTTGGGATCGGTCCACTTCATGAGCTTGGCGGCTTCCAAAGCGAACTTGCCGTAATCCTCGGCGCTGCGGTGACCCATCTGCCACGGGCCGTCCATCTCGTTACCGAGGCCCCAGTAGGTGACTTTCCACGGCGCCTCGCGGCCGTTTTGTTTGCGCAAGCGGGTAATGGCCGTGTCTTCGGAGGAATTGCAATACTCCACCCACTGCTGCGCCTCGGTCCATGTGCCGGTGCCCAGGTTGCAACAAATGTAGGGCTCGGTCTTCAGCATCTCCGTATAGTTGAGGAATTCGTGCGTGCCGAAGCGGTTGCTCTCCACCGTGCCCCATGCCATTTCGAGGCGCGGCGGGCGCTGATCGCGCGGGCCGATGCCGTCGCGCCAGTGGTAGTTCGACGAGAAATTCCCGCCGGGCCAGCGCAGGAGGGTGACGTTCAACTTGCGCGCCGCTTCCAGGACATCCTGGCGATATCCGTTGGAATCGGAGAGCGGCGAATGCTCGTCGAACACGCCGCCATCGATACAGCGGCCCAGGTGCTCGATGAAATTTCCATAGATTTTAGGATCGATGCCGCCGATTACGCGATCGGTATCGACCTTGATTCGCGCCCGCAGTGCGCCGGTTTGGCCGCGTAGAACATAAGGGGCACTCAGCAGAGAAAGTCCGAAGGTACGTCGAGAGATCTTCATGGTCAGCTCACCTCGTATCATAAACCTCCGCGCCCGCGCCGGCTAACCGAAGAGGAGGAGGATTACGCAGGCCAACACGGACGGCAGGCGGCCGGCTGGCATGTTTGTCAGTGCCGCCGATGCGATGTAAGCTGTGGTAAAAGGATCGAATGGCCCGAACGAAGCTGTCAGCGATCAGCAGTCAGCGGTCAGCTACACCTGCGCCGCTGACCGCTGACTGCTGACAGCTGAAAGCTTCCAATGAATCTCGAGGATGTCGCCAAGCGAGCGGGCGTCGGAGCCGCAACGGTTTCCCGGGCACTGAACGGACATCCCGGGGTGAAAAGCTCGACCCGCGCGAAGGTTCTGCGCGCGGCGGAAGAGCTGAAATACAAGCCCAATCTGCATGCCCGCACTCTGGCGGGCGGGCGCACGCGGGTGCTGGGCATCGTCATGGCGAACCTCTATAATCCGTTCTTCGCCGACATCTACCACGCCATAGAGACCAACGCCATGCAGTGCGGATACGAAACCCTGCTGGCGAACAGCTCGCACGACGTGAAATTGTTGAAGGCGAGCGTGCACCGCCTGCTGGGCCAACAGGTGGCGGGACTGGGCGTGTTTCCGGAGATGGAGCCCGCCATCCTGGAGGAGTTGCGGGAAGCGCGCATTCCGGTGGTGCTCTTCGATGCCGGGACGGCGGGAGGAAACTTCACCACCATCGATTTCGATCACCGCAAGGGAATGCGCATGCTACTGGACCTGCTGTGCGCCTTGGGGCATCGCCGCCTGGCTTACATTGGCGCCCCGCTGTTTCTACGGCCCACGGAGGAACGGCGCCTGGAGTTTCTGGAGACCACGGCGCGCTACGGAGCCGAGGGGACGGTGGTGGCGCCCGTCGAGGACGGATTTGCCGGAGGCCGGGCGGCGGCGCGCGAACTGCTTCACTCGGGCTTTGCACCCACGGCGATCCTGTGCGTCAACGACTGGGTGGCGATCGGGGTGATTCGCGAGCTGCACAACCAGGGACTCGCGGTGCCCAGGGACATCTCGGTGACCGGATTCGACAATATTACGATTTCCGAGTTCTGTTGCCCGTCGTTGACCACGATCCACATTCCCCGTGTCGAAATCGGCCGCCTGGTGGTGGCCGGGCTGGTTCCGGACGCCGCGGGCGATCCGCCCCAGCCGCGGCACGTGTTTCTCGATCCGGAGTTGCTGGTGCGGGAATCCACCGGCGTGGCTGCGGCGCCGGGAGGCCGCTTGGAACGAGTGTCAGCGGGCGTTCAACAACCAGGCTCCGGCCGCTAGTCCGCATGCGCTCAGCACCAGGCCGGTGCGCGCGCCCGCCGTCAAGCCGCGCATTTCACCCGTCGCGAAACCCAGGCCAACACCGCCCAGCACCAGGCAGTTGACAAACAGCCCAAAACAGACATTGGGCGCGGGGTGTCCGGAACGGCTGCCGGCAACCCCGTAGAGCACCGCGGTGGCCATGGCGCAAAGGCCCATCGACAGAGCCAGGGAGCAGTTCCGGCCGGCAAACCGGCCGAACAAGGGGAGACCGCCGGCGCGGGCGGCCACGGCCAACCCCAGCGGAATGGCAACCGATGCGGCGCCCAGATACACCGGCAGAACCACCACCAGCGAAGCCGAAAGCGGCGAGATGCCGTTCACGACCAGGGTGCGAATGGAGCTGAAAGCGAATGTGAAGGCCAAGCCATAGCCGGCGGTTGAGAAGCCCGCGAACACGGCCAGCGCCAGGAGCCGCGGGTATGTCCGGAATGCCGTGGGCATGGGCAGAAAGGGTTGGTGTTTCCCGTGGCGCCGGAAGACGCCCACCAGTACCGTGCCGAGAAGGCAAAGGCCCAGGCTAACGGTGAAATGCCAGGGACGCGAGGGAGGCTCAACGGCGTTCAGCAGCAAGGGGAACAGGGCACCGGTCAAGATGGAAACACCCATGACGAACGAATTGGCGAAGGCGATCCCCAGGCCGGTCAAGGTAAGGCTCCAGGCGACACCGCCCAAGCCCCATAGCAATCCCCAACCGTAGCAGCCCAGCCAGTGAAACCATGGAAGGCGGGCCGCCTGGCTCCAGAACGCCGCCGGAACCGCCATGGCCCACCCTACCGGGAACAGCACGTTGGCGGCGACCGATTGCGCCACCCACATCTGCTCCCATCGCCACGCGCGAAAGTGCCTGACGGGCAAGGCAAACGCGGCCTGGAAAAAACCCGAAGCCGCCAAAAGCAGCAGCGTAGTGATTTGGGCGCGCACGGAAACCTCTCAGTGTAGTCGAAGGCTGGAGGAGGCACCACTGGGTGGGCCATGGCTGGCGAGGAGAATCGCGGTAACGCTTGCAATCCAAAGCTAGAAAGAGGCTGCTTCCTGTACACTGTGGAGCACCGTAAGGAAGTTATTCAAGAGGGTACATCATCCGCATAGATATTCGCCATACTTTGAAAATATGGGTGATAGTTCGTACAAAGGACGATTTGGGAATTCCGGTGGAACCCGGATGCGGCATGCGAGTTCTTGTAGAAAGCGCTTCCATTTTTTCGTTGACTTGCAGCCGAATAGTGGTTTATAACTACTGTCGGGCCAGGTGACGCCTGGCAAGCAAACGGGGTATAGAGTGTGCCCGAAGTCGCCGATTACATATCCCAGCGACGGTCGCATGGCCGAGCCGTTCCCTGGGGGTGGATGGCCTCTTTGGGGGTTAGTCGTCTCAAAACAGATGCACGCAACTGCTTATTTGAAGGGAGATTGGTCGATGCGAACGCCAAGAGTTCCAAAGACTGTTCGCTGGTTGCCGGTCGCGCTGGCCCTGCTCGCCGGCATCTGCCATGCGCAATTTAGTGGCAGCATTCAGGGCGTTGTTCGCGATCCGTCCGAAGCCGTTATACCGAACGCCACCGTTCGGATTTCGAATATCCGTACCCAGGTCTCTTCGGAAACGAAAACCAGTACCGATGGGAATTACCGGTTTGTAAGCCTTGCTCCCGGTTCGTATCAGATCGTGGTGGAAGCGCAGGGCTTCAACAGGACCGTAGTCAAGTTCGAGCTCGATACGGACCAGAACCTCAATCTGCCGGTCGCAATGACCGTTGCCGCGGCGGCGGCGGCCGTGGAGGTCACCGGCGAAGCACCGGTCCTCAACACGGCGGAAAGCCGGAACCAGCTAACTCTCGAAACGCAGGCAGTCGCCGAACTGCCCGTTCCGGGACGCAACATGGTCACTCTGGCCACCATGGCCCCCGGCGCTTCCGGGCTGGGAACCATGGGAGGCGGCCAACCGGGCCATGTCGGCACGCCAGGTTCCGGAGTGGACAATTACTCGACAGAAACGCAGGTCGATGCCAGCGCCAACGGCGAGGGGCAAATGTCCAACATGTGGGTGGTGGACGGACTGGATGTGACCAGCGGAATCCGCCAGGGCGTTCTCAATCTTACGCCCAATCCCGATTCCATCCAGGAAACCAGTATTGAAGTGAATACCTTCACGTCGGAGTATGGCCGTTCCGATGGTCTGCAGATGATCATGACCACCCGATCGGGCACGGACAAGTTCCACGGCTTGGCCGCCGACTACTTCAACTACCAGAGTATGTTCGCGGGAACCGAGTTCTCGCATAACTATCCGCCGTTCCACGCCAATAACATGTCGGGGGCGATCGGCGGGCCCATTCTGCCGCACCGGCGGTTCTACTTCTTCTTCGCTATCGAGCCGTTGCGCTCTTCCTCCTCCACCGGCAACACGCTCGATACGTTCGCCGACCCGCAGTTCGTTTCGTGGGCGCAACAGAATTATCCAAACAACCTGGGCACCAAGTTGTTAGTCAATTACCCGCCGCAGCACATCACCGGCACTTCAGTGGTATCGACCGCCAACGCCCTGTTTCCGGGCACGTGCGGCACCATGGCCACCGACAATCTGCCGTGCAGCCTGCCGATGATCGACCAGGGCGGCTTCAACTCCACGCAGTTCCGCAACGGCACGCAGTGGTTCCTGCGTTTCGACAAGTATTGGCAGAGCGACCGTATCTACGGCAGCATCTACCGCACCACGCTGAACTACGGCGAGGCATCGCCCATGCCGCAGTTCTCCGCCGCCAACAACAACTGGCAACGCGCGTTCCAGGTGAACTACACCCACACCTTCTCGCCTACCACCTTGAACGAAGCGATCTTCGGGGCCAACCGGGTGGAAGGCACTCTGGGGAGCGGCGCCACCGATTACACCGTGCCATCTATTAACGTGACCGGGATCAACGCGGATAGCGGACAGGCTTTCGGCGTGGGATTCGCGCAAGGGGATTTCATCCAGCATAATTACCACTGGCGCGACGTTCTTTCGCACGTGCGTGGGCCGCACACGCTGCAATTCGGTTATGAAGGCTGGTTCGGCGACGATGTGGAGCCATTCCAGGGGCCGTATTCGCAGCCCACTTTCCAATTCAACAACCTGCTCACGCTCGTCCAGGACCAGCCGTACAACGAGAACCATGTCATGTACGACCCCACCACCGGACAGCCGGTATTGTGGTCCTGGAACGCGGCTTCGAGCACCTGGGGCCTGTTCGCGCAGGACACCTGGAAAGTAACCAAGAACCTGACACTGACCATGGGCCTGCGCTACGACGATAGCGGCAACCCCTATTCGCGCAGCTCGACCACGGTGTTCGGGAACTTCTACCTGGGCCCGGGAGACACATTCCAGGAACAGGTCGCCAACGGCTATGCCAAGCCATCGCACTACGCCCTGAATCACTCGGTGAACGATCTGCTGAGCCCGCGCGGCGGTTTTGCCTGGGACCCCACGGGAAAAAGCCAATGGGTGCTAAGGGGAGGCGCGGGGGTCTACAACAACTGGCTGACGCAGGCGAATGTGCAGGAGGAGTTCCGCGGCAATCCGCCGGGGCCCATCACGCCGACATTTATCGAAGGTGGAACGGCCACGGCGGCGGCTCCGCTCTTCGTGCTCGGCACCGGCAATAAGCCCCCATATGGCTTTGCGTATCCCGCGTTTACGGCGGGGCTCGATACGGCCGGAGGCATTCCGGGACTCAACTTCCCGATCGGCGGCATCAATCCGAACCTGCAGTCACCCAGAGCCGCGATCTGGGCCACCACGCTCGAGCGGCGCATCGGCAGCCAGTTCACCGCCAGCGTGGGCTATTCCGGTTCTCACACCTATAACCTGGTGGGCAATAACAATTCGGCGGGAATCGTCAGCTATGGGGTGGATATCAACGAGTATCCAGGTGACCTGATCCAGCACAACAGCCTGTCGCCCACGCGCCTGAATCCCAGCTTCGGCGCCATCACGTATTCGGATAACAACCGCTACGCCAATTACGAGGCGGTGGTGTTCGATCTTCGCGGCCGGTTCTCGCGCGGGTTCGTGGACGTGTCGTATACGCACTCCAGTTCCAAGGACGACGCGGGCACCTACCCCACGGCACTCAACCCGGCGCAGTATTACGGCCCCTCGCCATGGGATGTGCCGAACCGCTTCTCGGTGACCCTCAACTACTCCTTACGCGGTCTCAACCAGGGGCAGGGGCTGGTCGGGCACCTCACAGGCGGGTGGGGAGTGAGCGGTACGAGCATCTACCAGAGCGGCTACCCCTTCACGGTGGTCAACACGGCACCCTTCGCGCCACTGACCAACGCCAACGGCAAATTCATCGGCTATGCCCCCGGTAGCGGAGATTACAACGCGGACGGCGATAACTTCGACTTTCCGGATGCGAACAGCTACTCGCAGGGAACCTCTCGCCAGGCGTTTCTCAACGGGATCTTCGCTCCCGGCCAGTTCACGGCTCCCACAACTTTCGGCGCGGAAGGCAATGAAAAGTCCAATGCATTCCGCGAGCCGAACTTCGCGGAAACCGACGTGTCGTTTTACAAAGACAACCAGATCCGCGAGAACATCAAATTGCAACTGCGGTTCGAGTTCTACAACATCTTCAACCGCGCGAACCTGACCAACGTGGATGCCAATCCGGTGGATGCGACCTTCGGGAAAGCTCTGTCACAGCAGCTCCCGAGGTGGATGCAGATCGGAGCGAAAGTCACGTTTTAACGGATAGCCAGCCGGGGACGGCTCGCGCTTCGCGGGTTTGGCGAATGCGGGCCGCCCTCGGGTCAGGGTTTTTCTTGTCCCCGAGTTCCCTCCACCAGTTTGAACCTGTTCTCCTCGGCCTCCTGTTTCGCCAACTGCTGGCGGACTTCATTGAAGCGCTGCAATAAGCTTTTGATTTCCGCGGCAGCTCCCGGCCGGCCGGACCTCTGCAGGGCGCGGATCAGGCGATAGACCGCGGTCGCGTCGTTGGGGTTGTCGCGGAGCGCCAGGCGGCACTGTTCGATGGCGTGATCGACGTCCCCCGATTCCAGGTACAAACGGCTGAGAACGTCGCGCGCCAGGGCGAAATCCGGTTTGAGCTCGACGGCGCGACGGGCCGCGGCCACGGCTTCGCGGAACTCGGGCGTGCCGGCTTGTGCCCCCCGCGAGGAGAGGATCTCCGCCAGCAGGTAATAAAGAAACTCATCGTTTTGCCGCGTTTTCAACTGCTCGCGAACGGTGTCCAGGGCCTTGTCGAAATCGTTCTGCTGAATCTCGGAGAGGCCGCGGGCGAGGGAGCCAAAACCTTGCCGCGGGTCCAGCCGCTCAGCCGCCGCAAAATCGGCATCGGCCCGGTCGTATTGCGCCAGTTGGACTTCTAGGACACCGCGGGCGACGTACAACTCGGGAGCATTGGGCGAATGCCTTAGCCCTACCCGGATCATGTCGATGCCGACATCATAGGACTTGTGCGTGAGGCATAGCGACGCGAAATCGACGTAGAGCCGCGTGTTCGCGGGATCGATTACGATGGCCTGGCGGAGCGAGGCGACAGCCCGCTCGGTATCGCCGGTAGCTTCCCAGGCCGCTGACGCCAGGTCGAGAGCTTGCGGATCGCCGTTGCCGCCCTCGATGAGTGGCCGGAGCGACTCGACGGCATCGGCGTACGCTTTGGCCATGAATTGCGCCACGGCCAACCGGTATCGGGGATCGCGGCCGGCGGGATCGAGCGTCACCAGCCGGCGCAGCACGGGAACCGCGTCGGCGGGACGCTGTAAGCGCACAAGACAGGCGGCGTATTCCTGGAGGGCCGCCGGCTGGGTGGAAATGGCCTCGCCGGCCAGGCCAAAATGGCGGACGGCGGTTTCGCACTGGTTGTGCTTCCACGCCATCACGGCGCGCATGGCGTGCGCGGTGGGATTGGCGGGTTGCCGTTGGAGGAGACGATCGAGCAGGGGGATGGCGCGATCGCTGCCCGCTTTGTATTCCAGCTCGGCGGCGCCCTCGAGCGCGGCCAGGTAATCCGGCGAGAGCTTTAGAGCCCGATTGTAGGCCGCCAGCGCCTCGCGGTCGTTGCCCAGGGCAGTCATTGCAATCGCTTCCATAGTGAGGATGCGGATGTCGTTGGGTGTGCTTTCCAACGCCGACCGGGCCAGTTTGGCCGCCATTTCATACTGATGGGCGCGGATAGCGTCCGCGATGGCCGCGCTCGCATCGGCGGCCGCCTGTGCGAACGTCCAGATACCGAACACCGCGAGGAGCAAACGATGGGTCACCGTCACTCTTCGAGTTTAGCTCGCAAGTAGCTGTAATCGCTACGATTGCCACACTGGTTTAAAGCTGTTCCGGTGCGCGCGGCGGCGCGAAAGGCGAAACGCCCGGGCTCGAATCCCGCGAGCGCCGCATGGGAAGCATCGGTGGATGCATGCGGGCGACCAAGCGGCGCACAAGACCGGAGGATGCGGTCCGAAACTACGATGAAAGCGATTCCATTTTGCTCTTGACTTCGGCGTGGGCCGGTAGTATAAACGCACTAGGCTTACGGTTAGTGTTGTTGCTCGCAAACAGTTAAATATGCAATGGAAGGATTTGGCCGGCGGCGCGCCCGGCGTCCGGCGCTCCGATGAAAGGGCTTCCGGAAAAGGCTCAACGAGGCGTAGAGCCCCTCGACCGGCCCCGTCACATTATAATCATCCCCCCGAAGGAGGATCCATGTCGAACCTGCGGTTCCGTATCGCATCCTGTCTTCTCGTACTCGCTATCGCGGCCGGGGGCTGCTATGCCCAGACGGTATTCAGCGGGAATATCCAGGGAGTCATTTCAGACCCCAGTGGCGCCGTTGTACCGGGCGCCAAAGTGATGTTGCGCAATGTGGATACCGGGATCACGGCCGCTGTGACTGCCAGCAGCTCGGGAAATTACAGATTCAGCAGCCTCCCGCCGGGCAACTACGTCGTCTCGGCAGAGGCCGGCGGTTTCCAGAAATCGGAAGTCAACGTCAAGTTGGAGACCAACGAAATTCAAGGCATCAACCTGACCTTGAATGTGACCTCGTCAAAGGCCGCCATCACGGTGGAGGCCCAAGCCCCGCCGCTCGATACGGACGATAGCCGTATTCAGGCGACGCTCGATTCGCAAACCGTCAGAGACCTGCCGGCACTCAACCGGAACCTGTGGGATGTTCTCGCGGCGGCTCCCGGAGTGGTCGGGACGGGCACGCGGGGAAGCGGCGAATCTCCCGGAGGCGGCCCCGATAACTTCGGCACGCAGACGCCGGACATGAGCGCCAACGGCCGCAGTTATACGGGCAATCGCGTCATCGTGGATGGCATGGATGCCACCAGCAACGTGCAGAACGGCAACATCATCTATGCGCCGCCGCCGGATGCGGTGCAGGAAGTCTCCATGCAGTCGAATTCGTGGGACGCGGAAAACAACCTCGGCAGCTCGATTCTGATCCAGGTGACCACCAAGTCGGGAACCAACCAGTTCCACGGCACGGGCAGCTACCTGTTCACCAACCAGGATCTGCTGGCGCGCACCATTTTCACCCCCTCTTCGTACAATCCGTTCAAACGCAACGATCTGGTAGGGACATTCGGCGGCCCGGTGGTCAAGAACAAGACGTTCTTCTTCGCCGAAGTCGAGTCGCTCTGGTCGCAAACCTCGACCGGGAACAGCGTGCTCACGTATCAAGCGCCGGAGTTTGTCTCCTGGGCCCAGCAGAACTTTCCCAACAACCTGGGGACCAAGATCCTGAACACTAACGGCGTGACCGCGGTGGTGACCAGCGGGGTTGCGGAAACCGCTCAGCAGTACTTCGGAAGCACCTGCGGAACGGCGGCCACGGCCAACATTCCGTGCAGCCTGCCGGTGCTCGACCAGGGCGTCTCGAATCTGAGCCCTCCCTACAATGCCTTGCAGTATGGCTTCCGGGGAGACCAATACATCGGAACCCACGACCGCATCTACGGCAACTACGCGAACGACAACTTCACCCTGGGACACCCCGCCAATGTGGTTGGGTTTTCGAACCACGACATACAATCCAACTGGTACGCGCAAGCCAACTGGACGCACACCTTCAGCGCTACGATGCTGAATGAAATGAGCTTCGCCGCCAACAGCGTGGGCGGCGCCAACGGCCAGGGCGGAACGGACAACGTTCCGGATATTTCCGTGACCGGACAGAGCCTGGGCTTCAACAGTTCCTGGGGTCCGGGAGAATACCGCGCGCACAATTACAACTGGCGCGAAGTGTTGAGTTGGGTACACGGCTCGCACACGCTGAAATTCGGCGCGCAGGGTACGCACGCGGTGGAATTCGGCGATTTCACGCCGGTCAATAACCGTCCCAGCTTCACCTTCAACAACCTGTTGGCCCTGGTCGAGGATAAGCCCTATAGCGAGTCTTTCGGGGCCATCAATCCACTGAGCGGCCAAGCCGGGCTGGTGTTGTTCGATGGACAAGAAAACCCCTGGGGAATCTTTGTGCAGGATGACTGGAAGGCCAAATCGAACCTCTCGTTTACCTTCTCTCTGCGCTGGGATGACATGAGCAACATCACCCCGGAGGGGCCGGCGGCGCAATCCGGCGTCAACCAAAACATCATTCTCGGCTCCGGCAACAGTACGGCGCAACGGATCGCCAGCGCCACGGTGCAGACGGTGGGCAGCGTCTTTGCGCACTCCATCGATAACATCTGGAGCCCGCGCATCGGCTTTGCCTGGGATCCCTCGAAGAAAGGCCAATGGAGCATCCGTGGCGGCGTGGGCGTGTTCCATGACTGGATCAGCCTGGGGCAGGCCGTGGATGAAATGCGTACCAATCCACCCTCTTCGATAGGATCCCCATGTATATCGGTGGTCTGCCCGATTCAGCCGCTGTTTGCCGAGGCGCCTTCGGCGACTTATCCCTTCAACTACCCCTTGCCATCCATCCCGGTTACGCCGGTGAACGCCGCCGGAGGCTACACCGGGCTGAACGCCAGCGTTTGGGGCCTGGACCGGAACATGACGGCTCCGCTGGCGGTCAACTACGTGATCGGCGTGGAGCACGAACTGCCGGGAAGGTTCGTGGTGGGGGCTTCGTACTCCGGCTCGAAGAGTTATGACGGGCTGGCCGGAATGAACTGGAACCGCAGCGACGGCAACCTGATCGCAAACAAGGGCTCGCTGGTGTTTCCAAACTCCAACTTCGGCACCATGAACTACGTCAGCAACATCCTCAACGGCAGCTACAACGCGATGATCCTGGCGCTGCATCGCACGGTAGGTAACGTATTCACATTCCAGACCTCGTATATGCTGTCGAAAGCCATGTCGGATATCAACGCCAACACGCGATTCGACCATGATGGCGGCTTTGACGTGCCCGATCCGGCCCAATACAGCAGCTACTACGCTCCCGCGAATTGGGACGTGCGCAATCGCTTCTCATTCTCGGGCGTGTATAGAGTCCCGGGCTTGAGCAATGGCATCGGGAAAACGATAACGTCGGGGTGGGAGGTCAGCATCCTCAGCGCCATCCAATCCGGCACGCCGTTTTGGGTGCACACCACCGCGCCCTACCCTTCCGGCGATTACAACGCCGATGGGGACAACTATGACGTTCCCAACGCTCCGGCCGGCTATTGCGGCGGCTCGTACAGCCAACAGCAATACCTCACCGGCATATTCCCGGCCAGCACGTTCTCGGCGCCGGCCGCGGGCACGGAAGGAAACGTCCCGCGCAACAGTTGCCGCAACCCGGGCATGATTGAGCTGGATGCCAGCGTACTGAAAAACACCTCGATCAAATGGTTGGGCGAGAGGGGCAGTCTCCAGCTACGCTTCGATTTCGAGAACATTATCAACCACGTCAACTTGACGGGTGTTGACCCCAACCTGGCGGACGCGACATTCGCAAGATCGACTTCGACGCTCCTGCCCAGGACCATTCAATTGGGCGCGCGGCTAGCATTCTAGTGTTTGAGTGAACCGCGACCACGAAGAGTTGTTTGTCGCGGTTGTCTCGAAGGCCCGGCGGCTCGGCGGCTTGCCACCCTGCCGAACCGCCGGGGTCGGCCGGTTGCTATCCTGCCAATATCGAAATGGCACACTCTCTATTTAGCCGCCGCGCGATACTTGGCGTTCTCGGGGCTCCGTTGATCGCAAGCGCCCAGATGGCGTCGCGCGGTGTTAAGGCGTTGCCGCGAGGCAAAGCTTCGGGCCTTCCTTTTAATTGCCGGCTGACCGATATCGCGGCCCAGGCCGGCCTGACCGCCCCTGTGATCTACGGCGGGGTGGACCGGAATGCTTATATCATCGAGGCGATCGGCTGCGGCGTCGCGTTTCTCGATTACGACAACGATGGCTGGCTGGACATATTCGTATTATCCGGGACGCGTTGGGAAGGCGCGCCGGCCGGCGCCACCAACCGCCTCTACCATAACAATCGCGACGGCACGTTTAGCGACGTCACCGAGAAAGCCGGATTGGTCGATACCGGCTGGCACTCGGGCGTGACCGTCGCCGATTATAACAATGATGGCTTCGAGGACATCTTCGTCACCGGTTGGGGCCACAACATTCTTTACCGGAACAACGGCGACGGCACCTTCACCGACGTCACCCGCGAAGCCGGCCTGTGGAGCGACCAGCTCCGTTGGGCGACCGGTTGCAGTTGGGTGGATTACGATCGCGACGGGCACCTTGACCTCTTCGTGTCGCGCTATCTGAAGTTCGATCCGGTCGTGATTCCGCCCACGGGAAAGGATCCCAACTGCAACTTCAAGGGAGTTCCCATTAACTGCGGGCCGCGGGGTCTGCCCACGGACACACACTCCTTGTATCGCAACAACGGCGACGGCACCTTTACCGAGGTCAGCCGGCGCAGCGGCATTCTGGCGGCCGAGCCCGGTTATGGCCTGACGGTGGCCGCGGCGGATTTCAACGACGATGGCTGGCCGGACATTTACGTAGCGTGCGATTCCACCTCGAGCTTGCTGTATATCAACAATCGCAACGGCTCGTTCACCGAGTCCGGTCTGCCGCTGGGCGTGGCTTTGAACGAAGACGGCCAGGAGCAGGCGGGCATGGGATTGGGAGTGGGCGACTTCAATCTGGACGGCCGGCTGGACATACTCAAGACGCACTTCACCGAGGACACGCCGGCGCTCTACGCCAACGAAGGACCGCGCGGCTTTTCGGATGTGACGATTCCCTGCGGTCTGGGCGTGGAGACGCGATACGTGAGCTGGGGCGCGGGAATCGTGGACCTGGACAACGATGGATTGCCGGATTTGTTCTGGGTGACGGGAAGCGTGTATCCCGAGGTGGAGAAGAAAGTGGCGGGCTTTCCGCATCGCACCCCTCGCGTGCTGTTCCGGAACCTGGGGAACGGCCACTTCGAGGAACTGATGGATGATGCCGGCCCCGGCGTGACCGCGGTGCATTCGAGCCGCGGCTGCGCTTTCGGCGACTTCGATAACGATGGCGACATGGATATCGTCATTGTCAACCTCAATGAACCACCTTCGTTGCTGCGCAACGACGTCACGGGCGACAACCGCTGGATCAAGTTCAAGCTGCAAGGCGTGAAGTCGAACCGGAGCGCGATCGGAGCACGGGTGGTGGTGACATACGGAGCGCGCCGGCAGGCACAGGAGGTGCTGGCCCAGGCGGGGTTCCTCTCGGTCAACGACAAGCGGCTGCATTTTGGCTTGGGAAAAATCGACAAAGTGGACGTGGAAGTGCGTTGGCCCAGCGGTTTGCGGCAACAGTTTGCCGGAATCCGCGCCAACCAGTTGGTAACTATCGATGAAATTCACGGGATCGTGGACCGCTGAACCCTCGGCCCGGCTAATGACAAACCTATTCCGCTTGGGGCGGTCTCGGTTGTATAATGGAAGCGTTTCCATCAGCGACGCATAGACTGGGACGCGGCTGCTGACCGAGTCCGGCTAAGGGGGGTGGTCCCCGGAACGTCAACAAGCGAGTATGCGCGACGGGAGTTGTTGTCCAATGCACGGAGAAGAAAAGAGTATGGTGAGATATTCTGGCAGATGGCTATTGGTTGCAACGGCCCTGGCACTACTGTTCACGGCGCCCGGACGCCCGCAAACAAGCGCTTCCAATGAAGGTGTCTTAACTGCCGCCCACGACTATCTGATCAAACCGGTCCCCTTCACCGCCGTTCATCTGAACGATGGGTTCTGGGCGCCCCGCATCGAGACCAACAGCCAGGTGACCATTCCGTTCGCGTTCGAGCAGTGCGAGAACACAGGGCGAGTCGCGAATTTTGTGCATGCCGCCGAGGCGCTGCGCGGCCAGATTTCCGATCAGGACCGGAAGATCCCTCCCTTCCCATTCGATGACACCGATATCTATAAGGTCATCGAGGGCGCTTCCTACACTCTCAGCGTGAAGCCCGACCCGAAACTGGAATCTTATGTGGACGGCCTGATTGGCAAGATCGGCGCAGCGCAGGAGAAGGACGGATATCTTTATACTGCCCGCACCATCGATCCCGCGCATCCCCATCCCTGGGCCGGCCCGCGGCGCTGGGAAGACGAAGAGGTTCTGAGCCACGAACTTTACGATCTGGGCCACTTGTACGAGGCGGCGGTGGCTTATTATCAGGCTACCGGCAAGCGCAGTTTGCTAGATATCTCGGTCAAATCCGCGAACCTGCTCTGCGACACGTTCGGACCGGGAAAGAAAACCATCTGGCCCGGCCACCAGATCGTGGAGATGGGTTTGGTGAAGCTGTATCGCGTCACGGGCGACACCCGCTATCTCGATCTGGCCAAGTTCATGCTCGATTCGCGGGGACCGGGCGGCTCGCCCTACAACCAGGCGAACCTCAAGGTGGTGGACCAAACCGAGGCGGTGGGCCACGCCGTGCGCGCCACCTACATGTACTCGGGGATGGCCGATGTGGCGGCCATGACCGGCGACACGGCGTATGTGCACGCCATCGACACGATCTGGGAAAACGTGGTTGGCAAGAAACTCTACATCACGGGCGGAATCGGCGCCATAGGCGCGGGCGAAGCGTTTGGAGCGAACTATGAACTGCCCAACCTGACCGCCTATAACGAGACTTGCGCGTCGGTGGGCAACGATTTTTGGAACGAGCGTCTGTTTCTACTGCACGGCGACGCGAAATTCATCGACGTGATGGAGCGGACCCTTTATAACGGCCTGATTTCCGGCGTGTCTCTCGACGGCAAGTCTTTCTTCTATCAAAACCCGCTCGAATCGAACGGCCGCAAGGCACGCAGTCCGTGGTTCGGGGTAGCGTGCTGCCCCGGTAACATTACGCGGTTTATGGCTTCGGTCCCCGGCTATGTCTATGCAGTGGGCGATCGCACTCTATACGTCAATCTGTTCGCGGCCGGAAGCGCCGAGATCTCCATGGGGGAACGCACTGTGAAGATCGTGCAGCAGACCCGCTATCCATGGGAAGGACGCGTGAAGATTTCCGTGGACCCAGGCAAGCCCGGCGCCTTCGCCATCAAGGTCCGTATTCCCGGCTGGGCTAGAAATGAAGTGGTGCCGAGTACTCTCTATCGCTTCGCGGATGACTCTCACGAGCATGCGCGGCTTCTGCTGAACGGCCACGAAGTTCCCATCCAGCTCGACAAGGGCTATGCCAGTCTGGACCGCGAGTGGACGGCCGGCGACACTATCGATCTCGATCTTCCCATGCCGATACGCCGCATTGCCGCCGATGGCGAAGTGGCCGCCGACCGCGGCCGCCTGGCCCTGGAACGCGGACCGATCGTTTACGCCGCCGAAGGGGTTGACAGCCCCACCCACAAGGTCCGTAACCTGCTGCTGCCGGCCTCCGCGAAACTCACCGCGGAATTCCGTTCGGACCTGCTGAATGGAGTGGAGGTGGTGAATGGCACGGCAGAGTCCCTGGCCTACGATGCGCAGGGCAAAGTGGAACAGCGGTCGGTGAAGTTCACCGCGATCCCATACTATGCCTGGGCGAATCGCGGCCGGGACGAGATGCTGGTGTGGATCCCGGACACCGAATCCGCAGCCAAGCCGGCTCCGCTGCCGACCCTTGCCATGAACAGTAAAGTCACCACCTCGAGCGGCGGCGGACGAGTCACCGCGGAGGGGATGGAACATCGCCCCGAGGCTGTAAATGACGGCGAAGAACCCGCATCTTCAAGCGATCCGGCATCGTATTTCGACTGGTCGCCGGAAAAGGGGAAAACCGAGTGGATCGAATACGACTTCCCCAAGCCGTCGAACGTCTCGCGCGTCGAGGTCTATTGGTATGAAGATGCCAAGGAGAGCACGGCGCGCGTTCCCGCGTCGTGGCGGATTCTTTTCAAGGACGGAGGGTCCTGGAAACCGGTGGAGAGCGCCGGCCCGTGGGGTGTCGAGAAGAACAAGTACAACGCGGTTGCCTTCAAGCCCGTGACCACGGGCGGTCTGCGCCTGGAAGTGACGATGCAATCCGGCTGGTCGGCGGGTGTGCAGAAGTGGAAGGTGGAATAGGCTTCGCTACGACGCGTTGGCCTTGTCAACCGAACCGTAGAGTGTGTTAGCTTCTTAGCTGGAATGCGAATCTCCCCTCTAGTGAGAATCGGCGCGCTGACCGCCGCCCTTTGCCTCTGTATACAAGGGCAAAACACCCAAAGCAAGGATGCGCCAAACGAAGCCAAAGGCATACCGCCCAGAGCGAGTCCGGCTGAGTATCCGGCCCATGGGCAAGCCGGCGCGCTAACGATTGCGGCCGAGTTCAGCGGGCACTCCGTCCCCACGTCGCGGGGACCCCTGGCTACGGAGGATTACGTGGTGATCGAGATAGGCCTCTTCGGCCCGGCGGGCGCACGGGCCGCGGTGTCCTCCGCCGACTTTTCCGTGCGCATCAACGGAAAGAAGCCGTTGCCGACCCAGCCTTTCGGGCTGGTGGCCGGGTCCGTGAAGGATCCGGAGTGGGAGCCGCCCGAAGCAGCCGAATCGAAGAGTAAGACCAAACTGAGCAGCGGCGGACAGGGTGAGCAGGGCGGTGGCAGTACGCCGCCCCCGCCACCCAAGCCTCCGATCGCGACGCAGCGCGAGTGGGCGCAGCGGGTTCAAAAGGCGGCGCTTCCCGAAGGCGACCGCCCCCTGCCTGAAGCGGGACTGATTTTCTTTCTGTACCGGGGCAAGGTCCAGAATATCGATTCCATCGAGCTGACATACGCCGGAGCGACCGGAAAAGTCACCCTGGCGCTCCAACCATAGCGGCCGCGGAGCGATCGTTACCGCGGGTTCATCAGACGGCCGATGAAGAGAACCACTCCGGTGCGCGTGTCCCGAATCAGGAAAAGGAACGGGTGATCGGCGCGGAAGACAACGGGCGGTTCAGGCATGCGCATCGCGGTGGCCGTCATGGCGATGCCGGTGGCGGCGGCGGCTTCGGTTCCCTGCTCTGACACATCGACGAAAGCCTTGTGGACGACCTCGGAGATCGCGAGGCTGCGTTGCCGGTCGATGCCTGAGAAGTCGGCCTTGCCGGTGAAACTTGTGGGCATGCCCATGGCCGAGAGCGCCTTGCGCAGAGAGAACTGCGATTCGGTGCGGAACTTCGGCAGGCTCACCTGCACGTGCCGAGTGGTGAGGTGGCCGAGCCAGCCGGTCAGGTTTTCCAGTGTCAGCGATTTCTCGAGGCTGGGAAGGCCGGCGAGGTTGGTCGGGAGCAATACGTCGAAGGCCATCCCGGTGCCGGAGTAACGCATTTCGAGGATCTGGGCAGACGGCGTTTCGGTGTAGCCGAACTCCGAGGTCTGGTTCATGAAGTTGGCCTGAGTGGTGGCGCCCGCCGGCAGGGTGAAAGGCGCGGGTTGGGTGCGCGCGGTGACGAACGGGTCCTGCCACTTGCCGTAGAAGTAGATAGCGCTGGTGAGGACCATGCGGGTTTGAGCATCGAGTGAGCCGGCCGCGAGCAGGTCCTTGATCTTCTCCCTGGTTTGCTCTTCGGTCCAGCGATTGATCTGGGACCGCGCGGCCTCGAGATTCGCGGTGAAATCGAGCGGCGTGAGTGGGGCGTGATAGTTGTCGGCGAGCGTGTCCTCGAAGGCCGGCTGGATGGCGAATCCTTTTTGCACCCAGACTCGGTTGGCGGTGTGGAGTTCGTTGCCTGCGGCGTTGCCGGCCTGGATGAGGTCGGCGAGCAGGGCACCGAGGGCAGAATCGTAGGTGGAATCGTAATGGAGGTGCAGAACGAGTTGGATTTCATCGGCGGTCTGGCCGCGGGCGCCGGCAAGGGCCATGGAGAGCGCAGTGGCGATGTTGAAGGGGGAGAGGATCAGGTTCGCGTCGCCTCCCATGAGTTGCTTGTAGGAAGCGGTGGTGAAGGCGTTCATCGCGGGCGGTATACGGGAATCGGCGCTACCTAGCGCGGCGGCGAGCAGGATCGGCAGAACCAAGCGTTTCATGGGCCACTCCACGGCTACGTTTCAGAGGTATTTGACGCGTGCTTCTCGCGCTGGCCCATGAGCTGATGGAGAGCGAAGGGGACTTCATCGGGATGGGTTGCACACCAGGTAATGATGCGCTCCAACTTGACGGCATCGTCGGCAATGGCGCTGATTTCCATCAGTTCGGTTTCGATGACTTCCGGGGATCGCATAGATCTAGCATGGCACGTGCCGGGATGCGATGGGACGGGGCAGGGTCACCCGCGCGGTAACGGCTAAGTACATGGTTTCGAAAGTTCGCTTACGTTTCGCGGCTGAGCCTTCAGCCGTCAGCGATCAGCGTTCAGCCAGCCCGGTTTAGCTGACGGCTGAGAGCTGATCGCTGATGGCTCTGCCGAATACGTCACCGTAATTCCGAACGTGAGTGCTAAGGCCAGTAAATAGTGGCCGGCGGTTCCGGCTGTTTGGGGTCGGGCGATTGGATCGGCAGCGGCTTTAACAGGTTAACCGCTCGATGCCCGCCCGGGCAGAGAAACTTGCTGACCTCCGAGCTGCGCAGGTAGCATTTCTCGCAAAAGCGGCGGCCGCATTTGTCGCAAACGTAAGTCTCCGAGCCGCCGCCGGGACAGAGGGGATTTTCGCACGCCGCGCTTCCATCTTGGTGCACGTATGTAGGAACAGTGTCGCTCATAAGAATAGTCCTTGCCGCCACTTTGGCCGGAGAATCGCCCCACTTCCGCCATCCATGGCCCTGACCGGAAGCGAACGCAGCCAGGTGGTCGGCTCCATTGAGGATAGTGGCACGCCTTTAATCCAATTGCAATGCTGTTTGCCGGCTTGTTCGGGGTCTGTTGAAACCTGGGGCCTGGATTGCTCATCTCTGGGTCATGGAAACATTGCGGCAGGTCCGCGGCGTGTTCTTCGCTCTGCGCCGGATGGCGCACCTCCAATTCCGAGGCCGGGGACCGGTTCGACCGGGCGCTGTGGGCACCCCGCGTCCCAAGATCGGGCTTGCGCTGGGAGGGGGTTTTGCGCGCGGCATCGCCCACGCAGGCGTCCTCGGCGTGCTCCAGCGGCACGGCATTCCGATTCACTGCATTACCGGAGTCAGCGCGGGGGCGATTGTGGCCGCCGCATTCGCCAGCGGGGCTTCGCCGGATGAGATTCAACGAGCGGGTTGCACCATGCGTTTTGGCCATGTGGCGAGCTGGCGGTTCGGCCGCATGGGCTTCGTAGCCAGCGAGCGGATGGAGCGCTTCCTGGTGCGCCTGCTGAAACGCTACCGCTTCGAGGAGATGCAAATCCCCTTGGGTGTGATCGCTACCGATCTCGCCACGGGCGAGCCGGAGCAATTCCGCGATTCCGGCGACGTGTTCCTGCCGATTCGCGCCAGTTGCTCGTATCCGGGACTGTTCCGGCCGGTGGCCTGGAAGGGTCGGCTGCTGGTGGATGGCGCCATCAGCGTGGAAATACCGGCGTTGCTAGCGCGGCAACTCGGCGCCACCCACGTCATTTCGGTGCATCTGGCGGCGCCGGCCGGCGGGGCGGTGCCTAGAAATATGTTCCAGGTGGTCAACCGCTGTTTCCAGATTCTGCAGAAGGGTAACGAAGAGGTTTGGCGCCGCCACAGCGATCTGGTCATCGCACCGGATGTCCGCGAGGTGGAATGGGACGGTTTCGAACGCGCTCGGGATCTGATCCGGGCTGGAGAAGCAGCCGCGGAAGCGGCCCTGCCCGCCATTCTCGAATGGCTTCCCGAATCCGGAGCGCCAGTGGCGGACCTGCCACCGATCGTTGCCCCGGCTTCCATATCGTGTTCGACGGCGCCGGTCAGGTCGTGAGTCTCGTTTCCATTGGCGGACATCGCGGATGCGGCGTGACCGATAGCGCCTACGCGCAAAAACGCAATGCGGGACGAACCGCCATACCCGCAGAAAATACTCTCGCCAGCCTGCTTGCCGCGCTACGCTTGGGCGCGGATTTTATCGAGACCGACGCGATTGCAACAGCCGACGGCGAAATCGTCCTCACGCATTCCAACGATACCTCGATGCATACGTTCGGGCCTCAAGCGGCCGTTCCCGGCAAGCGCTTCATCGACGAGATGACGCTCGCGGAAGTGCAATTCCTGCGGACGGGCGCGAGCGGGGAGGCACGCATTGCGACCTTGCGAGAATTGCTGCGGGCCGTTGCCGCGGAGTTTCCGGGGCCGGGCACGATCATCGACCTGGAGCTGAAAGGCGTTCAGGCGACGCCGCGCACGGCGAGTCAAACTCCTCCGCTGGTGGGGCCGGTGCTGGCGACCATCCGCCAAGTTGGCTTTCCGCTGGAACGGATTCTCTTTTCCTCTTTCTCGGTCCACACGCTGGAGGCACTCTCGGCGATGGCGCCGGCTGCCAGAACGGGACTGTTATTTTCTAGCGCGCCGGCAGGCGGCGTGTTTGCCGAGCCAGATCTCTCCATTGAGGCTGCGCTGGAGCGCCTGCCGAAGCTTGAGGCGGTGATTCCCGAAATACGGGACCTGACGCCGGACATGGCGGAACTCGCGGCGCGCAAGGGGCTCGCCATCCTGACTTATGGCGATCGGGAAGAGTCTCCGTTAACAAGTGGAAGCTTCGCCGCGGCGGCACGGCAGGCGTTACAGTTATGCGCTCACCATGGTGTGCGGTTGGGAATTATTACCGATTTCATTTCCGATCTCAAGCAGTTCTCAGCCGGCCCACGCCGGCCGGTCTGAAGCGACGCCCGACACTCTCGGGCGCTTTCGCCATGCCTCCGGGCGCGACGTCCCCGCAGCCTGTACGGACCGCTTGAAAGAAGACCTCGGCGGCAGGGGACAATGACCGGCCGGGTTTCTGGATGATTCCGATGCGACGATCCAGATCGGGTTCCCGTATGGGACGCGCGCGGAGGTGGCGTCCTCCGTCCATCTCCAGCACCGATGCGGGCAGGATGGTCACGCCCAATCCGGCTCTGGCGAATGCGAGTGCCGTGGATATGTAAGTGGCCTCCCAAGCCGGCGCGATTAAGTTACCCATGGCCGCGAAGGCATCGTCCACCACCGCGCGCACGCTGCTTTCGCGATCCATCATGATCAACGGGAACGAAGTCAGTTCCCGTAGCGTGACTGCTTTCTTTCGCTCCAACGGGGATCCCGCCTTGAAAATCGCGCTCATCCGATCGGTGAATAATGGGGTAAACTGCACCTCGCTCTGCTTCCCCTTCACCCAGCCAATACCGAAATCGACTTCCTGACTCGTTACCATGCCGACAATGCGCCTGGCGGGCGCTTCCCTCAGGTGCACGGACACCCCCGGATGGCCGATCTTCAGGGTGGAGAGAATCTGTGGCAGGACGGTGGCGGCAAGGGAGGGGAGAACTGCCACGGTGACGGGACCAATCTTGTTCGCGGACGACTCCCGCGTACTGGAAAGAACCGACTTGAGTTCGCGCAGCAGACGCTCCAGCACCGGAAAGAGTTCCGTTCCGACGCGGGTGAGCTCGACGGATCTTGTGTTTCGATCGAGCAGGCGAACACCGAGTTCCGTTTCCAATTGTCGAATCTGCACCGTGAATGTGGGTTGCGAGATGTTGAGCGATCTCGCGGCGCGCGTGAAACTGCGGTACCGGGCGGCCGAAACGAATGCCTCGAGATGCCTCAACTCTACATTCATAGATCTAGCCTATCACTGAACCCTGATTCATCGGGAAAGCGAAGTTATTCATTCCCGCTATTACAGGGATACACCGCTTTCAATTGTGCAAACGATGGGCGGGAACATAACATAGGAATCGTCTGGCTCCAAAAGTGGAAGACAACCTCCGATGCCGGCCACACATTCCATCTCCGCTCTCGATGGGATCCGCGTTCTGGATTTCTCCCACGCGCTCGCCGGCCCATACTGCACGCTGTTGTTGTCCGATTACGGTGCCGACGTTTATAAACTGGAGGCGCGCGAAGGCGACATGGCCCGTGGATGGGGTCCGCCGTTTGCCGGCGGCATTTCCAGCGTTTTCCTGGGGCTGAACCGCGGGAAGCGCGGCATTTCCATCGACCTGAAGCAACCGGAAGGACTCGATCTCTGTCTGCGCCTGATCGACAGGATGGACGTGCTGGTGGAGAATTTCCGCCCGGGATCGATGGACAAACTGGGACTGGGTTACGCAGCCGTTCATCGGCGCAATCGGCGCCTGGTCTATTGTTCGATTTCCGGCTACGGCCAGAATGGTCCCTCCCGCGACGAAGCCGCCATGGACCTGGTGGTGCAGAGCTCCAGCGGACTTCTGAGTATGACCGGGACAGAAGACGGCGAGTCGGTTCGCTGCGGCTATGGCGTCACGGATGTCACAGCGGGTTTGTTCGCAGTCATCGGTATCCTGCTCGCGTTGCGCGCGCGAGAGAGTACCGGCAATGGGCAGTTCGTCGATGTCTCCATGCTGGACAGCATGATCTCGACCATGAGCTCCAATTACATGAGCTATCTCGGATCTGGTATCGTCCCGCGGCCGATGGGAACATCGTTCCCTACCGTGGTGCCTTATCGCGTATTCCACACTAGCGATCGGGAGATGGCCATCGCGGTGGGAAGCGAGAAGTTGTGGTCGGCGTTCTGCAAAGTGCTGGAGCGGCCAGATCTCGAAAAACATCCCGACTATGAATCGAACGCCGCGCGTATCCGCAATCGCGATGCCCTGGAAGCGGTGCTGGCCGGAGTTTTTCGGCAACGCTCCGGGGCGGAGTGGATCGGTAAACTGCGGTCCGCCGGCATTCCGTGCTCGCTCGTGCGGAACTTTCGCGAGGTGGTGGAAGATCCGCAGTGCGAGGTCCGGCGGATGTTCCCGTTTATCGACCACCCCACAGCAGGCAGGCATCGTGCGATCGGAACACCCGTGAAGCTCTCCGAGACGCCTGGCGGTCCGTCCACGGCCGCGCCTGTCCTCGGTCAACACACAAGGTTCGCCCTGAGGGAACTCTTTGGACTGGAGGACCCGCTGTTGAACGACCTGGCCGCTCGACGCGTAATTTTCGAATAGAACGCCATGCTCGCCATTCTCGGCTATCTCACCATCGCGGCCCTGCTGACGGCGATTCTCAGCCGGAAGATGGCGCCGCTCACGGCGTTGATCGCTATTCCGGTGGCATCCGCGTTGGCCGGCGGCTTCGGGCTGAAGATCGCACCGTTTATGGTGCATGGCATTCAGAGCGTGGCCGGCGTGGCGGGGATGTTCATCTTCGCCATTCTCTACTTCGGGATCATGACGGATGCCGGGATGCTCGATCCCATCATCGACCGCATCCTCCACACCGTAGGCAGCAGTCCGGTCCGGATTGTGATGGGGACTTCGCTGCTGGCGCTGCTGGTTCACCTGGATGGTTCCGGCGCGGTCACGTTCCTGGTGACAATTCCGGTGATGCTGCCGCTCTACGATCGCCTGGGCATGGACAGACGGGTTCTGGCGTGTGCGGCTTCGCTGTCCGCGGGTGTGAACTTTTTGCCGTGGACCGGGCCTATGATCCGCGCGTCGGCGGCCCTCCACGTTCCCGTGATGACGATCTTTCGTCCGTTGATGGCGGTACAGCTTGTTGGATTGGCGTATGTGTTCGGTTGTGCCTGGTGGCTCGGCAGAAGAGAGGCGAAGCGGCTGGGCTACAAGGGCCGCGGCGGAGTCGAGGTGTTCCGGAGAGAACTGGACGCCGAGGCGCAGACTCTCCGCCGTCCGCATCGTTTCTGGATCAACCTGGCTCTGACGCTGATTCTTGTTGCGGGCATGATTGCGGCCCGGCTGGATCCGGTGGCCGTCTTCATGGTTGGCCTGGTTCTGGCGCTGTGGGTGAACTATCCCGATCTGAAGATGCAGCGGGAACGGATCGATGCGCACTCGCGGGCCGCCCTTATGATGGCCGGTATCCTCTTCGCGGCCGGGGCGTTTACCGGCATTATGAAAGAATCCGGAATGTTGAGCGCCATGGCCACATCCGCGGTGAGCTTTGCTCCGCGCGGGCTCATGCCCCACTTGCCCTTCGCTTTGGGATTGGTTTCGATGCCGATGAGTCTTCTATTCGATCCGGACACTTTCTATTTTGGGGTCTTGCCCGTGCTTGCCGAGGCGTCTCGAGTCTTCGGCGTCCCCGCGGCGCAGATTGCGCAAGCCGCGGTCCTAGGTCAGATGACGACCGGCTTTCCCGTCAGCCCTTTAACTCCCGCCACGTTTCTCATCGTCGGGCTTGCCGGCGTGGAACTGCGCGACCACCAGAAGTTCAGCATCCCTTTCCTGTTTGGTGCGTCCGTGCTGATGACATTGGTTTGCGTCGTCATCAGGGTGTTCCCGCTTTGAGGAGTTCCGCATTGTTTATTGCGGTCTATGGCTGACATTCAGGATTCTTAATTGTCCGTCTTTGGTGCGGGAGTTACTATGAGGCGTACAAGAGCCCAGACGATTGCTGGCACACAGGAGATCTAGCGCATGAGGGAGCTTTTTACAATGGTGGCGGTGGCCTGCACGCTGACAGCCGGCGCGACCGCGGCGGACCAGGTCAAGATCGAAAGTGGCACGCTCGAGGGGACTGTCAACTCCGACTCGTCTGTCCGGATCTTCCGGGGTGTGCCGTTCGCGGCCCCGCCCGTGGGGAACTTGCGCTGGCAAGCGCCGCAGCCGGTCCAGGCCTGGAGCGGCGTGCGCAAGGCGGATGAATTCGGCGCCCATTGTGTCCAGGGCAAAGTGTTCGGGGATATCAACGCGCGTGGCAAGGAAATGAGTGAAGACTGTCTGTACCTGACGGTTTGGGCGCCTGCCAAAACGACTGGAAAACGTCTGCCGGTGTACGTGTGGTTTTACGGCGGCGGCTTCGCGGCGGGGGCGGGCGACGAGCCCAGATATGACGGCGAGAGCTTCGCGAAGCGAGGCATCATCGTCGTGAACCCGAATTACCGCCTGGGGGTCTTCGGCTTTCTGGCACATCCCCAACTCACCGCCGAATCTCCACACAAGGCTTCCGGCAACTACGGCTTGCTCGATCAGGTGGCGGCCCTCGAATGGGTGCGGAAGAACATCGCGGCGTTCGGCGGCGATCCGCACCGCGTGACGATCGGCGGAGAATCGGCCGGATCTCTCTCGGTAAGCGCGTTGATGGCCTCACCTCTCTCGCGCGATTTGTTCCAGCAGGCGGTGGGCGAGAGCGGGGCGTTCTTCGGAGCCGTGGGCGGCCGCGGTTCGAATTCGCTGGCGGAAAGCGAGAAGCAGGGCGCGGCGTTTGCGGCTTCGATTGGCGCGAACTCGATTGCCGAAATGCGTGCCAAGTCCGCCGACGACCTGCTGCGCGCGGCCATGAAGACGAACAACGGATTCGGCTTCTGGCCGAATGTGGACGGGTACTTCTTACCGACCGAAGTGCAGGCCATCTTTGCTGAGCGAAGGCAGAGCCAGATCCCGCTGCTGGCGGGGTGGAATGCGGACGAGGTCCGGATGCAGGTGACGATGGCGAAGGAGAAACCGACCGCCAAGACCTTTTCCGAACGCCTGCGGCAGGAATTCAAAGACAACGCGGATCGTGCCCTGAAAGTGTATCCGGCTTCGACCGATGAAGAGGCCGTGCGGTCGGCCGGCGATCTCGCGAGCGACAACTTCATCATCTTCGGAACGTGGAAATGGCTCGAGATGCAGGCTAAGACCGGCAAGCCTGTGTATCGCTTCCAGTTCGACCGCGCCGTGCCCATTCCCGACGCGATGAAGGCCACCGGGCTGAAGACTTTCGGTGCGGCTCACGCCGCGGAACTGGAGTACGTGTTCAATATGCTCCAGTCCAAGAAGGCGGATTGGCAGCCCGACGATCAGAAGGTCGCGGACGCCATGAACGCATACTGGGCGAACTTCATCAAAACCGGCCATCCGAGCGGCCCGGGTCTGGCAAAGTGGCCCAATTACACGAAGACGCACCAGGTGATGCACATCGACACTCAGAGCCAGGCTCGTCCCGACGAGCATCGCGACCGATATGAATTTCTGGACTCTCTCCAGGCGTCTATCGGTTCAAGGTAAGACAACAAGTCGGCGACGCGGCAGGTGGATTGCGGTCTTCACCGCTGCACGAATTTGAAATCCGCGATCGCGATTTCGTCATTGCCCGGAAGTAGGAATCCGAATTTGCCGTTGGTGAATGCGCGGTCCGGCTCCGCGAACGTGTCGAGCACTCTCCAGTCGCTGCCTACCCGCACTTTTTGGATGGCGCGGTCCGCAAAGATTTCCACCTGAATGGCGAAGGATTTCTGGTTGCCCAGATTGTGCGCCTGTTTGACTCGCTCGAGCCGCTTTCCTCTTTCCACGACTCCAGCCCAGAAGTTCTTGCGGTCCAATTCGTAAAGCAGGTAGTTTTTGGAATCGAGGTATTGCACGCACCAGCGAATCTGGCCGCCGCGACCTCTCAAGCTTACGGTGAACGTGAAGGTGCCGCTGGGAGTCAGCTTGTACGCTACGAATCCGCCGCCCGTGTGGCTCCAGGTCTCGCCGTCCTGCTTCCAGCTTTGCGGATCTTCGAAGCCATCCATCCCGCGCACCATCGGCATGGGCGCTTTGGGCTGCTCGCGCACCAGGACCACATTCAGGTCGCGGCTTTCTCCCGGCGCGAGCTGAATGGGCGCCGTGGCTTCCATGAATCCCGGAGCTGTGGCGGTTATGGTGTAGTTTCCGGGCACCACCTGAATTTCCGCCGCGCGCACTTCGTGCGGCTCGGTTTCATCGGCCCGACGATAGGTTATAACCGCTGTCGGCGGATTTCGCGTGAACCTGATGGTGGCTTGAGACGGGGTGAGGCCAGCCTCCGCGCTTCCCAGCACGAGCGTCTGGCCGGCTTTGAACGACAGAGGAATGCGCTTCGGCACGTACTGTTCGCGCCGCAGCTCGACGGTGTGATCGCCCGGCGCCACCGAGTCAAGATGGAAGGTGCCGTCCGGCCCCACCGATCCGGCGTTCCGCTGATCCAGCACCACTTCGGTAGCGGCGATTCCGCCCCGGATCTGCAGCGAGCCGAATTGCGGCTGCGGCATGAGCGCGAATTGCACGCGCACTTCCGCACCTTTCTTCACTTCGACGGTCCGCGGCGGTTCATCCTGGAATCCGCTCTTCGCCACGCGGACCTCCACCTTTCCAAGCGTCTGAATCCGCAGTTCTCCGCGCTCGGTGCGCCGACGGTACTCTTTGCCGTTGAGAAAAACGCGCACGTCTTCATGCCCCGTGGCGACCACCAGCGTGCCAGTGCTCCCGCCCGTTTTGAGGAATGCGGTCAGCAAGGGGGCCGGGCCGAAGCTCTCGCTCATGTTGCGCTCGTCCTGCCCCTGTCGAATTACGATTTCGTTTACCCCGGACTGGAAACCGCTCAGGTCCGTGCCCGCGGGGCTCGCATCTGCCTGCGGCTGCCCGTTGACGGTCAGTTTCCAGGGGCCGGCGTTGGTGGTGACGCGTGCGTGATTCGCCAGACTCGCCACCAGCACGGCCGTCATGTCCTTCGCCTCCACGCCCGTTACGGCCGGCATCCGCGCGGGTGCAGTCTCAAAACGGAATGAGGCAGTGTGATTGGCTCCGATGACCTTGACGGTGTGGGCACCGGGCGGCACGTTGTCGAAGACCCATTGCCCTTCAACCAGGTCTACGGGCGCCCGATCGTCCAAAGCCACCGTGCCACGTTCCAAATCGGTCAGCAGACGCACCGATGGCGGCTGCGGTTTGAGCGCCAATCGAACTGCCGGTCTCTGCCCAGCGGCGACGTTGATGTCGCTCGCCGCCGGTTCGTAGCCATCGAGAGATGCCGAGACGCCGTACGTGCCGGGCGTGAGCGCCAGCTTGCAGTCGGAGGTGCAGGCGCTCTCTTTGCCGTTCCCGCCCCGCGCCGGCTTTTCAGTCACCTTGACGCTCGCACCGGGCGGCGTTGTCGCAATACTCACCTCGACCGCTCGCGTTTTCTTGCCCTTTTCGATACGGTACAACACGAATACGCCGGCCGCCAAAACGACCAGCAGACCAACAACCAGGGCCGCCTGGCGAGCAAAGCTTCGCTGGGGACGGGTTGGTGGAGAAAGCGACATCTGGGATTTGCCAGCCGTTGGAGGCGAAGGCGCAGGCGCCGGTTTCTGCTTCAGAACGGCGCCGCGGAACATGATCCGCTGTTTTAGCTCATTTCCCGTGAACTGAACATCGAAGTCGCCGGGGTAGGCCTGAATCAAGGCATTCAGCCGGTAGAAGATTGGTTTCAGGTCGTCAAATTGCGAGGCCGCATCGATCTGCGCCTCGATTCGCTTCAACTCGCTAGATGGGTCCTCGGCTTCCACGCTGCCTATAGTACCCTGCCGCGGGTGAGCGTGTACATCCTCACCGAGTCAACGCCCAACACGGTATGTAGCGTCGGTTGACACAAGTCGCGAAACCGAAGATATTCAGAGTGATGAAACTCTGGATTGCGGCTTTCGCAGCGATGGCTCTCTCGATCGTCGCCGCCAAAGCGGCGGACTACGATACCTACGGCGGCTGGACCAAGCTGCACGGCGCGAAGACGGGCTATTTCCACACCGAGCAAATCGACGGGCGCTGGTGGCTGGTAACGCCCGAAGGCAACGTCTTCTTCTCCAAGGGCGTCGACAACGTGAACTACGCGCGCGAGGCCGATTCCGCCCCGAAAGCGCCCTCCGACACGACCGGCTGGGCGAAGATGGCGGCCGGGCAGCTACACCGATGGGGGTTCAATACCGCGGGCGCATGGTCCGCCGCGGAGCTGTACACGAGCGGAATTGCCTACACGCCCATCGTCGACATGGCCGCCGCCGTGGCGCGCGACGTGTGGCTCAAAGGCCTGGTGGTAGACTACTTCGGCCCTGAGTTCCGGAAAGCCGCCGGCCGCGCGGCCGCCAGCGTCTGCGCGCCGCACGCCCGCGACCCATGGTTGCTCGGCTACTTCACCGACAACGAACTGCGCTGGGGCAGCGACTGGCGCGGCAAGGAAAGCCTGATCGAGGCTTATCTGAAAATGCCTCCGTCTTCGCCCGGATATGCGCGCGCCGTGGCGCTTCTCAAGGAACGCGGCCACGATCCCGCCACCCTCACCGATGAGGATAAGAGCGCCTTCCTGGAATTGGCGGCTGCGGAGTATGCCCGCGTGGCCAGGGACGCCATACGGCGCCAGGATCCCAACCACCTCATACTGGGCTGCCGTTTCGCGGGTTACGCCGGGGACGCCGTGATGCGCGGCGTGGGATCCTACTTTGACGTGATTTCATTCCACAGCTACAGACCCAACGCCCCCGTCGACCGGCTCGAGGTCATCCACCAGCTCACCGGCAAGCCCACGATGGTGACCGAATTCAGCTTCAAAGCCATGGACAGCGGCTTACCCAACACCAAGGGCGCCGCCAAACCGGTGGCAACCCAGGAGGATCGCGCCAAGGGGTTCGCCGCGTATGTGGAGACGCTGGCGGCTCTCCCGAGTTGCGTCGGCTTCCATTGGTTCGAGTATCGCGACGAGCCCGCGGAGGGCCGGCGCCTGGACGGCGAAAACAGCAACTACGGGGTGGTGAAAATCGATTTCACGCCGTGGGACGTCCTCACCAAGCGGATGACCGAAATCAACCCCCGCATCGAGAGCCTTCACGCGGCATCGAAGTAGGCGTCCGGCGAACCGCGGCGCCGAATCACTGCTGGCCGATCTTGGTGCCGATGACTTCTCCCGAGATGACGATCTCCACCCGCCGGTTCTGTTGGCGGCCCGCCGCAGTGCTGTTGTCGGCCACCGGCATCGATTTGCCAAATCCCTTGGCGGTCAAGTTGGATTCCGGCAATCCCTGGTCGATCAGGTATCTTCGAACCGAGTCAGCTCGCTGCTCTGAGAGTTTCTGATTGAACTCATCGGTCCCAGTGCTGTCGGTGTATCCCTCAATGGCGAGATTCAATCCCGGATGAGCCAGCACAATGCCGGACAATCTGGCCAGTTTCTCCCGGGCGATCGGTCGAAGGTCGAATTTGGCGGTGTCGAACAGCACATCGGCCATATTGACCACCAGTCCACGCGGCGTATCCCGGGTATCGAGGATACGGTTGAACTGTTCCAGCAACTGCGCACGGAGAGCCTCGGCGGCCTGGCGGGCCTGTTCGGCTTCGGCCCTGGCTGCCTCTTCCTTAGCCCTTAACGCATCGGCCTCGGCATTTGCTTTAGCCTCCCTGGCGTCCGCCTCGGCCTTGGTTCTTGCTGCCAATGCCTCCGCGTCAGCCTTGGCCTTGGCCAGCGCGTCGGCCTCGGCTTTAGCCTTGGCCGCCTGGGCATCCGCGTCCATCTTGGCTTTCAGGGCGGCGAGTTCCGCTTGTGCTTTCATGTTCGCCTCGCGGGCGGCAGCCAGTTCAGCCTGCCGCTGTGCTTCCGCATCGGCCTTGCGTTTGGCTTCCGCGGCCTCGGCGGCCGCTTTGGCCTCGGCCTCCGCCTTGGCCTGGGCGGCAGCCGCCTCGCGTTCCCGCGCGATCTGCTCCTCCCGCTGGCGTTGAACGGCCAGGGACCGAGCATCTTCCGCGGACTGCACCGCCTGTCTCGCAGCCGAGATGATCTCCTTGTTACCGGCCTTCTGCGCCAGAGCATCTTCGGCCTTCTTCAGACTCGCGCTCATCGTGGCGAAAATGTCCGGCGCGTACTGCTCCGCGCCGCGCGACCTGGCAATTTCGGCCGCGTTGCGCGCCTCATACACTTCCAAGGGAACGTGCTTGAGGTCAACTGACAGCGCCAGGGGATTTCCAAGCTGCTGATATTGGGCGCGCGCCATCAATTTGTACTCGTGAACCGGCAGGACCTCGCCTTTCGTGTCCTTACGGATTTCATTCTCCAGCACCAGAATTTCGCTTGGCTGGTGAACCGCGAAGTACGGTTCCGCGGTGACGAACAGTGAGAAGGCCTGCAACTGAGTGCTGGTCTTGAGCCTACCTTCTCCGGCGTCGCCGATGCGGACTTCGCCAAGATTGTAGGTGCTCCCCTCCGGGGACACCGCCCACAGCACGTACGTAAGAAATGACGCTCCGAAACTTGTCGGTTGAGCCAGACCCTTGACTTCCGCTTCGACATACGTCGCCTCCCTCTTGGCCTCCACCCTTGCTTCGCCGTAGGCTTGGGGAGCTGCGCTGGTACTGATCAGGGTGACCTTGGTCGCGCCTCCGCCCACGCGGTAACTAATGGCCTGAGCCGGCTCATTGGATTGATCGGCTACCGATGCGTTCTGCGGGGGCTGTCCAGCAGCGACCCCGATAATCAAAAGCTGCAACAATGCCACGGTCGCGCTCTTCATGGTTGTCTCCTCTTGATTTGAGACGCTCTCGCAAAACTCAGACGGTATGCCGCTTTGCGGGTCGCGTTGCTAACCCGGGCTGACAACCCTCCCCACACTGGAACGTTCTGGATTCTGCTGGAGCCTTTCGGCATTATATTTTAGCCCGAATTGCCGGGTGCCGCATTCATCGGCATATCTTGGCGCCTAGGGGCTGATAGGGAAGTATAGGGAACGATCTACTCCTGATTGACGCGGAAAGGGCGAGTAGCGGGCTCGCCGGAGTGCGGAAAGGATGCCGCACCAGCCGCGCTACAGAGGTGGCTCCATCGGCAACACCAGCGGCGGCTCCAGGAGGAAGCGGAGGCTGGACATTTCCGCGGCAGCCTGACGCACGGCTTCTTCGCTGGTCGGTTCGAGCGTAATGACGAACGGCAGATCCTGCTTGTTCTCGTGCGGCAGTTGGAGCACGGCCTCAATGCCGATATGTTTCGCAGCCAGGATACCCGAGAGCGCCGCGATGATGCCCGGCTGGTCGGCGACGCGGAATCGCACGTAGTAAGAACGTGTCTGGTGCGTCACTGGAATGGGCTTATATTCGCCCAGGCGCTGATGCGCAAACGGGGATACGCGCGTAGGGCTGCCGCCCAGAATCTCGCGCGCCACCCGCATAAGGTCGCTCACCACGGCAACACCGGTGGGTCGCGGACCTGCACCGCGGCCGTAGTAGAAGGTGTCCTCGCCGTAGGTCCCCAGAACCCAGATCGCGTTGTAGGAACTACGCACGCTCGCCAGGATGGCGGACTGGGGAATCAGGGCCGGACGCACAGACAGGATCAACCCCTGTGGCGTCTGGCGCGCCGCGCACAGGAGCCGGATCGTGTGGCCGAGGCGGTGGGCATATTGAAAGTCCAGGGGCGAGAGGCGGCGAATCCCTTCAGTGAAAATGTCCGCGGGCGTGATCTTCTCGCCGAAAGCGAGCGCGGAAAGAATGGCTAGCTTGGAGCGGGCGTCGAAACCATCGATATCATTACTTGGATTCGCCTCGGCGTATCCCAACCGCTGGGCCTCTTTCAGCACGGCTTCAAGCGGCGACCCGTGTTGCTCCATTTCGGTAAGAATGTAGTTGCTGGTGCCGTTGAGAATGCCATAGAGGGCGACGACACGATCGCCGGAGATGCCTTCGCGCAGCACGGCGTGAATCGGGATTCCTCCCGCCACGCTGGCCTCCATGGCTATGTTGGTTCCAGCTTCGATGGCCTGCCCCCAGATTTCAGCACCCTTCGCCGCCATCAGTTCCTTGTTCGCGGTGACTACCGACTTCTTGGCCGCGATGGCGGCGTGGATGATCTCGGCGGCTACCGTCGTACCACCCACGAGTTCGACGACAATATCCAGTCCTGGGTGTTCGATTAACCGCCGCCAGTCGTTGGTCCTGAAAACCGGTCCGAGCGATTCAGGAATCTGCTTGGAATCGATCAACACATCGCAAACCGCCCCCACCCGCAAGCGAAACCCGAGTTTGAGGGCGATCTGATCGGCATTCTCCGCCAAAATTGTGAGCGTGCCCGAACCGATGTTGCCTAGACCTACGATGCCGATGTTTACGTCGCGCATAATCCCGAATCATAACATCCGGTGGGCACCGCGCTTGGCATATACGCGAACGTGTCGGCGGTAAGCCCGCCTCACTCCTCGCGCAGCGCTGTCATGGGATCGATGCCGGTTGCCCGCCGCGCCGGCAGGTAACAGGCCAGCATCGCCAGGCCGGCCAGCACGAGCGGCGCTCCGACCAGCAGAAGTGGATTGTGGCCGCGATGGCCGAAGCTCCGCGCCAACACGTCGCTATAAGCGGCGAAGACTCGCGCAAGGGCAAACGCGCCGCCGACGCCGAGCACCGAGCCCACCGCCACTAGCGCCGTGCTTTCCCTCAGCACCAGTCCCCGCACCTGGCGGGTGCGCGCGCCGAGCGCCATGCGGATGCCAATCTCCTTCCGCCGCCGCACCACTGCGTAGGCCGTGACTCCGCCCAGGCCGATCGATGCCAGCAGCAGCGCGAAACAGCCCAGAATCACGTAGATTGCGGAATCCCATTGGGCGAACGAGTTCATCCGGTCGAGATCCTCTTGCATGGTGTGCACGTTGAAAACCGTGAGATCGGGATGAAGCGATGCCATGCGGTCGCGCACGGCCGCGATGGTATCCCGGCCCGCCGCGACGCGCACCAGGAGGGTGATACGCCCCGCCGCGTTCCTGCCTAGCCATTCGGGCGTAAGGGGCAAAAACACCGTGGCCATGGGGTCTGACGTCAGCCATCCGACCCGCATATCGCGCGCCAGGCCAACCACCGTGTAGTTCCGTTCCCCCTCGCGAATGCGGCGGCCAATCGGGTCCTTGGCGCCGAACAACTTGCGCGCGGCGGTTTGACTGAGGATGGCGGGCGCATCCTGTTCCCGGTCGCGCAGGTCGAACTCGCGTCCGCCCACCAGAGGCACTCCGAGTGTGGCGAAGTAATTTGCCCCAATGCGCTCGCGGTACGCCGAGATCAGTACCTCGCCGGCCTTCCCGTCGCCGGCGGGAGCCGACACGTGGGTAGCATCCCCGTGGGAGGGCAGAGCGCTGGTGGTCAACGCCACGGCGCGAACCCCATTGATGCGCGACAGTTCGCCGGGCAGGTTTGTAAACAGCGCCGTGACTGCCTCCGATGAATAGCCGTCCCGTACCGGGTCGAGTGAAACCAGGTTGAGATTAGCGACTTCGACGCCGGTGTCGAGGCGGGCGGCACTCAGGAAAGCCAGGGCTACAAACCAGGTGACCAGCAGAAGCATCAGGGATGCCGCCATCTGGCCGACCACAAAGAGATTGCGCAAGCCGAAGCGGCGATAGCCGCGCAGAGGCGCCTGCGCGCCCTCTTTCAAGGTGAGGCCGATGTCGGTGCGCGTCGAAGAGAGAGCCGGCGCCAGTCCGAAGCCAATGCCCGCCGCCAGCGCGATTGCCAGCGTAATGGCGAGCACATGAAGATCGATCTGGCAGTTGAATTCGAGCGGGATCTGGGAAGGCAGCGGCAGAGAAGAGATTACATGTGTGATCCAAAAGGCCAGGGCGATGCCGGCCAGCCCGCCGGCGAAAGACAGAAGCACGCTTTCGGTGAGGAACTGCCGGACCAAGCGCACGCGACTGGCGCCCACCGAAAGACGAATAGCTATTTCCCGCCTCCTCTGGCTGCCGCGAGCCAGTAGCAGACAAGCCAGGTTGGCGCACACCAGCGAGAGGACCAGCGCCCACAGAACCACGTTAAAGGTGTCGACGAGCGCGTGCTGCTCCGGCGTGGCGTAGCCAACGGTGCCGGCCGGCATCAGCCGCACCACCCGGCCTTTGAGATCGCGAGCGTGACGGGCCCCGGTTTCCTGGTCGAGAAGGCGGGTCATGGCATCGAGAGCGGCTTCCGCCGCGGGCAGCGTCGCACCATCCGCCAGCCGAAACACGACGCGAAAAATCTCGCGGTCGCTGCGATGGAGCGGATCGCCGCTCAGTTCGGGAGCCAAAGACACGCCGCACGTCACGGGCACAAACAGATCGGCCGGGCTCTGCGGCCAGATCCCCAAAAAGTCCTTGGGACCGATGCCCACGATGGTAGCCATCGAACCGTTCAGCCGCAGGCTGCGTCCCACCGCGTGAGGGTCCGCGCCAAGGTGAGTGTGCCAGAAGCGGTCGCTGACCACCACCACGGGAGCCATGCCGGGTTTCTCCGTTTCCGGTCCGAAAAACCGGCCGGCGGCCGGCGCCACACCCAAAGTGGTGAAATACTCGGGCGAAACCAGGTGTCCGGAAACCCGTTCCGCCCGCGCGCTCTTGCCGCCGGTGAACGCCACGGCAAATGGCACCGGTCCAACAAGAGCCGCGGCTGAGGCCACCGTCTGGTGGGCATCCCGGTAGCGTTCGAAATACGGGTAGGAAACCTGGCTCCAAATGAACGTCGCCAGCGTCGCTGGGTCGCGCAAGCCCGGAGCCGGTCCTACAATGGCACGGCATTCGCTGAGCACCGCGCAGCACATCCCGATGCCGATGCCGAGCGAAAGCACCGCCACTGAGGTAAACCCCGGCGCCTTGGCGAGCCCTCGCAGAGCATAGACTACGTCTCGCCGGATCTCGGCGAGATACTCGGCGGGCAGCCGGACGGCAATATCGGCGAGCAGCTTCACCAGCCCGGGCCAACCGTAACGCCGCCAGGCTGTCGGAGCGGCGTCTTCGCCCAGCCGGTCAAGATCCTCTCCATACAACACGCGGAACTCGTGCGGATACGCGCTCGCCAGGCGTCGATAAAGGGCCAGGCAGATGTTCACCCGGGGGTTCATTGGTAGGCCTCCTGCCGGCGCTTCCTTGGCATCATGCGCACCATGTCTTGCAGCCGCTCGCATTCCAGTTCGAGCACGGTTCGTCCATGATGCCGTAGCCATGTTGCGCGGCGCCGACTAACGACAGCAGGATGTGGAACCAGTTGCGGTGAAGTGGAAGGAAGTCACGAGGGTCTTTTTCTCTCATTATCCATTTATATATGCCAGCATATATATCTTTGTCAAGTCCCAGGCTGCATCCGAGAAGATCACGCCTGCGGGAACGAGCCGGCATGCGCTGCACCCCGTCGTACGTCTGGAACTTCGGCCGCGAGTTTCATGAGACGCTGGTTGTCGAAGTCGAGCCGCGCGTGGGGCTAAATTCGGGGTGGCAGCGGGAAAGGCTCCGTCACTGGCTGACCCAGTTCACGGAGAATGCTCCACCCGACAAGCTCGAAGGCTGGGCTTCTAAATTGTGCGGCGCGGCCTGGCCTACCATTGTTATTTCCTGGAGGCTGGTGCCGAACGATGCAATTGCTTTGGTGCTGCCCCCTATGGTGGCGGTGCCGGAGCTGAACTGGATCGAGTTGAAATCGGCCAGCGGCAGGATGCTGCTCCCTTTCCCGCAGCAAGGCGCTTCCGCAATCCATTCGGCCGAGGACTCGTTCGCGGACGGCGCCGTCGAGGAGACGGTGTACGTCTCGTTCTGTGTCACGTCGGCGATCGTGATCGTGAATTGTGCCCCCGACCCGCGGTGTCCGGCGCCAGTGGTCTGGCCAGCGTATTTCACTTCTGCGATCATCAAGTCGCCGGGGTGAACGCCCTTGGCAAATTCGATCTCATAACCGGGATTCGGATAAAATTCGAACCACGCATAGTAGGTTGGCGTCCCGGCCTTGCCGCTCGAGCTCACGCAGTCGGAATCCGTCCCAGTCTGTTCGACCGAATCCGAAGAGAATCCGTCGATGCCAACCCAGAATGACGAGTACCCGGCAGGAGTTGCTGTGCAGTTGACGCTCGGAACAATCCACGAACCTTTGGCGTCCGTCACGGAGCCGCTCGAACCGGCGACTATATAGCCGCTCCAGTTGTAACTGTCATATTGCTGGTTTTCACGGCGCTGATGAATCCTGACCGGACCGTGACGCCGTTCCACGGCAACGGCCGTGGTTGCCGGAAGACGTTCACCGCCCATGAAGACGATCGTCGCCAAAGTGGCCAGCACGCCGGCACAAACTCCCAGGCGGATCATTTGGCTTGATTTCATAGCATTCACTTCTTTCAGGACACGCCTCCCGCAAACCCCAACGGTGGGTGGCGCAAGCAGGACTGTCATGATGTCACGGTATTTCGGCATGGCACACGTGGCAAGGTTGCCTTTGGTTAACAAAGAGAGGTTGTGTGCTCAGGCTCAGGCAGATCAGAAACAGACAGGCTGAAAGCCAAAAATACCCGCAAATCGCGTCCGTTGACGCGAGCTATATTTGATTGGATAGCGCGATGAACATGGCATCGAAACAATCCATCCAACTCGGCCAGGTGCAGGAGACACTGCTGGTTCCGCTGTACGCCCGCGCGGTCGACTCCCTCAAGCGGCGTCCGATCCTGAACGATCCGAAAGCCGTCGAAATGGTTCGATCCATCGATTGGGATTTCCAGAGATTCAACCAGAGGCGGCGGGTCGTGGTGGGCGCCTTGCGGACCGCCATGTTCGACGAGTGGGTCAAGGGTTTTCTTAGCCGCCATCCGCAAGGTACCGTGGTCGAGATCGGCGCCGGACTCAACACCCGTTTCGAACGGCTCGACAATGGCGCGCTGCATTGGTTCGACCTTGATCTTCCGGATACCGTGGAACTGCGGCGCAAATTTTTCACCGATAGCGGGCGGCGCGTGACTCTGGCCGCATCCGTTCTCGATCCAGGTTGGATGGCCGTGGTGCGTCAGAGCCCCGGACCGTATTTCTTCGTCGCTGAGGGAGTGTTCTTCTACCTGACGGAGCAGGAGGTCAAGGCGGCGCTGGCACAGATCGCAGCCAACTTCCCGCGCGTAAGCATCGCCTTCGACATAGCCACCCTTTGGGCGATCAGCCACGAAAACAAGGACCACGCGCGCCGGAAACTCGAGGCCCGTTTCGCGTGGGCATGCGAAGACCCGGGGGAGATTGAGCGTTGGAAGATCGGATTGCGCCTGGTGGAATCCCGCAGCATGTTGAACCTACCCGATGCTTTGCGGTCACGCCTTTCCTGGCCGACGCGAGCCGCCTTTGGGGTCCTTGCCAACTTGATTCCGAAGCTTGCGAAAGCCTACCGGCTCAATCTGTTCGCTGGGCAATCAGAAGAGTTTGCGGGAACGGCCTCCGGTTGAGAACCGCATCGGGGAGCACGTTATGATAGAGACTGTTGCGTGGGTTGTCGTAGTCCCGGAAAACGAAGGGAATCAAATCGCATGCCGAGGATGAAGGAGTATACCGTAACGATTGAAGACAAACCGGGCGCGCTGGGGAAGTGCTTTCTTGCCCTGGCGGAGCGCGGGGTGAACATCCTGGCGTTTCAGTCGTATGTAGAGGACGGCGAGAGTCTGGCCCGAGTACTGGTGGACGATCCAGCCAGTGCCAAGGCGGTTCTGGGCAGCCTGCGGATGATCTTCGAGGAGACCGAGGTCGCCGCAATCAGGCTGGCGAATCGCCCCGGTGAGTTGGGCCGCGCAGCCTCGCGATTGGGCGAGAATCAGATCAACATTGACTACTCCTACTGCGGACTGGAGCCCGGATCGACGCGGGCGCTGGTGGCCTTCGGTGTCGACGACCTGACACGCGCCGAAAAGGTGCTGGACAAGCTGGCCAGCGAAAACGAGTCATAAGCCGGCCGGATCATCACTGCCGGAAGCCCGCGCGGCAGATTACCATGGATACGCTATGACTCAGGTCCGATCTCTCTGTACGATCCTGGCAGGTTTGTGCTGCTGCGTCGCCGCGCTGTGCGCGCAAACTCCGGCGGCGGCCACCGCCAAGCTGGAGTACACCGCCGTGATGAACCGCCACGGCGTGCGCACATCCACGTGGACCAATGACCACCTGGCCGAATACTCCGCCGATCCATGGCCCCAGTGGGACGTGGCCACCGGAGAACTCACCTCACAGGGGCGCATCCAGATGAAACTTCTGGGCGCCTACGACCGCGAGTACCTCACCCAACTGGGACTGATTGGAACCAAGGGTTGTGACGACGCCAGCCACTTCTATTTCTGGTCGGACACAACGTCGCGCGACATCGAGAGCGGCCACTGGCTCGCCGCCGGTTTGTTCCCCGGTTGCCAGGTCGCTATTCATGCCGTGCCCCAGGGAAAGAGCGACCCGATGTTCGCGCCCTGGTCGCTGCTGAAGCCGGACCCGGAATTGTCGGCGGCGGCGCTGCTAGGCCGGGTGGGCGGCCACCCGGAGACGCTGGACACGACGTACCGCGACAGGCTGGAGGCCATGGAACGCGTGCTGCTGGGATGTGACCCGGGCAAGAACTGCCCGCCCGGGAAGGCGCCCAAACAATCGCTCCTCGGACAGATCAGCGCGGTGACCGTGGAGCCAGGGCGGTTGGCGCAGTTGACCGGACCACTGAGCGCCGCAGGCACCCTTGCGGAGACTTTTCTCATGGAGTACGCCGACGGCAAGAAGGGACAGGACCTCGGGTGGGGTCGATTGGACAAGGCGAAAGTCCGCGAGCTGATGTTCCTGCAGGACGCGTTCATCGAACTTGCGATGCGTACGCCTTACTTCGCCCGGGCCAACGGGTCGAACCTTTTGAGCCACATGCTGCGATCCATGCGGCAGGCCGTTCGGGGAGAGGAGGTGGAAGGCGCCCTCGGCAAACCCGGAGACCGCGGATTGTATCTGCTGGGACACGATTCCGACGTCTCCTACCTCGCCGGGATGCTGGGAATTTCGTGGCTGCTCGGCGACTACGCGCCTAATTGCCGGCCGCCGGGTGGCGCCATCGTATTCGAAATCTGGCGCGATACGGCCAGCGGAAAACGCAGCGTGCGCACGTACCTTCGGGCTCAGACGCTCGATCAACTGCGATACGCCACGCCCCTCAGCTTGCAGACGCCGCCGGCTAAGGCGCCCATCTTCATACCGGGTTGCAGCACCGCCGCGGAGGGCTGGCCGTGCGATTGGGACGCATTTCAGCGCACGGCACAGGCAGCCATCGACCCGGCCTTTGTGACGGCCGCCGCGCCAGCGCCAGGCGGCAGCGAGACGCACTAATCGAGGAAACTGACGAGGGCGTGGAAAAGGAGCCGGTGCGTCCGATGCTAGAATGCCCGTAACCATGCGCATGGTTGCCTTGGCGGCGCTCAGCGTTTCCGCGTACGGCGCCACCTACTATGTCAGCGGGACGGGAAGCGATTCAAACAGCGGACTGAGCCAAACCGCCGCATTCCGGACCATTCAAGCTGCCGCGAACCTCACTCTGCCCGGCGATGTGGTCTACGTGATGAATGGCGTCTACACCACTTGCACTGGATGTAACCTTCTGGATATTACGCGTTCGGGCACGGCGGCGGCGTGGATCGCCTACCGGGCCTACCCCGGCCACCAGCCGCGGATCGACGCCGGAGCCGCCTGGAACGCCATCGAGATACATGGGGGAGCTTCCTATATCGAGATATCGGGCTTCCATCTGCAAGGCAACCGGCAGAACGTGACCCTGGCCCAGTGCACGGCGGAGTCGCAGCAGCCAGGTGCGCAGACGAATCCGGATCCGGCCTGCAACGGGAACGGTATCTCTATCGACGGGCGCCAGGATGGAGCGAAAAAGCCGCATCACATCCTGATCGCGCAGAACGAGGTTTACGATTTCCCGGGTGGCGGCATTAACACCGAGGAGGCCGATTACGTGACCGTCGAAGACAACTTCGTCCACGAAAACGCATGGTATTCGCAGTATGGCAACAGCGGCATTTCGATCTTCGAATCCTGGAACTACGATAGCGGGCCGGCGCCGCACACCATCGTCCAGCGTAACCGCGTGTTCGACAACCGCTCCCTGCTTCCCTACCAGGGCACTGGCAAACCCACCGACGGCGACGGCATCATCATCGACACCTCGCGCAACAACCAGCCCAGCTCGGACAATATCGGGGCGTATGGGGGAGGGTTTCTGGTGGAGAACAACCTCTCGGTGAACAACGGCGGCGGCGGACTGCTGGCCTATCAGAGCGACAACATCACTTTTCTGAACAACACCGTGTATGGGAACGGGCTGGTGGTGAACTACGCGGACGTGTTCATCAACCAGTCGGGCTCGGTCAACGTGTGGAACAACGTGGTGGAATCGGCGGCGACCGGAACCGCGGTGAACGTTTACGGAAGCTCGGGTGTACAGTTCGATTACAACGTCTATTGGAACGGGCCGGTCAACACCGCGGCGGGCGGACACGATCTCACCGCCGACCCGCGGTTCAACGCGCTGGGCACCGATCCTTCCGGCTCCGACTTTCACCTGCTCGAAAGCAGCCCCGCGGCGCGAAGCGGGAACCTGGCGGTGGCGCCCCCGGACGATCTGGAAGGACTCTCGCGCCCGCAACAGCCGGGAACCGTGAACCGCGGCGGCTACGAATCGGCGATCAGCGAGAGCGTCGCGTTTCCGGCCACGGGAGCGCTGAACGCGGCCAGCTTCGCCGGCGGCGGCGTGTCGCCCGGCGAATTGGTGACCATCTTCGGCACGGGCTTTGGAGCCAGCCCCATCGCCATAGCCAGCTACGGGAGCGACCGATATCTGCCGGTGGAAGTGGGAGCCACGCGGGTGTACTTCGATAACATCGCGGCGCCGATGATTTACTCGCTCAGCCAGCAGGTGAGTGCGGTGGCGCCGTACGAGATATCCGGAGCCACCCAGGTGCAGGTGGAATACGACGGTTTGCGGAGCCAGTCGGTGGCGATTCCGGTGCGAGCCGCCGCGCCGGGCATTTACTGCTACGTGGGTGGAGCGGGGCAGGCGGTGGCGATCAACACGTACACCGATCAAACCGTGGCTTACAACCAGGACCGTCCAGCGGCGCGCGGGGGCTACATCACCTTTTTCATTACGGGCGAGGGAGAGCCGGTGGCGCCATGGGCCGACGGTTTTCTGCCGGTGGCGCCGCTATTCCCGACGCCCGCCGCGGCGGTCAGCGTGCAGATGGGCGGAGTTCCAAGCGACTGTTCCGGGAACTGGGTGGGATTGATTTTCGCGGGGGTGACGCAGGTGAACGCCTGTGTCCCGGCGGGCGCGCCCACGGGCGATGCGGTTCAGTTGGAGGTGAGCGTGGGAGGTGTCGCCGCGCAATCTGGCGTTACGGTCCGGATCGGGAGCGCCACGGCAGATACGAGACCTACCGTGCCGCAGTTTCTTGACTAAACACGCACAGCCACTTGCCTTCCCTCTTAACCCAAATGGCCGAGACATAAACTGTGGCCGAAAACTGCTTTCCATGGGAAGTACCCGTCTCGGTGGCCTTGTAAATCAGCAGGCCCGACGTGCTGGAGAGTGGCACAAACCGCACGTCTTCCATCACGAAATCCTGCAGTCGAAATTCGGCTGTGTGCTTTAAGATCTCTGTTTTGCCGGCGGCACCATGCGCATCTACAAACATGGCGTTCTCCGCCACAAGGCTGGCGAACTTGGCCGTATCTCCGTTCTTGAGGCACTCCAACTCCTGGCGCTCCTTCGCCAGGATCGTGGCCTGAAGATCTCCATCGGCTCGCGTGGGCGCCGCCGCCAGAATAATCAACCCAAGCAGGGTGGGCATCTGCATAATTCCCACGATTTGCCTCCTCCAATCAGGTGATGATTGTCTCACGTTTACGCGGTTGCGGGGATCCGTTGCGCATGGGAAGCTTTTGAAAGGATCGAACCAAAGATGACTTCACCTCGAGCCAATCCATTCATTCTCAATCTGGACAGCCCCCAGGCAACACTCGAGCGGGTGGGCGGCAAGGGTGCATCGCTTGCGCGCATGGCGGCGGCTGGCCTGCCCGTGCCGCCCGGTTTCCACATCACCACCAACGCCTATCGGCACTATGTGGATGAGAACCATCTCGGTGACAGGATTTTGTCCGCCGCGGCACAGGCACAGGCACAGGTCAACGACCCCGCCGCGCTCGATCGTGCGTCGGAGCAAATCCAATCGCTCATCGCACAAGGCACGATACCCGGCGACATCGCCGAAACGATACGGCGGTCGTACAGCGAACTGGGAGCCGATACTCCCGTAGCGGTGCGCTCGTCGGCGACGGCGGAAGATCTGCCGGGCATGTCGTTCGCCGGCCAACTGGAATCGTACCTCAACGTGCGCGGCGGCGATGCGGTGATCCATGCGGTCAAGCGCTGCTGGGCGTCGCTGTGGACGGGGCGCGCCATCGGTTACCGCGAACGGCAAGGGATTCGGCCGGAAGATGTCAGCATGGCCGTGGTCGTCGAGCAGCTTGTTGCGGCCGAAGTTGCGGGCGTGGTCTTCACTGCCAATCCGCTGACGGGCGCGCGCGACGAACTGATGATTAACGCGGCATGGGGGTTGGGCGAGGCGATTGTCAGCGGCCGCGTTACGCCGGACACGATCGTCATTAACAAGCGAACGGGGGCGATCGTATCGCAGGAAATCGCCGGCAAAGAAGTCATGACGGTGCGATCGCCCGAAGGCACGCGCGAAGAGCCTGTCCCGGTTGACAAACGCCGACGAGCCGCTCTCGAGCCCGCGCAGGCCGCGGAACTGGCACGGCTCGGCGAAAAAATCGAGCAGCTCTACGGGCAGCCGATGGACATCGAATGGGCCCTCTGCGATGGGCGCATCTTCATTGTGCAGGCGCGGCCCGTGACCGCGCTGCCCGAACCGCGGGCGGCGCTCGAATGGAAAGTCCCGCGAGAGGGTGGGCGATACTTCCGAAGCAGCGTGGCCGAGTTGCTGCCCGAGCCGCTCTCGCCATTGTTCGCGACGCTGGCCTTGCCCCTGTGGACCGAGGCGACACAACCGATCATGACGCAGGCCATGGGGCTCGAGCGCGACTCGTTTGCGCTCCTGACGGTCCATGACTATGCCTATTACGAATTAGCGTTGACGAGGTGGCAATGGGCGCGGTTACTTTTTACACTGACGGTGCGGGGACCGAGGATGGTCGGGATGCTGCGCACGGCGCGGACGCGATGGGCCGATGAAGCACGCCCGCGTTATGCGAAGGTGGCCGGCGAGTGGGCCGGGCGCGACCTGGCCGCGACGCCCGCACGGGAATTGCTCGCCGGCGCGCAGCGGATCGTGGACGCGGCGGCCAGCTACTACGTGAGCGTCCAGTTCGTCCTGGCGGTCGCCAATCTGAGCGAAGCCATTCTTACAAGCGCGTACAACCGCCTCATCAAGCGCAAGAGCGACCCGCCCCCACTGACTTTTCTGCTAGGCTTCGATAGCGCGCCGATCCGCGCGGAAAAGTCGCTCTACGATCTCGCGGTGTGGGCGCGCAGTGAAGACGAGCTCGCCGGATATCTCGCGCGGGCGAGCGGCAAGGACATTGCGGCGGCATACGAATCGCAATCGGCGCCTATAGCCGACCGAGAAAGCTGGCGCGAATTCACCGTGCGCCTCGCGGAACATTTGAATCGTTTTGGTCACGCCGTCTATGACCTGGACTTCGCCAGGAGCGTCCCCGCCGAGGCTCCGGCATCGTTGCTCGATACGCTCAGATACTTTGTGGGGGGACAAGGCCGCAACCCGTACGAGCGGCAGGCGGCGGCAGCGGAGGCACGGGAGCAGGGTGCCGTATCGTTGCTCGCGCGCCTGAGCGGACCGCGCCTGCGATTGTTCCAGCGCGTGCTCGGCTGGGCCCAACGTTGGGCACCGCTGCGCGAGGACTCGCTAGCCGACGTCGGCCTGGGCTGGCCGGCCCTGCGCCGCATCTTGCGCGAAGCTGGAAGCCGCATGGTTGCGGCGGGCGCCATTGCGGAACGCGACGAGGTGTTTTGGCTGAAGTGGGAGGAACTGAACGAGGCAGCGCGCTTGCTCGATGCCGGCCAGCCCGTGGAGGATCATCGTCGCGCGATAGCGGAACGGCGCGAGACCTGGCGAGGGGAGCAGGGTGTCACGCCGCCTGTCGTGTTGCCTATCAAGGGCGGCGCCCGGTTCTTCGGCCTGGACCTCAGCCGCTGGATGCCCGTGCGCACGAGCCAGGCGGCAGGCAGCACCATCAGAGGAATTGGCGCCAGCCCAGGGAGGGTGACGGGCCCCGCCTGTGTGATTCACGGTCCTGAAGAGTTCGACCGGATGAAGCCGGGCGATATTCTGGTCGCCAACATCACCACGCCCGCGTGGACACCGCTGTTCGCGATGGCATCAGGCATCGTTACGGATGTCGGCGGCCCACTGAGTCACAGCTCGATTGTGGCGCGTGAATATGGCGTGCCCGCTGTGCTGGGAACCGGCGTGGCCACGCACCGTATTCGCGGCGGGCAGCACATCACGGTGGATGGCGACGGCGGTGTAGTGACATTGGATGGATGAGAAACCGATCAACTTACACCGTGTCGAAACTGTGAGCCGCCGGACCGTCCACAGCCGGTGATTCCTGCGTATCGCCCTGTGTTCGCGCGGTTACCGATTCTTCCCGCGGCAGCCATTTGCGAAGCACTGCCTCCAGAGGATCCACCTTCAGCGGTTTCGTCAGGTAGTCGTTCATTCCGGCTTCTTCGCATTTCTCACGGCAGCCGGTCATGACATCGGCAGTGAGCGCGACAATCGACACCTGCCTATTGGGACCTTCGCGGCGCCGGATCTCACGGGTGGCTTCGTAACCATCCATCTCCGGCATCTGGCAGTCCATCAGGATCAGGCCGTAGGGTACAAGTGCGGCGATCTCTACCGCCTCACGGCCATTGGCGGCCACATCGGTGCGCAGGCCCCATCGGTCCAGCAAACGGCAGGTAACCTTTTGATTGACTACATTGTCGTCCACAACCAGAATCCGGCAAGTATCAGCCGCAAATTTGAAGCTATTCGCCGGCTTGGAGACATCTCCGCCTCGGGGCCGGGAGCAGGCCGAAGAGGCTTGGCTGGCTGCCGCGGCGTCCGCCAGGGCGTGCAACAACTGCGCCTGATGGATCGGCTTGCCGAGACAGGCGCCCACAACGCCGCTGTGCGTGAGACAGAGCTTCTCGCACTTCCCCCGTATACTCAGCATGATGACCGCGCAGGCACGCAGTTTTGGGTCGGCGAGAATCGCCTTGGCGGTCGCGTAGGATTCGCCTCCGCATCGTAAGGAATCGCAAATAATAAAACGGAAGGGGTCTCCGGTTTGCTGCGCGGCACGCATCGCTTGCAGAGTCTCTTCGCCCGTCGCAAAGCACTCGGTGCGTAACCCCCAACCGTCCAAATCGAGCCGGCGCACGCGCCGATTGACTTCATTAGGAGCAAGAATCACAGCGCGCAGCCCGCTGATGGCGGGCGCGGGGGAAGGCGCTTCAGCGGGGCTCGAGTCCTCCAGCAAAGGCAGTTCAAACCAAAAAGTGGATCCGTCGCCAGGCTTGCTTTCTACTCCCAAAGCACCGCCCATGAGCTTCACGAGCCGCTCGCTGATGGCCAACCCAAGGCCCGTACCGCCGAATCTTCGCGTGTCGGAAGCGTCCACCTGGGTGAACCTCTCGAAGAGTCCGGCGATCTTTTCCGGAGGAATACCGATCCCCGTGTCACTCACCGAAACTCTCATCCGAGAGTGTCCGGAGTCCCGCCCTACGCAAGTTACAGAACTCAGGACGTGGCCAGAGGAGGTGAACTTGATGGCGTTACCGACAAAATTGAGCAATACCTGCCGAATACGACTGCCGTCTCCGACAAACCTTCTTGGCGTGTCGATAGGATACTCCAGGAGCAGGTCGAGGTCTTTGTCGACAGCCTTCGATGCCATAAAGTCATTGACCTCTTCGAGGACCTCGCAAAGATTGAACGGGTACGACTCGGTTTCTAACTTGCCCGCCTCGATTTTCGAAAAGTCGAGAATTTCGTTGATTAGATTGAGCAAATGCTCACCGGAGCGGCGAACCACATCGGCGTACTCGCGTTGCTGGGGCGTCAAGTCCGTATCCATCAACAAGCCGGTCATCCCGATCACTCCGTTCATGGGAGTGCGGATCTCATGGCTCATGTTGGCCAGGAATTCTCCCTTGGCGCGATTGGCGCGCTCGGCGCGAGCCGTGGCTTCCGCCAGATCGCGTGTACGTGTGGCCACCGCGGCCTCGAGTTCCTCGCGAATTCGCAGTTGGCGGCGCTCGCGCTGCCGCCACCACCACGCCATCCAGAACGCTATGGCGAGAACGACGCACACCCGAAACTGCCAGGCCTGGAATCGTGGCGGCCGGATTCGGAACTCCAACACCGCGGATGGCGTCCATACGCCGGGAGCCGCCTCACCCTGAACCTCGAACCTATGGTCGCCGGGCGGAAGCTCGGCGAAGCGGACTTCATGGCTTTGCGTTTGGATCCACGAACCACTCTTGGCGCCGATTCGGTAACGAAAATTCGCTTTCTGCCTCTTATAAGCCAGCATGGTGAAACGAAGCAACAGAGAATGGGTGTCGAAAGCGAATTCCGTCTCCTGAACCGGCACGTCGTTGCGTACCACGGAGCTAATGAGGATTCTCGGCAACGGCGTCTTCCTCTCCACGGCTGGAAAAAAACGTGAAAGACCACCGCTGGTTCCCACCCAGAAAGAACCGTCGGGCTCCGCCAGATAGGCGTGCGCGTTACAGTCGTTCCAGACCAAACCATCGGAATCGTCGTATGTTATCCAACGGACGCCATCGAACATCGCGATGCCTCGGTCTGTACCAAGCCAATGCCGGCCTTTCGCATCGAAAAACTGCGAATACACGACATTACTCGGAAGACCATTCTCTGTCGTCAAATGACTGACCAGAGTCTTTCCGCTACCTGACGAGATACGTGTGATTCCGACGGGCGAAAAGTAGGCGATCCAGAGCGCCCCATCGGGAGCGCTTATCACTGACTGAACGGCACTGTCTTTGAGTCCGTCCTTCACCGTAAGCAAGCGCCTCACCTGGCCGTGCTGGATGTAAAGACCCTTGGAGCAGGCCACAAACAGGTCTTGACCGATCGATAGCACATCGGAGGCAGGCGCTGTGACTGGTAAGCTGACGGATTCGAGTTTTGTTGCGCCCTTCGAGAGCCGCATTACACCCTGTGGGGTTGCCAGCCAAATTGCGCCGGTCTCGTCGCGATGGATCTCACTGATGGAGAATTTGGCAACCGCTTGAGCCGGTCGATACACCGATCGGCGGCCTGTGCGGGGATCGTACCGCATGAGCCCGCCGACCCCGCTCTGAAAGGTTCCGATCCAGAGCGAGCCATCCGCTTCGGGTGCCAATCCGTAAACGGATAAATTCCCCACAACATCAGATGGGCGAAAGAACCATCGGCCGTCTTCCTGGGTCCCTCGAAACAACCCGCGGCTCGTGCCGATCCAGAGGTTGCCCGCGGAATCGTGGACGATGCGCCATATCGATGGGTCAGACAGTCCTTCTTGTTCCGCGAAGTTCTGCCAACGGTCGCGCCCCAGCCATCTAGCCAATCCAAAGCCGCTGTAACCGAGCCAGAGCGAGCCCTCCCGGTCTTCCAGGGCAGATAGAACCTCCGCGCGCTTCAATCCGTTCTCGGTGCCGAAGTTCCGACAACGGTCGCCCTCGCAGATCGTCAAACCGGCGTTGTGCGGAATCGCAACCTCGCCGGTTCGAGTGGTCACGAGCGGCGCTCCATGCGTGGAGTGCAAGCCGGTGAGGGCACGGGAACCGTGGAAGAGTGCTCCCGAGGATTCGCGCATCAAAACCTGTTCCGAGGAGCGAATCCACAAGCGGCCCGCGGCATCCTCCGCGATGCTCTTCCAAGGCCCGCCAATCACGCCGCGATCGCTGCCCCACTCGTCTTCGTGTCCACCCTTCAAGGAGCAAACGAGCGAGCCGCAAGTAAACCAGATGGTGCCGTCGGATGTCGCCAGGACACTGTAGGAGTTCTTGGGCGATACGAGACGAGGCGAACCGCCGCGAAGGAGTATCGAACGAAGTCCGGATTCGCTTGCGACATATAGATTGGACGCATCGCTGGCAATGGCTTGCGCGCTCTCCAGGTCCGCGTCTTCGAAGCCCGGAACGGGGGCGAACGTCCCGCCGTTCCACCGGAACAAGCCGGCGCTCGATCCAGTCCAGAGTTGCCCGTCGGCGGAAGTGTGAATCGAATTGGTATTTCGGTTGTGGATAGCCAAATCCGCTCCGAACGCCCGAAAGCGGTCGCCGTCGTAGCGGAAAAGACCGCCTTCGGTCGTGGCCCAAAGGAAGCCCTGACGGTCCTGGTGCAAACCAAGAATTGTGGGATTGGTTAATCCTTGATCGGTTCCAAAAGTTTGGAACGACCAGTGTTGCGCTATTCCCGGCCGCAGGTACACCAGACAACATAAGCTCGCAAACCACACGATTCGCGTAGATGCAGCCATATGAATCCTCATCGGCTAAACGGGACGAGGTTCTAACAAAATCCGGCTACTAAGCAAGAATTCACGAGGGGAAGCCAGTTGCCGCAGCGTGTCCTTGCGAACCAGGTGCGGGGTTGCGATGATGCGATCATGTGCCAACGTCTGCTGATAGTTACGATTCTAGCCGGGGCCGTTTCCCTGTTCGCGCAGAAACCTGCCTGGGAACCCGCGCCCGGGCATCTCACTTTGCCGCTGTGGCCCAATGGGGCGCCGGGGGCTCCGGCGAACCCTCCCGCGGAGGCCGAAATGACCACCGCCAAGGACAACATCGTCGCCGGAAAGCCGGTCATTCGCCTGGGCAACGTGTCGAGTCCCAGCCTCACCATTTATGCGCCGCTGCAGAATAACACCGGTGCCGGCGTGGTGGTGTTTCCGGGCGGAGGATACCGCATCCTTGCCATTGACTTGGAAGGCACCGAAGTATGCGACTGGCTCAATTCCGCAGGCATCACCTGCGCGCTGGTGAAGTACCGCGTGCCGAACACAGGCCCCTATCCGAAATCGGCGGCGGCGTTACAGGATGCGCAGCGGGCCGTCGGCATCGTCCGCTCACGCGCGGCGGACTGGCATATCGATCCGAACCGCATCGGGGTACTCGGCTTTTCGGCGGGCGCGCACCTGGCCGCCGCCCTCAGCACCCATTTCGACCGCCGCCTGTACGATGCTGTGGACGCCGCCGATAGCGTTAGTTGCCGGCCGGATTTCGCGGTGATCGTATACCCGGGGTACCTCGCCTTGACGGAGCAGAATTTCGCGGCCAACGCGGACGTCCCCGTTACGCCGCAGACCCCGCCCTCTTTCATCGTGCAGGCGGAGGATGACCCGGTGCATGTAGAAAACGCCGTGGTCTATTTCATGGCACTGAAGAACGCCAAGGTCCCCGCGGAACTGCACGTCTACACCGCCGGCGGTCACGGGTACGGACTCCGCCGCACCGCACTTCCGGTCACCGCGTGGCCCGAGAGCGTCATCGCCTGGATGCACACCACCCATATGCTGCAATAGAACCGGCCGGAGCACGAACGCGCCCCGTATTTGTGTTTACTGAACGGCGATGGTTGCAGTCGCGGGGCTCGGTGTGCCTCCCACCGCGATAACCACTGGTACGGAGCTCCCGGGTATCACGCTTGCGGGAATCGTGGCATTCACCTGGAGCGCTCCTTCCACCAGGCCGGGGGCATTTCCCGCATAGGCGACAGTGGCGTTCTGGCCGCCGATTTCGACCGTCACTGCGAGCGGCGGGGGGCCTTTCGAAGCGGCCAAGGCGGCGAGGCCATCAGTACCGGCGGGCGAGGTAGCGCCCTGGCCGGTAGCGAAGATCATGATAGTGTCTCCGCGTTTGGCGGGCTTGGTGGCGGAGTTCACGGAATAATCCGGGTTCAAAACCGCGGCGGGTCCGGAGCCGGAGGTATCCAGCGTGAAAATGCCTGGTAGCGCCGGCACCACGGGTACGGCGACAGCAGGGGACGACACGCCCAAGTACTCGACCCGCACGTTGGTGCTGGAACTGCCGGCAATCGAGTACGGCGCTACGACGTCGAGCTGGCTGGCGCCGGCATAGAGGATAGGCGCGGCAATATTCCCGAACCACACGCGCACGCCGGCCAGAGCATTAGGCACGACGCCCGAAATTACTTGATTACTCAGACCGGCGGCGGGGCCGAGGTTGGCCCCGAAGATCGCCAGGATTTCCCCGGGCGCGACACCGCTATTGGCGTATGTCGCCGCGTTGGCAATGCCGCCCGGCGAGATTTGCGGCTGCGCCTGAGATAGGCGCACGAACGCCACACCGTATCCCGGAAAAGAAATTGAGATGGTGCCCTGCGGAGTAATCGATTGCGTGGTCGGACCCGTGTTGGTGTTAGTGCTGCTGTTGATGGCGGTAACAGTGGCGAGGGAGAACGAACCCAAAGCCGAAACATCCAGAGTGACGGTGGCGGGAACGCCGGGACCGTTGTTGTCGGTCGAGTTACGATAGGCGTGATTCGCCAGCATGATTACAACCGAGCCATCGTCGTTGCGCACGGCGAGAGATTCGAGCGCGGCCGGATCGGAATTGTTCACCTGCAAAATAGTCGTGCCGGGCGGCGAGGGAAACAGGTGAGCCAGCTCGTAATCGGTCCAGTAGCTGAGATAAGTAACTCCGGAAGTTGCATCGACTTCGGCAAACTCCGCGTCCGCATCGTAGTCCCAGTGGTAGAGAGACTGATTGCCGGCCTGCGCCAATTGCGAGAAAATGTAGGGACGCCAGGCCGCGAAGAACGGGCTCGTGGCGCGGCCGTCGGTGATGTACGTTTCCCCGGGATTGCAGGCGCTCATACCGTTGCCCGCATTGTAATCGGCATTGACATTGTTCTCAGTCACCCACACCGGCACGTTGGCAAGCGCGGGGTTGGTCTGCAACTGGCTCCGTACATATTTCAGGTCCGCCGCGAACGTGGATATGCTGTTCATGATGGTTTGATCCGTATCGCGCTGGTTGCAGGTGGAGTAATAGTGCAAAGCGACGGCATCGACCTGGGCCGTCACTCCCTGGACAAAAGGCGGCACGAATATTTCAGATTGGGTTCCCCAGTCGGATTCTTCGATAGCCACAAACTTGATGGTTGGATCCACGGCCTGCATGGCCGGCACCACGGTGTTATATAGGGTTACATACTCGGATGCGGTGACGCCGTTGATATTCGGCTCATTGAAAATGCCCCACCAGGTGATGTGGTAGGGGCTGGGCGACTGGTAGTGGACCCCGTTGGATTCGAAGCCGCCGGTGTTGTAATACCGCACTACGTTGGCGCAATACTGGGCGAAGGCCTGGATGTTGGCAGGCAGTATCTGCCCGCTCGAATTATCCATGAATGCTGGCGCGGTGGCGAGCTGCAACTCGGGGCTGTGATCGCCGGTGTTCAGCACCGGCTGGAGGATGGCATCGAGTGTGCTGAAATTCCACTGGTTCGGACCCGTCATGGGAACGCCCTGCGAGACCGGCTGCAAGCGTATGTGCTGGGGCGCGAGTTGCCAAAGCAAGTTGCGGCCGGCGGCAGGACCGGCAGAGAAGAACGTATAGTCCCATTCCGCGGGTTGAAATGCGGTGGACATAAACGACTGGAGTCGGCCGTTCAAGCCGGCGCTGGAGTTGGTCTGATTCAAAACGTGAACGCTAATCTGCGTCTGCGCCGCGAGCGAAAGGGCAAACACCAGGCCCGCGCATAACGATCTGCTTCCTGCGAGACGAGCTAACCGTGGGATGTAGTGCATTTTTCGAAGACCCCAATTGTAACGAAATGCACAATGGTTGCGGATATCGCGGACTGGCGTCCGTGACAGTAGTCCGCTACCATCTTGGTTCGAGGGTCAAACATGATTCTTGCCTGGTGCTTGAAACAAGCCATATCGAGGGTCGCTGTATGGAGCGCTCTCGCCGTCGCCGTTTCGCAAATGGCCATGGCGCAACCGTCTCAGTCCGCGGGCCCGCCCGCTTCCGCCGCCAATGGCTGCGCAGCGCCCCTGAATTGGACCGCGGAACAGGACCATCAGAACATGATGGAGCAGTTGGGGATCAAGGCCCTCCGTCCAGGGCCGAGCGGGAACGAGAAAGCCCCGAATCACGCCAACTACAATGAGTCGGACGCGAATCCGTTTCCGAATCTGCCCGATGCACTCACGCTCAAAAACGGGCAAAAGGTCACGACAGCCACCGAGTGGTGGCACGAACGGCGCCCGGAGATCGTCGAAGATTTCGAGCGCGAGGTACTCGGCCGCATTCCGTCCGATGTGCCCAAAGTGGCCTGGAGGGTCGCGAGTACAACCGATTCGAAAGCAGGGATCTTTCCGGTCACAGAAAGGCACCTCGTCGGACATGTGGATAACTCCTCGTGCCCATCGATCGACGTCGATATCGATATGACTCTGGTGACGCCGGCAAATGCCAAAGGTCCCGTGCCCGTAATGATGATGTTCGGCAGCGCGGCATTTCTCAAGCGGATGGCGGACATGGTGGCCAGCCGGCCTGAGTTGAAGGGCATGATGGGCACCGATCCGCCCGCGGCCGAGCAGTTGATAGCAGGAGGATGGGCTTATGCGCTGATCGACCCCGGCAGCATCCAACCCGACACCGGAGCGGGTCTTACGAAGGGAGTCATCGGTCTCGCAAACAAGGGCCAACCTCGCAAGCCGGAGGACTGGGGCGCCCTGCGGGCTTGGGCTTGGGGTGCTTCCCGCGGTCTCGACTATCTGGAGAGCGATAAGACGGTCGATGCTCGCCGTGTCGGCATCGAAGGTGTCTCTCGTTACGGCAAGGCCGCGCTGGTGACCATGGCGTTCGACACTCGCTTTGCGGTGGTGCTGGTGGGTTCCTCCGGAGAGGGCGGCGCTAAGCCGCATCGCCGCAATTTCGGGGAGGCGGTGGAGAGTCTCACCGGGTCCGGCGAGTACCACTGGATGGCCGGCAACTTCCTGAAGTACGGTGCGGCGGAGGCTTCGTTCGGAATGAGGAATGCCGGGGACCTGCCGGTCGATTCCAACGAACTGATCGCGCTGTGCGCCCCGCGCCTGACGTTCATCAGCTATGGAATCCCCGAAAAGGGCGACGCCAAGTGGCTGGACCAGCAGGGCAGCTTCATGGCGACCGTGGCCGCGGGCTCTGTCTTCCGCCTGTTGGGCGCGAAGGATCTGGGAGTAACGGGCGACTATCGCACTGCCAAGATGCCGCCGGTCAATACGGGACTTCTCGACGGTCAACTCGCATGGCGCCAGCACGACGGCGGCCACACCGATGCCCCCAACTGGAAGTATTTCATTCCCTGGGCGGACAAGTTCCTCAGCTATCACGCGGCGCACTGGGAATTTGCTGCCGACCAGCCGGTCTTCCGCACCGACCCGAACGCCCTGGTGGCTCACTCCCAATTACTCGCGAAAGCCAAGCAGGGCGGGATCGACGTCTACTTCGAAGGCGACTCGATCGCGCGGCGGTGGGGCGCCCTCGACTATCCCGACCTGCTCGCCAATTGGAAACAGAATTTCTTCGGCTGGAACGCGGCTGATTTCGGATGGGGCGCCGATCGGACGCAAAACATTCTGTGGCGTCTGCAGAACGGCGAACTGGATGCAGTCAACCCCAAAGTTGTGGTTCTGCTCGCCGGCACAAACAACGTCGGCGATCCATCGGCCCCAGGGGACGCGGACCGAAGGGCGGACGATGTCACGCGAGGTCTTCAGGCGATTGTAGGGGTGATCCAGGCGAAGGCGCCCGCGGCAACGATCATCGTAATGGGGATCTTCCCGCGCAACGACAATATGGCGTTGATGCCCATCATCGACAAGATCAACCGCAATCTGTCCAGCTTCGCCGACGGCCGGAAGGTACGGCATCTGAACATCAATGACAAACTCGCCGGCGGCGATGGAAAGCTGTTCGACGGGTTGATGAATGCGCAGGACAAGCTTCATCCGACTGTCAAGGCGTATCAAGTCTGGGCAGATGCGTTGAGGCCGCTGCTCACCGAGCTGTTGGGGCCTCCCGCTGCCGTGGACCACGCCCCGCCGCCTACGGGCGATCCCGGCGCGCAACGCTGACGTCCCGACCTTTCGCGACCACCGACACCATGTTGCGTCGCAGGATCGCCGAAGCCGCGAGCACGCCTCCCATCATGGCGCCGCCGATCCCGGCCGCCACCACGTCCGCACCCGTGAGATACAAGCCCCGCACGGCCGTGCGCGGGCCAAGGCAGTTCAGCCGGAACCGTTCCGGCACATGCGCCAATCCGTAACTCTCGCCGCTTTGGTGGTTGGTGAAGGAGCGCGTCGAGAGCGGCGTGGAAAGCTCACAGTAATCGATTTTGCCCCGCACCTGGGGCACGGCTTTCTCCAGTTCGCTCCGCAGACGCCCCGCTAGCCTGGCCTTCAACTCGTCGTACTCGGCGCCACGGTGCTTCCAGCGCGTTTCCGCCCACTTTGCAAACCAGGCGAAAGGTGCCGGCGCCACCACTTCGATGGTTGAACGTCCGGGATATCGGCTGTTAAAAGCGGGGTCCTTGGCGGATGGAAACGAGATGAAAACCACGGAAAAGGGCGCGTCGTACGAGGTCTCGGACCGCGCAACATTGGCGTCGTGGTCGGGACCGGGAGAGATCCAAAGGTTTCCAGGGCCGATTCCCAGCTCTTCACTGGTGGATTGAAGACCCACGTAAAGCGAGATGTGAGACATCGAGGGCGAAATTCGTTCCAGCTTCCGAATCGTGTCTTGCGCTTCGCGGACCGTTGGAGGAAGCAGGCGCCGGTAGGTATTGGCCGCGCCGGCATCGCTGATCACGATGGGGGCGCGGAACTCGCGGCCGTCCTGCATGCGCACGCCCACGGTGCGACCGCGCTCGTTCACGAGTATCTCCTGCACCTCGGCGCTCACCAACAGCTTGCCTCCGGCTCCTTCGATGGCCGGCAGCATGGTTTCGAGGATCGCACCCGCGCCGCCCACGGGGTAAGCCGCGCCATTGAAGTAGTGCTGCGCAACGATGGCGTGAATGCCGAAGCTGCTGCGCCGCGGGGGAAGTCCGTAATCCGCCCACTGGCCCGTGAGCACGCCCGCAAGTTCGCGGCTGCAACCAATCCCGGCGAGCACGTCCGCCGTGGTGCGCCCGGCATAACGCAGGAAAGGAGCGCGCATGAGCGGCCCCGCGATCCGGTCGATGGTGCCCGGTACGGCCTTGGAGGCGAAGAATAGATTGCTTGACCGGACGCAGTTGCGAACCGCGCGAAAGTAGCCGTCGATGGCCGGCCCTTCCGACGGGAAATAATCCCGCAGCCGGCCGCGCAGACGTTCCGCGCCGCTCGGGAATTCGTATTCCTTGCCGCCCAGTACCAGCCGATCGTAAACATCCGGCATGGCGTGCCATTCGAGGCGCCCGTCGGTGAGGTGTTTGAAAGCGGCGCCGAGCGGCGAACCCGGATCCATCACCTGGCCCACGTAATGCACCCCGACGTCCCACTCATATCCCGGCCGGTGGAACACGTGGGTGAAACCGCCCGCCGTGTAGTGACGCTCCAGCACCAGAACGCGCCGGCCGGCATGGCGGGCGAGCAGGGAGGCCGCGGTTAAGCCGCCCATCCCGCTGCCGATGACGATGGCGTCGAACGTGTCTTCCACATTGGCTTGGCGGTAGCTGGCAATTCTCATACGATGCTTCCTCATGTTGACAGTGTCCACATAAGACAGTATACGGGCCAATGTTGCGCCTGTCAACATGATTCTGGTATCCTCCGGCATGGATCCCAAACGGCCCTATCATCACGGAAATCTCAAGCCCGCCCTTATCCAGGCAGCGGTGGAACTGATTGCCGAAGTGGGGCCCGCGGCCTTTACGCTGCGAGAGGTGGCGCGCCGGGCGGGGATCTCCCACAACGCCCCGTACCGGCACTTCCGCGAAAAGGATGAATTGCTGGCGGCGGTGGCCACCGAAGGCTTCGAGCGCCTGGCGGATGCGCTCGCCAAACCCGGAAAAGCAGCCCGCGCCCGCGGTCCGAACCCGGCGCTCGGCCGCTTTCAGGCTTCCGGCCTGGCCTATGTCCGCTTTGCGTTGCGCTCGCCGGAACACCTGCTGGTGATGTTCGACTGGTCTCTGCCCGCGGATCGCTACCCCGAACTTTCCGCCGCCTCCAGGCGTGCATTTTCGGTCCTGGCCGGCCTGGTGGAAGCCGCGCAGCGCGAAGGCAGCCTGCCGGCCGGCGACCCGCTGGCCTTGGCGTGCATCGCGTGGGCTCTGGTTCACGGAGTCGCCAAACTCGCCGTCGCCAAGAGGCTTCCCTTCCATTCCGAATCCGAGGTCTTGCGCTTTGCCATGCGCGCGATCGAGGCGTTATATGAGGGGATGGGGCCGAAGCACGCTACCGAAACACAATGGGATCGCCCGTGAAATGGTTCAGCGTCAACGCGGTTGCGTTTTCCGATTCCAGCGCGTTCGTATAGTACGCCGGACGATTGGGCCCCCACGTCAGCTTGCAGTCCTTGAGCGTCACATTATCGGCGTAGCGGATGCTGTAACCGGGGGTGGCATGGGGTTCGAGATCGGGATAGGCACTGGTGGGACGGTTGTCGAACACCGGGCCGGGATAGGCGGTGGTGCGGTTGAGGGTGATATCGACGTTCTCCATGGCGACGCCGGAAATGCGGCTATCCGGCGTGCCCTGGATGCGAACGGAGTTTTCAGCGCGGCCAATGATGTTGCGGAAATGGATGCCGGAGATGTGGCCGGCCTTGGTTTCTCTGGTGCGCGGGATGGCGGTCAAAGAGATCGCTTCGCCGCGGCCCCACCAGGGAGCGGCTTGATACTGCGCGGTGAATCGGATATCGCTGAAGTGGATGTCGCCAACGTTGCCTTCGTCGCGGAGCTGGATGGTGAGGCCGCGGCACGAGGAGCGGATCTCACAGTGTTCGAAGCGAACGCCGGAGACGTCCTCGACGGTCTCGGTGCCGATCTTCAGCCCGGAATCCTTGGTAGTCATGGCGCAGTCGTGAACATATACGTTCGAGCAAGGTCCGTAGCTGGTCGTTTGGCGGGTGGATTTGATCACAATGGCATCGTCGCCGCAAATGATGTCGCAGTTGCGGATTTCAACGTCGCGGCAATGGTCGGGATCGATGCCATCGCAGTTGGGCACGTCCAGAAACTTACGGATCTTGATGCGATCCACCAGGACGTGCTTGCAGCCCAGCATGTGCAAGCCCCAGAAGGGAGCTTCACTGAAGCTGATGTCGCGGACTTCGAGATCCCGGCAGGCGGTGAAGACGAAGATCTTGGGTCGGAATGGACCGAAGTGCCAGATTTCGCCCGCCTCGTCGTAGCCGGTCATGAATTGCTTGGCGCGGCCGTTGATGTTGCCGTTGCCGGTGATGGTGAGGCCGTGCGCGGATTCCGCCGTCAGGATGCCATCGGCGTCGCGGGGGTAATCGGCGCGGTTGGTGCTGGCCAGCAGCTCGGCGTCGTCGGCCAGGTGAAAATCGATGCCGCTCCTGAGCACTAGCGTGGCGGTGAGGTACTTCTTCCCGCCGCGCAACAGCACCTGGCCGCCCGATGGAGCAGCGGCGTCGATAGCTTTTTGAATGGCGGCGGTGTCGAGCGTTTTTCCATCTCCGGCGGCGCCGTAATCGCGCACATCGAAGACGCGTCTCTGCGCTCCTAGCGGGATGGCGGCAACGGCCAGGGTCAAAGCAGAACGGCGCGTCAAAAGGCTCATGGCTCATTATCATTACACCACCGGGCCCCAGCCGCTACACTAAAAAGCTTATGACTCGCATGCTCACCACGATCCTGGCGCTGCTCGTCTGCGGCCCCACTCTTGCATTGGACCGGCCCGGCACCATTTTCAAGATCTTCCAGTTTCCGCCCAACATGATTCCGCGAATCGATGGCGATCCCAGCGATTGGAACATCGTTCCGGACGACTATGCCATCGGTATGGACCAACTGGTGGACGATAATGACAAGAACCATAAGCCCGACCCCAAGGACCTGGACGTTCGCGTGAAAGTCGGGTGGGTGAAGGGGCTGAACCGGCTGTATTTTCTCTACGAGGCGTACGACAACTACTGGGACTTCGCGAAGCCCGGCCTGCACAACGACACCTTCGAGCTGGTGGTCGATGGCGACGCGTCCGGCGGCCCCATAATTGAGCGCTTCCAGCCCACCAAAGAGCTGAGCGAACGCGATGCGCACTTCACCATGCACGGCGTGCAAGCGCAGAATTATCACATCATGACGCCCGCCGTGGGCAAGGATTGGGCGCTGGCATGGGGCTGCAACGCCTACGTGAAAGAGCTGCCCTACGCCAACGCTGCGTATTCCTTTAATTTCAAGCCCGGCGAACCCGGCAAGCTGGTGCTGGAGTTCTGGATCACTCCGTTCGATTACGCCGGCTGCGAAGGGCCCCAGCGCGCCGTGGAATCCGTGCTCACGGAAAACAAGTTGATCGGCATATCCTGGGCCGTGTTGGATTATGACGACGCCAACAGCGAAAAGCACGCGTTCTGGAATCTTTCGCGCAAGCACACCATGTACGGCAAGGCCGACGAACTGGTGGGCTTCCGGCTAATGCCGCTCGAGCCGCAGTTCGTCAAGTTCGACGCCAACTGGTCGTTTAAGATCGTGGACATGGACCGGCGGCTGGTGGCCTTCCAGGACCGGTCGACCGGCAAGGTCACGTCCTGGAAATGGGATTTCGGTGACGGAACCACGTCCACCGAACAGCACCCCTTGCACCAATACCGCAGCGGCGGAGACTACATTGTAGTGCTCGAAGTGGAGGGACCGGAGGGCAAATCGCGGCGCGAAAAGATCTGGGACGTGGCGGTGCGGTAGCGTTATTCCACTTTGATAATGCCGCGGCGGATGGCTTCCGAGACTGCCTGCGCCCGGCCACTGCAATGGAGCTTCGACAGCAGATTGCTGGCGTGAACCCGGACCGTGCCCTCGCTGATGTTGAGTTCGGCTCCGATCTCTTTATTCGACTTTCCCTTCGCAACCAGAGCCAGGATCTCCAGTTCGCGTGGGCTCAATCCGGTTTGCGGCACTCGCCCGGCGAGTTGAACCGCGATCTCCGGCGGCACCACGCGTTGCCCCGCATGGACGGCGCGAATTGCGTCGACCAGATCCTGGCCGATGACATCCTTGAGGAAATAGGCCATGGCACCCGCCTGGAAGGCGCGAAAGATATTCTCGTCCCCGCCGTATGTGGACAGCACGATGACGTGGGCATTGGGGAATTTCGCGACGATGCTGCTGATCGCCTCGATGCCGTTCAGGCCGGGGATCCTCACGTCCATGAGCGTCACGTCCGGTTGGTGTTGTTCGAATGCCTCCACCGCCTGCGTGCCGTTGCCGGATTCGGCGACGGTGACCATGTCCTTCTGGCTATTGATGATCGATTTCAGCCCTTCGCGCACCACGAAATGATCCTCCACGATCATGATGCGAATCTGCGATGAGTCACCCATAGGTCTCTATCCTCGATGCCGGTTCTATTCGGCGAACGGCACGAAAACCTCCAGTTCCGTGCCTGCGCCGGGCGCGCTCTTCAATGCCATGCGCCCTCCGATCCTCTCGGCCCGCTCGCGTATGCCGGTCAGTCCGTAGTGGCCCACGGTCAGGGGAATCGCGCGTTCCGCATCGAAGCCGCGCCCATTGTCCTTCACAACCAGCACCAGCCCCCCTTCCTCGTAACGCAGCTGGACTTCTATAGTCGCGGCGTGGGCGTGTTTCAGCGCATTCGCCATGGCCTCCTGGAAAATGCGAATCAAAGTCTTGCGTGTTACAGGCCCGAGCCGTCGCGGCGTACCGGTCACTCGCACGGCGGTCTGGACGGCTGAGCCGTCCGCCAGCCGCTTGGCGATCTCGGGCAGCACCACAGTCAATTCCCTGTCTTCCAGCTCATCGGAGCGGAGATCGGTCAGGGTGCGCCGGGCTTCCGCCAGGCTGTAGCGAGTCAGTTTGCAAGCCTCGTCGAGCCGGCCCCGCACTCCCGGCGGGATCTCTTCCAATTGCATCTTGACCGAATCGAGTTGTAGGGCGATGCCGGCCAGGTTCTGGGCAAACGTGTCGTGAATGTCTTGCGAAATCCGGTGGCGCTCCGCCAAGACCGCCGAGTACCTGGTTTGGAGCTCACGCAGCCGCAATCCGTGGAACATCCAGGCGATCAACAATACCGCCGAGGTAACCGCGCCCCAGAACAGCCACCTCTGATAAAACCGCGGCTGCAAGCGGAATCCAAAATAAGCCCCCTCCTCATTCCACTCCCCCTCCACGCTGCCGGCGATCACATGGAAACGGTAAGGGCCTGGCGGCAGATTCGCGTAATAGGCAAAACGTCTGTCGCCGGCGTCCACCCAATCGGTGTCGAACCCAGCCAGCATGTACTTATACCGGACCTTTTCCAGATTCAAATAAGTGAGCGCGGCGTAGTCGATCTGAACCTCCCCGGCGCCAACCGGCAAACTGGGTTCGCGGTCGAGGGGCTGCTTCCGGCGGTTCACAGTGACGCTTTCGATATGTACGGGTGGGGCATAGGAACTGGAGGTCAGGCGGTTGGGCGCCACCACCACCACGCCTTTCAACGAACTGAACAACAGCAGGCCGTCGGTGGTCTTCCATGCCACCGGCTGATTGCCGACATTGCAAGCGCGCGTCATCATGCCATCCCGCACGCCATAGCTGACCGGGGCGACCTTCTTAGCCCGCCCGTCGGCAACATCCGCCAGTTCGGCTTTAGCGATCTTGAAAAGCCCCTGGGCGGAGCTGAACCAGAAGTTGCCCAGCCCATCGTCGAGAATGGAATAGACAAAATCAACCGGCAGGCCTGAGGCGGAGGTGTAGGAAAAGAACTTCCCGTCCTTGAGCCGGGTCAGCCCGCAACGCGTCGCGAACCATAATGCTCCCTCATCTTCATGAATGGCATAGACACGGTTCCCGGCCAAGCCCTCGCCTATCCCATACTGGGTGAACTTCCCATTCATAAACCGGCTGACGCCGGCCCCGATCGAGCTGATCCAAAGCGCGCCCTGGCGGTCGCGCAGCAGCGCGCGAATTCGATTACCGGCCAATCCATCCTCGGTGCGGTAATTCCGGAAAGCCTTGCCGGTCCACTGATAGAAACCATCCCAGTCGGCGCCGACCCACATGCCGCCGAGGGGATCTCTGTAAATCACCGTGATCAAGGAAGACGGCCGCCATCCGGGGAACGGGGTTAGCCGGCCTCGGTCCAACAGCAGCAGGTCTTTGCCGGCGGCAATCCAGAGCCGGCCTTGCGGGTCTTCCGCAAACGATCGGACCGGTCCCGAAAACCCTTCCGGAAGGCTCGTATACGAGAGCAGCTCTCTTCCGCGATACTGGCCGAAACCGCCGGATGTTCCCACCCAGACATCGCCGTGCCCATCCTGGAAAACGCATCGCGCAATATCGTCGGGCAAGCCTTCCGGAGCGGGCAGGGTCAAGATCTGCTTCACGCGCAGACGCGCCAATCCATTCGATTGGAGCCCCATCCAGATGCTGCCCTCGCGATCGACATACATGCTGTATACGGCGCCCAGGTCCATCCTCGCGTTCGTCACGGGCAAGCGTTCGAATCGCCCGCTCCGCAATTGGTAAATCGTCCGCCCCAAAGCCGCCCAGAGCCGTCCCGTGGGGTCTTCGTAGAGCAGCGTAACTTGTGTCGCCGGGCCGTGTGGGGGCGCGAAAGTATCGGCCCTGCCGTCTCTCCAGTGTTTGATCGTGCCGCTGCTGAACCCAATCCACAGCGAACCGTCAGCGGCGCAGGTCAGCCTGTCAATCGATCCGTCGCCCTTCTGGACGAGCCCCCCGACGGGTTCAAAGCGGCCGTCCGAAAGACGGAGTATCCGAGACCCCATGGAGACGAATACGCTTTTGGGAGATCGCGCGCAGATGGAGTCGCTCCCGATGGCGGCGGGTCTGCCCGGCGCTTCCACGCGCGTGAAACGCCCATGGGTATAGCGGCTGAATCCGCTCGATGTCGCGATCCAGAGATCTCCGGACGAGTCCTTTTCGATGCGCGTGACTATATCGTCCGGCAGGCCGTCGGAGGTCGTAAAGGTTTTGAACCGCCCATCCTTGAAGCGGGCGAGGCCGCCTCCGTAGGTGCCGATCCAGAGCGCATGCTCGTCGTCTTCCTCGAGCGCCCAGACTTCGTTGTCTCGCAAATCTCCACTTTCGACCGTGAACGCCTTGAAACTGGCCCCGTTGAAACGTACGGCGCCGCCATCGGTGCCCAACCAGATGTAACCATCATGAGTCTGCACGATGCAGCGGACCCTGGACTGCGGCAAGCCCTCCGCCTCGCGCCAGACATCGACGCCATAGCTGGGTTCCACAGGCAGAAATGCGGGGCCCGCTCCGCACGCCGATTGCCCCATGAGAACAGCCAGTACCGGTGCTGCCATGCATGTGGCTCCGATGATCGTTGAAGCACGTCGCCGGTGGCCTAGAGGAACTGGCATTGGCATAACGAAGTCCGCGCCCCTCAGAGTATCACCATCAGTCGCCCCACGATAACCTATGCGAAAAGCATAGGCCATGATATGCACTTCGCCCAGTTATGGGTACAGCAAACGGCATAATGACATTCCACCCGATCGGCCTTAAGATACCTTAGGCCGCTTCTGAGATCATCGCGACTAGACTATCGCGGAGTTGTGTGCCCTGCCCGATGCACACGAGGTCATGTGAGCCAAACGTGAATAAGTGGAGGTTAGCCATGCGAGTGTTTTCAGGCTGTGTGTTAGCGTTGCTTCTATTAGTGGCGATAGCGACTGCCCAGGTCGGCGGGACCGGCACCATTCAAGGCACGGTCACCGATCCCTCGGGAGCAGTTGTGGCCGGCGCCTCGGTTATTGCAACCAATGTTGCGACGGGCGTCCGCACCGACCGCAAGACCACCGAGGCCGGTTTTTTCGTGCTTTCGCTTCTTCCGGCTGGTGAATACACGGTGACAGTGACGGCGTCCGGCTTTGAAACCTTCGTTCAAGTTCACGTCGTATTGGACGCTTTGCAGGCCGTGGGGATAAATCCCAAGCTGGTGATCGGACAGGCCAACCAGTCGATCACGGTGGAGGCCGCGCCGTCCGAGCTGAAGACCGACGATGTCGCTCTGGGCTCCTCCATGGAAAACAATATCTACGATTCCCTGCCGCTGGCGATGAACGTGGCGGGGTCCCCTCGCGACCCCTCGGCATTTGCCGGCCTCTCGATAGGCGTGGACAATTACAGCACGCAGGCAGCGGGTCCATCCACCGGTTCCTTCAATGGCGGCCAGACCTATCAGAACGAAGTCTACATCGAGGGTCTGCCATTGACCAGCGCCGGAACCGAAGCCGATACGCGCAATCTGGCTTTCGGCGTTTCAGTGGAGGCCGTGGAGCAGTTTCAGGTACAGACGGCCGGCGCCAAAGCCATGTACGAAGGCCAAGGCGTGGAGAATTACGTTCTCAAGTCGGGCGGCAACCAGTTTCATGGCGGAGTTTACGAATACTTCCGGAATACCGATTTCGATGCCCGCGGTTTCTTCGCGGCGGTCTTGCCGGCCGACCACCAAAACGAATTTGGGGCTACCGTGAGCGGCCCGATTCGTAAGAACAAATTGTTTTTCTTTAGTAACTACGATGGGTACCGCCTGGTCTCGGCCACGACTCCGGTCGGCTACCAGAGCATCCCGACCACGGCCGAGCGGACGGGCGACTTCAGTGCGTTCCCTCAAGTGATCTACGATCCGACGACCGCCACAGGCACAGCGGCGCGGACACCGTTCCCGGGTAACATCATCCCGACAAATCGCATCTCGAAAGTCTCACAGTCGTTCGAGTCTTATCTTCCAGCCCCCACCAACGCCAACATCACGAACAACTACCTGGCGATGTTGCCGAGCCGGGTCAATAACGACAGCACCACGGATAAGCTGGACTACAACCTGAGTGACAAGCACCGGATTTTCGCCCTGTTCTCCACGGGCAAGTATGCCTGGCCCACCGTCGGCAGCCTGACGCCGATCTCCACATCCACGCTGCCCACACCTTATACCGACGGCCGAAGCGTCATAGAGTACTCGACGTTGGCGCAGGTTCACGATTCTTACGTCATCACTCCGACCCTCGTCAACCAAGCCAGCTTATCTCTGAGCCGTTTGTGGATTCCGCTCACTGACCCCACGGCTAACGGCGGCTATCCCGTGAAGGCAGGCCTGACCGGACTGCCGGCCGGATTCGCCAGCACGGCGTTCCCCGATGTCACCTTCAACGGCAACAATGCCCCCGTAAGCTGGGATGGAACCAACTCTCATGTGTACAACGAAGCGCAGAACACGGTTGACGCGCAGGATAACCTTCTGTGGATCAAGGGAAGGCACAACCTTACCTTCGGTTTTCAGTGGCAAACGCTGCAGGACAACGAGACCTTTGCGTTGGACGCCGCTTTCACGTTCAGCAACAATGAGACGGCCCAGTTTGTGAGTGGTGCGATAAGTCCCACTACCGGTCTGGGGTACGCGAGTTATCTGTTGGGCATGGTGGACGGCAGCAGCAACACGCAGGATTCGGTCGCCGAAACCGGCGGACGGTACAAGACATACGCCGCATATGTGCAGGACGATTTCAAAGTCAACTCGCGTCTGACCCTGAACCTCGGCCTCCGCTGGAACATATGGAGTCCGTTTACGGAAGTGGCCAACCGGATGTCTTTCCTCAATCCAACTCTGGAAAATCCGGTGGCCGGGAACATTCCGGGCGCGCTGCAATTTGCCGGCGACGGCACCGACAGTTGTAAGTGCAGTACCCCCATCAAGCAGCACAACATCAACCCCGGACCTCGCGTCGGACTCGCCTACCGCTTGGATGACAAGACCGTCATTCGGGCGGGCTACAGCATCTTTTACGCGCACGCGGGCGGCGTGGGTGGGCGCACCAACGGACGCCAGGGACTGAGCCAGGTTGGTTTTAACGGCACCAACGCCCAGTCTTCGGTAGCCACCGGCCAACCGGCTTACGTTTGGGACAACGGCGTTCCGAACATCGCGTATGCCCCGCCCTATATCAATCCCAGTTACGGCATCGGCTATATCACGGCGGCAGCCGCCGCGGCCGCTGGGGCGTCCTGGGCCGGACCCTCGACGGCGATCGCGATGACTTACGGCGATCCTAACTTCGGCGGAAAAGCTCCCTATTACGAAGATTGGAGTTTCAACGTCCAGCGCGCGTTAACCCAGAATATGATGTTGAGCGTGGCCTATAGCGCCAGCGCCGGCCACTGGCTGCCGGGCGCCGGTGTCGCCGGGACGTTTACCAACCAGATTCCGGTGATGTATCTTCCGCTGCAAGGGACTCTGAGTTCGACCCTGAACGCGGCCTCTCTCGCCAAGGTTCAGGCCCTGTTCCCCAATTTCAACACCCCGTTTCCGAACTTCACGGGAACTGTCGTCCAGGCACTGAAGCCCTTCCCGCAATACGGCAGCATCTCCGATCCCTGGCTGGACGTCGGGAATTCGAATTATCAATCGCTCCAGATCTCGCTCAGTCAACGTTTGTCTCGGGGCCTGACGTTCATGTTCAATTACGCCTACAGCAAGGAACTGGACGATCTGATCGGGGTGCGCGACCCGAACAAGGACTTCCTTGAAAAAGGACCCGGCACCATCGACCACCCGACTGTGGTTAGCGCCACGTTCCTCTATCAATTGCCCTTCGGCGGCGGCCACAAGCTGAACAGCAGTTTCCGGCCATTGAGCGCGGCAATCGGCCACTGGCAGGTTTCCGGAATTTTCACATACGCCGGAGGGGCGCCTTTGGCGATCACCGGCACCTGCACCGGTGGCGGCATCATCGACGCCGTTTGCTATCCGAATTATGCCCCGGGCTTTTCGGGGAGCGTGTGGCAGAACGGCACGCCCGGGGTGGGAAACATCACCACGACGTCCTACCTGAACAAGGCCGCGTTTATCGATCCGCTGGCTTACACCGAAGGCGACATTCCGCGCGCGGCTGCTTACGGGCTGTTTGCACCGCACAACGCGGATGTGGATATCAGTGTCCGCAGAGAGTTTGTTTTCGGCGAGCGGGCCAAACTGGGATTCCAGGCGGACGCGTTCAACATCAACAACGCCGTACATTTCGCGGCTCCGGGATTGGGCATCGATTCCGCCACATTCGGGGTTTTCACCTCGATGGCCAACTCTCCGCGCAAGCTCCAGTTCAGCGCCAGGCTTTCGTTCTGATTTCGAAAAACCGGCGGCGGTTTTGCAGCTTCGCGTGATGCCTGCGGATATGGCCGGCGGCTATGCGGATGAGATCCGCGACAGGCCACGCCTTGCCGCCCACCCGTAGCGGCATGCGGATTTCCGAAGCACGGTGGCTCCGCGCAACAGCGGAAAAGCGTTCGTGGGCCCGGGTCCATCGCTTCAGCAGTTCGTCAATCGGCACATTGATTTCTCGCGCGACGGCCGCGTCGTTCAGCGCCCGGGCACTGCCCTTGAGTAGAAACGGCTTTTTGTCCCGAGCCATGGCGGATGCGATCCGCGCATATTGCTCGTGCCAGAACACCAGATGAATCAAAACCTCGCGCGGCCCCCATGACTCGCGACTGCTAGGCTCCATCTCCGCGGCGGGAAGCGAACGCACGAAGGCCGTAAACGACTGGATGGCTCCATCCAGTGCCTCGACCGGATGATTCGTTAATTTCGACGACTTACGCATGGTTGCCAGAATCTCATTATCGCCGCGGTTCGGGCGCCGGCAGCTCCGCCGGAAGCTGGTCCTTGCACAACTCCAAAACCTGGATGGCAGTGAGCGAGGATTGCGCGGTGCCGTTGGTGGATACGAACGGCGCTTCGTCGATGGGGGTCAACACATCGGGCCCCTCCACCCGCCTCGTCGCATACATCTCTCCGGCAGGGCGCCGGGGACCGCCGAAACCGCCCAACTGGCTCACCGCGCGCCTCACAAAAGCGGCGTTGCCGGTCTTCGCATAAGCGTATGCCGCCAACCTGCCCATGCCTGCGTACGAGCCGTCATTGCCCTCGTTGGCGGTGACCATGTCCTTCGCCACTACGTCCTTGGGGGCATTGGTCAAACGGCAGTATTGGAGAAACGCTTTCCGCCAGCCGGCGTGTTCGATGATCTGGTTCAGTTCGAACACCACCTCGGCGCCCCCTTGGATCACCTGTAGATTGTAAATACCGAAACCGTCCTTCACCAGCGGATAGAGTTTCCCGGTAGCCGGATCGTAGCCATACAACGTATTCGGCCCGGTCATGAACCCGTACGGCATGGCCGCAATGGAGTCCATACCCGCCAGAATCTTGTCGCGGTATTTGTTCTCGCCGGTGCGCTCCCACTCGGTCATCCAATTGCCCGCGCAGGCCAGCCAATCCGGGCCGCCGCGCATGCGTCCCGGATACGGTAACGGCCCGGTCCGCGGCGAGGCCAGCCGCATGGGGTCGAATTCCATTACTTTGCGATCCACATCCACCACCGCGCGCATGATGTCGCCGGTGCGTTCGTCGGTGGTGAGGTAGTAGTAGAACCTGCGGAACGCGGCCTGGCTGATGCGCGCTTCCTTGGCGCCGCAGCCCCAGTGACGCACGTTGTGCCGCGACCCCAGCCCCGCGAAGCGGCCCGAATGATAGGTGTCCACTTCGCTGGTATGCCGGGTCATGGCCTCCGCCATGCGGAAAACGCGGGCGCGGCCGGTGCGCAGAAAGCTGTACCACAGCCATGCGTCAGTGCCCAGCTCCGTGTTGTCCCAGGCGTAGCCGCCGATGTCGTATCGCCACGTGTGGCGCGGCGCATCGTAGGCATGCATGACGTCGCCGTAATCCCAGAAGCCATACCAGTGGCGCTGCTCCACTTCTTTCGCGTAGAGTTCCAGCGCCGCATCGAGTCGATCTTCCACCGCCCGCTTGAGCGGCGTCGAGCGGTCCGGCAGACTCCACACGCCAAAAGCCGAAACCTGGTGGAGATACTCAGGCGTCGCGACCAGTTGCGCCGGTTCGGCATTGGCCCGCGCCTGTTTGACGGTGTCCGCCTTCGCCGGTACATCGCCGCCGGGATAGAGCGTCAGCTCGCTGGTCCGGCCAATGCCGTTGGCGGTGCTGAAGCCCGGCTGCACATCTTCATAGCTGGCCTCCAGCGTGTGGCCGCGGACGTCGTAGTGGCGAAGGTCCATCGCCGGCGCGTCGGGCGACCACAACCAGGCGCGCACCTCGGCCGCCGGCCCGGTCGCATTCAACACCTCCAGCGAAGCCGGGTATGACTGCCAGAAATTCCTCACCGCCAGCGCCAGCCCGCCGCTCACATCCCCCGCGAACACCAGTCCCGAGGCACGCCGTCCCGCTCCCGCCGCCACCCAGCAGCACTTCGCATTCGTGCGTTTCTGGATGGTGAACCCATCGGTCGAAAGTTGCACCAGTTTGTAGGAATCCCACACCGCCCAGTTGTTCAGGAGGCTCTGGCCCTGGGCGTCAAACTGTTCCTTATCCGGAATCCGCCGGCCCGCGAGCTGTTCCGCGTACACGTCGGTGCCCTCCGGCACGCTGAGACGGCGCGCTCCCGTGACCGGCTCGAGCGGCTCCGACCAGAGTCCCGAATCCTCCCCCGAAAACCGCACATGCCGGTTGTGGATCTGTTCCCGCAGAGGCACGGTGAAAGCCACGCCCAGCCCGCGAATGAAGTCCTTCTCCTGGTCGCCGTCAAACACGACGCTGTGGACCATGCGGACGGCGGTTTCCCCGGCATAGAAGTAAAGCCGTACGGTGAACGGCAGCCATTCCCGAGGACCGTCTTCAGCCTTGTGCACACCATCGATGCGCACGACGGCGCGCACCGGCCCGGTCTGCTCGACGGTCACCTTGCGAATTTGGCTGACGAAGTGGCGCAGGCGGAACGCTTCCGGCTCGAAGCGCTCCTCGAGCGCGCACACCAAACGTCCCTGCCGAGCGACGATGCGACCGTCCACAGTCATTGAATCGATGAGCGCGGCACCCTGGCGGGGAATGCGGCATTCGAGCTTCCCCGTGTCGATCGCGACCGCGTCGCCGGTCTCCTCTACCCGCACCGCCGCCGTTCCTGGATTCGCAACCGGACTCCCCGGCACCAGCCGGAACGGTCCGGCCAATCCCGCCTCCGCCACGCACGCGAACCCGCTCCATTTGAGCGTTCCGTCCGGCCAATAAGCCAGCGGCCACGTCTGTAGAGGCATAGGCTTCCCGTCGCTAGCGGTCATGATGAAAGTCTGGTCTTTGCGATACAGGCCGCGCGGCCAGGGAACGCCCCAACTCGTCCCGGTCGCGGCCGGCGGCGGCGTTCCTCCCAACCAGTGGACCAAAACTTCTCCATTCTGGCCGGCCGCCGGCTCCTGGTTTTCGGCGAAACTGCCCGCGGCCAGTCCCACCCCGGTAAGCCCCGTGGCAGTCAAGAAAGTTCTGCGTTGCATATTCAGCTTTCACTATAGGCGAAGCTGAAGTTTTGTGCTGGTATCATATGCCATGGCCACGGGAGCAATCGTCATCACGTCGACGAGCAGGCTGCGCCGCATCATCGAGGTTTCGGCGGCGGTCGCACTTTGGATCGCCCTCGGGATTGGTTTTCATCTCAGCACAAGCTGGTATCTGCTGCTGGGCATCCCATTGACGGCAACCTTCCAATGGGCCGTACGCCGTCAGCCCTTGCGCGCCCTGTGGGTGCGCGATGCGGTCCCGTTCAGGCTGAGCGCGACCGGCTGGCTGATTGCGCTGGCCCTAGCCGCTTATCCCTGCTACCGCCTCGCCGAGAATCTGCGCGCCGGGCGATACGGCGCCGTGACGGTTTGGTACCTTGCGGCAGTCGCTGGAGCCATCGCCGCCGCTTATGCTCTCGAGAACTTTCATCGCGCGACCATGGGCGATCTGCTCTTTTGTCTGGCTACCGCGGGTGTGATCGGAGTCTTACTCGTGGCCTTAAGCGCGGCGACAGTCGGGGTGGCGCACAGCCGCTTGGCCGCGCGGCTGGGCGAGGGTATCACGTCATTGCTCCTCTACGTGCCTGTCGTCTTCGTGTTGGAGGAGGTCACATTTCGCGGCGCATTCGACGCCCATGTGCATCACCCCGGCGAATCCCACGAGTATCACACGGCATTTCTTGTCTCCGCGCTTTGGGGCTTGTGGCATATCCCGGTGGCATTGGGACAGAAGCCTTTGCCCGCGCTCATCGTTGGGCTCGTCGGCGTGCACTGCGCCATCGGCGTGCCTCTGTCACTCGCCTGGAGGCGAAGCGGAAACCTGTTTGTCACGGGGTCAACGCACGCACTAGTGGATGCGGTGCGGAATGCTTTGTTTGTTGTGCCGCATCTGTAAGTTGCGGTGACGTGCGCGGCTCTGAAGGCGCTTCGGAACCGCGACCGTCAGGGAGCGGTCGACTCGGTCCATCTCGTGACAGGATGGCCCCGAACTTTCCAGGCCGGCGCGCAAGGGTAGTGTCCGAAGGGGCGTGCAGCTAAACAGCAACCGCTTGCTTTTGCTAAACCGTTCCTGGTAGCGTGGGAACGATGCCAAAGAAACCTTCCGACAAAACGGATCTCCGTGCCCTACGCAACCTCATCAAACAGGCCGATCTGGTACTCACAACCAGCCCCACGAAACTGCCAGAAGGCCGGTCGGAACGGGCGCATGAACTTCTCGGTGCGGCGGTCAAGTTGGCCGATGATCTAGTCGCCACCCCCGCTGCCGCACGGCTTGGACAGAGGGGCGGCATGAAGACGGCGAAACGGGGAGCGGACTACTTCCGCAAGATTGCAGGTATGCGGAAGACCCATGCCGGGGGAAGGCCACGGAAAGCAGAGTCGTAGGCCCGCCTATATATCGACGTGGCCTGGACGCCACGACGAATAATGACAAATCACACAGACAAGTATTATTCTTGGCAAAGATGCCGAATCGCCTCAAAACATGGTTCAAGGAATGGTTCATTGGACACAGCCTGTGGTCCATCTTCAAGATGGACAGATGGGTGGATGCGCTGATGGCAGGCGTCGTGACGATAGCTACTGTAGTTTGGGGACGAATTAAGGGGCTGGCTGGACCCGAAATATTCGTCATCGCCCTCGTAGTGTTTGTACTCGTTCTTTTTGCTGCCAACCAGATTCGTAGATTCCGAAGGAAAGACTTGGATGCTGCAAGGGCGGCGGCAGATACGCCGATGATTACAGCCCACGAACCACTAAGCCGCCTTCAATTGGGCGAATATACGCATCACCGGATAGGACCGGGTATCGGCAATCAGGCATATTGCGTTGCGCTCCACAATGTTGAAAATACGGCTCTGAGCAGAAATTCGACGGGACCCGCATTTTAGGCTGCTTTCCTGAAGACCATGAATTCGGTCCTGGTGGCCGCCATGCGCTGCGCCTTCAACAGTAGATAGCGTAGGTTCTTGTACCCACG
>Ga0326728_10001673_pt1 | contig 77282 bp, 76 predicted proteins | sample MB3enrmetagenome_FD_207602 | JGI IMG/M metagenome (GOLD analysis project Ga0326728, IMG submission 207602) | Lab enriched peat soil microbial communities from McLean, Ithaca, NY, United States - MB31MN | ecosystem: Environmental > Terrestrial > Soil > Wetlands > Peat | place: USA: New York...
GTCTTAAGAAGACGCACTGGAAAGCGATTACGGAACTTTGCTTCAACACACTAATCTGGATCTGCTTGGGCTGGGAGCGTGACGCCGTCAAACGAGTATTCAAAGGACCGAAGCATGGCTCCTCAACATCTAGGAATGCTGCGTCCGCCCTGAAGTATAGGCGCCTGTCCTTAGATCTTCACGTCTGCTGGAGGGGCATATCACGATGTATCTCCAGGCGATATATCATTGCTTCTGGCTTAACACGTCCTCCATGGCGCCACAGAATTGGCGCCAGCGGCGTTTGCGCTCGCGCAATTCCGCAAGTCCCCGGACGGTGATCGTGTACCGTCTTTGCTCGCGCGATTTGCCGACCATCACGCATCTCACTGTCACCAGTCGGCGGCGTTCCATCGAGCGGAGAAGGGGATAGAGCCGTCCAAACCCCATCTGAAAGTAGTCGTGGGACCGTGCGGCCAGTTCCTGCCTCAAGCGGTAGCCGTGGCATCCTTTCTCCGCCAACAGCGCCAGAACCAGCGTCTCCGCGTTGCCATGCAACATTTCTCGATTCAGGTACTTCATGCGTTTTGTATAGACATCATATATCCCCTGGGGATATACCATGACAAGACGCGATTTCCAATACTAGAGCGGTAATGATAGCATTGGATAACGGCGTCAGAAGACAGACGGATAGCTATGGACGACTTTCGGTCCGCGAGCCAAATCTCAACACGGCGAGCAGTTCGGCAAGTTCATCCACACCCAGCACATGACAGGCGGCGCCGAAAATGACCACCGCGACGGTCATGGAAGCGATCATGTCGAGGTACCGATTGAACTCGCAGAACCGATGGGTGCCGTACGCGGCCGCGGTCATGATTCCCGACGCAAGTGCAACCTTCAGGAACGACCGCAGGAGCACGGACGCTTCGACGCGTCCGATCTTGCGTCGCATCAACGCCAGTAACAGGAAAAAATTAAACAGGGCGACAGTGGAGGTCGAGAGCGCGAGTCCAGCGGTCTTCATGTGGCACACGATGGCGAAAAGATAGTCCGTGCTGGCGTTGACGGCAACCGATACGAATCCGACATACATGGGGGTTCGCGAGTCACCCAGGGCATAGAACGTTGGCGCGATAATTTTGATTGCGGCGTAGGCGACGAGACCAACGGAGAACGCGCGCACGCACGCGACGGTCTGCAGCGTCGCGAACGCGTCGAATTTCCCGTGCTGGTAAATCGTCGAGATGATGGGCATCGCCAATACCGACAGTCCGCACGCGGCGGGTACGCAGAGGAAGAACGCGAGACGAATCGACCGGGCGAGGATCTTGCGGAACTCGACCATGTCTCCGCGCCCGGCGTGGGCGCTCACGCTGGGCAGTGTCGCCACGCCAATGGCGACGCCAAACAGGCCGATGGGAAATTGCATCAGCCGGAACGCGCAATTGAGCCAGGTGACGGCGCCATTCCCAAAATAGGAAGCAAACCACTGGTCGACAAAGATGTTGATCGGCACGACGGCGGTGCCAATGACGGATGGCCCAAGTAACCGTAGGACCTGGCGAAAACCCGGATCGTGCCAGTCGAGAATCGGTTCATAACGATAGCCGACACTTCGCAGGCTCGGAATCTGGATCATCCACTGGAGTGCGCCGCCGATGAGCGTGCCGATGCTCATGCCGACCATGGCGCGTCCGGCGAGGGATGGATTGTGAAGGAACCCCGGTGCGAGCAGGAACGCAAAGGCCAGGCCGCCGACGATCGAGCCGACATTGAACATCATCGAGGCGCTGGCCGGAACGCCGAACCGATGTTTGGCATTCAGCGTCCCCATCGCCAGCGCCGCCAGGGCGATCATGGGCAGGAACGGGAACATGATCCGCGTCAGGGTGGCGGTAAGTTCGGTTTTACCGGGAATTTGACCAAACCCGGGCGCGATGATTCGCACCAACCAGGGCGAGAGCAGGACGCCGGCAATGGTGACGAGTCCGAGGACGATGATCAATGCATTCAGGACCAGATTCGCCAGCCGCCAGGCCGCCTTGTCACCTTCTTTGGAAAGCTTTTGGGAAAGTGTGGTGACAAACGCCGCCGACAGGGCGCCTTCGGCGAAGAGATCGCGCAACAGATTGGGGATGCGGAACGCCGTGACAAACGCGTCGAACTCGCGGTTGGCCCCGAAGAGAGCCGCGAGCACCTGTTCGCGGACGAGACCGAGCACACGGCTCCCCAACACCGCGAGGCTGACCGTGCGCGCCGAGCGAGTGACGCTGTAACGCTCGCTCATGGCGTCGGGGCGGTCTTGTCCTCCACGCCCAGTTGTTTCAAGACAGCCTTGACGACGGCACCCACCTGGATGCGATCCATGCAGCGAAAATCAATCGGACACTGGCGCAAGAAGCAAGGGCTGCATTCCACTGGCTCGCGGACGATGATGCTGCGCGGAGACAGCGGCCCCGTGAGTTCCGGCGACGTCGAACCCCAAATGCTCACCGCGGGTGTGCCGAGGGCGGCGGCAATATGCATCGGACCCGTATCGTTGGTCAGGAGCACCTTGCAGAACCGCAGGAGCGCGCACAAGTCGAGCAGCGTGGTCTGACCGGCGACATTGACGATGGAACTCTCGACCAACTTGGCCTCCCGCAAACGAGTTTCAATATCACGAGAGATTTCGAGGTCAGCCCGGCCGCCGACAATGAGCCAGCGGACGTCGACAATCTCGGTGACCTTAATGGCGGTCTGGGCGAAGCGTTCCGCCGGCCAGCGTTTGGCGGGGCCGTATTCGGCGCCGGCATTGAGAGCAACCACGGGCCGTCCGTCATCGCGCAAGAATTTATTGAGGGCGGGCATCTCTTCGATCGCCAAACGGATACGTGGCGGGGCCGGGTCACGGTTGCCGCCGAGATAAGCGACGATGTCGAGGTATCGCTCCGACTGATGTCGAGTCGAGCGAAACACTTTCACGCGAAAGGTCTTGCCGTCAACGGATCGGTTCTCATACATGGCCCGCTCGGCCCGCGGTTCGTGGACGATGTCCGTGAGCAGGAACCGGCGCCAATGCCCGCCGAAACCGATACGACGGGGGATACCGGCGCGCTGGCATTCCCAGGCGGAACGGAACGAATTCGGGAAAATGATGGCGATGTCGAACTGGCGTCGGCGAACCTCATCGAGGTTGAGCTTGCGGCCGAAGGGGATGAGTTCGTTGAGATAGGGGTTGTGACGCCAGAGATCGGTGAGTTTGCCGGGGCAGAGTATGGCGATGTGCGCGGCCGGCGCGAGTTCACGAATGCGCTGAACGGCCGGCATGGTCATGACCGAATCACCAATCCAGTTGGTCGCGCGAATGAGGATGCGCGTGTTCTGGCTATCCGTGACAAATGTTGGCGACTGCGTCATCAAAGTCCTTGGCGCCGGAGATGATCCGAATTTCGACCCGCAAGTAGTAGACGGGAATATCGCGGCGGTCAATCTTGGGAAAGCGTACCGCGTCTTTTTCCGTGGTGAGGATGGCCGCCGCCCCGCGTTTGAGGCTGCGGTTGATCATATTGATGATTTCCTGCTGGCTGTAGCGGTGGTGGTCAGCGTACCGCTTGGCGTAGACGAGGTTGGCGCCAAGGCCCAGGAGTCCGTCCTCGAAACTCTCGGGAACCGCGATGCCGGAAATGGCGGCGATGGGAAGGCCCCGCAGTTTTTCCAATGGATGGCGTTCCCCGGTGAATACGTCTTGCAAGTACAGCGGCTGGTGAGCGCACTCGATAATCTCGGCCTGCTGGTTGAACTGGCGGATGGCCTTTCGAAGTTTCTTGGCTCCGAGTTCGCTCGATTTGGTGATGAAAATGTAATGGGCGCGCTTGAGGTTGCGGATTGGCTCACGAAGCGTGCCCCGCGGAAGGAGATAATGATTGCCAAACGGGTTGTTGCGGTCGATGAGGCAAATATCGAGGCGGCTCTTCAAGGCGAGGTACTGAAACCCGTCATCGAGGAGAAGCGTATCGCAGCCGAATTTCGAAATGGCGTAGCGCCCGCTCTTGACACGGTCTTTGTCCACCAAGACGACGACATCGCGGAGGTTGGAGGCCAGCATGTAGGGTTCGTCGCCGGCTTGCTCGCTATCGAGCAACAACGACCTTCCGTCCGACACGATTTTGGGTGGGATCTTGTCTTCCTGGAATGTGAGTTTCGAGAGCAACCGTTGCCAGAGCGGTCGCGGGACACTTTTGTAGCCCCTCGAGAGAATAGCCACACGACGGCCACGCTGTTGGAGGGCGCGGGCGAAGACTTCCACCACGGGTGTCTTGCCGGTTCCGCCAACACTGAGGTTGCCGATGCTGACGACCTGGCAGCCGAGGGTGTGGTCGCGGAAGATGCGGTGCTGCCAGAGGCGCAACCGGATCTGGACGCACAATTGGTAAATCTTGGAGAGGCCGAGCAAAATCGCGCTGGTGATACGCGCCGATAGATCCCGGCGGCGCTCAAAGATGACATCGAGAACGTATTGCTCGACGCTTTCAGTCCATTGCCACATGCGGTCATATACTGACGCAGGCGACGGTGGGGGTCAAGCCAGCCGCATGCGCGGCCCTCGCGGATGTCGAGTGATTACCAGAAACAAAACGCCCGGCCAAGGGATTGGCTGGGCGTCGATAGGAAGTTGTGCCGGTCTACTTGCGGCGTCTCACGATCAGGAGGCCCGCCAGTCCCGCTCCCAAAAGGGCCAACGTGCTGGGTTCGGGAATTTGGGCGAAGGTTTGGTCGATTATGCTGATCGTCGCGAAGTCTTGGGACGGGTTGGTTTCGGAGTAACCATCAGGATCGCCAGAAACAATCACATCCTTCGTGATCCAAAGCATGCACTGGGGTGTGCTCAACGTCACGTTGTCCTCTCCGCCCGGAGGCGTGATAGTATTGGCACCAAAGTTTACGGCGAGATTCGCTATGCCCCCGGCCCCAAATCCCTCTGTGGAGACGGTTTCCGAGACATTTGCTACTCCCAGCCCGCTTGCGGCGCCAACGACTTGCAGTTCCACACCCGATATCATATCAGCGGAATTCACCACTTGCACCGAGAACTGCAGGCTCAGGTCTTTGATTACGGGGCCATCGGCAACGAGCGGCATTTGGATGGAAACACCGAATCCGATTTCATTGGAGAACGCAGACAACACGAGGTCGGACGGAGCAACAAAATCATTAGTATTTCCGGTCGTGTCAGTGTACTGGAATCCAAAGTTGCCGAAGAGCTTGTCGCCAATCAGAACCGAAGCCGTGCTATTCGTGGTAAGATATGCGAAATTGATCGAGCCGCCGTTACTGAGGTTGGTCACTTGCGCATGGACGGAAGAGGAAAGCGCGCCAACGAGTGTCACGAAGAGAACAACTCGTGCAGATTTGCTCAGACAACCCTTAATCGAGCTCATAGTTTTTCCCAAAAAATCTTTCACTCGCAACCTGCGTTCAAACCCCGCCCGCTACGACAATCACAGGACTTGATGCAACATCGCAATTGCATCCTAGTAAACTGCACGTATGAAGTCAAGCGTTAACCGAAAGAATACTGACTGCAGGTCAATGACTTCCGGCGAAAGCTCCCCACGCTAAGCGAGAGCCGAAAAGGCCCCAGAAATGCCCTTGTCACTTATCCGACTGATCCGCGTAACCAGTTGCAAATCATGTAGATAATTCCTGCGCGACGGTGTTTTCTCAGATTTGTCGTCCCCTGTGCGACGACGGGACTCGGTAGCCATCGGCTGGTTACCGTCTTGGAACAACCCGAAAATCGATCTGTCTTTTGATGAGGTCAACGCGTTCCAGTTGGACGAGAAGTTTGTCGCCGACCTTGATCACGCGTTTGTTTCGGCGGCCGATCAGGCATTCCCGGCGCTCGTCGTAGGTGTAAAAATCATCTCCGAGCCTGGAGATGTGAACGAGGCCCTGCATCAGGCTCTCGGGGAGTTCGACGAAGAAGCCGAAGTTCCTCACGGTGCACACCACGGCTTCCATGTCTTCGGCTTCCCCGCGCGTGAGCTTCAACTGGAAATACTCCAGCTTCTTGAGTTCGACCGATTCCTTTTCGGCGTCGGCAGCGATTCGTTCGGTCTTTGAAATGTGGTCCGCAACACGGGTCAATTCCTGGAGGCTGTAGCGACGCGGATTGGCCCCGGCCGATTGCAGCAAGGAAAACAAGGTTCGGTGCACCATCAAGTCGGCGTAGCGGCGGATGGGGGATGTGAAATGAGTATAGAATTTCTTGGCCAGGCCGTAGTGTCCGACGGGTTTGACGGAGTACCGCGCCTGCTTCAAGGAACGGAGCAGGTTGAGGTTGATGGCGTACTCTTCCGGTTTGTCTTCGACCTGCTTCAGGATCTTCTGGAGTTCTTGGCGATGCGTCACGTCCCCAACCTTGTAGCCGAAACTCTGGGCGTACACACGGAAGTCGCGCAGTTTCTCCAGATCCGGGTCCTCATGGATGCGATACACGCACGGGACCTGCAACTGGCAGATGTGGCGGGCGACGGCCTCGTTGGCGGCCAGCATGAACTCCTCGATGAGCTGGTGCGAAATGTCGTAGTAGATCTTCTCGATGTGCGTGGGACGCCCGTTTTTGTCGAGGCGGACTTTCACCTCCGGAAATTCCAAATTCAGCGAGCCGTGGGCAAAACGTTGCTGCCGGAGTTGCGCCGCGAGCCGCCACATCTTCTTCAATTCACGGGTCAACTCGTCCTTGTCGTCTTTCGATTGCAGGTGCGCGAACGCTTCTTTGTATGTGAGCCGATGCCGGGAGCGAATGACGCTGAGCGCGAACTCGGTCTTGCGCGTGACCAGTTTGGGGGTGAACTCGATGAAGACCGACTGGGTGAGACGGTCCTCGTCGGGCCGCAGGCTGCACAGGTTGTTCGACAACTTCTCCGGCAACATCGGCAGCACGCGGTCCACGAGATAGACGCTGTTGCCGCGGGCGCGCGCCTCGCGGTCGAGAGCGCCGTCGGGCTGGACGTAGTGCGAGGCGTCCGCGATATGCACGCCGAGCCGCCAACCGCCACCGGGCAATTCATCGACGCTCACCGCGTCATCGAAATCCTTCGCGTCGTCGGGATCGATCGTGATGATGAATGATTTGCGCAGGTCGAAGCGCTGCTGGTACTCCGCCGCGGAGATTTTCTCGGGGATGCGCGCGACTTCCGCGACGGTCGGGTCGGAAAACTTAGTTGGGAGGTGATAGTTACGGATGATAGCGAGAATATCGACTCCGGGCGCGTCGGCTCTGCCGAGAACTTCGACGATCTCGCCTTCGGGGTTGATGTGGCGCGACGTCCATTCAGCCAGCTTGACGACGACCTTATCGCCGACCTGGGCATTGCGCGCGGGCTTGGTGTAGACATCGTGCGGCATGCGCGGATCGTCGGGAATGACGTAGTGAATGTGGCGGCCCTTTTGCAGGGTGCCGACAATCGTGTCGCTGGCCCGCTCCAAAATGCGAATCACCTGGCCCGATGGTTTGTCGACCGACTTGAACTTTCGGCGGTCGCGGTGAAGGCGGACGACGACCTTGTCGTTGTTCAGGGCGACCGAGGTGTCTTCTCCCGCGACGTACACGTCGGGGCGCGGTTCGGTCTCCGGCCCGGCATCAGCGCTGAGTTCGGGCCGCACAAACGCAAACCCATTCGGATGAAACTCGATCGTTCCCACGACCAAGTCGGCATCTTGCGGCAGGACAAAACGGTCAGTGCGGACGCGAACGATGTCGCCTTTTTCCAACATTTCCGCGAGGACGCGGCGGAAATCGCGCCGTTCGGCCGCATTCAGGCGGAGCTTGGCGGCCAGCTCATGGCGGCGGAGCGGATGATAATTGGGTGTGGCGAGAAGCGTCTGGATTTTCTGGCGGATGTCCATTAGAGTTTGCGGCACAGTACCACGGGCCGGTTGGCCCACCAATGAAAAAGTCCTTTCCCACGCTGATATTTCTGGCCGCGCTCGTCGCTCTTGGTCTGGCTGGTTGGGAGAATTTTCGTCTGCGCCAGAACGTGGCGGAGTTGCGCGGTGAGATTGCCCAACTCGAGCAACAGCGCCGCGACCTGCAGCGGCAGGTGACGTCCACGGAGCGCGGTCCGAAACCCGAAGAAAAGACGGTGGACCGCCAGCAGATTGAGCAGCAGACCAGCGAATTGCGCGGTCTGACATTCAAGAACCCCGTCAACTACAAGATCATCGACCGCAAGGAACTGCGGGCGGTGCTTGCCGAGAAGGTCAAGGAGCAATACACCGAGCAGCAACTGCGCGATTACAGCCGGTCGCTGGCGGCGTTCGGGTTGATTCCCGAGGACACGGACCTGCTGAAAGTGCTGGTGAGTTTGTACGGCGAACAGGTGGCGGCGTTCTACATTCCCGAGGAACGCGCGCTGTACACGTTCAAGGACCTCGTGTTTTCCAGCAATATCGACAAGATGCTGCTCTCGCACGAGTTGACCCACGCGCTCCAGGACCAGAACTTCGATCTCCAGAAGTTTCCGCTCAAGATCAAGGACAACGACGATCTGGCGCTGGCCACGTCGGCGCTCGTCGAGGGCGACGCCACCGTCTTGATGACGCGGTGGTACGTGGAGAACATCGACCCGAGCAAGATGCTCGGCGATTTGGGGGCGATGTTCGGGCAGGACACCACCAAGCTCCGCGCCGCGCCCGCGTTTTTGCGGGAGATGCTGGTGTTTCCCTATCAGCAGGGGCAAAGTTTTGCCATGTCGCTGTATGTTGCCGGCGGGACGGCGGCCATCGACGCGGCGTTTCGCAACCCGCCGACGTGCACGAAGGACATTCTTCATCCGGAACTTTTCCTGAAACAGCGCGCCACACCCGAGCACATGGAGCCGCCGCCGTTCGAGTCGAAGGACTGGCGACTGATCGGGAGCAACGATCTCGGCGAGTTCGGCACGGGGTTTTTGTTGAAGCAGGGGATGGGCGCGTACGATGCCCAAGTGCTGGCGCAAGGTTGGAACGGCGACCGCTACCATGTGTACGAGCACGGCACGAATGGACCGACGGCGCTGGTCTGGGCGACCGCGTGGGAGGACGAGCAACAGGCCGGCGAGTTTGCGGACGCGTACAAGAAGGTGGAAGATGCGCGAGGCGGAGCGTTCGCGGCGAACCTGCGGATTCATCGCGACGGCAAACATGTCACGATCGTGCAATCTTCCGAACCGTCGTTTCTCGACCTCTGGGAGTCGAGCCATGACGCTCACAAGACGAACTAATCTGGCTGGGTGGTTGTTTCTCCTCGGAATCTGCGCGGGCCTGTTTCAGATGGCCATCGACGCGGACGCGCAGGGCGACAGGACGGACCCGCTGGGCGGTGCCCGTTGGTCGCCCGACAGCGAATGGGTCGCATTGAATTGGCCGGAGCGGCCGGAGTTGTTTGTTATTTCGCTGAAGACGGGCGTGAGCTTCACGTTACGGCCGGCCGGCGATCTCCAACTCGATGGGGGACACGTGTTCACCACCCGCGGTCAGCCCGGCGAAGTTGACCTGCGGCACACCACGCGGACCGTGGCGAGTCCCGGACGGGATACGCTGACGCTGGTGGAATGGTCGCCCGATAGCTTGCATGTTGTTTATCGAGCGGGAGCACAGACGAATGCCATGTTCTCGTTGGTCGACGAATCGGTGATGAAACGCATGGCGTCGTCGGACATGCTGCCGTGGCATAAGGCGAATGAAGCGCGCGTGACGTTCGAGCTCGTCAGCGCCACTTCGAACCATCCGGCGAGTTACGAGATGCGCGTCCAAAGGCTGGACGGTTCCATCGTGAAAGAGGTCACGTTCGACAATCCGCGCGAGACGCACTTGATCCCGCTGCTCCGTTATCGCGAGGTCAGTTTCCTTTCCAAGTGGGGCCGGTTCGTTCTGTACCCGCGCGCTGTCGGCAGCAATGAATGGCAGTTGGTGCGCGCTGCCCCGGCGCCACGAGGCGTGACGAAGCCGAGTCCGACGGAACCATACCAATGGCAATTGTCGCACGATGACCAGCTCCTGGCGCTGGTCGAAGGCGATACGCTGAGCATCGGGGCGGTGGGCGATTGGGAGCATGCCCGGGCGATTTCGCTCCCGCACGAATCCATGTTGGTTCGCTGGTCGCCCGACGACAAGTTTCTCGCGTTGTCGGACGGGCATTCGTTGTACGTGAAGAGCTTGGGTGACGACCCACCGAAACTCGTGACGGCATCCTGCCCGTCGCGATTCTGGGGTTGGCGCGGTACGCGGCTGTATTTTGGCGACTCTCACGCCGATTTGACCGACCTGTCGTATGTGGACACCGAGCACTTCTCAACTGCGCCAACACGGGTCAGCGCCAGGAAACGCGAGTGGGAGAGCGCCACGCGCGAGGTCAGCCTGTCGCCGGATGGGAAGCGGCTGGTCTGCCTGGTTCCCGAGACCGATTACGCCGCCCGCACCGTGTGGCAACTGTGGTCGAGGGCGTTGGAGACAAACGCCGAGTGGCAGTTGATGTATGAGTTGAAGCCGCAGTAAGGGTGGGGGGCGCGAAACAGGAGCCAGAATTCAGGAGACTCGGCTCGCGAGGCAAGCCCGCCGTCGGCAGGTAAATCGCGCACGGAGCAGGCAGGAGACGGGTGAGGAAGGGCGAGGGCTTTCCCTTGGAGCCCCTAACAAAAAACGTAGCCGCACCCTTCAGGGTGCGGCTACGATCAAGGGCAAGTTTTGTTAGGCGCTCTTAGCTGAGGCGTCGGCGCAGCCAAGCCAAACCGGTCATGGCCATTCCGAGCAACATTAAGGTCGAGCTCCCCTCAGGCACAGAAGCCCCGGCTGTGGTGAAATCGAATGTGTAAACGGCGGTGCCGGATACAGTCGGTTCATTAGCTGCACCTGTTGGCGTAAGATTTATGGCCAAGCTGTCGGCAGTGTAGCTGAGGCCCGGGGTAATCGGCAGCGCATTGCCGGTGACTGACACGAGAGTAAGCGACGTAAAATCCGGCACCTCTGATAAATCCGTGAGTACATAGCCGTTGAAGGACCCGGCCGCGTACCCGTACGCGTAGTCAGTAAAAACGATTTGGCCGGCCGAGATCGAGACGACGTCTCCGTAAACGGGATCGGTCCACGTCCCGGGAACTGTGATGGAACCGCTGTCTCCCGCAGTTCCCAAAGTTCCCAAACTGGGAAAGTCCCACTGGACTTGGAAATTATCGCCCACGACTGATGCTCGTGCGGTAATCGCACAGGCCAATGTTAGCACTGACACGATAAAGAGCTTCTTCATAGGTTTTGCCGTCCTCTAAATAGGGTTTTACTGTTTTTCCACCGCCGAACGCATCCTATTGCGGGTAGCAGATTGCGTGCCTCAGAAAAAAGAAGCGTGCGCAATGGCCTTGTGGTTAACATGTTACGACGACATATATCGTGGGGCGATGGGTATTCTGATTGGAGAAGTGTAAAGACTTCTGACATTTCATACGGAAACCGAAAGGTTGGGAGGAAACAAGGAACTATCTTAAAGTTCGGTGCCGGAAGGACTTAGAGAATTTCAGCATGGTGCTGACCACAGTGTAAACAATCCCGAAAAGAGGTTGACCACCGAAGGCGCCAGTCGGATCAAGAGTTTTGGGTGTGGTAAGCGCAGCGACGCCATCGCCGAAGATAATGGCCCGTTTACGAATTGGCGGGGCCGCACGCGGGACACACCGGTCGGGTCGTTTCGGCTACCTCGCCGAAGTAGCGGCGTTGGAAGTAGAGGGCGACGTTCACCAGCACGATGAGGGCGGGGACTTCGATGAGCGGGCCGATCACGGCGGCGAAGGCCACGCCGGAGTTGATGCCGAACACGGCGACGGCCACGGCGATGGCGAGTTCGAAGTTGTTGCTGGCGGCGGTGAAGGACAGGGTGGCGGTCTGAGAGTAGTCGGCGCCGATTTTCCGGCCGAGCCAGAAGCTTACGAGAAACATCACGAAGAAATAGATCAGGAGCGGCACGGCGATGCGCAGCACGTCCAGCGGGATGCGGACAATCCGGTCGCCTTTGAGGCTGAACATCACGAGGATGGTGAACAGCAGCGCGACGAGCGTGATGGGGCTGATGCGGGGAATGAACGATTTCTCATACCAGTCGCGGCCTTTGGTGTTCAGGCCGACGCACCGGCTAATCATCCCCGCCAGAAAGGGGATACCGAGATAGACGAACACGCTGCGGGCGATCTGGCCCATGCTCACGTCGACCACGCTACCGTGCAGGCCGAATAGCGGGGGCAGTTTGGTGATGAACACCCACGCGAACAGGCTGTAGAACAGAACTTGAAACACGCTGTTGAAGGCGACCAGCCCGGCGCAGTATTCGGTGTCGCCTTTGGCGAGTTCGTTCCAGACGATGACCATCGCGATGCAGCGGGCGAGGCCGATCAGGATCAGGCCGACCATGTACTCCGGGTAATTGTGGAGGAAGAGGATCGCCAGGGCGAACATCAACACGGGGCCGATCACCCAGTTTTGCACGAGCGACAGGCCGAGGATTTTCGTGTTGCGGAACACGTCGCCGAGTTCCTCGTATTTCACTTTCGCCAGTGGCGGGTACATCATCAGGATCAGGCCGACGGCGATGGGGACGTTGGTGGTCCCGACCTGAAACCGGTTAATGAACGACTGCGTACCCGGGACGAAATAGCCGAGCGCCACACCTGTGCCCATTGCCAGAAAAATCCAGAGAGTCAGGTAGCGGTCCAGAAAGGATAGTTTGCCGGTGATGCCTTTAGTCATGTCAGATGTGCTTTCGTCGGTTCAGTAGGTGTTGCGGTCATTCGCAACGGACGCGTTTCATTTGTCGTCCGCGGGTGATGTCGCGCTGGAGGAAATCGATGTTGGAGAAACAACTTCTCAAGCAGCGGAGCAGGGAGGCGTGGACAGCGTCCCGGGGCTTGGCGAGGCCGTACATGGCCCATTTGCCGCACTTGCTCACGTTGACGAGTCCCGAGCGGCGGAGATAGGCGAGGTGGCGGGAAATCCGCGGCTGCGGCACGCGGAGGATCGCCTGAAACTCGCACACGCAATGGTCGCGTTGCGCCAGCAGGTTCAGGATGCGCAGGCGGGTCTCGTCGGAAAAGGCTTTGAAAAGTTGATTGGGTTTATCCATATCATTAGCATTCCTTGGGAACGGAAAAGAAGCCACGGATGCGATTCTCAAGTTCATCGCGGACACGGCGAAAGACGCGGCGTTTCTCGTCGTTGGTGCCCGATGCGTGGGCGGGATCGTCGAACCCCCAATGCAACTGGTGGGCGGCGCCCGAAAAGGCCGGGCAGGCCTCGCGGGCGTTGTCGCACAGGGTGATGACGTAATCGAAGGGTTGGCCGATGAATTCCTCCAACGACTTCGAGTGGTGACGGGAGACGTCGATACCGACTTCCTGCATGGCTTCGATGGCGAGCGAATGGACGTAGCCGGCGGGTTTGGACCCGGCGCTGAAGACCTCGAAGTCGTCACCGCCCAGTGTTCGGAGCCAGCCCTCGGCCATGTGACTGCGGCAGGAATTGCCGGTGCATAGGAAGAGGACGCGTTGCTTGGTCATGGTTTGCTCAGTTGCGAATTCACCGGGACGATATATTCGCTTGGGCGAATATGTAAAGACAAATGAGCTTGGGAGACAGATCATGAAGGAGGGAGGGGCGCCGCTTACTGGCGCGCATCAGGCCAAAGTTACAACGTTGAGACGGCTCATCGCCCGCAATTTGCTCGTGACTTCCGTGCCCAGCAGATAGAGTCTGCCCAGGCGTCATGAACGAATCATCCGAGATTAAAGTTACGAGAATTGAGGCGTGCAAGCGGCAACTTGAAACTGCCATTTGGCTATACTTCACGGGCGGAGACCCGGTATCCATCCACACACTGGCGGCCTCGGCGGTGGAGGCCGTTCGCGCTGCGGCGGCAGCGAAAGGAGTTATGAATCTGCGCAACATGACCGACCTTGTGGTGAAGCCGGCATATCGGAAGAAGGTCCACAAAAAGATTAAAGAAGCCGAGGGATTTTTCAAGCACGGTGGCACCAACGAGAAGGAGCAACACGTTTTTGACCGCGGACAAACAGATCACGTACTTCTTGACGGATGCCTGACGTATGAGGGGCTAAGCGGACCACAAACCCCGTTGATGAAGACATTCACTTGGTGGTTCATCATGAACAATCCGGACATCTATAACACCCCGGCCGAAGACGACGAATGGTTCAAGACGTTGGTAGCGCGTCCCCTCCCAACGAAGGACAAATACTTTCAAATGGCGTGTGTCGCGTTCCGGCTAGGTCCCCAGGCTACAGGGCCGGACGCCGGTGAGGATCGAGGGGTTACAATCACGCGCGAGAGGGGTTAAGATTCAGGACGAAGCTCGGCGACAGAGCGCCGTGACTACAGCACGACGGCAAGCGGGACCGTCGCGCCTTACCATCCAAAGGCGGCGCGGCGCGCGCATTGACCTGTCCGGGGTGATGGGCTATGCTCGCGGGATACCGAGGGTTGCGATGGCAGATCATCATCCAATAATAAACAAGAAGAAGATTCGGGAGGCGGTGCGGCTATTGCTCGAAGGGATCGGGGAAGACCCCGACCGCGAGGGGTTGCGCGAGACGCCGGATCGCGTGGCGCGGATGTACGAGGAGATCTTCGGGCATGGGGAGCAGGAACCGCACGCGGCGCTGAGCAAGAAGTTCGACGAGCAACACCATGAAGTGGTGCTGGTCAAGGACATCCCGTTTTTCTCGATGTGCGAGCATCATCTGATGCCGTTTTTTGGTCAGGCGCACGTGGCGTACATTCCGAATGGTCATATCGTGGGCATCTCGAAGCTGGCGCGGGTGGTGGAATCGTTCGCGCGTCGGCCGCAGGTGCAGGAGCGGATGACGAGCCAGATTGCGGACATCATCAATGCCGAACTCGAGCCCAAGGGCGTGGCGGTTGTGTGCGAGGGCGTGCACACGTGCATGACCATGCGCGGGGTGAAGAAGCCGGGGTCGTCGGTGATTACCTCGGCGATGCGGGGAGCGTTCGAGAAGAACGTCACCAGCCGCACGGAGATCATGGCCCTGATTTTTGGCCGGCCGACCGTCTGATGAAACGCGTCTACATCAAGACCTACGGTTGCCAGATGAACGAGCGCGACAGCGAAGCGGTCGCGGCGATGTTGCGCGCGCGCGGGTACGACATTGCACCGTCGGAGCGCGAGGCGGACGTGGTGCTGCTGAACACGTGCAGCGTGCGCGATCTCGCCGAACGGAAAGCGGTCGGGAAGATGGATCTGCTCGGGCATCTCAAGCAGCGCGAGCCCGAACTCGTGCTGGGTTACATGGGTTGCATGGCGCAAAGCCGGGGCGCGTCGCTGGCCGAGAAACAATCAGCGGTCAATCTTGTCGTCGGCACCCAACGATTTCACCGCGTGCCGGAATACCTGGACCAGATTTTTGCGCGGCGCACGAACAACAATGATTGTAGGGCAAGCGGCCCGCTTGCCACCAGTCCCAGAATGGCAGGCGAGCCGCCTGCCCCACAAGATGGAGAAGCGATTATCGATATCGCGGAAGAATCCGGCAGCGAGTCGACGATCAAGGACCACGTGTTGGGGACGAACGGCGACCGGCAGGTGGCGGGATTCGTCAGCATCATGCAGGGGTGCGAGATGTTCTGCACGTTTTGCATTGTGCCGTACACGCGCGGAAGCGAACGGAGCCGGCCCATTGCGGAGATCGTTGAGGAAGTGCGGCAGTTGGTCGAGGGAGGCGTGAAGGAAGTGACATTGCTCGGGCAGATTGTGACAAGCTACGGGCGCAAAGAGATTCGCAAGAAGAACGGGAAATCGGCGTTCGTGCAATTGCTCGAAGCGGTGCACGAGGTGCAGGGTCTGGAGCGCATCCGCTTCACCGCGCCGCATCCGAAAGGGTTTGGCGACGATCTGGTGCAGGCGTATGCGGATTTGCCGAAGCTGTGCGAGCACGCGCACCTGCCCGTGCAGAGCGGGGCCAATCGGATCCTGAAGGCGATGAACCGCGGGTACACGCGCGAGTGGTATTTGCGGATCGTGGACAAGCTGCGCGCGGCGCAACCGAAGATCGCCATCAGCACGGACATCATCGCGGGTTTTCCCGGCGAGACGGAAGAGGATTTCGAGCAGACGGCGACGTTGATGCGGGATGTGCCATTCGACCAGGCCTACATTTTTAAGTATTCGAAGCGACAGGACACGCCCGCGGCGGACATGGCCGACCAGTTGAGCGAGAAGGAGAAGGAGCGTCGCAACCAGGTGCTGTTGGAAATCCTCAATTCCGGCATGGCGCGCATGCATCAGAAGCTCGTCGGCCAGACATTGGAGATCCTCGTCGAAGGCCGCAGCGAGAAAGCCGGCAAACGGATGTTCGGACGGACACGCACCAACAAGATTGTTTTCTTTGACGGCAGCGAACGTCACAAGGGCGAACTGCTGCCCGTGCGCATCGAGCGCGCGACACACATCACACTCTACGGCGACATCGCCATTCACAATTTATGACACGACTAGCGATTACATCGACCATCATCGGCGTGGCCAGCATCGTCGGGCGGATGCCCGGGGTTGTCGCGCCTGAAAAATTCGGCGAATGCATGCGGAAATTTCCGCGCTCGGTCTTGTGGGGACGCATTCTCATGGGAGCCGCCGCGTTGTGGGCCGGGATCGTTATGTTCAATGCGGCGACCGACGACTGGGCGTGGGCACGGCCGCTGGTCGTGATCGGTGTGCCGATTGCGTACTGGCTGGTGATACAATTTGCCGATCAATTTCTGGCGCTGCGCGGCATGGCGGCGCTGATGCTCCTGATCGCCAAGCTCATGGTGGACGCGGCGGACCAGAGCGAACTGCCGATGCGATTGATCGTCACCGTGCTGGCGTACATTTGGGTGTGCCTGGCCGTGTGGATGGCGAGCGCACCGCATCAAGTGCGTGACGCGGTCAGTTTCGTCACGGCCAACAACACCCGCTGCCGCCTCGCGTGCTTCCTCGGCATGTGTGTCGGCGCGCTGCTGGTGGTGCTGGGATTGTGCGTGTATTAGTTTGGAGCCAAATGTTCAGAGGTGCCAAGAGGAGTGCGCAGAATGACGTGGTTCACCGCTATGTCGATTTGATTCTAAAGATGGCCGTGGACGATGGAGTCGATAAGATGATTTTCGGCGAGCCGTGCGACGGTCTCCCCCGAGAAACCTGCGTGATGGAGCCCTTTCTTCCTGCTGAGATGATTGCCGAACTCAACAGCATGAAGGACGTACCGATCTGGCGAAGGGTTAATGGCACGTGGCACGAGTTGCCGGGATTTTCGTGGTATCTTTTGCATGAGGTCGTGCGCGACCTTGGGGACAAAATTGTCGCTCAGCACGCGAACAAGCAGCAGGCGACATACCCAAATGCGCTGGAGTCGATCGTCCCTCTGAAGTCGAAACATGGCGGTGTCAAAGTGGCGATGACTCTGACTCTCGAACCAAACTACTGTTATTCGGTCACATTGAAGAAGATTGACTGACGCCCGGGCAAACGCTTGAAAACGCCGCGAATACTGGTGGTGCGGGGAGGGGCGATTGGGGATTTCATCATGACGCTGCCGGCGGTCGGCGCGTTGCGCGAGCAGTGGCCGGAGGCGCGCATCGAGATCCTCGGGTATCCGCACATCATCGAATTGGCGCGGGGACGGTATTACGCGGATGCAACGCGATCGATTGACGCCAAGGCTATGGCGGGCTTTTTCATTCCGAACTCGGTGCTCGATCCCGACCTGATGGAGTATTTCGGCAGTTTCAACGTGGTCATTTCCTATCTGTTCGATCCGGACAGTTTGTTTGCCAACAACGTGCGCCGCTGCGGGGTCAAGCAGGTTATCGAGGCCTCGCCGCGTCCCAAGGACACGCACGCGGCGGAACATTATTGCCGGCCGCTGGAGGCGCTGGCGATCTACGTGGAAGAGCCGCGGGCGAAAATTCATCCGAGTGACTCGGACCGCGAGATGGCGTCGAGATTTCTGAAGATGGTGGGGCGCGAGCCGATCCTGGCCATTCATCCCGGCAGCGGCAGCGAGAAGAAGAACTGGCCCGTGGAAAACTTTGCGGCAGTGGCGCGATGGGTGTCCGATGAGTTGGCGGCGCAACTGCTGGTCGTGGAGGGTGAGGCCGATGAACGCGTGGTGGCGAAGCTGACCAGGCTGTTGGAGCCGCGGGCGATCACTGTGGCCAGCCGGTTGAAGTTGGTGGAGTTGGCGGCAGTGTTGGAGCGGTGCGCGTTGTTTCTGGGGAACGATTCCGGCATCACGCATGTCGCGGCGGCGGTCGGAACACCCGTGGTGGCGATGTTTGGCAGCGCCTCACCGCCAATCTGGGAACCACGCGGCGAACGCGTGCGGGTGGTGCGTTTTTGCGACAATGACGTGGCCGGAGCGCTGGGGGCAATTGAGGAATTTTGGGGAAATCGGCGTGGTAATTGCTGAAGTCGTTGGTACACAAGCCATTTGGCTTGACGGCAAGCGACTCTGACACTAGATTGACACGGAAAGGTGGCAGAGAGAAAAGACTCGTAAGCGATTGCGTGCAAGGAAGGTAAAGAAATAGATCGATGCGCGACCGGAATCTGGAGCGGAACATTCAGAGAGTCGAGGCATTTGTGGAGTCGTGGAAGCAATTGAGCCAGTTCTTGGATCGGGGATTCAAGGGCGATCCGTTTACGGGCGAAGAAGAGGCGTCGTTTCTGGATCTAAAGAGCCAGATCGCGCAAGAGTATGAGGCGTTGATGGTTATGCTGGCCTCGGAAGCGGATCGGGATGACCGGGCGTTGCGGCTGTTGAACGGTGTGCCGAGTTTGTCGTCATTCAAGGAGTTGCCCGAGGGCATGTCGAAGAAGCTGGCGACCGAGTGGCATGGCACGTACATGGGGCTGCAGGCGTTGCTGGGACGATTGCGGGGGCGGCAGGAGCAGTTGCGGAGCATCAGCACGTTTGCGGTCGGGATGCGAAACGTGTTCGCCAACCCGATTGTGATCTTGCTGATCATGATCGCGGCGGCGTACGGGGTGTACCGATTTGCGGAAGAGTGGATTCCAAAGTTGACGCAGCTAAAGGAACAAATGGAGAAGAGATAATGACCAAACGAGACCTGGTGATTCGGATCAGCAATGACACGAACCTCATCCAACAAGACGTGCTGACGGTCGTGCAGAAGACGCTCGACTACATCACGGAGGCGCTCATCAAGGGCGAGACTGTCGAGTTGCGCAACTTTGGCGTCTTTGAGGTCAAATTGCGCAAGCCACGCGTGGGCCGCAATCCGAACGACCCCGGCAAGGACGTGGAGATTCCCGCGCGCGCCGTCGTCAAGTTCAAGCCCGGCAAGGAAATGCGCGAGCAGGTATTGCGGTTGACCGAAAAATACAACGGACCGCAGGGCGCACCGCCACAAGCCTGAGCGCTGGCAGGGGGGCTCCCGACGAGTTCCCGCCAATGATATCGACGGCGCGAACCTCGACGGGTTTCGCGTCTACTGATTTTTGGAACGAATCCGATGAATCCGTTACCCGGCTTTCGCGACTTTTATCCCGAAACGCTCGCTGTCCGCCGCTATATCTTCGAGAAATGGCGTGATGTCGCGCGGCGGTACGGCTTCCGCGAATACGATGGCCCGCCGCTGGAACCGCTTGAGCTGTATACGCAGAAATCGGGCGAGGAAATCGTCGGGCAGCTCTTCAATTTCGTCGACAAAGGGGATCGGGCCGTGGCGTTGCGGCCGGAAATGACGCCGACACTGGCCCGCATGGTCGGCGCGCATCACCGCGACTACAAGAAACCGATCAAGTGGTTCGCGGTCCCGCAGTTCTTTCGTTACGAGAAACAGCAACGCGGGCGGCTTCGCGAGCACTTCCAGTTCAACGCGGACATTATCGGCGAAGGCGGCGTGAGCGCCGATGCCGAGCTGATCGGGCTGGCGATTGATATCCTCCGTAGCTTTGGCCTCACCGAGAATGATTTCGTGGTGCGGGTCTCAGACCGAGGCATGTGGCAACGATACCTGTCTGCCGCAGGTGTTCCGGACGACAAACGGTACGTGGCACTTCAGGCAATCGACAAACTGGAGCGGGATCCTCTGGAGAAGGCGCGGGAGAAACTGGTTTCGGCCGGGTTATCCGCGGACAAAATCGAAGAGCTTCTGGGCATTGCTGGCGGGAAAGTGCCGGCGGACGCGCCGGAGTTGGCGGAGATGATGAGTAAGCTTGGCGATCTGGCGGCGTACTGCAAAGTGGATTTCAAGATTGTTCGTGGACTGGCCTATTACACCGGCATCGTCTGGGAGATCCATGATCGGAAAGGCGAGTTGCGGGCCATTGCTGGCGGCGGACGGTACGACAAGTTATTGCTACAGGTCAGCGGCGTCGATTTACCTGCGCTGGGATTTGGCATGGGCGACGTCGTGCTCACGGAGTTGTTGAAGGATCGCGGGCTGCTTCCGAAGATTGATTGGGGACTGGATTGCTACGTCGTGATCGCCGACGAAACGCTGCGGGCCGAGGCACTCAAGCTGATTCACCAGTTGCGCGACGCGGGAATTGCAGTAGACTACGCCTTCACCGAAACAAAAGTGGGCAGGCAGTTTCAGTCGGCTTCGGCGGGCGGCGCGCGTTATGCGCTTGTAGTTGGATCAGAGGAGTGGAAGGCCGGCGAGGTGAAGCTGAAGAACCTGGCGGCGGAAACGGAAGAGCGCGTCAGTATGCCGAAAGCGATGGAAATCATGCGGAAGGCTTCATGAAACGGACACATCATTGCGGGGAATTGCGCGCGGCGCAGGTCGGACAGAAAGTCACGCTGACGGGTTGGGTGCACGTGCGGCGCGACCTGGGCGGTATTGTATTCATCGAACTGCGTGATCGCGGAGGGAACACGCAGGTTGTGTTCGACCCCCAGCACAACAAGCCGTCATGGGAACTGGCCCAGTCTCTACGTAGTGAATTTGTCGTCGCTGTCGAAGGCGCGGTGCGGCAACGTCCCGCCGGCACGGAAAACCCCAAGATGGTGACCGGCGAGGTCGAGGTGTTGGTCCATCACTTGGAGATCCTCAACCCCAGTGAAACGCCGCCATTTCAGATCGACGAATCGGGCGGCGCGCAGGCTGGCGAAGACCTGCGGTTGCAATACCGGTATCTGGATTTGCGGCGGCCGGCGATGGCGCGCAATCTGGTGCTGCGCCATCGCATTGCCAAGGCCGTGCGGGATTATTTCGACAGCAATGGCTTTCTCGAAGTCGAAACGCCGATCCTGTTCAAGAGCACGCCCGAAGGCGCGCGCGAGTATCTCGTGCCGTCGCGGGTGAACCCCGGCAAATTCTACGCGCTGCCGCAATCACCCCAGCAGTTCAAGCAAATGCTCATGGTGGCGGGAGTGGACCGCTATTTCCAGATCGCGAAATGTTTCCGTGATGAAGACCTGCGGGCGGATCGTCAGCCGGAATTCACCCAGATCGACGTGGAGATGAGTTTCATCACGCGGGAGGACATGTACGCGATCATCGAGGGCCTGCTCGCGGTGGTGTGGTTGGCGGCGCGGAGCGAGAAAATCCCCACGCCGTTTCCACGGATGCCATTCATCGAAGCGATGGAACGGTTTGGAAGTGACAAGCCCGACACGCGTTTCGGAATCGAATTGACCGATTTCACAAAGGAGTTCGCGCAAAGCCAGTTCAAGGTGTTTCGCGGCGCCGTGGACTCCGGTGGAGTCGTCAAGGCAATCAACGCAAAGGGACTCGCCAGCGCGACGCAGGGCCAGATCGAGTCATTAACAGAGACGGCAAAGAGTTTCGGTGCGAAGGGGCTGGCCTTCATCAAGGTTGAGGGCGGGGATTGGAAGTCGCCGATCGTAAAATTCTTCAGCGATGCCGAGAAAAAAGCCCTCGTTGAAAAACTGAAGATTGAAGAGGGCGACCTGATTTTGTTCGGTGCGGACAAACGCGAGGTCGTGTGGGAGGTGTTGGGACGGTTGCGGCTGGTCGTGGCGGATTTGTTGAGGAAACAAGGCACACTCAAGGTGCAAGACGACCAATGGAATTTCCTATGGGTTGTCGACTTCCCGCTGATCTCGTTCGACCGCGAATCGAATCGCTATTTGTCCACTCATCATCCGTTTACCGCGCCCGTCGTTGAGGATGTGCCGCTGTTGGACTCGGAGCCGACGAAGGTTCGCGGGCAGCATTATGATATTGTACTGAATGGCGTGGAACTCGGCGGCGGCTCGATACGTATTCACAAGCCGGACGTGCAGAAGAAGGTATTCGAGGACGTGCTCAAGATCCCGCCCGAGATTGCGCAATCGCGGTTTGGCTACATGCTCCAAGCATTTCGGTACGGCGCGCCGCCACACGGTGGTATCGCGCTGGGATTCGACCGCTTGTGCGCCATCTTGTGTGGCTCGACAAATATCCGCGATGTAATCGCTTTTCCGAAGACGGCAAAGGCAGTGGACTTGATGACGAGTTCGCCGAGCGAAGTCGAAGCGAAGCAGTTACGCGACCTGCACATCAAGCTTGATGTTGAAGACGCCGGTTGACCTCGGCAGTCAAAACCTCGCAACCAATCTGCCGCCCTGTGGCTATTGAGTTGGCGGAGTCGTCGTCGGAGTCGATGTCGACGGCGCCGGTGCTGGCGCTGAAGAATCCGATTTGGAAGGCTCAGCGGCGGGGACCGGTATCGTGGTCATTGGAGGCGCTTCCACCGGTGGCGTGGCAACCACAGGCGCCGGTTTATGGCGCGATGGCAATCCAGCCGGTGCATCTCCGGTCCAGCGGATGGCGAGGATGGTCACTTCTGTCGCGAACGAAACGGGGTTGAAGGTGTTGACCGTCGTCAAGGTCGGTGCCTTTTGTTCCCCGGTATCCTGCGCGGCACCGTTGCGGGGCCCGTAATTGGTGCTGAAGAAAATCTTGCCTTGGACAAACACCAACGCATCGGCCCCCAACTTCTTGGCTTTCTGCACAAGCAACGGCAGGTGGTGCTCTTCGGGTTGGGCGTAGAACGGGCTGCTGATACGCATTTCTGCAAGCACATCATAGGACACTGGCGGCAGGGAAGTGAAAACGGGCAGACTATAGTTGGTGCTCACGATACTGCCGCTGGCCGTGGGCCAGGCCTGTTGGTCGCCGATGTAGGGACGGACGACTGCGGACGCACAACCGAGGGACAACGCCAGTCCAATCACACAAAGCCATCGTTTCATGTATTTTCCCCCAAGGGTTGGTGGATCGCATTTACGCCGAACGTTACCCGCACCGTGTACCAAGTTTGTAACACACGCCGAACTGGTTTGAAAAGCAGAAAAAGGTTTCGTGTAAGCGGGGTGGTTACCATTTCATGCAGTGGTCGGAGCGGGGGTAACCACGGTGGCGTCCTTTTTGGCGCGTCCTCGCTTCTTTGGTTCGACACGGGTGAAGACGCCCATCCGTCGGAATTTCTTGTACCGCGCCTCGAGTAAATCAGACATCTTCAGTTCCCAAAGCTTATCGAGGTTCTTTAGAATCGCCTTTTTGAGCGACGCGGCGGTCTCGTCGTAATCCTTGTGCGCGCCTCCCAGCGGTTCGGGGATGACCTCATCCACGACGTCGAGTTCCAGCAAATCCTTGGCGGTGATTTTGAGGGCGGCGGCGGCTTGGGCGGCATTGGCACGGTCCTTCCAAAGGATCGCGGCGCAACCTTCTGGTGAAATCACGGAGTAGTACGCGTTTTCAAGAATGAGGACGCGGTCGCACACACCGATACCGAGCGCACCTCCGGAACCGCCCTCGCCGATGACCACTGCCAACGATGGTGTCCGGAGTGTCATCATTTCTCGCAGGTTTACGGCAATTGCCTCCGCAATGTGTCGTTCCTCGGCTCCGACGCCCGGATAAGCGCCCGGTGTATCAATGAAGCAGATGACCGGAACGTCGAACTTTTCGGCCAGTTGCATGAGGCGCAGCGCCTTGCGGTATCCCTCGGGATGCGGGCTGCCGAAATTGCGCATCAAATTTTCCTTGGTGTCGCGGCCCTTTTGCTGACCGATGACCATCACGCGGCGGTCGTCGATCTCCGCCAGCCCGCCAACGATCGCATGGTCGTCGGCAAACCGGCGGTCGCCGTGCAGTTCAATAAAATTGGTCGCGATGCGCTGCAGGTAATCCAGCATGTAGGGGCGTTTCGGATGCCGGGCGAGTTGGACGCGTTGCCACGGGCTGAGATTGGTGAAGACCTCTTTCTTGGTGGCTTCGAGCTTCTCTTCAATCGCATGAATCTGCGCCGAGAGGTCGATCTTCTGTTCTGTCGCCTGCTTCCGCAGGGCCTCGAGCGTTTGCTCGAGCTCGGTGATGGGCTTCTCGAATTCCAGTGTATAGATTTTCATCCGTGATCCGGCTCCTTCCTACTCGTGAATGACCACCGTGGTGCCGACCGGCAAGATTGTGTACAACTCCCCAATATCGTCGTTCAGAAGACGAATGCACCCCGCCGTGGCTTGCTTGCCGATGGAGTTGGTGTCCCAGGTGCCATGGATGCCGTAGCCGGGCACGTTCAGGCCAAGCCAGTGGGTGCCCAGAATATTCTCGGGATCGCCGAACGGAATCGTCTTGCCATCAGCCCGCCACCAGGGCGGGTTCGCAATCCGCGTCGTGATTTTGAATTCACCGACAGGTGTTTTGCTGTACGCGCCGGTGCCGACGCGATAACGCTTGAAAAACTTGCCGTTGTCGGTCAATCGAAGTTCATTCGTGGTTTTGTTAACGTTGACTGCAAAATGGCCCTGGTAAATGCGCAGACGGTCGCCCACGCGGATCAGGTCGCGGGACAAGTTGTTGGATTTCTTGATCAGGTCGACCGTCGTGCCGAACCTCTGGGCGAGTTTGCCGAGCGAATCTCCTGCCACAATCGTGTAGTCGGTTTTCCCGTCCGCCGGCGCAGGGGTGAGCAAAATCGTCGTGTCGATCTCGCCCAACAAATCGAGCGCCTTGTCCGAGGCGCCACCATCGTCTGCCAGCGGCTGCAACAAGGCGCGGGCGTCGGACAACTTGCCCTCGCTTTGCAGTTCGTGCGCGTGCTGGTATTGGTCAATGTCTGTTTCCGCTGGTGCGGGCGGGCGACTGGTCGCGGCTACAGTATTCGTGACGGGCGCTACGGCGACAATTGAGGTCGCGGATCCAGCGGTGGGTGCGGACGACGACGAACTTGGGAGTCGGTCACAACCCGCAAGCCAGAATGTCAGCACGACCAAACTGAGCCAAAGTTTCATGTCTGCAAGTCGCGAAGCACCAAACTCATGGCAGGATAACGAGCCGATGGGTCCTTTTCAAGACATTTGAGGATGACCCGCTCAATGGAACGGGGGATGTCCGGGGCCAGTGTGCGAGGTGGTCGCAGATGTTCGTTGAAGTCGGAGTACTTCTGCAGGATTTCCTCGCGAGTGTTTCCGGCAATCGGCTTCTTACCCGTGATCATCTCGTACGCCGTGACACCGAAGGAAAAGATGTCCGCGCGCTCGTCGACGGGCTGGCGTGCGATTTGTTCGGGTGCGAGATACAACGGTGTGCCCGACAGCTTCGGTTCCCGCCTTGGTTTTGCGGGCCGTGGGATCGAGAGGTCGAAATCGATCAGCTTCGAATCATACGACTTGGGCACCAGGACGTTTTCCGGCTTGAAGTCGAGGTGGAGAAAGCCGCGCTCGTGGACGTGGGACAGGGCGGAGGCCATGCCGGTCAGCATCTTGAGCTGATTCAAGCGTAAGTTTGGGTCGTTGCGCAGGATGGCTTCCTTCAGGTTCGGTCCTTCGACGTATTCAATGATCGCGTAGCGCAGGCCGTTGAACTTCCCGCTCCCGTAGTACCGAACGATATTCGGGTGGTCGAGATGTTCCATGACCTTGCATCCCCATCTAAATTGCCGGAGACGGCTCCAGTGAAAGCGATGCTCGGGAAGTAACATCCGCAGGATGAGCCGCTGGCCCTGCCGATCCGCCACCAAATAAATGGTCGCCATTCCACCGTGGTTGATCTTATCAAGCACCGTGAAATCTGCAAATGTCGAGCCAATCATCCGGCGGCAACGGTAACGAACCCTGCTCCGCTTTGCAAACGCAAACCCCACAGGCGTCTTGGCATGCAGATTCGCAGGCCAGGGAAGGCAAAAGGCCCCTTGCGTACCAGAGTTTGCCGACGGCGATCGATACCGCTGGTGGCAGTCTGAAGTGACTTTGGAGCGGTCAGCTGCGTGGATCCAGCCCGGTGTTGAGGTGGATCTGTTCGACCACATGAGGGCCAACCAATGGATCCAGCGGATCGTCTCTCATTTGCTGGAGGTACGACGAGACAAATACTCCCGGTAGCTCACCGTCGCGACCATCGCCGGCTTGGAAATGTTCCTCGGTGCGGCCTGCACAAACATCAATCACGATGACCACGGATTCCGATTTTGTCCGGGTTTCCGTGTTTGGAGTTCCCAGTCCATACAGGCCGACGGATTGCGATTCTGTCCGTGACGACGGAAGTGATCCCGGCGGAAAATCGACTTGTTCGTCGTCGGTGTCTGTTGGGGCCTCTCGACGGACGACGACCGCAACTGCATACGCGGGCGCCCTGCGATGATCGATCAGTGCGACGACAGGTTGTTGAGCTTGCTGCCCTGGCAAGGCCGACGAACGTTCTTCCTTTCCACTTGTGAGCCATGCAAACAGTCCTACAAGCAGGAGCCCCATGATCGTGACAAGAGCGCGCCGATATCGGGCAATCCATTCAGCAAACGAGCGAATCCCGGGCTGCGCCCTAAACGGGTCGGGCAGGGGATAGCCGCATCGGCCGCACACTGGGCGAACAGCCTTCCGGTGGGAAACGATCCGGTTGTTCGTCAGGCAAATGCCGCAGACGACATACTCCTCGGCAATCTTGGCGTCGATAATGCCCGGCCGCTTTGGGTGACGCACGTGTGCTCCTGAGCGAGTGTCCTACCGATTGGCGGCGCCTGCGTCGGGTGGCTCCTTGGTGAGTAGGTCCGTCAGCGCCGACAGCGCGGTCGCGGCTTGGGAACCGGTGGCGATGAACTCCAGAGTGTCACCGAGGGCCGTCCCCACGGACAGAAACCCGAGAATGGATCGCACGTTCATATACGGGCGTCCTTCCAGCAGGAAATTGTAGTACGTCATGCCTTCCTTGTGCACGTAGATATCACAATCAAATTGGGCCGCCAGTTCGGCGACCGCCGAAACCGGGCGCAGGTGGAGTCCGTCCTTGTTGTGGACGGTCACAAGGATTTTCTCGAAGCCGTTTCGTTGCAGCGATTCACGTTCCGTGCGCCAGATGTGCGCGTATTTTTGGCACCATTCCTCGGCGGCAGAAGACCCGCCGATGTCCCGTCCCTCTGCCAAAGAACGAAGGTACTTGTGTTTCTCGATTTCGTCGCGCTGCTCGAGATTGTCCCGTCGGAGCTTCTCTTTCCGCCAGTCCTCGGCAAAGTGCTGGATGAAATCGTCGATGGCCTCCTCGATGCTCACCTCGGTGCCGCGCTGGAGCGAGAGATAATACTTGTGCTCCTCGACAGCCCTGAGCTCGGCCGCGGTGAGGTTGTTTGCCTGACCCTTCATCCTGAAATCCCGTCCATTGCTACTACCTGATCCATCACCGTCTGGCGAGTTTTCTTTTCCGGCCGGACGCGAACCAACCCCCGCACGTCAGGGAACGTCAGTCCCGTGGAAGGATGGGGTGACCGACGGGATTTGAACCCGCGACAGCCAGATCCACAATCTGGAGCTCTACCAGGCTGAGCTACGGCCACCATCCACAATTCACCCCTCACGTCGAAAGCGTGTGAATTTAGCACTGCCGCGCCGCGAGGGTCAAGATATCGTGCGCCCACTCTGGCGGAGGAACCATTCAGGCGACCATGAATAGAGCCGCGCTGTTTCTGTTGCTGCTCGCGCCCAGCGCCTGCAACATCGGCGGCAACCTCCTCGGCGTCCACACCGCCGTCAGCTTCCGCACCCTCTGGACATGGACTGGCTCATCCGCTACGGCTACGGCCTCAACGCCCTCCGCGACGGCCATCACGGCGGCGACGAAATCGGCCTCGCCCTCCAGAAACAGTTCTAGTCGCCCCTCATGGTCCGGCGAGCCCTCAAACGAACCCAAAATCGGCTTCGTTTTACAGAATTACATATGTTGAGGGGAGGTGGGTATACCCTGAGCACACCCGTACTGTCGCTTCACCCCGAATCCTTTTCTGGGCACAGCGCTCCGCCCCGACAATAGATGTCGGGCTGAATCGCCGTGTCCCCCCGTCTCCCATCTCTCATTTCCCCTTATGAGAAAGATCCCAAATCGCTCCGACTATACACAATGGGATGCCCACCGTCAAATCGTGTTCACTGGCGGATACCCCCGACCCCTCCTCCGTCGCCTCGTCATCCCCCACCACAACCACCGCCTGCGGCGGCGCAATGTTGAACCGCGGTCCGGTCCGCATTGTAGGCGGACGCACCCAACTGCAACCCGCGCCCAGCCCTCCTCCGAAATCTATTCCTCACGATCCCGGCAGGACAAAAAAAGTTGACAATAATCCACCACTTCACACGGTTCCCGAAACTTAAAAAGGTAGCGATAACCCATCACCCCCCGGTTTCGTAACAAACCGCTGGTATTTCCAATGCTTCGTAGTCCTGTGCATGAGAACAGTAATACCCAACCAAATATATATAAGGGGATACAGGAAAAATGAACCGCAATACTCTCAAGCGTGATAATCAGGGCTTCACCCTGGTTGAAATAATGATCGTCGTCGCAATTGTGGGACTGTTGGCCGCCTTGGCAGTTCCCGGCTTCGTCAAAGCCCGCAAGCAATCCCAGGGTCGGCGCGTCATGAATGACTGCCGCCAAATGGATGCCGCCATCGACCAGTGGTCCGTCAATAGCGGCATCGCCGATGGCACCACTGTCGATACCGTGGCCGCCGGCACGTACCTGAAGACCACTTGGTTCGTCAACGACCTGCTCGGCAACCCGTACTCATTGAATCCGACCGGCACCGGCCAGATTCAAATCAGCACCGCGACCAAGAGTTCCCTCGCCGGCGTCGGCATCGACTGGGGAATCTACTAGATCTCCGCGCTCATACGGACGGTGGACACGTTGCGGCGCTCGCGACCCGGATCGCGACCGCCGCAACGTCCGTTTCTACGGCAGGTTCATCGCATCCCCCGGATCGGGTGGCCAACCACCGTCAAATTCATCCATGGCTTGAACTATTCTCCATTGGGAGTAGTCTAATACGTCAGCAGATTGGAGTGTGCCATGAAACAAACAGTCAAATTTCTCATTGTGGCGGCGGTCGCCGTCAGCATCAATCTTTTCGTTTCAACAGCCTTCGCAGAATCAAATCGCTTGGCGAGCGCTGGATCTCGCAGCAGTTCCCACGTTGCTCGATATCACGGCGGCGGCGGGTATGGCGGCGGATACCACGGTGGTGGATGGGGTGGATGGCACGGCGGCTATTACGGGCACGGCTGGGGCTGGGGATGGGGCGGTTGGTGGTATCCGTACTGGGGTGCCTCGGTCGTTTACTCGCCATATTACCCTTATTACTACGACGGCTATTACTACTCTTATCCTCCGGCCACGTATTACGCGCCGCCGGCGGTTTACAGTTCGCAGGCCACAGTCGATTACAATTCACCCCCGCCGGCACCCGTAGCGGAGAACTCACAACAGCCGGTTGTTGACCGTCCGCTGTCACCGACAGCCGTGGACCGGGACGATTCGCCTCCACCGCCGCCCAGGGCCCAACGGCCACCACAGCCCCAACGCTATGACCAGCGGCAATCGGTCAGCGTGGCGGATGTCAAGGCGCTGGCAACCGCGGGTCTCAGTGACGACGTCATTCTCAGCCACATCCGCAATTCCCAAACGGTCTATCACTTGACGACCGCCGAGATCATCGACCTGAAGAAGAGTGGCGTCAGCGAGAAAGTCATCGACTTCATGATCAACACGCCGAGCGCGCGTCGCTAAACACAACGTTCGCCCGGCCGGAGAGTCCAACGGGAAATCCGGAGCCGGTCTCGGACGAAGATGGGTGCGGGAGTCGGCGTGTGACGCTTGACGTTCCGTCCACCGAACGCGGATGGGTCACAATCCGTGTGCCTGCGTGGCTATGCCCGTTTTCCTGCTTTCACCGGTTGCATCGTGCGCGTGACAAATCTAGCCGCAGCACATATACTCCATTCGTCTGCTGACTTGGGAGAACAAGAAATGAGGAGGTGTTTGCCATGAACCAGCCACCACCGGTCCCGCCCACCGCCGATTTCAAGGACCGTCACAGCGGGCTCATCGGGGTCGGCATCCTCGTGATCATCATCGGGTGCCTCTGCGCCCTCTTCGTGCCGTTGATGATCCTCGGCCAAACAATGGCCGCCAGGACGACCGGTACCCCTTCGAACCTCCGCATGATGCTTCCGGCCATGATGACGTATGCCGTGATGTCCGTCGTGTTCATCTGGCTCGGAATCGGCTCAACCATGGCCCGACGCTGGGCCCGGGCGCTGTTGCTGATTCTGTCGTGGGCCTGGCTGGTGTTGGGCATTTTCATGGTGCTCGCTATGGCGGTGTTCTTGCCAATGTCTTTCGCTCACACCCCGTCTGGCGGCCAGCCCGCGGCGATGGCTGTGATGATGATCTTCATGCACGGCTTTTTAACCGTCATATTCGTGATTCTCCCGGGCCTGTTGGTGTTGTTCTACCGCAGCCCGCATGTGAAAGCGACGTGCGACGCCCGCGACCCGGTGACGCGGTGGACGGATGCCTGTCCGCTGCCCGTCCTCGCGGTAAGCCTGTTTCTCGCTTACGGAGCCGTGTCGATGGCCCTCATGCTGCTCTGCTACCACGGCGTGATGCCGTTCTTTGGGTGCTTGCTGAGCGGACTGCCGGGAGGAACACTGATGCTGGCCATCATCGCACTGTGGGTCTATTGCGCGTGGGCCATCTACCATCTCAAATCCGCTGGCTGGTGGACTGTCTTGATCACCATCGCCGCGCTCCTCGTGTCCGCGGTACTGACCTTTTCGCGCGTCGATCTGATGGACATGTACCGGTTGATGGGCTATCCGGACCAGCAAATCGAGCAAATCCAGCGGTTCAATTTCTTAACCAACCGGAGCATGCTCGTCCTCATGTCCGTCGGTTCGTTGCCGTCCCTTGGTTACCTGCTCTACATCAAGAGATACTTCCGCCGGACCGCGTGAATCACCGCAACCCCGGTGTATCGCTCCCATTCTGACGACCAACGCCTGCCGGTTTTCCCGCTTTCACCGGCTCCGCCGTCCGCTATAATCCGCCCGTGAACCGGATTCGTCTCCTTTCCGAGCAGGTCGCCAACCAGATCGCCGCCGGCGAGGTGGTCGAGCGGCCCGCCTCCGTTGTGAAGGAATTGGTCGAGAACTCCCTCGACGCCGAAGCCCGACGGGTTACAGTCACCATCAAAAACGGTGGTCGCTCACTGATCAACGTGGCCGATGACGGTTTCGGCATGAGCCGCGATGACGCGCTCCTCGCCCTCGAACGACACGCTACCAGCAAAATCTCCAAGGCCGAGGACCTGCACAGCATCACCTCGCTCGGGTTTCGCGGCGAAGCCATCCCGAGCATCGCCGCGGTCTCGCGGTTCACGCTCACCAGTCGCGAGCGGGGCATGTTGAGCGGCACGCAAATCGAAATGGCCGGCGGGAAAATTCTGTCCGTCGCCGACATGGGCGCGGCGGAGGGAACCGTCATCGAAGTGCGCAACCTGTTCTTCAATCTGCCCGCGCGCCGCAAATTCCTGCGCTCGATTCCGACCGAGACCGCCCACATCGAGCACATCGTCACCCTCTGCGCGCTCGCGCATCCCAACGTCGCCTTCAAGCTCGTCGTCGACGGCCGCGAAATCTTCAACCTCGCCCCGACCAACGATCTCGCCGGCCGCCTCCGGGAACTCTACGGCACGCAACTCGTCGAGGAACTCCTCGCCGTCGAGTTGTCTCAGGGCGATGTCCGCGTCACCGGCTTCATCGGCAAACCCGGCGTTAGCCGCGCGGATCGCCGCCAGCAGCATCTCTTCGTCAATCAACGCCCCGTTGACAGCAAGGGCATCAATTTCGCGCTCCTCGAGGGCTATCACACCGCCCTGATGAAGGGAAAATTCCCCGTGACCTTCCTGTTCATTGACATCGACCCCGAACTGGTGGACGTGAACATCCATCCCGCCAAACGCGAAGTTCGCTTTCGTGACGAATCCGCTGTGCGCCAGTGCGTGATCGATGCCACCCGCGTCGCGCTGGAGCCGGTGACAGCGGGACTCCACCCCGTCCAACGCGAAGGCTGGCCGCAGTCACAGCAGCGTATTGTCGGTCCACGACCGCATTGGTCACCGGCGCCGCCATTGGCGTTGCGGGGTGAGACGCCCGCGCCACCACCCGCGCTCCAATCCGATTTGATCGAAGTGCCAAGAAATCGGGGGGAGGGTGAGGCTCCCGCCGAGCCGCAGTTTGAGGTTCGAACGGAAGAGGGGAGTTGGCGGATTCTCGGTGTGATCGGCCAGCTCTACGTCCTCATCGAATCGCCCGAAGGCCTTGTCCTGATGGATCAACACGCCGCGCACGAACGCGTCCTGTTCGAGAAAATGCTCCGAGAACTCGAAACTGATTCCGCCCCCGCGCAAAAGCTTTTGCTGCCGCTGACGCTCGAACTCGATGCTCGCGATGCCGCCTTCCTCCACGCCAACCAGAAGACGTTGCACAAGCTGGGCATCGGCGTCAGCGAATTCGGCGAGAAAACGTTCCTGGTCGACGCGTTGCCGCCGTATTTTCCGACCGCCAACCTCGCCCAGACCTTTCGCAACATCATCGACGAGCTGCGCCAAACGGGCGAGGAAATCCACTCCCGCCGATTGACCGAGGACAAGATCGCCACCACCGTCTGCCGCCACGCGGTCAAAGCCCACGATCCGTTGCGCGGCGAGGAACTCCGCGCGTTGCTCCAGCAACTTCACCAGTGCGAGCTGCCGTACACCTGCCCCCATGGCCGCCCGACCATGATCCAAATGTCCTACGCTGAGTTGGAGAAGAAATTCGGGAGGAAGGTGTGAGGGCGAACTGCCCACGGTGCACGAAACCGCTGGAAGATCAGCAACTGGACGCCGTGGCCTTCCGCTGCTGTCGCGATTGCAAAGGGATGCTCATGCGGCATACCGATCTGATCGGCGTGCTCGAAAGCAGTTGGCACGCGGTGCCGCAAGAGACGGCAGAGGCCACCTCGTTCCGCGCACCGGAGGGTTGGCAAAATGCGCCGGCGCTGAGTTATCCCGATTGCCACCGGACGATGGACAAGTATGGCTACATGGGTCTCGCCGCGATTCAGATCAGTCGCTGCGATCCCTGCGCGGAGATCTGGCTCGACGCCGATGAGTTGCAAAACATGGTCCTGGCCCTCGCACAATCCAACTACCGCAGTGAATCCGCTCTGGAAAAATCAACACGCGAGAGTCTCGACATCGCAGAGATGGGAATTCAAGGAGCCAGGACGGTAGGCGTAGGCAGATATGGATGGCTGTTCACGGGGCAGCGCTCAGCCATCGTTCCAGCCATCAACCTTCTCAGCTTGCTTCTCTCGTAGACAGGGTCCGTTGTCAGGGCTGCAATGCCAGAAGCTTGCGCGCGGCTTCAATATCCAGATGGATTTGCTTCGTCAGTGCGTCCACCGAGACGAACTTCTGTTCGTCGCGTAATTTCGTCAGGAAACAGATCTCGACATCCTGCGCGTACAGATCGCGAGTGAAATCCAGGATGTGAACCTCCAGTACGCGACGTGGTTGCGTCCCCACAAACGTGGGGCGGACCCCGATGTTCACCACTCCACCGAATTGCTCCGCGCCGACGATCACCCGCACGACATACACGCCGTCCGGCGGCAACACCTCGTTGCGCGGATCTAGGTTGGCCGTCGGGAAACCGAGTTGGCGTCCCCGCTGGTCGCCCGGCTCGACGGTGCCGAGAATCGAGAAGGGCCGCCCCAACATCGCGCCGGCGGTATCGAGCCGGCCGTGTAATACGTGTTGCCGAATCGCGGTCGAGCTGATCATCTCGTCGCCCAGCTTCACCGATTTGATTTCCTTGGCCACAAATCCGTACTTCGGGGCCAGCGCTTCCATCAGGCGCACATCACCGGTGCGGTCGCGCCCGAACCGGAAGCGGGTGCCCACGCAAATCTCTTGGAGAGGGTGGGTGTGGCGCGCGACCGTCTCGATAAACTGTTCGGGCGGCGTCAGGGAGAACGGCTTGTCAAACGTGAGCAGCAGGCAGGCATCGACCCCGAGTTTTCCAATGAGCGCGAGTTTATGCCCGGTGGAGGTCAGCAACAGCGGCGCTTTCTGCGGTTGGAGCACGCGCATGGGGTGCGGATCGAATGTTAGCGCCACCGACATTCCGCCGCCGGCTCGGGCGTCGTCCCGCGCCTGGCCGATCACCTGTTGATGCCCCAGATGCACGCCGTCGAATACGCCGATTGCCAGGCAAACCCTGTGGGGACGCCCGGCCAATTCTTCAAATGTGCGAAACACCTGCATTACGCCGCGTTGGAGCCGAGAAACTTCAAAATGGGAATGATGTACGCCTTCAACTGTTCGCGCGTTTGCTTCAAAATATCGTCGAGGGAATGCGCCTCGTTCACGTCAAAGTTGCCGGACCGCGTTCGCCGCAGATCGTGGAGGTGTGCGCCACAGCCGAGTATGTCTCCGATGTCCGAGCACAACGTCCGCACATACGTCCCCTTCGTGCAGGCGACACGGAACTGGATGCGCGGCCGTGCGAGCGCGATCGCCTGCAAGTCATAGATGTGGATCAATCGCGGTTCGCGCTCGACCGTCTGGCCCTTGCGCGCCAGCTTGTACAACGGCGTGCCCTGATGTTTCACGGCGCTGACCATCGGGGGCACCTGCTGAATATCGCCCCGGAATTTGGCGAATACCTCCTCGATATCCTTCTCCGTAAGAGGCGGCACCGGCTTTTCGGCAATGACTTCCCCGTCGGCGTCCTGCGAATCCGTGGAAACGCCCAGCAGCATCGTCCCTTCATACGTCTTGTCGTCAGACATCAGACGGTCCTGCAGCTTGGTGGCGCGCTCAAGCACGAGAATGAGCAGGCCCGTCGCGGCGGGATCCAATGTCCCACAATGGCCGACCTTACGGAACCCGAAATGGCGGCGCACCCGGTCCACCACGTCGTGGGAGGTCATCCCCGACGGTTTGTCCACCAACAGGACGCCATCGAACGGTGTCAGTTGCGATTGCATAAGGCGAAACCTACAACCTGGCCGCCACCAGCGCTTCGCTCACGGCTGCCAGCACCTTGCGCTCAATTTCATGAGGCTCGCCGGTAAAGCGTGCGCCCGCCGCCTCGCGATGGCCACCGCCACCGAAATGGCGGGCGATCGAATTCACATCGACCTTCGGATCTTTGGAGCGAAGACTGATGCGGAACTTGCCCGGTTCGCTCATCTCTTCGAAGAGAATCGCCACGATGACGCCCTCGATGGCGCGAGCGTAGTCGATCAAGCCTTCCGTGTCCTCACGTTTGGCCCCGGACTCTTCGAACATTTCCGTGGTGACCCACGTGTAGGCGATGCGCTTCTGGTCAGCCAATTGGAGTTGCGCCAGGGCCTTTTGCAGCAGCATCAGCCGCGCGTACGGATAGCTCTCGTACACACGCCGGCAGATTTCACCGACGTTAATTCCCGTGTCGACCAATTCAGCGGCGACCCGTAGCGATTCCGCCGTCGTGCTGCTGTAACTGAACGAACCCGTGTCGGTCGAGATCGCGGCGAACAGGCAGGTCGCAATGTCGCGCGTGAGCGTGAACCCGCCCTGCTTCAACAGATCGAAAGCGATCTGCCCCGCCGCGGGGGCTTCCGGGACGATCCAGTTGATCTCGGCGAATTTCTCATTGCTGACGTGGTGGTCGATATTGATAAAGTGCTTCCGTTGGCCGATGCGCTGGGCCGTCGAACCGACCCGCTGCCACGTGGATGTGTCAATGGCGATGACCACATCGAAGTCCTTCGGCTCGGCCGGCGGGCGGGTGATGAGTTCGCTGCACGGTAGAAAACGAAATTTCGTCGGCACCTCGTCGTCATTCCAGGCTTCGACCGTCTTGCCCAGGCCCTGCAACATCAGCAGCAGCGCCAGTTGCGAGCCCACAGCGTCGCCGTCGGGCCGGTAGTGGGTCAGCACCAGGAACGTGTTCTGGCTGCGGAACAATTCGCTGATTTGTTGGACAAGATCACTCATTGGGCGTTTCGCCTTCGAGTTCGTCGAGCAAATGCTCGATGTGACTGGCCCGCGCCTCGGTTTCATCCAGAACAAACTTCAACCGCGGCGTGTATTTCAACACGATGCGGCGCGCCAATTCGTGCTGGATGTGGCCATGCTGGCGCTCCAGCACGTCCAGGGCGCGCTGCTTTTGCTCCGCCGAACCGATCACGCTCAGGTAGATCCGGCCATCCTTGAGATCGGGACTGACTTCCGCGGCCGTGATCGTAATGAAGCCACAGTCGGTCAGATTCAATCCCTGCACGACCTCGCTGACCTCGCGCTTGACCAATTCCGAGACTCGTTCAATTCGATGACTGCTCATGGTGATGGCGGCCCACGGGGAGAGTAGAAAGAGCGGCACGTCCGAAATCATTCCGTGTCTCGTCCTCCGCGTTGGGCAGTTGAGTGATTGGGTTACAAACTCGCTGCGACCTTCTCGACCGTATAGCACTCCAGGACATCGCCTTCCTGGATTCCCGAAAAATTCTCCAGACGCAATCCGCATTCGGCCCCCGCCTTGACTTCGCGCACGTCATCCTGGAAATGCTTGAGGCTCCCGATGCGGCCCTCATACTGGACGGCTTTGCGTCGTAACAACCGCACGCGGGCACTGCGCGCGATGCGCCCGTCCGTGACCACACAACCGGCCACCGGCGGCCCCTTGGAAAGCTCGAACACCTTGCGGACTTCCGCATGACCGATGACGGCTTCTTTCGATTCCGGCTCCAGGAGGCCTTCCATCGATTCTTCCACCTGTTCGATCAACTCGTAGATGATCGTGTACAACTTGATCTGCACGTTGGCGTGTTTGGCGGTGTCGGTGACTCCGCTCTCCGTCTTGACCCGAAACCCGATGATGACCGCTTCCGAGGCGCTGGCGAGCAGAACGTCATTTTCGGTGATGCTCCCGACCGCGCCATGGATAATGTCGAGTTCGATCTTCTCGCTCTTGAGCTTGCGGAGGGAATCCGCGATGGCTTCCAGGGAGCCTTGCACATCGGCCTTGAGTACGATGTGCAGCTTCTTCATTTCGCCGTCCTTGAGCTGGGTCAGGATGTCTTCGAGCTTTGAACCACGCGGTTGCGCCGTGGCCGATCCGCGCACTTCTTGCTGGCGTTGTTCACTGAGGGCCCGCGCTTCCTTGTCGGTCTTCATAACATTGAACTCAAGGCCGGCCTCGGGCAGTCCGGAGAGCCCGACAATCTTGACGGGGGTTGAGGGAGGCGCTTCCTTGATGCGTTGGCCCTTGTCGTTGACCAGCGCCCGAATCTTCGCCCAGAATGGCCCGCAGACGATGCCGTCTCCCACGTGGAGTGTTCCCTTGCGCACGAGCACTGTGGCCGTCGGTCCCATCCCGGGCTCGATTTGCGCCTCGATGACGTTGCCTTTCGCCGGCACCTTCGGGCTCGTTTTCAGTTCCATGATTTCGGCCTGCAGCAAAATCATCTCCAGCAACGTATCGATGCCCTTCTTCGTCGTCGCCGAAACCTCGACGGTGATGGTGTCGCCACCCCACGATTCCGCGCTCAGTCCATGTTCCTGCAACTGCTTCTTGACGCGGTCCGGGTTCGCCGTCGGCAGGTCGCACTTGTTAATGGCGACGATAATCGGGACCTGCGCCGCTTTGGCGTGACTGATGGCTTCGAGTGTCTGGGGCATGATGCCGTCATCCGCGGCCACCACCAGCACGGCGATGTCCGTGATGTTGGCGCCGCGTGCCCGCATCTTCGTGAATGCCTCGTGGCCGGGGGTGTCCAGGAACGTGATCGTCTTGCCACCAGGAAGCGATACCACGCTGGCGCCGATGTGCTGGGTGATGCCCCCGCTTTCGTGGGCCGCAACGTCCGTCTTGCGAATCGCGTCGAGTAGCGAGGTCTTGCCATGGTCGACGTGCCCCATCACTGTCACCACGGGCGGGCGCGGCATCAAATCGGTCGCTTGTTCGCCGACTTCCAGGGGTTCGACCTTCCGGGGCGGGGCGTGAACGGTGCCGGCCCCACGCTCGCGCTTTTCCAACTCGAACAGGAAACCATGCCGCTCGCAAATCTTGCGGGCAATGTCTTCCCCGATGCTCTCGGTGAGATTGGCGAAGACGTTCATCGCCATCATCTCGGCCAACAGCACGTGCGATTTCACGCCGATGCGCTGCGCCAGATCGCGGACCACGACGGGCGGCTTCATCTGGATCACCTTGTTTCCCTTGTCATCCACAATGAAGGCAGGCTGCGCTGGTCCGGCCGGCACCGGTACCGGCTTGGGGGCCGGCGCGAGCGGCGGACTCGGCCGCGGAGCCGTCGTAATCTTCACTGTCGGCTGCAGTGGCGGCGTCGGCCTCGGCGGCACCGCGGCGGGCGGTGCCTTGGGTGGAACCACAGGGGGTGGCGGTGGAGCTACCGGGCTCGTCGCAACCTTCACGACCGGCGGTCGGGGAGGTTCGACGATGGCTTTCGGCGGTTCGAGCACCGCGGATGGTGGTGGCAAAGTGGCGACTGCCGCCTCCGTCTTCCCGGTAAGCTCAGGCGCCGGCGCCGCAGTAACAGAGGACGGAGCCACGGCCGGTTCGGGCACAACCGGTGGTGGCGGAACATACCCGTACTCCTTTTCGATCGACTCGGCGGTGATCTTATCGACCGTACTGGAGTGGCTCTTGACGGGATAATTCATGGTGTGCAGCTTGTCGATCATTTCCTTGTTCGACAGGCCGCAGCGCTTGGCCAGATCATGTACCCGAATACTCATTATGCCGGTTTGTCACCTTCCGATGGTTGGGCCGCCTCGCGACGCTCTTGCTCCGCGTTGGCCGCTTGTTGTACGGCCGCGGCCTTCTCGGCGCCCCCCAGTATGTCCGTCAAATCGTTCAAATCCGCCGACAACAAACCCTCCAGCGAATGGAACCCGCCCTTGACCAAGCTCTCGGCAGTCTCGCGCGGGATCCCGGGGATCGCCGCCATCTCTTCGACCGCACGCTTGACCTTCTCCTCGAAGCCCAGCTCGGCGGTTTCTTCCTTCTCGATCTCGATGTTCCATCCGGTCAGCTTCGCCGTCAGGCGCGCATTTTGCCCCTTCTTGCCAATCGCCAGTGACAATTGGTCGGGATCCACAATGATCTTCACGGAATGGCGGGCTTCGTCAATGATGAGGTTCTTCAACTTGGCAGGCGCAAGGGCATTGGTGACGAACTGGCGAACGTTCGGGTCCCAGCGAATGATGTCGATCTTTTCGCCGCTGAGTTCGCGCACGATGTTCTTCACGCGCATCCCGCGCATGCCCACGCAAGCGCCGACCGGATCAACCTTCTCGTCATGAGACAGAACGGCAATCTTGGTCCGAAAACCTGCTTCGCGGGCAATGGCCTTGATCTCCACGGTCTTGTCGGCGATTTCGGAAACTTCGAGTTCAAAGAGCTTGCGGACAAAATCAGGATGGCTGCGAGAGAGAATGATCTCGGGCCCATGGATCGCGTTGTCAACGCTCAGGGTATAGGCGCGAATGCGGTCACCGGGCTGGTATTCTTCCGTCGGGACGCGCTCGCGGCTGGGCATGACACCTTCAATCTTGCCCAGGTCGACGATGACGTCGCTGCGCTCGAATCGTCGCACGGTGCCCGACAGGATGTCGCCGCCGCGTCCCTTGAACTCCTCGAACACCATGTTCTTCTCCACCTGCCGAATGCGCTGCAGCATCGCCTGCTTGGCCGTCTGGGCGGCGATGCGACCGAAATTCTGCGGGGTGACCTCGATTTCGATGCTTTCCCCAAGCTGGATGTTCGGCGCGCGGCGCCGGGCGTCCGTCAACGAGATTTCATCCTGCTTGTTGACGACGTTTTCGACCACCAATTGCTTGGCGAGGGCGCGAATGTTGCCTGTCTTGCGGTCGATCTCGATGCGAAGGTCGTTGGCGGGACCGACACTTCTCTTGGAAGCCTGTAGCAACGCCGACTCGACGGCTTGGAACAGGACTTCTTTGTCGATGCCCTTCTCCCGGTGGAAATATTCCACAGCCACTATCAATTCGCCGTTCATAAGCCTTTTTTATCCTCGGGCGGCACACCCCAACAGGGGAACAAAAAAGTGGGTTCTTCGACCCACTTGTTCCGTGTCGCCAATTAATCAACCGAAGCAATTATACGCAATCTCCGATGTCGGTCAAGCCCATATGTTTACCAGCGTAACGGGCTTGTTTTGCGGCGGGACGGGTTTACAATGCGCCACGAATGAACCTGCCCAACCGCCTCACCGTCACGCGGATTGGCCTGACGGTGTTTTTCGTCATGGCGCTGCTCTTGCCGCCCGAAGGCTGGATTCGTTCGCACTTCCCGTTTGGAAAAACGACCGCGCTGGTCATTTTCATCGTCGCCAGCCTGACCGATTGGTGGGACGGCTGGTACGCCCGCCGGCATCAACTGGAGACGACATTCGGCGCATTGATGGATCCGTTGGCGGACAAGATTCTGACAACCGCCGCGTTCATCTGTTTCATCGAGCAGCCGAGTTACCGGGGGGCAGGGGTGCCGCTGGTGCAGGCGTGGATGGTGCTTGTCATCGTCGCGCGCGATTTTCTGGTGACGGGGTTGCGGCTGGTGGCCAGTCAACAGGGCGTGGTCTTGCGGGCCGAAGGATTTGGAAAGCACAAGACCGTGTCCCAAATGGTTGCCATCATTGTGATTCTGCTCGGCCTGGCCGCGCGCGAGGACTGGAATTGCTTCGGTGTTGATTGCCAGCAGTTCGACGTGACCTTTTCGCGCGTGGCGTTCACCCTGATGCTGATCACGGTCAGCCTGACGTTGATCTCCGGTATCATCTACTTTTTCAAGAACGGCCAGTTCTTCACCCGCGATGCGTGAGCGACTGATCAAATTTCTGGCCACCGGGTTCGGCGTCGGCTATCTGCCGGTCGCGCCGGGCACGGCAGGCGCGCTCGTCGGCGTCGGGTTCTGGTGGGCCCTGAACCAGGAACATCACCTGTGGCTGCGCGGCGCGCTTCTGGTGCTGGCCATCGGGTTCGCGGTCTGGTGTGCGGGCGAAGCGTCCGACATCATGCATCACCCCGATCCACCCCAAGTGGTCATCGACGAGATCGTGGCCATGCCCCTTGTGCTGATCGGATTGGGGACGAGTTGGTGGCCGGTCGCTGTGGGGTTCGCGATGTTCCGGCTCTTCGATGTTTGGAAGCCGTCTCCCATTCGCGAGGCGCAGGATTTTTCCGGCGGGATCGGGATCGTGCTGGACGATCTGTTGGCGGCGGCGGCCGCGTGCGTGACCACCCACGGCATCGTGTGGCTGGTCAGTTGGATGAAGCATTAACCCCGAGGGCTTTCGGGGCTGAGCGTCGCGAGAAACTTTTCGAGCTGGCCAGTGTCGAAATTGGCCAGCACATGGCCGTCCACCACGATGGTCGGCACGTAACGCTGGCCCGATAACCGTTGCATTTCCTCGTCGGCAGCAGGGTCGTGGCCCACGTCGATCTCCTGAAACGGGATGCCATGCGCCTTCAAATAATCCTTGGCATCGACGCACCATCCGCACCATTTCCGTGTGTACAGCTTCACGTCTCGCATGATTTTTCCTTGTGCATCGCGCGCTAACACCGCAAATTGGATGCCAAAAGCAACCGCCGAGTTTCGTAGCGTGATGATCATGAAAATACTTGTTGCCGACTCCATATCCGAACGCGGCGTGGAAATGCTGCGCAAGAATCCGACTTTCCAAGTGGACGTGAAGACGGGCCTCAAGGAAGACCAACTCTGCGAGATTATCGGCGAGTATGATGCCTTGATCGTCCGTAGCGCCACGAAGGTCACGAAGCGGGTCATCGAGGCCGCCAAAAAACTGCGCGTCGTCGGTCGTGCGGGGGTTGGCGTGGATAACGTCGACGTGGACGCCGCCACGCGCCGCGGCATCATCGTCATGAACACGCCTGGCGGGAACACGATTTCCACCGCCGAACATACCTTCTCGATGATGATGGCACTGGCGCGGAGCATCCCGCAAGCCCATGCCACGATGAAAGCAGGGAAGTGGGACCGCAAATCCTTTGAAGGTGTCGAACTGTACAATAAGACCCTCGGCGTCATCGGCATGGGACGTATCGGCACCGAAGTGGCCCGCCGCGCCATTGCGTTTGGCATGCGCGTGCTGGCCTACGATCCCTTTCTGAGCCTCAGCCGCGCGAAGGCGTTGCAGGTCGAGGTCGTCGAACTCGACGAAATCTACGCTCGGTCCGATTTCATCACCGTCCACGTTCCAATGACCGACCAAACCCGCGGCATGATCAACAAGGACACCATCGCGAAGATGAAGGATGGCGTGCGCCTGATCAATTGCGCTCGCGGCGGCATCATCAACGAGAAGGATTTGCATGATGCGATCAAGGCCGGCAAGGTCGCCGGCGCCGCGCTGGACGTGTACGAGCAGGAGCCGCCGAAGGAATTGCCGTTACGCGAACTGGATGCAGTGGTTATGACCCCGCACTTGGCGGCGTCGACAACAGAAGCGCAGGAATCGGTGGGTGTCGAGGTCGCCGAGCAGATTGCCGACGTTCTGGCAGGCGGCACCATCCGCAACGCGGTGAACATGCCGACCATCGACGCGAAGGTGCTCGCGGTACTCCAGCCGTACCTGACGTTCGGCGAGAAAATGGGACGGTTGCTGGCGCAGATCGCTCCGCCACGCGTCGAGCGGCTGGTCATCGAGTTTTGCGGGAAAGCGGGGGAATTGGAGAGCGGGCCGATTAGTCGCGCGGTGTTGAAGGGTTTCCTCGAAAACGCGCAGGGCGGTGACGTGAATTACGTCAACGCGCCCGTCATCGCGCAAACGCTCGGCATTACCGTGAGCGAGGTCAAAAGCACAGAACCAATTGATTACGCTGAATTGATCAACGTGAGGGCGTTTGTGGATAGCCAGGTCGCGAGCCTGTCGGGCACGTTTTACGGTTCGCCGAACAATCCGCGCATCGTCCGCATCAACGACATGCCCGTCGAGGCCGTGCCGGCCGGCGTGGTGTTCATGATGCGCAACAAGGATCGCCCCGGCATCGTCGGCTGGATCGGCTCGATCATGGGCAAACACGGCGTCAACATCGCCAGCATGTCCCTCGGCCGCGACAAAGCCGGCGGCCAGGCCCTCACCGTCCTCAATCTCGACAGCGCCCCCGGCGACGACGTCCTCGCCGAAATCAAAGCGGACAAGGACATCTTCGACGTGAAGGTCGCAAAACTGTAGATGAAACTTTCTCCCGACAGAAAACTAGCCGGCATACTGTGCCCGGTGTTTTCCATTCGAACCGAAAACGATCTCGGCATCGGCGACACCGAGGGGGTGCACCAGATGATCGATTGGTGTCACAAGCATGGGATCGGCATTTTGCAGGTGTTGCCGATCAACGAGACAAGCGACGACAATTCACCGTACAACGCCATCAGCTCGATGGCGCTCGATCCGACGACCATCGCCATCTCGCCCGAGCACATCCCCGATTTGTCCGCTACGAAGTTCAAGGAGATCGCCAAACCCGAGCTGCTGAAGGAACTGCGCGCAGGCCCGGTGAAATACACGAAAGTGAAGGAACTCAAGCGGTCGCTGCTTCGAGCGGCGTTCGACGCATTCTTGACGAAGCATTGGAACAAGACGTCCGAGCGCAGTGATGCGTTCCGCGCGTTTCTTGCCGAGAATGGCGACTGGATTTCCGATTACGCCATGTTCCGTGTGTTGATGGAGGATTATCACGACTGGCCGACCTGGGATGAATGGCCGTTGGACCGCCAGAACCCGAAAAAGGCCTGGTCATGGTTCCTCTCGCTGCCGACGAAACAGCGCGATAAGTACACCGAGCGGATCCTGTTTTGCGCGTACGTGCAGTGGATCGCGTACGACCAGTGGACGAAAATCAAGGACCACGGCACGCGCAGCAAGGTCTACCTGATGGGGGACATCCCGTTCGGCGTCAACCGCTACAGTTCCGACGTCTGGGGCAACCGCGCCATCTTCAACCTCGACTGGAGCGGGGGTTGCCCGCCCGAGAAAAACTTCAAGGTCGATCCCTTCACCGAGAAATGGGGGCAGAATTGGGGCATCCCGCTCTACAAGTGGGACGTGTCCCGCGAGCGCAACCACGACTGGTGGCGGATTCGTTGCGGCAATATCCACAAGACGTTCCATCTCTTCCGCATCGATCACGTGCTCGGCTTCTTCCGCATCTACTCGTTCCCGTGGCAGCCGAAATACAACGACAAGTTCCTGCCCTTGACCGAGGAGGAAGCGGCGAAACTCACGGGCGGGCGGTTGCCGCATTTCCAACCGTATGCCGATGACACACCCGAAGGCGCGAAGTTCAACCAAAAGCAGGGCGAGGAATTGCTGGCGATGGTGCTGGCGGCTGCGGGCGATACGGCCGTTGTCGCCGAAGACCTCGGGGTCGTTCCTCCGTATGTCCCGATCACACTCGAGCGCTTGAAAATCCCCGGTTACAAGATTCCGCATTTTCTGCGCGAGAAGAACCAGTCGTTTGTGGATGGCAAGACCTACCCGCGGCTCTCGCTCGCGACGCCGGCGACACACGACCACGATCCGATAGCCAAGATGTGGCGTGAGCTGTGGGAGAAGGTCGACGCGGGCAAGAATAGCCAGGATGGGAACGCGCGTTACCAATCGGAAGAGGCCTACAAGGAGTTGACGCGTTGGATGGTGTATTGCGGCGCGGACCATCAGACCCCGCCGCGCGTGTTCAACGATGAGATCCACAAGCTCATCCTGCACGGGGTGCTGAACTCCAATTCATGGCTCGCCGTCTTCATGATCACCGACCTGTTCGGCTCGGAAGGCCGGTTCAACGTTCCCGGCGCCGTCAGCGCGGGTAATTGGTCCTATCGCCTCGATGAGACCGTCGCCGAACTCGACAAAGAACCGCATCTCCTCCACAAGACCCAGATGTTCGCGAAACTCGTGAAAGAAACACACCGGTTGCCGTAAACCGCGATTGTTCCAAAGCAGAAACTACGATTACGGGAGCGTCGAGAGCGTGCGCTGCAACGACGGAATGGGAACGCGCGGGTCAACCATGCGCTGGTCAAAGACAAAATCGTCGTTCGTGATGATCTTCCAGCGGCGGCCATGCTTTTCGTTGAGTGCCGAGGCAATCTGGTGAAAATTCCAACGCGTGTTGGAGTCGATCAGGTAAAGGCCGGGTTTTGCGGTGGCGAGCCATGTCAGGGCTCCGGCGGTGTCGCGGACGAACGAACACGCCGGATACCATTTGTGACTGGCCGCAATGCCTTCGCCCGTCACCGCCTTTTTCTCAAAGAAGTCGATCATGTTATTGGAGCCAGCCGTTTCACCAATCTGCCAGCCGAGCCTCGCAACGACCGCATCCGGATTCTGATAAAATACGCGTTGTTCGGCCATGCGCTTTTCATAACCGTAGCCTTGTGGCGCGTCGGGTTCGGAATCTACTGTGAATGGCCCCTTGGCGTTGTCCGAAAATACCATGACCGAACTTGTGAATACGAAACGTACACCCAGTTGCCTCGTGATCCAGGCCAGTTCACTGGTCCACTCGTAGTTAACCAGCCAGAATTCATTCGTCACACCCGTAGAACGCGAGGCAATCGCCAGATGGAAAAGGACGTCGGGTCGCTCCTGCCGGACGAAATCCTCCATCGGCTGATATCGATCAATCGGCACGACTGCACGGTCCCACGCGACGACCTGGTGACCCTGCACCGTCAGATGTTTCGACAATGCAAACCCCACAGTCCCGTGTGCGCCTGTGATGATAGCCTTCATCGGACGCGGTCAGTGATAGCGGCTTAGATCGCGGCCAGAACCTCTTCCGCGTGGCCAGCGGGTTTGACCTTGCGGAAGACTTTCTTGATGGTTCCGTCACCGCCGACGATGAACGTGGTGCGTTCGACGCCCATATATTTGCGGCCATACATGGACTTCTCTTTCCAGACGCCATACGCCTCACAGATCTTGTGGTCCTCGTCGGGGACGAGCGTGAAGGGCAAATTGAACTTCGTGGAGAACTTCTCGTGCGATTTGGCCGAATCGGGACTCACGCCAAGCACGACGGCATCCTTTTGGGCGATTTGCTTGTGCGCATCCCGCAGTTCACACGCCTCGGTGGTGCACCCGGGGGTATCGTCCTTGGGGTAAAAGTAGAGCACAACTATCTTGCCCTTGTTTTCGCCGAGTTCCTTGAATGCTGGCGCTCGGTCGCCTTCACTGAGCTCTTTCATAATGTGACTCCTATCTTGGGACAAATGTCCGCGATTTCACATTGGATGCAGTCAGGCTTGCGGGCGGTGCAGCGTTTTCGCCCGTGCCAGATGAGCAGATGTGAGAAATCTATCCAATTGTTGCGTGGCACAAGTTTCATCAGGGCCTGCTCGATCTTTTCGGGCGCCGTCTGGCGGGTCAACCCCATACGGTGAGAGAGCCGCGAAACATGTGTATCCACGACGACACCCTCCGCCTTGCCATAAGCGACACCCAGCACCACGTTCGCCGTCTTGCGTCCGATGCCGTCCAACTGAATCAGTTCGTCGAGCGTCTCGGGCACACGGCCGTCATACTTCGCGACGAGGCTCTGGCAGCAATTCCGAATCGAACGCGCCTTGTTCCGGAATAAGCCGGTGCTGCGAATCATGGCCTCAAGTTCTGCCGGCCGTGCCGCGGCGAAATCGGCGGCGGTGCGGTAGCGCCGAAACAGGGCCGGGGTGACTAGATTGACACGTTGGTCGGTACATTGCGCGCTGAGGATCGTGGCGACGAGGAGCTGGAGCGGGTTCTGATAATGCAGGGCGCATCGCGCCTCCGGGTAGGCCGCCCGCAAGCGCCGTAAAATGGTGCTACACCGGGCCATCAATTTGCTCTTGGCAACGTTCACCGGTCGCAGTATAGCATATGAGCAAGGACGTGTTCAGTTTCACCGCCGCGATTTCAATGAAGAAGAGGAGATAGATTATGGCACACATTGTGTGTGAACCCTGTGTCGGCTGCAAGTACACCGATTGCGTGGAAGTTTGTCCCGTGAATTGTTTCTACGAAGTCGATGATCGGTTGTACATTCACCCCGACGAATGCATCGACTGCACGGCGTGTGTGCCGGTCTGCCCGGTGGAGGCGATCTTTACGGAGAGCGATGTACCCGAGAAATGGAAGCCGTTCATCGCGGAAAACCGCGACAAACTCGCGGGCGCGGCCAATATCACTGCCAAGAAGGAGCCGCTCGGGAAGGACAAGCCCGAGTGTCAGCCGGGTGCCCGTAAACCCTAGCACCGCCACAGGCTCTCCGCAAACTCCCGATATGACTAGCGCCCTTGGTTGGGCGTGGTGGTGGCCGTAGCGCCGGTACTCTGTTCGCTCAGTTGATCCATCGGCAGCAACCGGTAATACACCTCGAGGATCAGTGCGCCGAGCGCGGTGGAGTAGGCGGGCGTTGCCGCGAGTTCCCGGGTTTCCATCGTGCTGTTGGGGGGCGGCATCCAGCGACCGTCGCCGCATTGCTTTTTGATCAGCGTGTCGCGAATTTCCCGGTTCCAGTACTGCCAGTGCGGCCCACCGCCCTGAAACATCGCCTGCGTGATGTAATACCAACCGTAGAGCACGTAATCACCCTGGGTCTTGTCCCACTCGACCTTTTGTTCTCGGAGGTAGTCTAGTGAGGCTTTGATGCGCGGATCCTTGCCATTGCCAAGGAGTTGCTCGCAGAACACGCCGATGGCGGTCATGGATGGCGAACGCTCCGGCGTTTGATAACCAAAGCCGGGGTCCTTCACGTCATACATGTTCCAGAGGAATTGCGCGGCCTTGTCGCAAACGGCCTGCGGAACATTCAGCCCGGCTGCCCTGGCCGACGTCAGTGCCATGATCATCCATCCCGTGACCGACACATCCGAATCATCTGACGATGGGCGATAGCGCCATCCACCAGTGTGTTGGGCATTAGCCTTTGCGGCCGATTGTCCGCGAATGATCGCGTTCAACGCCCGTTCCAGCGGATCGCGCAACACGGGGGATTGTGTCATTGCATACCCTTCCGCCAGCGCAAGAGCGACTAAGCCCTGGGAGTCCCCTCCGATGTAATCTTGCGATGCATCGGAAACGAGGCCATCGCGACCCACGTGGAGCGACAAGTAGTCCAGTGCCTTGCTGACGGTATCGCCGAATTCGACAGAGTCGGGTGTCTCCCCGTGCCCGAGAAAAGCCAGCGTAGCCAATGCGGTGCCGGCAGCGGTGCTCTCGCCACATTTCCACGGACCATTCACCTCCTGGTGGGCCTTAAGCCACCGCAATCCGGCTACGACCGCGCGTTCCGTTTCGCTGTTGCCGCCGTACTTCTTGAGATTGCTCGCGCGCTGCGGACCCATGCGCGCCCCCAAAATTCCGCCACCAGGTCCCTTGATTCCGCCAGTGCCAATCGCCGTGTCGCCGAGGCCACCCGGGGCCGTTAAACCCACGCCGGTTGGACCACCCTCGGGACGCTCAATCGCCGTCGCGCCGTCGCTCACAACCCCGATCACGTCGGCTATGGACTCCTGACCCGCTTGTGCGGATGGAGTCGTGAGGTGCGCTTGGTAGGATTCAGGCGCACCTCCGCCAGCGGCTGGAATGCCACCCGGACCCGTTCCACGCGTGCCACCACCCGCGCCGTACGTCGGGCCGTTGTAGTCGAAGTCGCGAGAGGCGGCGGTCTGGTCTTGCGCGCCCTTATCAGCGGCAGGCGGCGGGAGCACGCCCGCGTCGAACGATGCCACGATTCTCGGGCGATTGGCTCCGATCTTGATCCAGCCGGAGGCCGCAATCAACGTGACGTGTATCAGCAAAGCAACGAGGAACGCGTACAGGAGGCGCGTGTTTGCCGACAGCCATGTCAGGAATTTGATGATGGCCTTCATCCGTCAAGACTGCTGTGGTTGGGCGGGCAGGGATTCCAACTCCCTCTTCGCATCGGCGGCAAACAGGCCATTGGGAAATCGACGGAGATAAGCTTCAAACGCACGGCGGGCTGTCTGCGGATTGCCGAGCGCTCTGTGACATTGCCCACTGCGAAATGCCGCCTCCTCGCCATGCGGGCCGCTCATCACGAGCGACGCACGCAGATAGTACGCCAACGCGGTTTTCTTGTTTCCCCGTTCATCGCCGCCAAACGAAAAATAGCAATTTCCCAGCAGGTAGGCGGCTTCGCCCGAATTTTCTCCCGTCCCGCCAACCATGACCGCAGTGAGAAGTTCTATTGCCTTCGCGTTGTGGGGATCCCGCGAATCTCCACTGTTTCCACGGGCAAGATGGACTTTGGCAAGGCCCAACGCGGCGCGATCGTGAAGGGCTCCCGGCGGGGTGCTCGAGACGATCTGACCAAAGATGGCCTCAGCGTCGTCGAGTTGATTCATCGCCAACTCGGATTCCCCCAAACCAAGTCGGGCCAGTGGTCCGGTGAGCATGTCGTCCGGATAGAGCGTGAGTGAGTTCTTGTACGCTTGCGTGGCTTGCATGAGCTGTCCACGACGGAAGAGGGCGTCGCCAATGGCGATGTAGGCGGGTGGCGGTAGGTGGTCTTTTTCGGGGTCGCCGAGCAGTTCTAGCGCGGCAGCGTACGCGCGCGACGAATCACCCTCGGCCAGCGCCAGCTCAATGGTGCTCGTAATCGTGGCAATGCGGACACTATTGTTTTGGGGATACTCGGCGGCCAGGTGGTCGAGACGGGCGTACGCATCGTTGAACTTTCTCGCGGCGCGATAGGCTTCAGTGATCTGGCCAATCATGGCGCTTACCGCTGCAGGATCGTCGCGGAATTTGCCGAGGATCTTTTCGCAGGCCGCTATGGCGTTGGCCACGTCGCCCCGGGCTTCAAGAATGCCGGCGACGCGCATTCCGGAAGCGATAACCGCCTTGCGAAAGTCCGTCGTCACGTCCACCGCCGACATGGCCCGCGCCGTAACATCGCGATACGCCGCGAGAGCCTCGTCGGTCTTTCCATCACGCTCCAACTGCGAGGCGATAGAGTAAAGGGCGCTGCCAACGCGCGGGTGGGTTGGATAGCGCGCCACGAAGGTGCGGAACTGTGCCACCATTTCCCCGCGCTTGTTTTCCGCCCAATAACAGTTGGCGATTTCATATACGGCAAGCGGCGCAAACGTACTGTCCGGAAATCCCCCGACGAGTTTCCAGTAGGAGCTAATGGCCTCGTCGAAACGCCCCAGAGCGTATTGATTGCGAGCGAGTTGATAGAGAGCTTCCGCCACGAGAGAGTTCTCAGGCCAGCGCCTAACGAATTCTTGAAAAGACGCAACCGCCTTCTCGAAGTATGCCGCGGCCGTCCCCTTGGCTGTTGCATCGCCTTCTTGGGCGGCGCAGGCGTTGAGGTAGCCGAGTTGGAAGGTGACTTCGGGGATCAGGGCGTTGGAAGGGTAGGTCGCGCGCAGTTGTTCGTAGTCCCTGACGGCGTCGGCAAGGTTCGCGCGGGCAAGCGTTGGATCGTTGGCCTTCTGAGAGATCTCGAAGTAGCACCGTCCCAGTCGGAACAGGGCATCCGGCATCATCGTACTGTTGGGGTGCTGCTGCACGAAGGCCAGGAAACTGTCGCGTGCATGGTCGAAGTCGCGGAGAGTGTAATAGCCGTCAGCAATCCGAAAGTCTGCGGTCTCGAGGATTGGCAATCGCGGGTTCGACGCGGCCAGCTTCTGGAAGCGGTCGAGCGCTTCCGGAATCTTGCCCGAGGCGAACAGGGCTTCGGCTTCGAGTAACAGGATGTCATTGGCGAACGCACTGGTTGGATAACGGGTCTGAAATTCCCTGGCCGCGCCATCGGCCTCGTTGAATCGACGTCGGTCGATTAGTTCCCGAATGAACCCGACGTGGGCTCGCTCGGCGAGTTTGTCGTTTGGATGGAGTACGAGAAACTCGTGGTATGCGGCGGACGCCTCCTCGGGACGGCCCAGTGATTGGTAGCAGTTGGCCATGCGAAACAGGGCTGACGCGCCCAAGTCAAGGCCAGCTTCACACCTGGCCTGAAGCTGGCGCAGGTCGCTCAATTGCCTCTCATAGGTTGGCAGCGCTCCCCGCTGCACGTAGTTCGCCCGCTGGGATCGGAGGTCGTCAATCTGACGGTGAAGGTGTTCGATCAGACTGGTTCGGGGTTGCACTCGTTTGTAGCAGGCAATGGCATCGGTCCATCGCCCCGCCTCGAACATCGCCTCGCCCGCGAGGAAGAAGCCCTCCGAGGTGCGCGCATTACTCACGTCCTGAGGGATTTGCTCGTAAACGCGAAGAGCGGCATCATACTTCTTCTCGTTCGTCAGGATCTGGGCGATGAGAAACTGCGCGTCCAAGACCGTGGCCGGATCGTCGGCAGATTGGGTGCGAGCTCTCTGTGCGATCTCCTGGGCCGATGCAAGGTCTCCTTGCTGGAAGAGCGTCCACGCCTCCCCGAGTAGGGCTCGCGGCAACATCTCATCGTTCGGGTACTTCGCTTCAAATTCGCGATACGACTCCAGTGCTGTCGGGTAATTCTTCAACTCCCGATAACACTCCGCCTGTTTCAAAATCGCGTCGGGGATCATGGAGGCGGCCGGGTACCCTTTCCGCAGCCGGTCGAAGGTGTTGATGGCCTCGTGATATTTCTGCATTTCAGCCCAGCACCAACCCTGAAGACAGATTGCCTGCGGGACTGCCATACTGAACCGGTACTGGCCTTCGAACGTTTGCAACGCCGCCAGTGCTTCGGCTACCTTGCCGTTGTCGTAAAGCGCCTTGGCATTCTGATAGGCCTTCCCGGTCGCGGATTCCGGGTCTTGTGCGGGCGCTTGCACGGTTAGATACATCGACACAAGCAGGGCTGCCAACATGGTCAAGGGGCGACGTGTGTGGAACGACGGAGTCATTGAGCGGAGACCACTTGGTTCGGAATCGGGCGCAAGGCGACCTTGGTCAAGTGTGCCCGGGCGCACGCGTCCAACGCACTCACGACATCCTGATAACTGGAGCTGGGGTCGGCCTCGATGATGATCGTGGTGTCCTGCCCGACCGCGGTCAGTTGCATCATTGCGTCACGAAGCCCCTGCATATCATACGTGGCGGCGCCGTTGACGACGATGTTGCCCCGGTCCTTTACATGGAGCACGATATCGAGCGGCACTTGCGCAGGGGTGCGGGTGGAGGTTACCAAGGGCAACTTGGCAAGGAAGCTCTTCTCCCGCTTGGTGAACGTCGAGAAGCTCATGTAAAACACCAGCAGCATGAGAATTGTGTCGATCATCGGGATGATCTCAATACGCGCCCGCTTGATGGTTCGACGCTTCAATTTCATTTGGGGACCGTCGCGAAGGCCACATCGGCAATGCCGGCTTGGGAGCAAACCGTCATGAACGCGCTGAGATCCTTGTACGTCATCGCGCGGTTGCCCCGAAGGATCAGCGAGTCCAGACCCGGGTGCGCGGACTGCAGGCGGCGCAGGAGATCGGGAAGGTCGTTGAGCTTGTAGGGTTGGCCGTCGATGATCACGCTATTGGACGAAGACATATTGACGATGATTTGGTTGGGCAGTTTCTCAAACGAATCACCGACAAGCGCAATGGGGAGTTTGATTCCGGCCTGGCGTTCCACTTCGGCAAAGCGCGAGAAGCTCATGTAGAAGATCAGCAGGATGACAATTGTGTCAATCATCGGGATGATCTCGATGCGTGCCCGCCGGATGTTGCGACGCTTGACCTTCATTGGCCGAGCCTACTGAGGAATGGGGGACTTGAGGAGCACGATCAATTCGGTGAGGCTCTTTTCCATGTTCATCAAGATGGCCTCCTTCTTGCCGGAAAAGTAATTGTAGGCGAACAACGCTGGAATCGCCACCGCGAGGCCCGCGGCCGTGTTGATCAGCGCTTCGGAGATGCCGCCAGCCAGTTTGGTGGGGTCACTCATGCCGATGGCCGCGACGACGCTGAAGGAATGGATCATGCCGATCGTGGTGCCGAGCAACCCGATGAGCGGACACATGGTCACCATCGAATCGAGCAACGGCAGGTGCTTCTCCAGCGAGATGAGTTCCTTGGTCACCGCGCTTTGCGCAAGGTCTTCGATCTCATCGGGTTTATACCCATCGCGCGCCGCTTGAATCGTCACACGCATCACTCGCCCGGCAACGCCCGATACATCATCGGTCGCCCGAAGCATGTCCGACAATGTCGCGCCCTGCTTGATCCGATGGAGCAATTCGCCGGCGGTTGCCCCGACGCTGCGGTAATAGAGAAAGCGTTCCATGATGAGCGTGGCCGTGATGACCGATAGCAGGGCGAGAACCAGCAGGAGGGGTCCGCCCGCCTGAAGCATTTCCCAGAGCGTCTTTGTTTTGACCGAGTCAACTGCCCCGGCTTCTTGGGCGAACACCAAGCCCGTGCTACTGCTGGCCGCCGCCGCCAAAACCGTCCAGAAGACAGCGGACACAAGTCGAGACGTTCGATTAGACGAGACACACATGCGGCCCACCTCCTGTTAGAGACGCTGACGGCATCTTCCCGCCGATATATAGGAAGTCACGACAGGTATGGCAATCATTTTCCCCTCCGGATCGGAGGAGAACGTCTGTCGCCGACATTCGGCAGCGGACTAGGAAGCCGCTACTTCTTCGCGTCCGCGTCCTTCTCCGCCATCGCGGCTTTGCGGCTAAGCTTGACGCGGCCTCGATCGTCGATTCCCAGCACTTTGACCCAGGTTTCATCACCCAGCTTCAACACATCTTCGACGTGATTGACACGGTGATCCGCGATTTCGCTGATGTGCAACAAGCCGTCCTTGTCGGGGAGAATTTCCACAAACGCCCCGAATTCCTTGATCCCGACCACCTTGCCGCGATAGATCTTGCCAACCTCGACTTCCGCCGTGATGGCCTTGATCTGTTCGATGGCCCGCTCCGCCGCTTCGCCGTCTGTGGAAAAGATGTGAATCGTGCCGTCGTCCTCGATGTCGATTTGACAGCCAGTTGCCTCCACGATTCCCTTGATGACTTTGCCTTGCGGTCCGATGACGGCGCCGATCTTCTCCGGGTTGATGTGAATCGCCGTGATCCGTGGCGCGTACTTCGAGAGTTCGGCCCGCGGCGCCTGGATGGCTTCGGCCATCTTGCCGAGGATGATGAGCCGCGCTTCCCGCGCCTGTTCAAACGCCTGTTTGGTCAGCTCAAAGCTCAACCCGTGCAATTTGAGGTCGGTCTGAAATCCGGTGATGCCCTTGCTGGTGCCGGCGACCTTGAAGTCCATGTCACCAAAATGATCTTCCGATCCGAGAATGTCCGTGAGCGTGACTGTCTTCCCCGTCTTCTCGTCCGTAATCAATCCAATCGAGATGCCCGCCACGGGCGATTTCATCGGCACACCCGCGTCCATGAGGGAAAGCGTCGCACCGCACACGCTCGCCATCGAGGTCGAACCGTTCGATTCCATGATCTCCGACGTGACACGAATGGTGTACGGGAAATCGACTTCGTCGGGAATCATCGGTTCGACGGAGCGTTCCGCCAATGCGCCGTGACCGATCTCTCGTCGGCCGGGCGAACCCGTTCGTCCCGTCTCGCCAACGCTGAACGGCGGGAAATTATAATGCAGGATGAATTTCTTCTCCGTCGGTCCGCCCGTCCACGCGTCCATATCTTGCGTGTCCGACTTCGACCCGAGCGTGGTCATCACAAACGCTTGCGTCTCGCCGCGTTGGAAAATGGCGGATCCGTGCGTGCGGGGCAGGACGCCGACTTCGCCGTAGATCGGGCGAATGTCGCGCGCGCCACGGCCATCCGGCCGCTTGTTGCTGTTGAGAATGGAACTGCGTACCGCTTCGGATTCGACCTTGTGGAATGACTCTTTGATCTCGAAATCCGTGATGTCCGCAAACTTCTTCTTCAATCCCTCGGTGGCCTTGTCTTTGCAGGCCCGAATCGCCGCTTCGCGAGCCAGCTTGCCGGGCGTAAGGAGCGCTTTGAGAACCTCGCCGCCAACCATGTCACGGGACGCCGCGACTACCTCGGGCCGGGCCGTGTAAAGTTTGACTTCGCGCTTCGGTTTGCCGGCCTTCTCGGCCAGCTCGCGAATGGCCGCCACGATCTTCTTCGATTCCCCATGGGCAAATTCGATGGCCTTCATCATGTCGACTTCAGAAATCTCCTGGCCGGACCCTTCGATCATGACGAGTTCCGTACCGTTGCCCACGAACACGAGGTCCAGATCCGGGTTTTCCTTTCGCTGGGTGTGCGTCGGATTGGCAACAAATTCGTCCCCGACCCGAATCACGCGCACCGCGGCGATCGGGCCGTGCCACGGTATATCCGAAACGGACAGGGCCGCCGACGCGCCGTTGATCGCCAGCATGTCCGGATCGTTTTCCGTATCCGCACTGAGCAAAATCGCCATGATTTGTGTGTCGTTGTAGAAACCTTCGGGAAACAGCGGACGACAGGGCCGATCGATCATGCGCGCCGTGAGGATTTCCTTTTCGGTCGGGCGTCCTTCACGCTTGAAATAGCCGCCGGGGAATTTGCCCGCCGCCGCCGCCTTCTCGCGGTAATCGACCGTGAGGGGGAAGAAGTCCAGTTCGTCGCGGGTCGAGCCGCTGGCCACGACCGTCACGATGACGACGGTTTCGCCGAAGGTGACGACCGCCGCGCCGTCCGCCTGCTTGGCCAGTTTGCCGGTTTCTATGATGAGTTCTTTGTCGCCAATGGGGGCACGCACTACACTGGGCTGCATATATGAGTTCCGACCGCCCGGCAGGTATCGGACTAATGGAATGATGTCCACCCGCGCCGCGCGCGGAGTAGGCGGGCATCAATCCATCAATCCTCCAATGCTTGCCGGGGCAATCGCCTTTCTTTTCTACTTTCTGAGGTTCAGTTTCTTGATCAATTCATGGTAGCGCTTCGTGTCGGTCTGGCTCAAATAATCGAGCAACCGCCGCCGCTGGCCCACCATCTTCAGCAGCCCGCGCCGCGAGCTGTGGTCCTTGACGTGCGCCTGCAGGTGCTGCGTCAACTCGTTGATGCGAGCCGTCAGCAACGCAATCTGCACGTCCGCTGATCCCGTGTCCTTCGCATGAAGCTGAAATTCTTTGGTGACTTCCGTCTTTTTTACCGTCGCAATCATTGCTTAGTGTCTCACGCCTTTCCAGTGTTAAACAGCGGTGAGTTTAGCGGCCCGCACAAGGGGTGTAAAGGAGTTTTTAACCCGCCCATTCTCCGTAAATGTTTGGTGGAGACGAAGGGAGTTGAACCCTCGACCTCCTGAATGCCATTCAGGCGCTCTCCCAGCTGAGCTACGTCCCCGACCAAAATCGTTACGGAATGCAGGCTCATGCTATCCGCCCGATCAGCGATTGTCAAATTCGGTCTGTACGTCGAATTTGGAGGGACGCGCTCTGTCGCGTCCGCAGGAACCGTGACGCGAACCGCGTCGAGGAGTTCGAGCGCCGCCTCAAGAGCAGCTCCGGTCTCGCCTTCGCCGACCGACATCTCAGGTAAAGACGTGGGCCTAACGTCATCCCTGAACTCCACTCAGTCTGCCACATTTCTCGTCCGCCTAACGCTCATTTTGGGTCTCTAATCCCCCTCCGGACCCCCAAACGAAGCCAAGTGACAAAATGGCACACTTGGACTTCTAACATCTTATCCCTAAAGACAATCCACAACGCACAACACCCGGGAAAATTGGCTTCGTTTTGCAGATTTAACATCTGCGGGGCCGTATCCGCCCCGTCTACCCTGAGCTTGCAGAAGGGAGCAGCCCCGAAGGGGGCTCCCCTTGTAACATCGGCGTCCGTCCGCCCGCCCTGCGGGCGCTGACCGCGGCCCATACCCGTCTCCGTGCCCCTTGGGGGAATCGAGTCGGACGAGAAGCCGCCGGCAGTGCTGAGGCGGCAAAGGATCAAGGTGAGGGGTCTTATCATCTCCCCATTCCCCTATTTCATAGATCAATATCAACTACCACATACATGTGCACTACCGTATACCATTAGTCGATACCATTGTCAACTGCAACATCGCCCAGGGAGTCCCTCCCACGCCGCAGGCGCGGTTTGTGCCGTGGTCGGGCCGCCCGGCCAGTCCGTCCCACCTCGGCGCTTTTCCCTCTCCCTTCCGAAGGGGAGCCGAGTCCGACGAGACGCCGCTGTCGTGTGCGGCAAACGCGCCACAGACTTGCCGGTGGCGCAAAAAGCCCGCGCCCCCGCCGCAAACCGCTCACAAAAATTCTTGCAACTCTGACTCCGTGGTGCCAGAACTGCGCTTGTCATCCCGTTTGTGGGGCCTGTATTTTCGGCCCGTGAGCGCCAGGTCCGCGCGAGCCCCGATGCTGCAAAGCACGGGAGCGCTCGTCTGATCGGAGACAGAGGAAACTATGGCAAATGCCTACGCCTTGACCAGTAGAGACATCGTTGGACTGCTGGTTCTACTGACCGTCTTTGTGTTTGGCCCGATGTTGTTGATGTGGTGTTGTTCCAGACGCGCGTCCGATTCCAAGCCGAATCTCCGAGACTGCCCCCACTGCGGCGCTCAAAATCGTGCCGCCCAGCCTCGCTGCTACTGCTGCGGACATGATTTCGCGCGGCCGGAATCTGACGCGGCAACCGCCACCGTGATCCAGCGGGTCAGATCGGCCGACGCCAACAAAGCCCGGCAGGCAACGGAAAGGCTGTCAAAGCCGATACGATGAGTGCTCGTCCGATGAAATGGTTGGCGCTGGTCGGGCGGCGTAAGCCGGGCGGGGCATGTCGATTGATGTTGAAACCAGAGGTTCCAACCGGAGGCAACAGCCTCCATAATCCAAACGGAGATACCTGTATGAAATCCGAGACAATCCGTAGCGCATTCAAAGTACTGATGATGGTGAGTGGCTTGCTGGCCCTGTCTTGCCCAAGAGGATGGGCCGCGGCAAAGGTGCCTACGGCACTCACCTATACCGACACTTGGGTTGACAAGGTGGGGTGTACGGGCTCAACCAGTGAGGGAGACATTGATTGCGAAGTGTACTCGGGCGGTAAGTTCACAATCAAAACCGTCATCACCACGAACGATTTCGGAGCCGCCATTGATCCCAGTCAGTTTGAAGAGAACGATGCCTTGGACATCTCGCTGGGCGAGTACTCGTTCAGCACCAATGGCTGGTATGTCTCCGGATCTTCGAAAGCCAAGTTTTCACTGACGACTCAGGTGTGCAGCGCCGCGGACAACAACAACGGCACCACCTGCCCGACGAAAGTGTATGAGACGATTGAGCTGTCGTGGACGAAGACGGAACTCAGCATCTCCATTTCCGCGGAAACGGGGTCAGACGCCAACGGAAATACTTTCGAGAGCGCCATTGATGCCGATACCTTCGATACCGATAGCTCTGGGCCTGTGACGGAGACCACCATATACTTCGAGATAGATTTGGGTAGCCTCAGTGTGTACAGTGATATCGTGCCAGTAGCGGGCGAAGTGGTAACGGAAGATGTCACCGACAAGGCCGGGAACCAAGACACATTGTCCAATGTGAAAATCGGTGGAACGCTTCCGGCGACCGATCTCGGGCAGTAGCCGACGAACCATTCTGCAACCGCACGATCCAGCTCCGCGGACTGACCACCACAATCGGTCAGCGCGGGGTTGGGTTAGGCAACCGTACTCCTTGAAACTTTGCCTTTGCGGGAACGGCGTCACGTCCCCAGCGCAGCCACTTATTCAAGTTGTTCATTTTTGAACACAGGCAGAACGGCGGCACGGGCTCCTTGATAATTAGATTGATCACGACGACGAAGAAGCGGTCCGGCCCGCGAAATTGCATCAGTTAGGGAACGCTGGCAGGCGCAATGCTTTTGTATAGAGCGGTGAAGTTGTAAGGCGTTGCGGCCTCCACACATGAATGAGTTAATTGAGCTCGCCAAGCGGTTGATGACGGCGGACTGGGCGTTGGCCTCGTGGATTGTAGCCTTGGTCAGTGCGTGGACGTTGGTGTGGATGTGTGCCTATCTCAGCCGCACAACCGACAAACCCCAGTTCACGCGATGGACAACGGGTTGGGTGTTTTTCTCGATTGCGCAGGCGGCGGAGATCGGTGTGGAGGGAATGCCGAATGAGCGCCTGCTGCATGCCGTGCAAATGGCGGCCCTGGGCATCAGCGCCGTCTGCCTGTTTGGCGGTTGCGTGCAGATCATGCAGCGCAAGGAATGGGGTCGGCGTCTGAAGTACGCGGTCGCGCCGATTCTGCTCTGGAGCGCCGTGTCGGCCTACGGCTTCCATTCGCAATGGTGGACGCGCGAGCCGGTATTCTTGTTACTGGCGGTCGTGTGCGTGCACATCGGTATGCAGTATTACCGCGACCGGAAGCGCAGCCACGCCGCCAGCATCCTCTCGGGCGGGTTCTTCTTGTGGGCGCTGCATCTGGCGGTCACGCCGCTGCTGGGAGGGGTGCCGATGTTGCTGCCGGTGGGGCACGCGATCTCGGCGGCGCTAACGCTGGCGGTCGCGATTGGAATCATCCTGAAGGAAGAGGCCGAGCTCAGCGATGAGCGCTACCGCGGCGTGCTGGCTTCCGTCAGCGAGGCGGTGTTCATTGTGGACTTGTGGACGATGCAGATTCTCGACGCCAACGCCGCGGCTCATCAATTGACCAAGCATTCCGTCGAGAAGCTCATGACGATGAAAATGGGGGACGTGTGCCCGGACTTGCAGAGCGATCGGAAAAACCTGCTCGAGAATCGCAACCTGATCAATGCGGTGTTCAAGCCGTTTAACGAGTTTCACATCCTGCGGGCTGACGGTGATCCGATGGTTTGCGAAGGTGACACCAACCTGATTCATTGGCGGACATTGCCGGTGTTGCATATCAAGGTGCGCGAGGTGGACAAGGGCCACAAACTGGGGCAAATGATGCGGCGTGCGGAAAAGTTGTCGTCGCTCGGTCAACTGATCGCCGGGGTGGCGCATGAACTGAACAATCCGCTGGCCGTCGTCACGGGCTATGCGCAACTGATGAGCAAGCAGACGATCCAGGATGAGAAAACCAGAACCACGATGCAGAAAATCCTGCATGAAAGCGAGCGGGCCTCGAAGATCGTACGCGACTTGCTGTCGTTCGCGCGGCCCTGCGAACCCCAGATGACAGCAGTGGACGTGAATCACCTGGTGCGTAGCGTGATGGAGGTTCGGGAGCGCGACTTGCGCGCACAGGGCATTGAGTTGGAGACGCGCCTTGCGGCCAACCGGCCCTGGACCCAGGCTGACCCCGTGCAGATCGAGCAGGTTCTCAACAACCTGGTGACGAATGCGATTCATGCTATGTTGGAAAAGGTGGACGGCCCGCGCAAACTGACGGTCACGACAGAGAGCAACAGGCCTTGCATCAGAATCGGCGTGGCGGATACCGGGCCAGGCATCCCCCCGGCGATCCGCGAAAAGATTTTTGAGCCGTTTTTCACAACGAAACCGCCCGGCAAGGGGACGGGGTTGGGGTTGTCCATTTCGCACACGATCCTGGATGAGCACCACGGACGACTCCGTTTGGAAACGGAAGTCGGCCAGGGGGCGACATTCACCATCGAGTTGCCGATACTGGAAGTGGAAGCGGCGGCTCTGGAACCTGCCGCGACGAAGTCGCCGGACCAAGTGGTGACTGCCGACTCCAGGCCTTCGCGACGGTTGCTCGTGGTGGACGATGAACCAGGGATTCGCGAAGTGCTGCAGGAATTGCTGATGGGGTTGGGTTACACCGTGGACACCGCCGCCGACGGATGCGAGGCCTTGAAGCGCATCGAAAACAATCATTTCGATCTCGTGATCTCGGATCTCTGCATGCCCGGGGTGGATGGTCCGGAACTCCACCGCCGGATTCGTGACAAAGACGAAAGCCTCGCCCATCGCATGATTTTCCTGACCGGTGACACCGTCAGCCCCCGATCGCGCACGTTCCTGGAGGAGTCCGGGAATCGCTGGTTGAGCAAGCCGTTCAATCTCACCGACATCGAAAATGCCGTGCGGACACTCTTGGAACAGGATGCGCTGGCGACATTGATCGGCAAGGCAGCGCACCCGGGCCCCGCCGACACTCGGAGATCCCATCCCGCGACCGTAACGATGCGTGGGTGAGGATGTCCGACAGCGGGCGTGAATCTGACGCCTGCGGATTTTGGTAAATCGCAAGTCTCGGTGTAGCGGCGCTTCTGTGAAGCGCCGAATTTGTTCAAGAAATTCACGGCCTGCGCTTCGCAGAAGCGCAACTAGAACGCTGGGTGGCATTTGGGCGACAGGCCCTCAAGGCCTGACTCCGGAGAATAATACTTTTGCTCGCGGATACGGGTTGGGTGTTTACTGACGGTTGCATGGACGCGATCATCAGGAGATTGGTGTTTCAGATCGACTGGCGGACGAACGTTCTGGCGATTCTGTTGACCGGAAGCACCGCCACGCGGCGGGCGTATCAGGCGTACGACGATTTTGATGTGGTCGTGTTTACGAAGAGCCGGTGTGCTCGGAAGACGCATTACAGGATCATCAACTCGTCGAGGAAGCCTTATCTCATCAGTATTTATTTTGTTCATCTCAGAAATGCCAGGCCCAAACGACGCAACGTATTGCATCAGCGAGATGTCAGAGTGCTCTTCGGCCGGAAGCAGACGCCGCGGTGCCTGTTGATCGAGAGACCGCGCAAGATCGAGCCAGCGCCATCTCGATTGCCCAACTTTGCCCGATGGCAGGAGCGGTATTGGGAAATCTTCGTTGACTGTGTTTTCATCCTCAAGAGAAGCGAGCGACGGGGGTTCCAGCATCGGACAAAGGCGCGTCTGGCCCGCCAAGCCATCCGCACGATCTCGGAGCATTTTCATGCGCGTTATCACACAGCTTTCGCCCGTACAAAGCGCATGGCCTGGAAATCCGTCGTGCGGGAATTGACTCAATTACTCTCGGAAAAACAATTCCCGGTGGGCTGTCGAAATCCGCAACTGTTCAAAGATTTCCAGAGCCTTGCGTCAACTCTTTCGACATCTTGACGTTCGATTTGTGGATAGCATGATCCATAACTGCGGGAGGGATTGGCGTCAGGCTGGAGACACGCAGATGAATTCGTTGGCGGGAATCGGGACGATTGGGAAAGTCAGCACTAAACTGACTTGACCGGCATTGTGAATCTGCCAGTATTGCCCACCAAGCATGGGCGACTACACACCGATCACTCTTCAAGTAATCGACGACAAGGGCAACACGCTGGTCGATATGGCTGTGCCCTTTCGCGTGGGGATAGACGTCCAACAAGTCATGGAATCCGCGTTTGTTCTAGCCCAGACAACCGCCACGCGCGACCCATTCCTGTACACGGTCGAGTATTATGGATACAGCGAGGACCCTCAATACCCGGGGTATCTCGGCTACGAGATCGAAAGCATTTGCAGCTTGCCTACCAATGATCTGTGTTACTGGGCGCTTTCGGTCAGTGGTATTATCTCAAGTGCGGGCGCCGATACGACGTTCCCAGGACCGGGATCAACCGTCCTTTGGAAGTATACGCCCATCCCCGCGAACCCTGCCAAATTGACGGCGCGCGCGCGTGTGGTTCAATCCCGTCGATCGGCCCGTGTTGCGGCCACGAAAGCATAAGCCGGCTGTTTCCACCACCGATCCGCAATGGGCCAAGGCGAATGCGTACCGAATAGACCTGAAGCCAAGGCATCCCCCTTGAAGTGTGATTGGCGGCGGGCCACGCGTCAGGTGGCCGTTTGACGCAGTTTTCGCAGCGGGAGGAATATCGCGGCGACGCCCAGCAGACATAGCACACCCGTGCCCGGCTCGGGAACCACGGTAGCTGTGAAGTTGTCCAACATGATCATATTCGCGTCCGTCTGCAGGGTGACAATGTTCGCAAAGGTAAGACCAAATTGGTAGTCGACCCAGGCGCCGGACATGCCGTAGGAAGCAGTCACGGTTGAACCGTCCGCGCGAGTTCCTATCAAGGTTAACGTCCCGGGAGTCGGATTGGAGTCCCACTCGGCCAGGAAGAAATCGACGGGAGTAAACGGAGTCCCGTTAGTCGTGGTGATGTACATGGTCCCGCCATCGGCCTGACGCCGCAGCATTCCGCCGGTTGGATCGCCCGGCGTTGCATTCGATTCCCACCACAGATACGGATGCTGGAAACTGAATCCGTCCTCTTGATGGTTCCCGCGTACCGAGTAGCCCGGCCAGGGATCAAACGTGCACGTCACGTTGGTGTCACCCATGACAGACATCACGGGAAGAAATGGGACGACCAAGAGCCACACCCGTAGACCAAATCCTGTCTTCATAGCGATCTCCTACTCGTACAGGTTCGCGGACGGGGTGAGTACCACGTGCTGAGTCAATTCAGATTGTCCTCGTTCGGATGCCGAAATGCGAGCCAATTACGCGAATTGGAGCAACTTGCGGCCGGGTTGGTGGGCGTGTGGCGCAATCATTAAATGTGACCTTGAATTCGGCAAGCGCGGGTCACTTGAGGTTCTTCATGTTGAAGGCGGCGAGGAGGAAGAGGAGAAGGACGAGCCCGGCCAGGGAAAGGATTTTCAGGCGGATGCGCTGACGGTCCTGAAGGGAACGGACGACGAGTTTCATGGCGGGCTTGCTCAATAGGAGGACACCGAGCGTGGCGCCGAGGAGCGAGCCGACACCAAGTGACCACGAGGTGTTGGCGTGGGAGAAGAGCCTGGCGAGGTAATAGCCGGCATTGGCCCCGGCGGCGAGGCAACCCGCCAGAACGAGCAAGATCGCCAGTTTCATGGGCGGTTCGCGTGTTGGGTCATGGCCCGCAGTTGTGACAGAGTTGCGGTGCGGATGTCGAGGAGGTTTTGGGGGAGGAGGACACGACGGCAAGCGGAGCGCTTGCCCACAATACGGAGACGGCGCGGCGCGCCCAGCGGTCGCGCCCTACCAAGGGCGGGCGAGGCAAAATGCTTGCGTTGACGCGGGGACGGGATTGGTGTACAAAGGAGGGCGTGGGAAGACAGGCCGGTTCTGATGGCTTCTTCGAATATTCATTCTACCGCAATCGTTGATCCGCGCGCGCAGGTTGGTGCCGGCAGCGAGATCGGGCCGTATTGCGTGGTAGGGGCGAACGTGAAGCTCGGGGAAGGGTGTCGGCTGCATTCGCATGTGGTGGTGGATGGGCTGACGACGATTGGGGCGCGGTGCGAGTTTTATCCGTTTGCGTGTATCGGGCTCAAGACGCAGGATTTGAAGTATTCGGGGGGGAAGACCTACCTGGAGATCGGGTCGGACAACGTGTTTCGGGAGCATGTGACGGTGCATACGGCGACGGGGGACGGGCTGAAGACGCGGATCGGGTCGCACAACAATTTCCTGTCGTATTCGCACGTGGCGCATGACTGCGTGGTGGGGAACCATGTGGTATTCAGCAACAACGGGACTCTGGCGGGACATGTTGTGGTGGAAGACCTTGCGATTATTGGGGGGCTGGCGGCAATCCATCAGTTTTGCCGGATTGGGACGATGGCGATCATTGGGGGGTGCGCGAAGGTGGTGCAGGATATCCCACCATATATGATCGGGGACGGGAACCCGGCGGAGACGCGGGGGGTGAACAAGGTGGGGTTGGAGCGCAACGGGGTGTCGGAGGAGGTCCATCGGAGCCTGCGGGAGGCGTTCAAGATAATGTGTCGCGCGGGGTTGACAGTTGGCAATGCATTGGATAGGATACAGTCGGAACTTCCGCCGAGCCCAGAGCTCGAACATTTTATCGACTTCTGTCGCAAGTCTGAACGCGGAATTGCCCGATAAGTTTTAGTAGGTAATACCCATTCAATGGCGAGGTTGAATCGTAAGCCGATTCAAGATTTGGAGCGCATCGTGGAGTTCGATCTCGTGCGTGCGACGGAAGCGGCTGCGTTGAACGCGGCGCAGTGGATGGGCAAGGGCAACAAGAATGCGGCAGACCAGGCGGCGTGCGATGCGATCCGGGGGATGTTTGATTTGTTGCCGTGTTGCGCGGAAGTGGTGATTGGCGAGGGGGTCAAGGATGCGGCGCCGGGGATTTTTTTGGGCGAGCATCTCGGGACGTGGGAGCCGGGATCGATACCGTTGGATATCGCGGTCGACCCGCTGGACGGCACAACCAACATCTCGAAGGGGTTGCCGAATGTGATTTCGGTGTTGGCGGCGGGCAGCGCCTTCGAAGGGCTGGGCCAGTCGCTAAAGAATTTGCCGAGTTTTTATTCCGAGAAGCTGGCGTACGGACCGCGAGTGCGGAATTACATGCTCCAGAAGGGCGTGGAGCAGGTGAAGCTGGAAGCGCCGATCGAGGAGAACGTGCTCCTCATCGCGAAGATTCTGAACACGCCCGTGCACGACCTGACGGTCACGGTGCTGGACCGGCCGCGGCACGAGGAGCTGGTGAGTCGCATCCGCAAGGTCGGGGCGCGGCTGCGAATGATTGGAGACGGCGACGTGGCGGGGGCGATTGCGCCGAGCCTGCCGGACAGCGGCACGGACCTGTATGCGGGAGTGGGCGGTTCGCCCGAGGCCGTGTTGGCCGCGGCGGCGTTGCGGTGCCTGGGCGGCGACATGCAGGTGAAGATGTGGCCGCGTGACGAAACCGAGCGAAAGAAGTTGGAAAACGAGGGAGTAACAGAGGAACTGAAGCAGGTGTACTACGCGGAAGATCTGGCGCGGGGAAGCGGGATCGTATTCTGCGCCACGGGAATCAGCGACAGCCCGTTGCTGCCCGGGGTGCGCTTCATCGGGCACACCGCCACCACGCATTCGATCGTCATGCGTGCCAAGACACGGACGGTCCGCTACATCAAGTCGGTGCACGACCTGACAACGAAAACCATACGCCTGCGCTCGACGCGGGCAGAGCAAGAATTGTGAACGAGACAGAACAGCCGCAAACACAACCACAGCCTCCACCACAGCAACCAACCGATAGCACGGTCCGTGGCGTCCTGGAAGTCGGCGAGAAGGGGTTCGGTTTTCTCCGCAACCCCGCCCGCAGCTTCCAGATCAGCCCGAACGACATTTACGTGTCGCCGGACATCATCCGCAGATTCAAGTTGCGGCCCGGTCTCGAAATCGAGGGGCGCGCCGTGCCGCCGAAGAAGGGCAGTCCGCAGTTGGCCGAGATTTTCAAAATGAACGGCCAACCGCCCGAGAAATGGACGAGCCTCAAGAAATTTGACGATCTCACCAGCCTGAACCCGAATGAGCGGTTCTTCCTCGAAACGGTCCCCGACCGCTACACGACGCGCGTCGTGGATCTCATCGCGCCCGTCGGCAAGGGCACGCGCGGCCTCATTGTCGCCGCGCCGCGCACGGGCAAGACCACGTTGCTGCATCACATTGCCGATGCCGTGCTGTCGAACCATCCGGATGTCCATACGATGGTGCTGCTGGTCGATGAGCGTCCGGAGGAAACGACGGATTTCCGCCGGTCCGTCAAGGGCGGCGAGGTCATCGCCTCGACCAACGACCAGACCATCGACGAGCATGTCCGCACCGCCAAGATGGCCATCGAACGCGCGAAGCGCATGGTGGAATTCGGCCGGGACGTCTTCATCGTGTTGGACTCGATCACGCGTCTGGCGCGCGCGTTCAATAATTATATCGGGTCGACCGGTCGCACCATGACGGGCGGTCTCGACGCCCGCGCAATGGAACAACCGCGCCGCATTTTTGCCTCCGCGCGCAAAGCGGAGGAGGGCGGTTCGCTCACGATCATCGCCACGGCGTTGGTCGATACGGGCTCGCGGATGGATGAGTTGATCTTCCAGGAGTTCAAGGGCACGGGCAACTCGGAGTTGGTGCTGGACCGCAAGATCGCCGAGCAACGCTTCTGGCCGGCGGTGGACATCAACGCATCCGGCACGCGGCGCGAGGAATTGCTGCTGGCGCCGAAGGATTTGGAGGCCATTACACGGCTGCGTCGCGCCCTGAGCGGGGCGCCACCCATCGAAGCCCTCCAGAGACTCCTGACCGGTATGTCCAAATTCAAGACCAACAAGGAATTCCTCAAGGCGATGGCGTGAGGTTGGTGGGTGCCGGTTGCCACGACCGGCACTCTGTGCGATAACTTCCCCGCATGGGGCGCGTTCGTGATTATCGCGAGATTGCACAACGGCTGGAAGCGCTGCCGCGGCAGGAATGGCGCGTCGAGCAGGTGGGCCGCGTGTGGGGGTACCCATTCTACCGCGTGCGACGGCGAATTGACGGTCAAGCGCCAACCATTCTACTCACAGCGGGGATTCACGGTGAAGAACCGGGCAGTGTCGAAGGCGCGCTCCGCTGGCTGGAGGGCGGTGAATGGGCGAAGTGGCGCGTGAACTGGTTCGTCCTGCCGTGCCTCAACCCCTATGGTTGGGAGCGCAATCAGCGCCGCAACGCGCAGGGCCGCGACATCAATCGCCAGTTTCGCCGCCCGGCCGTTTGTCCCGAAGCGCAATTGGTGACGCGGCTGGTGAAGGGCCGGCATTTTCTTTTCCTGTTCGACCACCATGAGGACGTGGATTCTCCCGGGTATTATCTGTACGAGCTTCGCCAGGAACCGCCGTTTATTGGCGAGCGGATTGTCGCGGCGGTCGGCAAAGTGATTCCCATCAACCGTGACAAGGTGATCGATGGCAGCCGCGCCACGGGCCCTGGACTGATCCGCCGAGAAGCCAACCTGTCCCGGCTCAAGCAACGCCGTCGCTGGCCAATGGCGTATCATCTGTTTCTCAACGGCTGCCGGCACATCCTTGGCAGTGAAACTCCCGTGCATTTTCCACTCCCACAGCGCGCCCGAGCACACAATGTGGCGCTCCGAACAGCGCTATCCGCGCTGGTGGATCGTCGGTAAGGAGGGAACGTACGTGCGGCGGTCGTGTGCCGCGCGGCGTAGTATCCTTGACACCGTAGGCGAGACGGTAGAATCGGAAAGCCGCGACGAGACTGGGGTGGAAGTCAGGGAAGGCTTGCCGTTAAGTCGTCCTGCGTTTCCGAAATCCCCAAAGTATCAGGACTCCCAAAAAGGTCAGCAGGAGCGAGGACGGCTCGGGGATGAACTCGAACATGAAATTGTCCATGGCAAAATTGTTGCCGCCATTGGGACCGAAGGCGTCCTCGCCACCGTAAGCGTTGAAATACAGACGGTCGATGTCCAGATAGTTGAACGTAAACAATGTTGGGTTTGTGGCACTGGCAACCACTATCGTGTCGTATATCTCCTGTGCGCCGTTAAAGCCTTCGACTTCGATGTTCAGGTTGCTCTTCCACGCGCCGGTCAGGTAGGCACTAAAGAAGTTGAAACTCGTACCCGATGAGTCAATCTCGGCAGGATTGCCGGCGTAATTGAACGCCACATTGGAAACCGACTCCATTCCGTAAATATAGCCGTTGGAGAAGCCACCAACAGATTTGGTCGTGAGAATCGAATTGACTACACCAAAATTGCTCCAAGTGAGGCCTTGATAGGCGTTAGTAATCAATCTTCCGAAGCCGTTATCGTAAAGATCATCGAAGGTGACGACGGTTTGCGAACGGGCTGAAAACAGGGGGAGCGTAGAGAAAATACCCAGCAGCAGGAACAGTTTTGCTTTCATAAAGAAAGCCCTTACGCTTCTTCGTTGGAATCGTATGAAATCGGGGACGTAATCACCAGACAATTCAGGCCAATCGGGCAAACGGAACGCGCGAGTCTGTGTCGTAGTTGCCAGAGCACGAGAGCGCTAGCGTCTCGTAACGCCGATGGGCGTGTTTGAGGGGATCCCTCACGAGAATCGGACTGCGTTTCGTGGCGCTGCGAACGGCTTTGGACGCACGGGGTGATTGCCGATAGCCGGAGGCATTTTTCTTGTTCGGTTCCGCGCGAGCGTGCTAACGTTACCCCATGCGCCGATTGATTATGTTAGCGTTTCTTGCGGCCCCGTTGGGTGTGCCCTCGGGTGTCCATGCCCAGATCTCCGTGCAAGTGAAGATGGAACGCGACACACTCGTTTTGTTCGAATCCATTCCCGCCGTCGTCACCATTCGCAATTTCTCCGGCCGAACCATTGATCTTGCCAACCAGGGCGACACGCATTGGCTCCACTTTCTCATTACGGATGAATCTGGTGCGAGCCTGTCTCCGGTGGGGGATGCGTTCACGACGGAGCCCGTCAGGGTCGAACCTGGCCGTACCCAGAGCATTTCCGTGGATCTGTTGACGCATTTCGATCTGCGGCAGCGGGGCGTCTTTACCGTGCGAGCTGCGGTCGAAGCGGACGGTTTGCATGCGATATCGCCGCCGGCCAACTTCACTATTATCAACGGCCGTGAGATTTGGCGGCAAACAGTTGGGCTGCCGCCGGCCGAGAGTGAAACCAATCAACAGTATCGCACGTATTCTCTGCTGTTGCGGCGAAACTCGTACGATGAGGTGCTCTACGCCGGGGTGCAGGATGAGCCGCATGATCTGGTGTACGGCATGATTCCACTGGGGGATTCTATCGCCCTGGGAAGTCCGACTGCCAAAGTGGACGGTACCGGTCATCTGCATGTGTTGTATCGCAGCGGACCGCGCGCCATCAGCTATGATGAAATCGGTCCCGACGCGAACATCGTGAAGCGCCTGATCTACTCGGACGTCATGTCCACGCCGCAACTGGTTGCGCAAGATGACGGCGTGGTGACGGTGCAGGGTGGAGAGCAGGTCTATCCGCGGCTGGAACGGGTCATGACGGATGCGGATCTCCAGCCTCCGCCACCGGTCATTTCGAAGCCCAAAAAACGCAAGCACTGGTGGTGGCCATTCGGCCCAAAGAATACACAACCGGCAACCACCAACAGTGTGGCGGCTGAGGCGACGAGCAATGCGCCCACTACGAATGTCGGGCCAGGCAGTTGATTATATACCCCGGCGACGGGGTCGGCTCAGGCAGCGGCTTGCGCTTGCGGACAAATCTCCAGCGCTTGAATGGCGCGCTCGTCGTCGGTGGTCTTAAACACCGCGATCGACTGGTCGCCCCCCAATCGTGAGGCGTAGGAGTAAAGAATCTCGACCCCCGACACCCCGAGGTGCGCGCCGATGATTGCCGTTGAACCAAGTTCGTGTGACGCGCCCACCAGCACAACGGAATTCGCCTTGCAGGAAAACCCCGCACTCTGGAGCGCATCCTTCGCGATCAACGCGTCGTCCGTGACCAGAAGAATCACCAGATCATCACGTTCCGTGTAGGTGCAGTAAGCCAGAACGTTCAGGCCACGGGCGGCCAAGGCCGACAACACTTCCTGCACGGCCGCAGGACTGTTAACGACACGTACCGCAAGCTCAACCTCTTTGCGTGCTTTGGCCACAGAATTCGCTCTCGCGCTGGCCATAGTATACGTCGATATCAGCGGAATGCAATCAAAATGCATTGCACCGCAAATGGTTACACGTGCACGTCTGTGGGCCTTGACTTAGTTGACCTGCGGGCTTTCCGTCGCGTAGGCCTCAACCGGAGGACATGTGCACACAACGTGGCGGTCGCCGTAGACATTGTCAACGCGACCAGTGGCAGGCCAGAACTTGTGCTCGCGCGTCCATGGCGCCGGGAAGGCGGCTTGCTCGCGACTGTAGGGCCGGTCCCACGCGTCGGCGGTAACGGCTTGCGCGGTATGCGGCGCGTTCTTCAACGGATTGTTGGACTTGTCCATCCTGCCGGATTCGATGGCTTTGATTTCCGAATGGATGGCAATCATCGCGTCGCAGAACCGGTCGAGTTCGGCTTTCGACTCGCTTTCGGTTGGTTCAATCATCAGTGCTCCCGGCACGGGCCACGACATCGTCGGCGCATGGAAACCATAATCCATAAGACGTTTGGCGATATCCTCAATCTCCACGCCCGTGATGGCTTTGAATTGTCGACAATCGACGATGCACTCATGCGCGACAAGTCCGCCATGGCCCTTGTAGAGTGTCGGGAAGCAAGGCGCCAGTCGCCGCGCCATGTAGTTCGCGTTGAGAATGGCGATCTTGCTGGCGTCCGCCAGCCCGTCCGCGCCCATCAGTTTGATGTACATCCATGGGATGACCAAAATGCTGGCGCTGCCCCACGGCGCGGCGGACACGGGGCCGATTCCTTTCGAGGCGCCAACCGGGGTCAACGGATGTCTCGGCAGAAACGGAGCCAGATGAGGAGCGACCGCAATCGGTCCCACACCAGGACCGCCCCCGCCGTGTGGTATACAGAAGGTCTTGTGCAGATTCAGGTGACAGACATCCGCCCCGATGTCTCCCGGCCGGCACAATCCGACCTGCGCGTTCATGTTGGCGCCATCCATGTACAGCTGGCCGCCGTTCTCATGAACGATCTGGCAAATTTCGCGAATGGTTTCCTCGAAGACACCATGTGTGGATGGGTACGTCACCATCAACGCGCCGAGATCGTCGCGGTGCTCCTGTGCCTTCGCGCGGAGATCCGCGACGTCGATGTCGCCTTCGTCTTCGCAGGCGACGGGAACGACCCGGAACCCGGCCATCACAGCACTGGCCGGGTTGGTCCCGTGCGCGGAGACCGGAATCAGACAAACGGCGCGTTGCCCTTGTCCGCGTTGCTGGTGATATTCCCGGATAACCAGCAGGCCCGTATACTCGCCTTGTGAACCGGCGTTCGGTTGCAGCGAAACCGCCTGGAGACCGGTGATCTCCGCAAACCAGGTCTCCAGGTCCTGAAAAAGAATTTGGTACCCCCGAGTCTGCTCCATCGGCGCGAAGGGATGCAATTGGCTCACTTCGCGCCAGCTCAAGGGCAGCATTTCGGCCGTCGCGTTCAGCTTCATCGTGCATGACCCGAGGGCGATCATGGACGTGGTCAGGGACAAATCTTTCGCCTCAAGTTGCTTGATGTACCGCAGCATTTCGGTTTCGGTATGATGCCGATTGAAGACAGGATGGGTGAGAAACGATGTCGAACGAGTGAACACGCCGAATGCTGGCTCGGAAGCGTTCTCGATGGGCCGTCCAACAATACGTCGCAAGTCCTCCGCTGTGGTTGTCTCGTCGATTGACACGCCCCATGACCCGTCGGAATACTCACGAACGTTCACTCCCTTTGGCCTTGCCGCCTTGCGAAACCGCAACGTGTCGAAGAAAGGTCCATTCTGGGGTTCGCCGAGCGCTGTCGGCAGGATTGCAGCCAGGGCGTGGATTCGTTTGGCGATTCGCCGTAATCCTTCCGGCCCGTGATACACCGCGTACATCGAAGACATAATCGCCAGCAGAACTTGTGCGGTGCAAATGTTGCTGGTCGCCTTGTCTCGTCGGATGTGTTGCTCCCGCGTCTGAAGCGCCAACCGCAACGCGGGCCGGCCCTGGGCGTCCTTCGAAACGCCGACCAACCGGCCGGGCATGTGCCGTTTGAACGCATCGCGGGTGGCGAAGAACGCCGCGTGCGGCCCGCCGTATCCCACCGGCACACCGAAGCGTTGGGCGCTGCCGATGGCCACGTCCGCGCCGAACTCGCCGGGTGGTTTCAACAGCGCAAGCGCCAAGAGATCGGTTGCTACCACCGCCAATGCCTTGTGTTTGTGAACCTCACGAATGAATGGCTCGTAATCCAGAATTGCGCCGTCTGTCGCGGGGTATTGAAGCAACGCGCCGAATACGCTTTCGTTCAGCGTGAATTCAACGTGGTTGCCAACCACGACGTCAATCCCCAGCGGCTCAGCACGCGTCCGCACCACCGCGATGGTTTGCGGATGACAGGTCTCGGAAACGAAGAAGATGTTTCGTCCTTCGCTCGCTTGCAGCCCGTGGCACATGGACATCGCCTCCGCAGCGGCCGTCGCTTCATCCAAAAGAGACGCGTTGGCGATTTCCAAGCCCGTCAGGTCGGATACCAGGGTCTGAAAATTCAACAGCGCTTCGAGACGTCCCTGGGAAATCTCCGCTTGATACGGTGTGTATGGCGTGTACCAGCCGGGATTCTCCAGAATGTTGCGCTGGATAACGGGCGGGATGATGCAATTGTAATACCCCATGCCAATAAACGAGCGGCGCACTTCGTTCTTCGAGACGATCTCTTTCAATTCGGCGAGCACTTCGTACTCGCTGCCGGCTGGCGGGAGGGAGAGTGGTTTAGCCACTCGGATCTGCGGCGGTATGGCCGCATCGATCATCGCGTCGAGCGTGGGAAACCCGATTACGCGCAGCATCTCGTGAACCTCTTCCGGGCTGCTGCCGATATGTCGGTCGGCAAACCGATCAGCCTCTTGCATGGTCAGGCGCCGATGTGGTGGGCGTAATCGTCCGGGCTGAGCAATTCGTTTACTTCGCCCGGCTCGCTGATCGTGATGGTAAACATCCATCCCTTGCCGTAGGGATCCTGATTGAGCAACTCCGGTGCATTGGTGAGTTCTTCGTTCACGGCGGCAACGTCACCGGACACGGGCGCGTAGATGTCACTGGCCGCTTTCACGCTTTCGACCACCGCACACTGTTTGCCGGCCTCCACGCGCGCTCCCACGGCCGGCACCTCGACGTAGACAACGTCGGTCAGCTCATCCTGGGCGTGGTCGGTAATACCCACGACCGCCGTATTGCCATCGATACGTACCCATTCGTGGGACTTCGTGTACCTCAGATTCTTCGGAACATTCATGGGCCTCTTTTCAGGATTGGTTTCGTTTCGATGACGGCTCGATATCTCCGGTTGCGAATCTCGATCTCGATGGCCGTTCCTGTCTTTGCTTCGGTTGCCTCGACGTAACCCATACCGATGCCTGTACCGAGCGTGGGCGACTGCGTCCCACTGGTGACCTCGCCAACCTTTCGACCACCCGCTAAAATCGCGTAGTGTGGCCGTGGCGGCGGCGATTTCTCCGTCATCTTGAATGCCATCAATTTGCGGCGAACACCATGCTCTTTCTGCTCGATCAGGACATCTCGCCCGACGAACGATTTCTTGTCGAATGCGACAAATTTCGTCAGGCCGGCCTCGATCGGTGAAGTCTCCTCCGTAATGTCGTTGCCGTACAGGGGATAACACATTTCCAGCCGTAATGTGTCGCGCGCACCCAGTCCGCACGGCTTGATGCCGAACTGTTCCCCCCAGCCGAGCAACATTCGCCAAAGATGGGGCGCGTCCGTCGCCTCGCAAAAGAGCTCGAAGCCGTCCTCGCCCGTGTAGCCCGTCCTGCCCACCCAACATTCCTTGCCAAAGACTTCGTGACGCTGCATGTGAAAGTGTGGGAGCGTCGCAGAGAAGTCAAAAAACTTGCTTGCCGCCGGACCTTGAAGTGCGAGGCCCGCAAAGCGATCGCTCAGGTTCTCGATGACCGCGGACACGGTGGCGTGTGTGTTCATCCAGATAAAGTCATTCTCAATGTTGCCGGCGTTCACGATCACGAGGTAGACGCTCGGCTCCAGCCGGTACACAATCAGGTCATCAATGATGCCGCCCAGATCATTGCACATCAATGTATATTGGGCTTGGCCAACCGCGATGTTGCTGATGTCGTTCGTGAACAAATCGTTCAACGCGCGTTCCGCGTTCGGTCCGGCCACGAGAAACTCGCCCATGTGCGAAATATCGAACAGTCCAACCCGCTCGCGGACAGCCGCGTGCTCCTCCAGAATCCCCGAGTATTGCACCGGCATTTCCCAACCGCCGAACGGCACCATTTTCGCACCCCATTCCAGGTGCGCGGCGTACAGCGGCGTGCGCTTGAGCAGTTCGGTGCCGTTCATGGCGGCGTTACGTTAACGGGGGGGTGAAACCGTGTCAATTTAGGAATGCGGCGAAGGAATGCGCCGCGCCAATCACGCCACCTAATGAATCAAATGTCCGCCACGAGATCGCGGACGCGCACCTTCAGGGCTTTGGCGACTCTCACTAACGCGTCGACCGAGTTTGGGGAACTCGGGAGGGGTACCACTGGCAGCTTCAACGCGAACCCGGCAGTAGTCACCGCATTGACCAACCAGTATGTGGTGGCGATTGCGGGCGGCCTCGGTTTCACACTGGCAGTAACGAGCAATGGTCAGGTCTATGCGTGGGGGGACAACACGTTCGGCGAACTGGGCACCTACACCAGCGTCGTCCCTTCCACCAACCTCCCGATGTTGGTGGGCGGCATCGGCAATGTGGTCTTGGTCAGCGCTCCCCGAACCGATGACGGGGTATGCGACACCGCGAGCCCGTTCGGGTTTTGCACCTATTATTCTGACGGCAATGACCAGTATATGGGTGGCGTACACGTCGTGGCGATGACGGTCGATGGCGGAACAAACCACTATTGGGGTTGGGGCGACAATACCTACGGCCAGATCGGTCAGACCGGTAGCATAGCCAACGGGGGCGCGACACACCAGGTCAGCCAGTACACCCCGGTAGGGCCGCTCCAGTTCTGCACGCGCTGCCAGCGGGAAGTCCAGTTGGGAACAAACGGCAGTTTCACGGCGCACTGCAGTGGCACGTTGTACTTGTACTTCAACACAGATGACTTCGGAGATTCATATGTCAGTGGCTCGTACACGGCGACGGTCGTCAACCTCACAAACAATGTGGTCGTCTGGGCCACCAATTACGCCGGCGTCGCCATCGGCACAGTCACCGTTGGCAATGTGTACACCTATACCGCCAGCGGCTACTGCACGTACGATAGCCAGAACCATAAAGCAACCCCGGATGGCAGGGACTCCGTCAGCAATAATTTGGTGGACTGTTCGTTTAGCCTGCTGAACATAACGAATTCGGTCTGCCCCTCAGATCAATGCTTCTCGCTCGTAGGTAAGATACAATGAACACGCAAGATGCGCCATCCTGCCGGACGGCCCGAAATATCTGGCATCCAGCCGGTTTTCCTGGTACATTTCCTCACCGGAGGGAGAAAGGACGTCTGCTATGAGAATTTTGAGAATGAAGCTGCTCCTCCAATTCTCGGTATCTCTTACCCTAATCGCCCTTCGCCCGGTAGCCACCCACCCGCAGACTGTCCTTACCTTCGATGACCTTACCGCCCCGTTGGAAGGGAGGGCGATCCCCAACGGATACGGAGGACTGAACTGGAGCAATTTTTGGGTCGCTAACTCAGTCCTCATGTCCAACTTCTATGGGTACTCGATCGGTTACAATTACGGAATGGTTTCACCCTCCAATGTGGCCTATGACGCGGGCGGCACTCCTGCGGAGATTGACTCCGCGACCAACTTCAATTTCCTGAGCGCCTACCTCACCGGCGCATGGAACAGCAATCTCAACATCGAGGTCGAGGGCTTCAACGGCGCGGAAGAAATCTACAACACGATCGTGGTTGCCAGCGCCACCAACCCAACTTTGTTCACGTTCAACTATCTCGACATCGACCGCCTCTATTTCAACTCTTACGGCGGTCAGGTGGCCTTTGGCCCTTCGCCCGGATATAACTTCGTCATGGACAATATGGGGTACGAGTTTGTACCCGAGCCATCGTCATTTCTGCTGGCCGCACTCGGCGCTATGTCCCTCGTCGCCTTCCTCAGGCGTAAGCGCGGGTAAAGCAGGCGAGTTGGCGCGAAAGCAAGATGTGCTTCCACCACTACTGTTTTCCGTTTCGCCACGTTCACAAAACGCACGCCATGGCGTCGCTCTAGAAACCGACCGACTAAGGGGACTAAGGGGTCAGTCATTGACTATTGACCAATTGAGCATGGCGGCCGTAGGTTGGCGACATGCCCAGACGATTACGCGTCGAATTTGCGGGGGCGGTGTATCACGTGATGGCGCGTGGCAACGAGCGGCGAGAGATCTTCCGTGACGACGAGGACCGCCGCCGGTTTCTGGAAGCGCTCGGCGATAGCGTGACGCGGTTCGGCTGGCGAATCCACGCCTACTGCTTGATGCCCAATCACTATCACGTACTGATCGGCACACCGCGGGCCAACCTGGGTCGGGGGATGGGCTGGTTGCAGACGACGGTGACGGCGCGGTTTAATGCGCGCCATCGGCGGCGCGGGCAT
>Ga0326728_10001675_pt1 | contig 77255 bp, 76 predicted proteins | sample MB3enrmetagenome_FD_207602 | JGI IMG/M metagenome (GOLD analysis project Ga0326728, IMG submission 207602) | Lab enriched peat soil microbial communities from McLean, Ithaca, NY, United States - MB31MN | ecosystem: Environmental > Terrestrial > Soil > Wetlands > Peat | place: USA: New York...
TTGCGGGTTGCCTTGCTCGCCAGTTGGCACAACTGGTAGCGATTGGAGACATGAGAGAGAGCTCCAAAAACCAAATCAGAACGCATTGCAATTCTCCTTTACAACAAATTGGCTCCGTCCGGCACAAAACGACTTTCCGGCGGCGCAGCAGGGGCACCCAAGTATGTGCGCGGCTAGAGCGGTTCTCCAATTCACGTACTCCAGCAAGTCAGGTGATAGGTGGCTTTTTCTTGAGGAAAAAGCCACTCAGCGCCGTGCTTCCAGAGAATAGCTATTGGAGAACCGCTAATACCCCCAAATTCAACCCCTAAGGCTTAGACGCACAAAATGAGCGTATAGTTCAAAATCCTGACGTACTTTCGCAGATTTGGAGCAGGCATTCTGCCTTATCAGCGATACAGGTTGCAGCCTTGGGAACTATCCATTCTGCGTTCCCATTCCGGCAGTGAAACGCATACCGGATCATCAAAGGAGAGCCTTAGCTCAGTAGGATGCGGGAAATGACAGCCGGGCGGTAAGTCCAACTCAGGAATCCGCCCTAATATGGATAGCAATCCTGAATGTATACTGAGAGGGCTTTGAGGTCAACAGTTTTTTCGGGGATATGTCCAACTTGGGGCAGCAGTGTGGAAAATCTTCCACACTTGGGATGCAAGATTATTTGAATCAACAAGATAAACAACTCTGCGGGCACGGTAATCTGCCCGTTCTAAGGCAAATCTGACTGAAAACAGGACACTTTTTGCACCCTGTGAACCTGTCTGGTTACCTGCACCGGGTTTGCAAACTGGTCCCTGATCCCTGTTCCCTGCTGTCCGGGGCCCCATAACACCGATTCAGCATCCTATATAGGATGGCTTTGGCGAGATGAGCGACGGCAGTAAATCCGAGCCAGTTGAGCAGCCATGCATCCCAGTGGAAAGAAGAACGCCGCCCCGTGGGTAAAAGCGCTCTTGTGCGGTTTACGCGACGGTCTGCAGGAGCTGGCAAGCCTTTTCTTCTATTGCGGCAATCTCCGTGAAGAGCGTGGACGCCGAGCGAAGCTTCTCGTCGAGGGCCTTGGACGTTAGTGCGTCCCGGAAGAGACAGGCGATCTGAGAGAACCTGGCGCCGGAGTCATGGAAGAGCCTGGCGGCAGACTCCAGGGTCTTGTTCGCACAGAAAGGCGCGGCCTGTTCAAGAAAGCGCGCGTACATGGGCCGGAAACAGCCGCCGCCGGTACCGCCGATCTCAATCATTACGTACAAGTTGAAGAGGTTCATGCGCAGGTCGTGCTCGTTGTTGAAGAGCGAGGGCCATTTGGGGAGCATCGCGGCGGTGTGGCGCAGCCCGGCAAGGCCGAAGTTCTTGATCGGCGGATGAGTATGCGCCTGGACGGTTTGGGCGATGGAGGCGGCGATCTGTTTGGGACCGGGCTGGCGGAAGCGCGCGAAGTCGAATGCAATGCGGAGGTTCTTCGGCGGAAAGGGCTTAAATGGCGAGCTGCGCGCCTTGGCGAGCTGCTCGAGCGTGACCGTTGAGTAGATGCCTTTCTTCACGCCGGACATCTTCGGATCGATGTCGGAGGCCAGCAGGGTGCGCGCGCCGTCGTAGCCGCAGATGACGAATGCATGACCGCCGAAATGGTAGTCCTTAGGGAAGTCGAACCAGGGCAGGTAGGCCATGTCGCCGCCCAGCATGACGGGGCGCTGCCGCGCGAGCTCGCCGAGCAATGCATCCTCGGCCTTTTTCGAGCTGGAGGTGCAGATTTCTTTGATAACCACGCCGGTGCGTTCTCCCAGGTCGGCATAGAAGTTCTTGCCATTGCCGCGACCGCCGACGAAGACGGACACGCTGCCGCCCATTTTCATCTGCCAGTAAATGAAGCCCATGCCCGCGCCGAGGCCAAGCAGCATTTCTTCGGAGAGGGGATGGCCGGCGTGGCGATACATCTTGGCCAGCGAAGTGGTGATGCAATGACAACCGTCGAGGGCAGGACAGTTTGGAAACGGCTTGATGGCGGGAGCAGATGAGGCAGTCTTCATTGGCGGCTCACTTTCCATTGGAGGGATGCACGGAAGAATTATAGCGAACGCAGCACGCGGGGAGGCGGGAGCCGGCTGAATCCTTTTGTTCGGCGGAGATCAGGCCCAGTAGCTGCGGTCGAGGGTACGGTATTGGATAGCCTCGGCGAGGTGGGCAACGGAGAGACTTTCGACGCCTTCGAGGTCGGCGATGGTGCGGGCGACTTTGAGGATGCGGTCGTGGGCGCGGGCGGTGAGTCCCTGCTGCTGCATGGCGCGCTCGAGGAGGCGCTCGGCGTCGGCGCCCAGCTCGCAGTAAGCGCGAATCTGGCGGGTGGTCATCTGCGCGTTGGAGTAGATTTTCTCGCCGAATTTGCGGAAGCGCTGGCGCTGGCGTTCGCGGGCAGAGAGCACGCGGGCGCGAATTTCGGCCGAGCCCTCGATGGCCGCCGAGCCGCGCAGCTCTTTATATTTGACCGCCGGAACCTCGATGTGAATGTCGATACGGTCGAGCAGCGGGCCGGAGATTTTGGCCACGTAGCGCTGAATCATGGGCGGGGTGCACTGGCACTCGCGGGATTTGTCGTTGAAGAAGCCGCAGGGACAGGGGTTCATGGCCGCGGCCAGCATGAAGCGCGCGGGAAAACTGAGCGACATGGAGGCGCGGGCGATGGTGACGGTGTGGTCTTCGAGAGGCTGACGCAGGACCTCGAGAACGTTGCGGGGAAACTCCGGCAGCTCGTCGAGAAAGAGCAGGCCGTTGTGAGCAAGAGAAACTTCGCCGGGACGGGGGATGATGCCGCCGCCGATGAGGCCGGCGTCGCTGATGGTGTGGTGAGGCGAGCGGAAGGGGCGCTGGGTGACGAGGCCCTGGGCGGCGTCGAGCACGCCGGCGACGGAGTGAATCTTGGTGGTCTCCAGAGCCTCATCGAAGGTGAGCTGGGCGAGGATGGAGGGCAGGCGCTTGGCCAGCATGGTTTTGCCGGAGCCGGGCGGGCCGATCATGAGAATGTTGTGGCTGCCGGCGGCGGCTACTTCGAGGGCGCGCTTGGCTGTCTGCTGGCCGCGCACGTCCTTGAAATCCAGAGGAAAGTGTTGCAGCTCGCCTAAAAGTTTTTCGGTGGAGACGCGATAGGGCTCGCGCTGAATGACGCCGACGACCATGGTGTTGAGCAGCTCCAGCACGTCGAGGAGCGAGGAGGCGGGAAAGACGTTGACTCCCTCGACGACGGCGGCTTCGGCGGCGTTGGCGGCGGGGAGAATCAGGTTAGGAATATTCTTTTCCCGCGCCATGATGGCCACCGGCAACATTCCCGGAACAGCGCGGACGCTGCCGTCGAGACCCAGCTCGCCCACCAGCAGAAATTGGCTCAGGTCGGTGGCCTTCAGCGCGCCATAAGCGCCCAGGATTCCGACGGCGATGGGCAGATCGAAGCCCGAACCCTCCTTCTTGAGGTCGGCGGGGGCGAGATTGATGGTGATGTGGGTGGGCGGAATCATGTAACCGGAGTTCTTGATGGCGGCGCGGACGCGGTCGCGGCTCTCGCGCACGGCGGCGTCGGGCAGGCCGACGGTGTGGAAGTGATCCTGGTCGGTGGCCACGCCGCTATAGTCCACCTCGACATCAATGAGGTTGGCGTCGATTCCATAAACAGCCGCGCTGTGAGCCTTGAAGAGCATGATTTAGGTTGCAGCGAGTGTAGCAGAAAACAGGGATCAGGGAATAGGGAATAGTGATTAGGCTAGCGTCCTCGTCGTTCGCGTGCTCCTGCCCTTGGAGCTAAGTTTCTATCAATAGCTTAAAACATGATCCGCGCTTCCGTGACCATACGGCTTCCGCTCCGCCGTGCAATGGTCCGAGGCTCTCAAGCTCTGGATTACCGCCGGAACGAATGGATCGGATGTGAGCCGGGATGATGGAAAGAGCTGGCAGCCGCTGGACAACGGAAACTGGAATGCTCTCTCGCTGCCGTTTGTGGTGGGACCAAACGGGCGCATTGCCCGGCTCAATCCCGCGGCGCTTCTGCCTACAAAGCCGTGAAGGCTCCGGCGGGCTTTTTTTAATGATCCCTGCAAAATGCGCCGTCCCTACGGGACTCCGTAACGAAACTTGTGGAATCCCATTTCCCCACGTTACCACCCCAAGAAACACAGATCGTTTCTTGGGGACCCCGGTGAAGCGCGGGGCTAATAAACATTGCGCCTACGGCGCGCTTATTACTGATTCGGCCCCAAAGAAATGCAGCACTCCCTCCCACCCATTCCGCAACAAGCGCGGAATGGATGGGGCACAGCGTTTCAATACTTATGGGCCGGATCAATAGGACATTATTTATGCAACTATCAATAGCCCAATTTTTTGACAATAAGCTCTGCTTCTACGCAGAGCTTTTTACGTGATTTGTCACGATTTATTCCATGGTTACCAAAGGAACCCAGCCAGCGCGAAATTCACCCCCGGCACGGTAAAATAGGGCAAACCGGATGACCCTAGCCACTCCAGCAACTGACCCTCAGGACGCGTGCACGGCGCGGGAGACGAAGCCGCGGGCAAAATCAGGCAAAACGCCCATCATTCAGGTTAGGAAACTGGAGAAAACCTACACCACCTCGCGCGGCGCGCTCACCCTCTTCCAGGGCCTGAGCCTGGATGTGAAGGCCGGCGAGATGGTGGCCATTGTGGGCCAGTCGGGCGCGGGCAAGAGCACGCTGCTGCACATTCTGGGCTCTCTGGACACGCCTACCTCGGGAACGGTCACCTGCGCCGGGGTGAACGTGGGCCAGCTTTCGCCGCAGCAGGCGGCGGAGTTTCGCAATCGCGAGATTGGCTATGTGTGGCAGTTTCATTACCTGCTGCCGGAGTTTACCGCTCTGGAAAATGTGGCCATGCCGCTGCTGGCGCGCGGCGCTGGCAGGCGGGATGCGCTGAAGACGGCGGCCAACTGGCTTGGGGAGGTGGACCTTGCGGATCGCGGCAGCCACCGGCCCGGCGAACTGAGCGGCGGCGAGCAGCAACGCGTGGCGCTGGCCCGCGCGCTGGTGAACAACCCCCGTCTTTTGTTGGCCGACGAGCCCACCGGCGACCTGGATGGAGCCACCGCCGGCCGCGTCTTTGACCTGATTGAGCGGCTGCACGCGAGCCACGGCCTTACCTCGATACTGGTGACGCACAACATGGAGCTGGCCGCGCGAGCCTCGCGCATTCTGCGGCTGGAAAATGGCCGATTGGCGGCGATGGCGTATACTTCTCCAACGGAAGCCCGCGCCCTGACAAAATGAGCAAAAAATGCGCCCTCCGGGCGGGAGTAGAGTCTAATTGATAAAGTGGCATTGATGAATTGGGGTAGGTTGAATAGGGTAGAGCAAAATTGAACGAGGCTGGACAAGGTTGAACGAGGCTGAACAAGGGAGGTCCTGATGTTCGAACGCTATACGGAGAAGGCACGGCGCGTGATCTTTTTTGCGCGGTACGAGGCCAGCCAGTTTGGCTCGCCCTATATTGAGACCGAGCACCTGCTGCTGGGGCTGCTGCGCGAAGACAAGGCGTTGACCAACCGCTTCCTGCGCTCGCACACTTCGGTGGATTCGATTCGCAAGCAGATTGAGGCGCACACCACGATCCGCGAGAAAGTCTCTACCAGCGTGGACCTGCCGCTTTCCAACGAGTGCAAGCGGGTGCTGGCCTATGCGGCCGAGGAGGCCGAGAAGCTGGGCCACAAGCACATCGGGACCGAGCACCTGCTGCTGGGCCTGCTGCGCGAGGAAAAATGTTTTGCATCGGAGATTTTGATGGAGCGCGGGCTGAGGCTGGTGCAGATTCGCGAGGAGCTGGGCCGCGTTACCCAGGAAAAAACTCAGCCGCAACAGCGCCAGCGCGATACCAGCCTGCTGAGCGAGTTCAGCCGCGACCTGACCCAGGCGGCCATGGAAGGCCAGCTTGATCCGCTGGTGGGCCGCGAAGGCGAGCTGGAGCGCGTGGTGCAGATCCTTTGCCGCCGCACCAAAAATAATCCCGTGCTCATCGGCGAGCCGGGCGTGGGCAAGACGGCCATCGTCGAAGGCCTGGCGCAGCGCATCGCCGACGGCGAAGTGCCCAGCTTCCTCTCCGACAAGCGCATTCTGGGATTGGATCTTTCGCTCATCGTGGCCGGCACCAAGTATCGCGGCCAGTTCGAGGAGCGCCTCAAGACCATCATGAAAGAGCTGATGGATAACCAGAACTCCATCATCTTTATCGACGAGTTGCACACGCTGGTGGGCGCGGGCTCCGCCGAGGGATCGCTGGACGCGGCCAACATCCTGAAGCCGGCGCTCAGCCGCGGAGAAATTCAGTGCATCGGCGCCACCACGCCGGGCGAGTTCCGCAAATCCATCGAGAAGGACCGCTCGCTGGAGCGCCGCTTCCAGGCCGTCAAGGTGCCCCCGCCCAACGAGGCCGAGGCCATCAAAATCATCCACGGCATCAAGGACCGCTACGAAAAATTCCACGCCGTCAGCTATACCGACGCCGCCGTGGAGTTCGCCGTCTCGCACGCCAGCCGCTACATTCCCGACCGCTTTTTACCCGACAAGGCCATCGATTTGATTGACGAGGCCGGCGCGCGCGTCAAGCTCCGCCAGACCTCGCTGCCCGAAGAGATCACCGAGGTGCAGAAGCGCATCAAGTTCATTGTGCACCGCATGGACGCGGCGATTGCCAATCACGAATTCGAGAAGGCGCGTTTTTACAGCGACGAGGAACGCAAGGAGCGCGAAACACTGCGCGACCTGCGCGACAAGTACCACCTGGACGACTCGGCCAGCGGCATTGTGGCCCGCGAGGACATTGAGGACGTGGTCAGCCGCTGGACGGGCGTGCCCATCAACAGCATCAAGGAAGAAGAGACGCAGAAACTGCTGCGCGTGGAAGAAGAGCTGCACAAGCGCATCATCTCGCAGGAGAAGGCCATCAGCGCCCTGGCGCGCGCCATTCGCCGGTCACGCGCCGGATTGAAGTCGCCCAACCGGCCGATTGGAAGTTTTCTCTTCCTGGGGCCAACGGGCGTGGGCAAGACCGAGATGGCCCGGACGCTGGCTCACTTTTTATTCGGCTCCGACAAGGCGCTGGTCCGCTTCGATATGTCGGAGTTCATGGAGAAGCACTCCGTCTCCAAGCTCATCGGCTCGCCTCCGGGGTACGTGGGCTACGAGGAGGGCGGCCAACTCACTGAGCGCGTCAAGCGGTCGCCGTATTCGGTGGTTCTGCTCGACGAAATCGAGAAGGCCCATCCCGATGTCTTCAACATTTTGTTGCAGGTCTTTGAGGACGGCCAGTTAACCGACGGCCTGGGCAACACCGTCGATTTCAAGAACGTGATTATCATCATGACGTCGAACATCGGCGCGCGGCACCTGCAAAAGAAGCAGGGCCTGGGCTTTGCCAGCGATCGCGACGAGATTGTCAGCGACAAGGTGGAGGAACTGGTGAAGGGCGAGGTGAAAAAGACCTTCAACCCCGAATTCCTCAACCGGCTGGATGAGGTCATCATCTTCCAGGCGCTCAACGACGCCGACCTGATCCAGATTGTCGAGCTGATGGTGCAACAGCTCAACGCCAACCTGGCGCAGAAGTCCATCACGATTTCGGTCACCGAGGAGGCCAAGAAGTGGATTCTCGAAAAGACCCTGGTGGACCGCAGCTACGGCGCGCGGCCGTTGCGCCGAGCCCTGCAACGCTACGTCGAGGACCCGTTGAGCGAGGCCATGATCGCCGGGCAGATTACCGAGCGGCCAGCCTTCCTCGAGGTTTACATGGACACCGACCAGTTGTTCTATCGGCCGGTGAGCGCGGACGAAAACGCGGGCGAAGAAAAAGCCGCGGGCGTGTTGCTGTTCAGCGCGTAAAGAATTGAGAATGTCGCACGACTAAGGGCGCCACCGGATTCCGGCTGGCGCCTTTGGTGCGTTGGGAAAGAATTTTGTGATATATTCTGTATATACAATGTGTGCTACGCGCGAAATGAACAGAAAAAGCATGACTTCCGAAGAGATCAGGAACAGACGGTGGTCTAAATTGGAGATCGAGGCGGTGCGCAAGGCGAACGAGGCGCAGGCTGCTGGCCTCGATTTGCCCGAAGTGGAATACGACGATATTCCGCGACTGACCGAGGGACAGCTTGCGCGCATGGTGCGGCTGCGTCCTGTACAGCGCAAGGTAGCGGTGAGCGTTCGTCTCGATCCGCGGGTGCTCGATTGGCTGCGTTCAAAAGGCGAAGGGCACCTGACCCGCATCAACGATATTTTGAGCAACCTGATGGAGGCGGAACGACGGATTGGGGCGGGGAGATAAGGCGATCCCAGGTCTGAGCAGGGAGATCTGGGATTGCCCTTTGGCCCGAAGATCAGGCTGGATTAGCTTGGATCATCTGCCGGAGCAACCTGCATCCCGTATCAATGGTCTTCGCCAGATGCTTGTCGGCAGGTTCGCCCGAAATCGCTTCCCCAGTCCGGGCATCAAAATATGTGATATCCTTCGTGGTCACCTTCAGCTTTGTTACGGCTGCTTGGTAGATTACGCGCAGCATCAAGCGGACCATGGCGGTGGTCTCTTTCTCCTTGCGAACCCCGAGTTTGACCAGCCTTATCCGATCCGAGTCTTGAATAGCAAGGTCTGGTGCTCCGGATATTCTTATATCGCTCGACGAGAAGTATATCCTCGGACATGTTATGACTTTCCATTTGCGGCTGGCGAACACCTTCATGTACGACTCAACCGCATATAAATTGCTTCTTCGCTTTGCTCTCGCCTGCGCCGTGGATGCAGTTTCAGCCTCCTCATAGAGTGATTTCATCTCCCGAGTGACATAGGAAAAGTCGTTTTCTCGATCATGGTAGCCTCGGATGATTCCGATAGCTCGTGTATAGTACCTGCTCGGAATTTGGGCCTCGGGCGACCGGGGCCTGAGGATATTTCGCACGGTAGAGGATTTTTTAGCTGGACCGCCGATTACAAATTCGGCAAACGCCTTAGCAGAAATTCGAGTTTCCATAGAGGCCTCCGTCGCTAAGTTGAAAATGTTATTTATCTTGGGTAAGCGCCAACTCTAGCCGAAAGGTGTGTTACACAGGAGGTAACCCCCTCAGGTTTTCCAAATTGCTTACTCGGGACATGGTCGTGTGCGCGAGCGCCCCGAGTTCGGCTTGCTACTTGGGGCGCTCGTGAAGCGTCTAGGACTTCTTCATTTCCCGCATGACTTCGACTAGTGTGCTTGGGTAGATACGCAGGGCGTCGTAGACGCCGGATGAGCGTCCCATCTGCATGGGGTCACTGTCGACGCTTCGGAATTGCTTCACGGCACGTGCAACCATCTCCGTAGGCTTGAAGAGTTTTGGTTTGACGATCTTCCACTTCCCGCTCGCGTCCTTCTCCGCAAACTCGCTCATTGCCCCGAGGATGGGAAATATGAGGCCGGGAGACACCCAAACAATTTTGTTATTTTCGTCTCGCCGGCATGCTCTCCCGCCTTTTTTGGTCTCATCCCAGATGTGGTGGCCATTCCAGGCGGGGTGGGTCTCCCAATACGCATATTCGCTAATTGCGAATGGGGCAATTTGAATCGTGAAATTGTACTTGAGCAATGCGTCAGGTTTTTTGTCCTTGGAGTCGAACCATTCCGAAAAATCCGAGAGGCATTGTTCGGGATTCTTATAGGGGCGCAACTTCTCAGCTGCGGTATCGTTGCCTGAGACCTCCTTGGGCATCAGTAGTCGGGCATATTGAAGGATTTTCCGCGTGTCATAAACCTTTTCGTCTGTTTCACTCTTCCGAATCTTGATTCCTGGATGCACTTTCACGATGCTCTTCTCGAGATCTTCAAGGTGGCCACGCGCCCCTGCTTGAGAGATAGATTTAACAGGGGTTGCAGTATTTCTGGCAATTGCGGTTTCTACGATTTCATCGCCGTCGGGATCTACGATAATCTCTGCGCGCACGTGGAAGGGCGCTTCCTCATCGTCGTCGGGGCCTTTTTCGCCAAACTCCGCAGTTACCCAACGCTGGATTTCTCCTTGGGACTGAGCGCCATTAATAATGCTCGCATCGAACAGTCGTATGATCTTCTTGTTGTCATCGACCTCAGCCTCGCTTGCAGCTATGACAAAACCGCTGTTCCGCGTAATGAATCGAGATGGCTCAGTTTCGATCGTATTCTCGATGGCTTCGTGAACACGATTCCGTTTGCGCGGATTGTACTCCGCGATATACGTGCGTAGATTTTCTTTGGTGCCAACTTTGAGAATCTCAAACGCAGAGAGATTTGCCACATACGACTTAACGCCGGTTGCGGCCTCATCGGGGCTAGTAGTGTTGCGGATCAATTGGTAGGAAAGTTGTATACGCGGACGCGCACCTACGGTTTGCTTTGTCATGTTTTTCTCCTCTGTCTCGTTGCTTGTTCGCGGGATGCCACATCTGCGGCACTCGCATAGCAATCGGTAATTTAATATTACCACAGTCACTCTCCCCGCGTCAACCCGGATCGGCGCTCATCTCTTAGAAGAGTGGAAGACGTTGAGACGATGTGATTCAATGGGTAAGATGGCGATGGCGCGGAAAAAGACGGTGCGGGGGTTGTGGATCAGGGCGACGCGGAAGGCGCGCGAGCTGCGGATGGTGGCGCGGGCGCTGGCGGATACGGGGCACCCGGTGCTGGCGCAGATTGTGCCGGCGCGGTTCTGCAACCTGAGTTGCGGCTACTGCAACGAGTATGACAAGGTGAGCAAGCCGGTGCCGCTCGAAGAGATGACGAGGCGGATCGAGCACCTGGGACGGCTGGGGACGGCGATGATCGGCATCAGCGGCGGAGAGCCGCTGACGCATCCGGAGCTGGACGAGATTATACGCAGGATTCGGAAAACCGGGGCGATTGCCGGAATGATTACCAACGGCTACCTGCTGAATGTGGAGCGGATTGAGCGTCTGAACAAAGCCGGCCTCGACCACATGCAGATTTCGATTGATAACCTGGAGCCGGACGCGGTGTCGATGAAGAGCCTGAAGGTGCTGGACAAGAAGCTGGTGATGCTGGCGGAGCATGCCACGTTTCACGTGAACATCAATTCGGTGGTGGGCGGGGGCTTCAAGAATCCCAACGACGCGCTGGTGATTGGACGGCGGGCGCTGGAGCTGGGCTTTGAATCGACAATTGGGATTATCCACGACGGGGACGGGCAACTGAAGCCGCTGAAGGAGGACGAGGCGCGGGTGTACTTCGAGATGACGCACCGGAAGAAGACCAATTATTCGCGATTTGATTTGTTTCAGGAGGCGATTGTGCAGGGGCTGCCGAATGACTGGCGGTGCCGTGCGGGGTCGCGGTATCTATATATATGCGAGGACGGGCTGGTGCATTATTGCAGCCAGCAGAGAGGGTATCCGGGCGTGCAGCTGGCGAGCTACACGAAGGCGGATGTGAAGCGGGAGTTTTTGACGGCCAAGAGCTGCGCGCCGAATTGCACGATTGGCTGCGTGCACCGGATCAGCTACATCGACCACTGGAGGGCGCCGCAGATCAGGACGGTTTCGCCGGGGGTGGCTGGGGCGGAGAAGCTGGTAAAGATACAAAATACAGGGAATAGGGAACAGGGAACAGGGAACAGAACGTGATGCCCAGAGACAAACGGCGCATCCTGAGCGGGTGCGCCGTTTTGCTTTGGAGCAGCTTTGATTAAGTATTAATGCGTATCAGCATTCCCTCAGGGGCTAAAGCCCGTGTTCATTTTGTTTGACAGAATGTACGGGCTAAAGCCCGTACCCTTCAGCCCGTACCCTTCAAAACATCAACTTATTCAGCAGTTCCTTGGAGCGCTGCAACTGTCATTTGCCGGCCGGCGGCGTGGCTGGTTTTGATGCCGGCGGAGCGGCTGGTTTTCTCACATGCGTTGCGGCGGGGGCGGGTTTGGCGGAGGCGGTGTCGGCAAAGGCCTGGTCGATCATTTGGTAGAGCTTGGTGCGATCGAGGACTTCGACAAAGGGCGCGCCCTTGGAGTTGGCGGTGACGACCCAGATGGTGGGGGTGTGCTCGATGCCGATGCGCTGGCCGAGAGCGTAGTCGGCCTTGACCAATTCGGCGAGCTTGCCCTGGGGGTCGACGGCGAAGGGCAGGGTAAGGCCGTGGCTGGCGGCAAACTTCTGAGTGAACTGGAGCAGGACCTCGGGGCTGACGATAGAGACCTGGCTGGCGAAGACCTGGTCGCGGTACTCGTCGCCCAGGGCCTTGCTATGAGTGTCGAACCAGCGGGCGTAGACAGCGGCGTTGAAGCTCCAGGCGTGCATGGCCAGCGGGAAGTCGTGGCGCACCCAGGGAATTTTGTATTTAGCGGCGGCCTCCTTGAGCAGAGGGTTGGCGCGGCCGCAGTCGGGGCACTCCATGTCTTCAAACTCGACCAGGGCAACACGAGCGCCGGGGGGCGGCTTGAGCGCGGACGGGTCGTGCACCTGAGTTCCGGCGGACGGCGCGCCAAATTGGGCGTGGGCGCTGGCGGCAAGCAGAGCGGCGGCAAGGGTGAACATCCCGAGAGCGAAAAAACGGCGGGCAAGGACGGAAGAAAGAGTCATAGCGATTAGACGGCTCCCTATTGGTTATTGTAACCACCTGCGCCACCTGCTGTGGGGCCAATCGCTCGCTGTTCGCTCGCACGAGCTTATTGACAGCTAGCCGGCACCTGCAACCGCCTGCGGGCACTTGCAGTGCGGCAGACGCCGCTTACGCGGCACGGGCTTTTTGGAAGTGGCCATTCGAACCATAGAACATCAACAATTTTGCGAATTATTGGCGACCGCGGCGACGGGCGGGCGGGGTCCCCGCGGACAGGTCTTCGTCCGTGGGGTGATTGGCGATCCATTGACGCCATTTGTAGTCGGCAAAGAGTGAGGCGGCGACGATGAGAACGGCGAGAATGCCGAGGATGATTTTCATGGCATCTTCAGGATTGCATAGTTGGGTACGGCGGGATGCGCTGAATATACTTGGATGAATGGGCAAATCAGCCCGGGGAGGCCGTTTGTGAGCAAGAATCAGAGTCAACGCGCCGTGGAACTTTTTTCGCGGAGTTACAACTGCGCGCAGTCGGTTTATGCCGCGTGCGCAACCGGCAAAGGAATGAGCGAGGCGCAGCGGCTGGCGCTGGGTGCGCCCTTCGGCGGCGGTGTGGCGCGGCAGGGAGAGATTTGCGGAGCGCTTACCGGCGCATTACTGGCTCTTGGAGAGATTGAGGGCGGAGCCATGGCTGCCGATCCCGTTGCCGGGCGCAACGCGCTTTACGAGCGGGCGCGACAAATGACCGAGGCCTTCCGCGAGGCACACGGGGCGATTCTATGCCGAGAATTGACGGGCTGCGCACTGGACACTGAGACAGGGCAGCAAACCTTCAAAGAGCGCGGGTTGCATCAGAATTTATGTACGAAGCTGGTGGCGTTTGCGGCGGAGCAGGTGGGGACGATGATCGCTAAATCGCCGCAGAAGTGATGGTGACCTCCCAGGTCTCAAAAGCGAGACCTGAGGCACCCAGATATTGTGGTTGATGCGGAAATGATTAGAGGCACTATTTCTGCGCTATCTGCGCGGGCTTTTGTGACGGGTTGACCTGGACGTTAAAGAAGCCGGCGAGGTCGTCTATGTCCTGCTTGGTGCCGACCATAGGCGGCATGAAGCGGCGATAGGGCGAGTCAGGCTTGTAGTCGTGCAGCATGGTGATGAAACTGGCAATGTTGGCGCGGTCGCGGCCGGCGAGGAGCTTTGCAAGCGGACGGTAGCCGTTGAGGGTGTGGCAGGAGCCGCACTCGCCGCGGAAGATGGCCTCGCCGCGGGAGTAACTCGAATTCGAGTCATTCGCAAGCCACATGGTGCGGGCAAGGTAGCCTTCCTGATTGATGCGGCTGACGTAGGGAACGCGGACGCCGTTGGAATACATCCAGCCGCCGATGACGTAGGGCTTGCGCAGCATCTCGCGAGAATACTCGCCCGCGCCTGTGGCGATGAGAGCCAGCAGCAGAATTGCAATCGCGTGGGAGAGATTGAAGTCGAGGGGATTGCGATAGGCGAGGAAGTAAGCGACGCCGACGATGGTGGCCGAGGTAACGATGATGAGCAGGGCGATGCGGGTGATGATGGAGAATGTTCCGGAGCCGATGGTGTCGATGCCCAGGGTGAGCAATGCCTGCTGCGATGCGGGAACCATCCAAAGGTACCAGATGAGGATGAAGGGCGTGGCGACGAAGGAGGGCACCAGCCACTTGACGCTCCACTGAACCATGGTGGTTTTGAGGGCGGGTTGCTTATCGCCATCGATGCGGCTGGCGGTGATGAGCGCCCAGATGCCGGCCAGCGCGCAGCAAACGCAGGCGCGCAGGAAGAGGCTGGGCCAGTAAGTGGGATTGAAGAAGGCGTTCCAAAATTTGCTGGCCTCGTGGCCGGTTCCGGCGACGGCCAGCCAAGTGTCGCCGGGGGTGAGCATGAAGGTGAGAATGCCGTTGATGATGACGAGGGTGGCGACCGATGCGCCAGCATAGACCCAGCCCACGGCGAGATGCAGCTTGGGATCGATGCGGCCCCAGGTGGAGTAGTAGACGGCGATGGTGGTGAGCTCGACGATGAAGAAAACCCACTCCATGGCCCAGCCAAAGACGAAGTTGTGAATCAACGTGCTGGTGGCTTCGGGATGAGTTAGGCCGATGGCGAACCAGATGCCGACGCCGCTGACAGTGCCGAAGACGGCGGTGAGTACGAGAAAAAACTTCGAGAAGCTGGCGAGTTGGGCAAGCCATTCAGCGCGGAGGTGGCCGTCGGCCATGCGCATAGCCTTGCGCTCGGCGAGAGGAAGATAGAGTCCGCCGCCGACGGCAAACTGCGAGATCATGACGTGGAAGATGGCGATGATGCCGATCACCCAGCCGGAGCCGAGAATTGGAATTTCCCAGAATGGATAGTTCATGGTTTCACCGAATCGTCCAATAGCCGATGATGGTTGTGGCCAGCAGGGCGAAGACCGCCAGCAGGCCGAAGTAATGCGCGGCGCGGGCGCGCTGGCCGAATTCCTTGCTTCTGTCGTAGAAGGGAATCAGCAGCCAGAGCACAATGCCGAGCGTGAAGAGCAGAATGCCGGCGATTTCTCCGACGCCAGCATACTTGCCGGAGAAGACGAAGCCGAGCAGCTTGAGCATCTCGAAGGGACTCATGAAGTACCACTCGGGATGAATGCCGAGGGGCGCGGGCGCGAGAGCGTCATATGGCTTGCCGAGCGACCAGGGAAAGACGGAGGCCAGCAGCGCCAGGATGTTGAGCGAGATGAGCCACATGGCGAGGTCTTTGCGCACGAAGTTGGGGAAAAAGGGCATGGACTTGCGCTGCGCGGGCGGCAGGGCTTCGACGGATGGCGGCGAGGCATTGCCGTGGCGCTGGACTAACCACAGATGAAAACCGAGCAAGGGCAGGAAGACGGCCGGGAGAACCACGACGTGCAGGGCAAAGAAGCGCTGGACGGTGAATTCACTCACATCCGGGCCGCCGCGCAGCATGTTGGCCAGAGCCGCGCCGATACCGGGAATGGCCGAGGGAATCTGCAGGCCGACCTTGGTGGCAAAGTAGCTCAACTCATCCATGGGCAGCAGGTAGCCTGAAAAGCCAAAGACCGAAGCGATGCCCAAAAGAGCCATGCCGCTGAGCCAGCCAAACTCGCGCGGCTTGCGGTAGGCCTTCATGAAATAGACGGAGAACATGTGCACCAGGATGGAGAAGATCATCAGGCTGGCGGACCAGGCGTGCGCCGAGCGGATGAGCCAGCCGAAGTGCATGACGAAGGTGATCTGGCGGACGGATTCGTAGGCATTTGCGCCGGGCTGGTAGTAGACAAGCAGCAGCACGCCGGTGAAGCATTGGACCAGGAAGAGAAAGAGCGAGATTCCGCCCCAGTAGTACCAGAAAGACTGGGAATGAACAGGGACGGTTTTGTGGCGCGCAAAGGCGGCCAGCTCGGAAAGACCCAGCCGCTCATCGACCCAGTTATAGATTGCAGCGGATTTTGTGGTCATGCACTGAATCCTCGAAAGGAGTGAAGAAGTGAATGAGTGAAAAAGTGAACGAGTGAGTAAACAGTGTTACGCGCGCGAGACTTCCACGCCGGTTTCGTTGACAGCAACTTTGAAGAGCTTGAGCGGTTTGGGCGGCGGGCCGCTGACGTTGGCGCCGGTGTAGGGGTTGTAAACGCCGCCGTGGCAGGCGCAGTGGATGCGGTCGGCCTCAGGCTCATATTGCACGGTGCAGCCGAGATGCGTGCAGACGGCGGTCATGGAGATCCAGCGGCCGTCGAGGTGGTGAATGAGCATAGCCGGCGAGGGACCGAACTTGAACATGAGCACGGAGCCAACGGGGAGTTTTTGCGCGTCCTTGAGCGTGACCTCGGTGACGGCAGCGGCGCTGAGCGCCATCTCCGAGGGCGAGGCCAGATAGCGGTAGATGGGATAGGCGAGGGCGGCGGTATAGGCGAGGCCGGCTACTCCGGCGGCGGCCAGAAAGGCGCGTCGGGTGGCGACGTCAGCGGGTTCTTCGACGATGTTTGCGGGAAGGTTGGTCATTTGGCTCATAGCATTTGCTCGCGGGAGTTACGCCGCGCCCTCCATTACTTTTTTCGATCGCGCCACCACAGAGATGAGCCAGCCGATGACGCCCAGTCCGGCGACAAAGAGGACGAGGAAGAGGCCCACGACCCACCAGTTGGTGACCACCACGCGGTCCCAGACGTTATAGCCCTTGCTGAGCAGGGTCAGGTCGCGGACGCCGTCGCGATAGATGGTGAGCATGATCTCGATGAGAACAACCAGGTGAACGACGGCCAGGCTCACCCAGCGCGCACTGAGCTTGCCGAATCCGGCTATGAGGGCGACGAGAACAGCCGCCGCTACCAGGGCAAGCCAGCCGTAAGCGGCAAATCCGAAGTACATGTAGAATTCATAGCCTGCCGGAGGCGCCGCCAGCATCGACTTGACTACGGCCGGCTGCACACTGACGGCCCAGAAACCGGCAGCCAGATAGATGACGCCGAAGAGCGCGGCCACCTTGCCGCCGAGACCGGCGATAAAGCGCTTCTCCTCCGCGGTGAAGGTGGAGCGGCCAGCCAGATAAAGCAGCCACAATCCGCCGATGAACAGGCCGCCGGCCATCATGAGCAGCCAACGCGGCTCCAGAGTGGGATCGCCGGTGGGCAGATATGCGCCCATGGCGGAGGCGGAGTACATCTGGCGCCAGACTTCGGGGCGCAGCATCAGCGTCATATTGGTGGAGAGCAGGCGGGCGATGGAGCCGGCCAGCAGCCAGGCGATCAAGCCGACCCACCAGGCGGATTTGCCCGCAGCTGGCCCCGATTCCAGGCGCGCGGTGAAGCGGTAGAGCAGCCAATAGGTGAGCATGAGGAGGCCGATGATGGCGATCCAGTATAGGCCGATGAGCACGCTGCTGGTGTAGAGCGCGCGGCCATAGAGCACCTGGGCAAAAAGGAGCGGCGGCACGGCGAGGTTAATGACGAATGTCATTACGACCGTGAGCCTGCGGGCCAGCGCGCGGGCGGTGACCATGGAGACGGGCGAGCGGCGGAAGAGACTGAGCAGAACCGCCAGCAGCAGCCCGCCGAGCAACATCTCGACGGCGACAAAGTGCAGGGCCAGCGTGACGATGTGCAGCAGCTTCAACAGCCAGACGGGCGCGGGCAAGGGAATCGGATCAACAGCGGGAAAAGATTGCATAGTGCCTTTTGAGACCCCCTCAAAGCCGTATTTAGACTAGCATGGTCCAAATATCCGAATGTGACGGCAGTCACAGCAGGGAAAAAGAGAATACATCAACTGCCATCGCATTCCACGCAATCATCTTAAACCTGTACACCGGGTGGCTTGCAAAACCGGGCCTGAAGTGATTCAATCAGGATATTGAAACAGGGGTGCTCCACGAAGTGGGGCTGAGAAATACCCTCGAACCCGATCCGGGTAATACCGGCGTGGGAAGCTTTCGTAGCCGAACGGCCTCCTTTCTCGAATCCAAGCAGAGTTCCCTTGTTTCATTAAGTTGGAAACAAGGGGATTTTATGTTCGGAATTGGCGTAACTGATCCGTCTCAGATTGCAATTCAACCTTATCGGCTCACGATTACAGGTGCGCATTCCGGCATGGCGGCTGCCTGCCGTGGAGCACGCGCGCTTTGGGCGGCAGGATTGCTGCTTTGCTGCCTGGCAGCGCCTTTGGGCGTGTTTGCGCAAAGCCCGGCGCCAACGCAAGAGAAGCCCGCCCCGGCCGCCGAGACGCCCAAGCCAGCCGCGACTCAAGAGAAGATACCGCGCGTGACCACCACGGTGGTGGTGCATGGCGAAAGGCCGGACGAGTATCGCCCCGAAGCTATTACGGTGGGCAATCTGGATGGCGTGCCGCTGGAACTGACGCCGCTTTCGGCCACGGTAGTGACTCGCCAACTGCTCACCGACCAGGGCGCGCGCCTGCTCTCTGACGTGGTGAGAAACGACGCCTCGATCGGCAACGATTATGTGCCGGTGGGCTACTACGGCGTATATGAGATTCGCGGATTTCCAATTGATCTGGCCACGGGCCTCCAGATCAACGGCATGACGATCGCCGGCGAGCAGGATGTTCCGCTGGAAAACAAGGAGCGCGTCGAGTTCTTGAAAGGCATTGCCGGCGTGGAGAGCGGCGTGGCCTCGGCGGGCGGGCTGATCGACTATGTGACCAAGCGGCCGGCGATAGTCAAGGCCGTTGACCTTGCTACCGACCAGCGCGGAACCGCGTTTGGCGCAGTTGATCTTGGGCATTACTTCGGCAGCCGCAAGCAGGTGGGCGCGCGCGTGAATCTGGCCGGGGAGCAAATCATGAGTTATATGAACGACACCAATGGCTGGCGCGCGATGGGCGCTGGCGCGGCAGATTGGAGGATCAACCCTAAGGCGATTCTGAAGGGTGACTTCGAGTACCAGCATAAGGTGGAGCGGGACGGCAGCGGCTACCAACTGCTGGGAGGCACAACGGCGCCGGATATAAACCATATCTATCGATCGACGATGCTGGGCGATCAACCCTGGGGCCCTCCCGACACTTACGACACCATGAATACCGGCGCGCGCTTCGATTACGATTTGCCGCGTCAGTGGAAGGCCTTCGCCGCGGCGAGTTACAGCCACTCGCTTATACAAGATAACGTGATTTACGCCTATGGATCGTCGCTCGATGCCAGCGGAAACGCCGATTGCCCCGGCGCGCCCAACGCGCCCGCCTACTTCTTCTGTCCCGATGGAACCTATGGCATCTACGACTATCGCAATCCCGGCGAACTGCGCATTGACGCGCAGGCCGAAGCGCTGGCCACAGGCCACATCAAAACAGGAGCCATTACTCATGATGTGACTGGCGGCGGGACGCTCTTTCTGCGCAGCGTGCAGCAGCCGGGAGCGCCACCCTTGACCGCGCCTTCCACTGTGCAGGACGGCGCTGTATATTCATACGTCGGCTCGGAAAACATCTATCAGGCTCTCGCGCCAGTACCCATGGAGAGTCCGATCGAATCCGCCGGCCCGCGCACGCTTTGGGAAGACAGCCATCAATCCGCTATGGTCATGCAGGACCGGATTCATCTGCCCGGCCACATTCAACTGCTCGCCGGGGGGCGATATGATTCCCTGCGCGACAACAACTACTCCCTCGCCGCGACCAGCCCCGGCACGCCGCCCACCATCACCGACAAGCTCCTTTGGCTGCCGCAATACGCGGTCACCTATAACCCGGTGAAGAATCTTACGCTCTACAGCAACTATAGCGTGATGCTTTCGTTGGGCCCGCAAGCGCCGTGGTGGGTTACGAACGCAAGCCAGTTTCTGGCGCCCTTCTTTACTCGCCAGGCCGAGGTCGGCGCAAAGTATGAGCCAGTCCAGCGAATTTTGCTGAGTACCGCGCTCTTTCATATGCGCGCGCCATTTATTTATCCGAAAATGATTTTGGGCCCTGACAACTTTTGCCCCAGCGGTAATTCCGGCGACCAATGCTTTGAATCTGAAGGGCGCGAGACGCACGACGGACTCGAGCTGAACGCGCAAGGCAAGGCGGCGAGTTGGATGCAACTAAGCGCTTCGATTACGGCGATGAAAGCGGTTTCTGACGATACCGGAACGCCTGCTTACGATCATAAGCAGGTAATCAATGTGCCGCATCTGCGTACGGTATTATTTGCGGACGTGCAACTTCCCCATGCGCATGGTTTGCACTTACTACCCGGCTGGAGTTATACGGACCGCAAGGAAGCAACGCGCGACGATACAGTCAGTGTGCCGAGTTATAACTTATTCAACCTGGGCGCGCGTTACACGACGGGCGGAGAAAAGGGCCATGTAACTCTGCGCATCTATGCCGATAACATCACCGATAAGCGTTACTGGAGCGACACCGGCGCCAGTTATGGCGATACATTCATCTGGTTAGGCGCGCCCACGACGGTGCGGTTTTCAGCGCACTACACTTTCTAAGTGAGCAAATGAGGGAAGAGGCTGTACCAGCGATGAACACGACGGCAAAGGCGCACGGGCTGGACGGCAGGCTGGTGGAACCAGACTGGCCGCCGCTCACAATGAGTGAGGTGCGCGCGCTGCTATCGATGTTTCCAGGTTGCGGCGAGCCTATTGAAATACTTTCGGTAAGTCCACGGCCGTTTTCCGCGGCAAGCGTAGTGGCGACGAGCAGCGAGCGAGTCTTTATCAAACGACATTCCCGGGAAGTACGCGACCGGGAGGGATTGCTCGAGGAGCATCGCTTCATGCAGCATCTAAGAGAGCATGGAGCGCCGGTTCCGCAGATATTTGCGACCACATCAGGTGAAACAGCAATTGTGAGCGGCACATGGACCTATGAGGTGCACGAAGTTCCGGAGGGCGTAGACCTTTACGAAGAGGCGCTTTCGTGGACTCCGTTTTGCTCGGCGGCACACGCGCGCTCGGCTGGAGAGATGCTGGCGAGAATGCATCTGGCCGCGCAGGGTTACGACGCGCCGCGACGCAAAACTCAACCACTCGTCGCGGGATTTACGATCTTTGCGGCAAATGATCCTGGTGCGGTGATGGAGCGCTACCTGGCGGCGAGGCCTGCGCTGGCCGAGGATGCAGTTGCACGCGAAGGCTGCGGCAGGGCGCTTGAATTACTGGCGCCGTTTCATGCGGAACTGAAACCACTGCTGCCGCTGCTGAAGCCACTATGGACGCACAACGATGCGCACGCCTCAAACTTTTTATGGAGCGATGCGAGCGACGATGCGCGGGCAACGGCAATCATCGACTTTGGACTTGCCGACCGCGCTAACGCCGTGCATGATCTGGCGTATGCAATCGAGCGCAACATTGTGGAGTGGCTTGAATTGCGCGAGGGTTTTGAAGACACGAATATCGTTCCTGTACACATCGATCATCTGCGGGCGCTGCTTGACGGCTATGAGCAGGTACGACCGCTTTCGGACGCGGAAGCCGCGGCGCTGGCTCCGATGACGGCGCTCTGCCACATGGAGTTTGCGCTGACGGAAGCAGATTATTTTCTCGGCGTGCTGCATTCGAAGGAGAAGGCGAAGCTGGCCTCGATGGATTATCTGGTGGGTCATGCGCGATGGTTCCGCGGTAAGGGTGGAAAAAAGCTGCTGGACGCAATTGAGCGTTGGGCAGCGAAACGCGAGCGTTAAACAGCACCGCTTATAGGAGCAGAAGACTGATGCATTGGTCGAATATAGCGAATTACCTTGCCGCAAACTGGATGGAAGATGCAGGAGTTATCACCACGCTTGCGGGCATCTGGCTTACCACGCGCCGAAAGCTTCTCTGCTGGCCAGTCGTGTTGATTGCTGAAGTGCTTTACCTGATTGTTTTTTTTCGCGTCCGTTTGTATTCCGATGCGCTGCTGCAGATTGTTTTTATGGGCTTTACGTTGTACGGCTGGTGGTATTGGTGGCGCGGAGTGCGCGCCGAGGGAGAAGTGCGCGTGATCCGGCTTTCGCGATTCAGCCTGTTGGCGGGATTAGCGGCGGGAGCGGCGGGAAGCGTGCTGATGGGATTGCTGATGGAACGAATTGGCGCGGCGCTGCCTCGGCTGGACGCGACGTTGATGAGTTACAGCCTAGTGGCCAGTTGGTGGCAGACGCGCAAGCATACAGCGAATTGGTGGCTTTGGATTGCGGTAGACCTGGTCTATATTGGCGAATATATCTACAAAGGGTTGAGGCCGACGGCTGCGCTTTATGCGTTGCTGGCGGCCCTTGCCGTGCTGGGGTTGCGGGATTGGCGAAGGGCGGCAGCGGCTCAGACCGCGGCTTGAACTACATTGCGCAGCGGCTCGCCTTTAATGTAACGGCGCAGTTCATCGGCGGCGGTCTTGAGCGAACGCGGCGCAAACTGCGGGCTTGATCCGGCGACGTGAGGCGTGAGCAGCAGGTTGGGGCAACTCCACAACGGGTGGCCTTCAGGCAGCGGCTCGGGATCAGTGACGTCGAGAGCGGCGCGGATGCGGCCGGCGTTGAGCGCGTCGACCAATGCGTCTGTGTCCACAACTGGCCCGCGCGCGGCGTTGACCAGTAGCGCGCCCTGCCGCATCAGAGCGAGTTGGCGGCGGCCAATCAGATGATGCGACTCAGCGGTCGAGGGCAGAATCAGAATCACGATCTCCGCATGCGGCAAAAGGTTGTCGAGTTCGCTGACGGCATAAACCAACGGATTGGCGCGCGCGGATCGGGCTACGCGCTCGAGCTTGATTTGAAAGGGAGCGAGCATGCGCTCGATCTCTTTGCCGATGGAGCCGTAGCCCACCAGCAGAACGGACTTGCCGGTAAGTTCCTCCAGCATGATGGGCGGATAATGCGGACGCGCATCGCTGGTGATGCGGGCGTATTGAGTGTCGGCCTCGAAGCGGCGCTTCCATACACCAGAGCGTTGCACGTCGAGATACAGCGGGAAGTACTTCAGTGTGGCCAGAATGGCGCTGAGCGTCCACTCAGCGGTGGAGATGCTGTGCGCGCCTTGAGCGTTGCAGATGGTTACGCTCGGCCCGGCCACACCGGGAATCCATTCCGTTCCGGCCATCAGCGACAGAATCAGCCGCACGCCGCGCAGCCGCGGCCAGAGGCTTATGGCGCGCTTCGGATAGGGATCGGGAATCCATACATCGATATCGACGTCGTGGTCAAGATCGTTGGGCAGGGGAATCAGCTCGATTTCCGGAGGGAAATCGCGCAACAAATCCGCGGCCATGGTAGCTGGATAACCAACACGCAGCATAGTGAAAATCTCCCGGGTATACGGGAATCTGTGCAACATACTACACGAGATGAGATGATTTGCGCGGCGTTTTGACTCGCTTTCTTTTGCGGCGCGTGGAAAATCAGAGCGCGAGCAGGTCGGTATAGACGGCCATGCCGACAACCGCATCGGCGCCCAGCGCGTCCAGCGCATCGACTTCCTGCTGCGAGCGAATGCCGCCGGCTACGATGAGCTGGCGCTGGGTGAGCTTGCGCAGGCGCGCGGCTGTGGCGATGGGAAAGCCCTGCATCAGCCCTTCGCCGTCGACGTGCGTGTAGAGGAATGCGGCGACGTGGGATTCGAGTTGCGGGATCGCATCGTCGGGAGTAAGCGCCACCTGCGCCTTCCAGCCCTTTACGGCGATGCGGCCGTTTTTAGTGTCGATGCCGGCGACCACGCGCTCAGCGCCTACGGCAGCTGCAAGTTCCGCGGCGAATCCGGTGTTGACTGCGCCAGATTCCGAGAAGAGTGCAGAACCGATGATGACGCGCTTCGCGCCTGCATTGAGCACCTGTTGGGCGCGCTCGATGGAATGAATACCGCCGCCGGCCTGAACGGGCAGCCGTTTGGCGATTTGCGCGACGAGGGCGGAATTATCACCCTGGCGCATGGCCGCGTCCAGGTCGATCAACTGGACTAACGGAAATTTGGAGAACTTATTGATCCAGTATTCAAAGTCGTCGAAGGCGAGGCGCAGTTTTTCGCCCTGCACGAGCTGAACAATTCGACCGCCGAGCAAATCGATGGAAGGAATCAGCATGGAAGCCTCACGGAGACGCCGGCTTTGAACAGCTCTTCTTTGAGGGCGCGCGCGCTGGAGATGCCGAAGTGAAAGATGCTGGCCGCAAGTGCAGCATCGGCCTTGCCGCGCCCGAAGACATCGACAAAATGCTCCACGGTTCCCGCGCCGCCCGAGGCGATGACGGGAATGTTGACCGACTCGCTCACCGCCGCGGTCAGCTCGCAATCGAAACCAGCGCGCGTTCCGTCGGCGTTCATCGAGGTGAGCAGAATTTCGCCAGCGCCGCGAGACTCGGCTTCACGCGCCCATTCGACTGCGCGGCGGCTGGTGAGTTTGCGCCCGCCCTGCACAAAGACCTGCGCGTCGCGCACCGGGTCGGCGGCCTCGGGATTGCGGCGCGCGTCGATGGCGACAACAACGGCCTGCGCGCCGAAACTGCGGCCGATGGCGTCGATTAACGCTGGGTCGGCGAGCGCGGCGGAGTTCACGCTAACCTTGTCCGCGCCCGCATCGAAGACCTGCGCGGCATCGCCGGCAGTGCGAATGCCGCCGCCGACGCAGAAGGGGACGAAGAGTTCGCGCGCCGTTCGGCGTACGGTGTCGAGCAGCGTCTGACGGCCTTCGTGCGTCGCGGTAATGTCTAGCAGCACGATCTCGTCGGCGCCTTCGCGCGCGTGCCGCGCAGCCTGCGTGGCCGGATCGCCCGCGTCGATGAGATCGACAAACTGCACGCCTTTCACGACGCGACCGTCATGGACATCGAGACAGGCGATGATACGCTTGGTGATCATTTGTCACCCTTTCCACATGAGAAAACTGCCGAGAATCTTCAGCCCGGCTGCGCCGGATTTTTCCGGATGAAATTGCACGCCCATCACGTTGCCGCGCTCCACCGCTGCAGCGAAGGGCTCAATGTAATACGTGGTGGCCGCAGTGTCGGCAGTGACGGGAGCTTTGTAGGAATGCGTAAAGTAAACGTACTCGCCCGGTTCGACGCCGGCAAGAAGGCGCGAGTCAGGACGGATTTCAAGCGAGTTCCAGCCGACGTGGGGAACTTTTTCTTTGCTTTCAGAGAAGCGCGCGCACTTTTCCGCGAAATGAGCGAGGCCGGGTTGTGCAGGCGCTTCGCTGGAGCCGGCGTAGAGCCACTGCATTCCGACGCATATTCCCAAAAAAGGAATGCCGCGCGCGATGGTCGCGCGAATTGCGGAGGTGAGGCCAGTCGAATCAAGCCGCTCGGTGGCAGCAAAGTGGCCTACGCCGGGAAGAACGATGCGCTCCGCCGCTTCGACAAGCGAAAGATTGCCGTCGGTCACGACTGTCTCCGCGCCCAGGTGGCGCAGCGCCTTGAGCACGGAAGTGAGATTGCCGGCTTTGTAATCGATGACGGTTACGCGCATTAGAGCAATCCCTTCGTTGATGGCAGCATCTTGCCTAGTTGCTTGTCGCGCGAGCAGGCCACGCGCAGGGCACGCGCGAAGGCTTTGAAGATGGCCTCGATTTTGTGGTGATTGGAGCGGCCGTACATGGTTTTGACGTGGACGTTGGCGCGAGCGCCGCGCGCGAAGCCCTCGAAGAAATCCGTGACCAGTTCCGTTTGCAAGTCGCCTACCAACCGCGTGCGGACTTTGGTTTCGACGGCGAAGGCCGCGCGGCCGCTGAGGTCGATTGCGGCGACGGCCAGGGTTTCGTCCATGGGCATGAGGAAGTAACCGGCGCGCAATATGCCGCGCTTGTCGCCGAGAGCGCGATGGAAGGCCTCGCCCAGCGCGATGCCTACGTCTTCGACGGTGTGGTGCTGATCGACATCCAGATCACCTTTGCAGGCGAGGTCGAGGTCGAATGCGCCGTGGCGCGTGAAGAGTTCCAGCATGTGATCGAAGAATCGAATGCCGGTGGAGATTTTGTATTGTCCGCTGCCTTCAATTGTCAGCTTGATGGCAATGCGCGTTTCCGCGGTATCGCGCTGAACGATGGCGGTGCGGTGGACTGAAGTGGTTTCCCAGGTCCCCAAATGCGAGGGACCTGGGGCACCCTTACTTTTGTGTTTGGAAATCATTGCGCCTCTTTTCCGGCCCGCAGCGTGGCCAGCGTTTCATTGAGAGCTGCGGCGGCTTGCCGCATTTGCTCTTGTGTTCCAATGGTGATGCGAACGCGGCCATCGCAGCCGGGGTCGCTAGAGCGATCGCGGACCAGCACGCCCGCGGCGCTCATCAGGCGCGTGAACTCCTTGTTCCGCGCGCCGATTTCGACGAGGACGAAGTTGGCGCGGCTCGCCCAGCGGCGGAGGCCGGCTCGGTCGAGCGCGGCCTCAAACTGCGTGCGCGCGGCAAGCACTTCGCCGACGTACCAGTCGAGGTAGGCGGTGTCTTCGAGCGCGGGAGGAAGGCAGGCCAGCGCCAGCGAGTTCACGCTGTATGGCGAAAGGACGCGCTTGATCCAGCGCATCAGCTCTTCGGGGCCAGCGAGTAGGCCGAGGCGCAGCCCGGCAAGACCATAGGCTTTGGAAAATGTGCGCGCAACAACCAAGTTGGGGAGTTTGCCGACCTGATCGATGACCGTTTCTCCGTGGAAATGGAAGTAAGCTTCATCGACTAAGAGAACGGCTTTGGGCGCTCGCTGGGCAATTTCAAGCAACTGCGCGCGCGTGGCCGCGGAGCCGGAAGGGCTGTTGGGATTGGCGATGGCGATAATTTTTGTGCGCGGGGTAATGGCAGCGAGCAGACGCTCGAAGGGAAACTGTAAGTCGTCGGCTGCCTGCACAGTGATGATGCGCGCGTCAGTAGCCGATGCGTAGACCTCATACATGGTGTAGGTGGGCACAGGCAGAAGCAACTCGTCGCCCTCTTCAAGAAAGGTTTCGAAGAGCACGTGAATGGCTTCGTCCACGCCGTTGGTGAGCGCGATTTGCCCGGGAGCGAGGCCGAGATGCGCGGCGACGATGGCCTCAACAGGCGCGCGCTCGGGATAGCGCGTAAGGCTGCCGGCAGAGATGCGGCCCAGCACTTCGCGCACTTTGGGCGAACAGGCCACGGTGTTCTCGTTGAAGTCCAGGCGCAACGCGTCGCGGTTGCCAAGCGGAGGGTGATACTCCTTCATGGCCTGCACGCGGGCGCGCGGCGTGAGATGAATTTGAATTCCCTCAGGGGCTAAAGCCCCCGACTTTTCGATTGTGTTCATGTACGGGCTAAAGCCCGTACCCTTCAATGAACCAGATTCGCCTGAAGTTTGATCAGTCACGAGAACTCCTTATTGTCAGTCGAACGCGAATGGCATCGGCGTGGCCGATGAGTCCTTCGGCTTCTGCCAGTAACGCTGCAGGCGGCCCGAGCGAGCGGATACCCTTTGCGGTGTACTGCTGCACAGTGATGAGCTTGACGAAGTCGTTGACGCTGAGGCCGCCGCGCACGTGGGCCATGCCGCCGGTGGGCAGCGTGTGATTGGGTCCGGAGATGTAATCGCCCATGGGCTGCGAGGACCAGCGCCCCACAAATACCGAACCTGCGTTCTGAACCCAGTCGAGATCACTGGCGGCATCGACGGTGAGATGCTCGGGCGCAAGACGATTGGTAATCGCGCGGGCTTCATCCACGGTGGAGGCGATGATGACCAGGCCGTTGCGATTGAGGGACTGGCGCGCGACGGAATTGCCGCGACTGCGGAGTTTGGCCTCGGCGATGACGGCTTTGGCGAGATCAGCACGCGTGGTGATGAAGATGGCCAGCGCTTCGGGATCGTGCTCGGCCTGCGCGACGAGATCAGAGGCTATGCAGGCCGCGTTGCCATTTTCGCTGGTGACGACAATCTCCGTGGGTCCGGCGAGCATGTCGATGGAGCAATCGAAGGCCACGAAACGCTTGGCGGCGGTGACGTAAAGATTGCCGGGGCCGACGATCTTGTCCACGCGCTCTACCGACTTGGTTCCATAGGCCAGCGCGGCGATTGCGTGTGCGCCGCCCAGGCGATAGAACTCCGTAATGCCCAGCAAATGAGCGGCGGCGAGGGTTTCCGGCGCAGGCTTGGGCGAGACGATTGCGATGCGCTCGATACCCGCCACCTGTGCGGGAATGGCGGTCATCAGCAGCGTGGAGGGCAGCGGATGACGCCCGCTGGGCACATAGCAGCCCACCGAGCCGAGAGGACGAACAAGTTGGCCGGTGGTGAGGCCGGGGATGGACTCATCACTGAATGAGGCGGGCAGTTGAGAGACAGCAAAGGCACGAATCTGATTGGCGGCGATGGTGAGAGCTTCCTGCATTGCCGGATTAATTGCATTCCATGCCGCGGCCATTTCGCCGGGCGTGACGCGCAGAGAGCGCGCGCCGACGAGGCCGTCGAATTTGGCGGCGTAGCGGAGCAGAGCACGGTCACCTTGCTTGCGTACATCCATCACGATGCGGCGGACGGCGGGCAGCACTGAATCGAGCGCCGCGCCGCCGCGATCTTCGAGCGCGGCGAGAATTCTTGCCGTTTCTTTTGCGCCGCGGCCTGTTGTGCGGATCAGTTTCATGGACTTCTCCGTAATCTCGTGCATTGAGTTCTTGCTTTCCCAGGTCCCAAAATCGGGACCTGGGGCACCCATTCCTAAATTGCTTCAGAGCACAACCTTGTTGAGCGGATACTCGACGATGCCGGTTGCTTTGGCGGCTTTGAGCTTGGGAATCACATCGCGGGCGATACGCTCTTCGACGATGGTGTTGACCGCGACCCAGTCGGAGTTGCTGAGCTGGGAGACAGTGGGCGAGTTGAGAGCGGGCAGCACGGCGAGGACCGCATCAAGATTGGCGCGCTGCACATTGAGCATGAGGCCGACCTGCGATTGCGCGTCGATGGCGCCGCGCAGCATGAGCGCGATCTGTGAGAGCTTTTCGCGCTTCCACGGATCTGAGAGAGTTTTTTGGCCGGCAATAAGATGCGTCTCGCTCTCCATGACGGTGTCGATGATCTTGAGATGGTTGGCCTTGAGCGAGCTGCCGGTCTCGGTGACCTCGACGATGGCGTCTGCCAGCATGGGCGGCTTGACTTCCGTTGCTCCCCAACTGAACTCGACCTTGACGTTGACGCCCTTCGAGGAGAAGTAGCGCTTGCTGACTTCGACCAGCTCGGTGGCGATGGTCTTGCCCTCCAGATCCTCGGCCTTTTCAAAGCCGCTGCCTTCAGGAACGGCCAGCACCCAGCGCACCTTGCGGCGGCTCTGCTTGGCGTAGGTGAGGGTGGTGACGCTGGTGACCTCGAGGCCGCTTTCGACGACCCAGTCGATGCCGGTGAGTCCAGCGTCGAGTACGCCGTGATCGACATAGCGGGCCATCTCCTGTGCGCGAATCAACATGCACTCGATCTCCGGATCGTCGATGGAGGGGAAGTAGGAACGGCCGTCGGCGTAGATGTTCCAGCCGGCGCGCCGGAAGAGGGCGATGGTGGCATCCTGAAGACTGCCTTTGGGAATGCCGAGTCTGAGCTTGTTAGCCACGTGTTACCTCTTTCTTTTCTTCGGATTTCTGATTTGAAGTTGCCGTGAGCAGCGGCTTGGTGAAGCAACTGACCGTGCCCTCGTGGCAAACAAGCCCATCGCCCTCGACGACGACGCGAAAGAGCAGCGCGTCGTTGTCGCAGTCGGTGGAGGCGGAGATGACGCGCAGGCGATTGCCGCTGGTTTCGCCCTTCATCCACAGCTTTTGGCGGGTGCGGCTCCAGAAGGTGACGAAGCCAGTCTCCAGGGTTTTGGCGTAACTGACGGGGTTGAGAAAGCCCAGCATCAGCACTTCGCCGGTGCGCGCATCCTGCACAATGCCGGGCGCGAGACCGTCCATTTTGTCAAAATCGATTGCGGGGTTCGTATGGCTCATGGTTTTCCTTGGATTTGGTTAAATTTTACCTGGGAACACGAAAAAGCCCGCGGGCTGAGTCGCCGGCGGGCTTTGAACTTCTTTGATCTCTCTGGCCGATTACATCAGGCCATGGCAGTCCGCCGGCATGGAGATTCCATGATGATGGTGATGACCGTGATGGCGGTGGCTCTGCATCTGAATTAGAGACTAAAGGAATTGTGGCCGTTGTGTCAAATCTTTTTCTTGCGGATGGAGCGGGGCGAGGTGGAGAATGGAGCCGTGCGAACAAGGATGCGATTGACGGCGGCAGCGGTTGTAATGCTGGGCGTGTGTCTTGCCGGGACGGCGCAATATCAGGATCGGGACTCACGCGGCGTGACCAGAACATCCGCAACGGCTCCGCGGCCGGAGATACGCGTGGACATCAATCACGCCAGCGTGGAGGAGTTGCTGAAAATCCCCGGCATGACGCCGAGCTGGGCCGCGCGCATTGTTCGCTTCCGGCCCTACCGGACCAAGCAGGACCTGGTGGAGCACGGCATTGTGACCGGCCAGGTCTACGACCGGATCAAGGATTACGTGATTGCGCATCGGGAGGCGCAGTGAAATATAAACACTACCAGTGCATGGCCCAGGCAATCACTCCAGAACCAGCAGGTGCTTGCTGTACCGCTCCCCGGCTAAAAACTTGAACGCCTTGTCCAGAGTGACCAATACGCCGTGTTCTTTGACGGCGAGTCCAAGTAGAAAAGCATCGGTGATTTGCTGGTGGCCGAAGACCCGCTCACGGAATGGCGCAGCTAAAGTTGACCACCCAGCCGTAATCGGCCAATACCGGTAGCCGGGATGGGTTGCGAGGCCTTTCAAAACTTCAACCGCATCCTCAACCGTATACGAACCTGATTTTGGATTCGTTGCCACTCGAAGAAAACCTGCTTCGGAAAAGGCGCACAGACCCCAATCGAGACCGGGAGTATTGAACCATCTCATCACCGTCCGGTGGTGAACATGCGCAGGCTCCGCGAGGGCAAACAGAACATTCACGTCGAGCAGGAATTTCAGCTTACTCAAAAGTCATCCTCTTCCAAAGCTGCCTTCACCATCTCGGAGGTAATGACCCTGTCTCCTCCGGCAAAGATCAGCAGGCCGTTGGGCGCTCGCTTCAGGCGTGGGGATGGGCTGGATGATTGCATGGCCTCAACTCCCTTGCGCGCCATTTCACTGATTGCAGTACTCAGTGTGACGCCCCGCCCCCTGGCGTAAAGCGTAGCCTGTTGGTAGACATCTTCATCGAGGGTGATGCTGGTTCTCATAAGGATAGTATGCACCAAAAGGCAAAATGGTGCAATAACGCATAGTGGTGCAGTTTATCAAATATGCACCATATCGCATGGCAAATCATTGATTATTTAGATATTTTCCCCTATTTCTACAGAGCGTAGCGTGGACCGTGAGATTCACGCTACATCCGGCCAAAAGGCCGGCGCTACATTGAGGCAGCCTCAGCCGGCGGCGGCGTATCATCGTCGCCGCGCCGGAGCAGGCGGCTCAGAATCACGTAGAGCACAGGAATAAAGAAGAGGTTCAGGACGGTGGAGAGCAACATGCCGCCGACGATGGTGGTGCCCACGGAGCGGCGGCCCAGAGCGCCCGCGCCGGTGGCGAAGACCAGCGGCAAAACGCCGAGGATGAAGGCGAAGGAGGTCATGAGAATGGGCCGCAGGCGCAGCTCGCCGGCCTCGGCGGCGGCATCGGCGATGGAGCGGCCCTTACGGCGCAACTGCTCGGCAAACTCGACGATCAGAATCGAGTTTTTCGCAGAGAGGCCGATGAGCATGACCAAGCCGATCTGGCAATAAACATCATTGGAGAGGCCGCGCAACGAGATCAGGCCCAGCGCTCCAAGCACCGCCATGGGCACGGCCAGAAGAATGATGAAGGGCAGCGCGAAGCTTTCGTATTGCGCCGAGAGGGTGAGGTAGACGACCAGAATGCCGAGGCCGAAGATGATGAGCGCCTTGCCGCTGGATTCGATCTCGTCGAGCGTCAGGCCGGTCCACTCGAACTTCATGCCGGGCATCAATAACTTGTTGCTGGCCAGTTCCTCCATGGCGACGCGGCCCTGGCCGGAGCTGTAACCGGGCGCGGGCGAGCCGTCGATTTCCACCGCGCGGAAGAGATTGTAGTGGGTGATGACCGGCGGGCCGGAGCTTTCTGTCACCCTGACCAGGTTGTCGAGCGGAATCATCTGGCCGGTGTTGGAGCTTACATAGTAGTTGTGCAGATCGCGGGCCGCCATGCGGAAGGGCTGGTCGGCCTGTACGAAGACGCGATAGGTGCGGTTGTTGTAGTCGAAGTCGTTGATGTATTCCGAACCCATGAAGACGCCGAGCGTATTGGTGATCTGGGAGAGGGGAATATTCATCGCCTTGGCCTTTTCGCGGTCGATGGTGACCAGCACCTGCGGGTCGTTGGCCGAGTAGGTGGTGATCAGGCCGGTAAGATCCTTGCGCTGGCGGCTTGCGCCCACCATTTGATGGGCGACGCGATCCAGATCGCTGAGGGTATTGGCGCCAGAATCCTGAAGCATGAACTGAAAGCCGCCATAGGCGCCGACACCGTTGACCGCGGGAGGCTCGAAGACGGCCACCAGGCCGCCATTGGGGGCAAACATCAGGCTCATCAGCTTGGGCGAGAGGTCGGCGACGATATCCGCGGTGGTGTGGCCTTTGCCGCGCCGCTGATCGCTGGGCTTGGTGGACACAAACATCATGCCCGCATTGGAGGCGTTGCCCGAAAAGTTAAATCCGATAATCGAGAACGAACCGGCAATATCGGGATTCGACTGAAGGATCATGGTCGCGCGATCCGCCAGAGCGCTGGTATAAGCCAGCGAGGAGCCCGGCGGAGCCTGCACAATCACCATTAAAAAACTTTGATCTTCCTGAGGAATGAAACCGGTGGGAACAAAATTGTAGATCCAGACGGTTGCGCCCAGCCCGGCGAAGAAGAGCACGAGCAATACGTTGCGTATCCGCAGCGCGGCGTGAATGGCTTTGGCATAGGTGGCGCCCAGCCAGGTGATTTGGCGGTCGGTAGAGTGAATGAAGGCGGCAAAGAGGCGCGAAACCGGCTCGATACGCAGGAAGTCGAGCTGCCTGGGACGGTCTTCTTCGCCGCGCAGGAAGATAGCCGAAAGAGCCGGGGAAAGCGTGAGCGCATTGAAGGCCGAGATGGCGATGGCAAAGGCGATGGTCAGCGAGAACTGGCGATAGAGAATGCCGGTGGTGCCGGGAAAGAAGGAAACCGGCACGAAAACGGCAATCAGAACCAGCGAGGTGGCAATGACCGCGCTGGTAACCTCGCCCATGGCGCGCGATGTAGCCTCGTGCGGGTCGGAGTGCTCCATGTGCATGTGGCGCTGCACGTTTTCGATGACCACGATGGCGTCATCGACTACCAGCCCCGTAGCCAGCGTGATGCCGAAGAGGGTGAGCGTGTTAATGGAGAAGCCGAAAATTTTGATGAAGGCGAAGGTGCCGATCAGCGAGACAGGAATGGTGACGGCGGGAATGATGGTGGCGCGCCAGTCGAGCAGGAAGAGAAAGATCACGGTGATGACGATGAAGACGGCCACGCCCAGCGTGACCAGAACTTCGCGGATGGAGTCGCCGACCACGGTGGTCGAGTCAAAGGCGATAGCATATTCCAGGCCCGGAGGAAAGCTCTTGGAGAGTTCCTCTAAAACGGCCTTGGCCTGGCGGTCCACTTCCAGGGCGTTGGCGTTGGAGAGCTGCATGACGCCGATGCCCATGGCCTCGCGCCCGGAGTATTTCAGCAACGAGCTGTAATCTTCCGCGCCCACCTCGGAGTGGCCCACATCCTTGAGCAGCACCAGGCCATTCGAGCTGTTCTTGACGATGATGTTATCGAACTCGGCGGGCGAGGTGAGCCGGCCAACAACGCGCACCGGCACCTGGAAGGCTTGCCTGGAGTCCGCGGGAGGCTGGCCCAACTGACCGGCGGGAATTTCGACGTTTTGCTCGACCAGCGCATTGACCACGTCGGTGGCGGTGAGGCCGCGCGCGGCCAGGCGCACCGGGTCAAGCCAGACGCGCATGGCGTACTTGCGCTCGCCGAAGATCATCACATCGCCCACGCCGGGCACGCGCTTGAGGGCGTCCTTCACATAAACGTCGATGTAGTTGGAGATGAACTCGGGCGAATAGCGGCCGTCGCGGGTAAAGAAGCCGGCGCCGAATACAAAATTATAGGAGGCCTTGGTGATAGTGATGCCGGTGGCGTTGACGGCAGCGGGCAGCCGCCCCGTCACGCTGGCCACGCGGTTCTGCACGTCAACGGCGGCGATGTCCAGGTCGTAGCCGGTTTTGAAGGTCGTGGTAATCATGCTCGTCCCGTTGTTGGTGCTGGACGAACTGATGTAGCGCATCCCCTCGACGCCGTTGATGGCCTCTTCCAGGGGGATGGTGACGGCCTTCTCGACGGTGTCGGCGTTGGCGCCCACGTAGTTGCAATCCACTTCTATTTGCGGAGGCGCGAGCGTGGGATACATGGCGACGGGAAGATTGGGAATGCACACCGCGCCCGCGAGAATGATCAGCAGCGCGCAGACCGTGGCAAAGACTGGCCGGTGAATAAAAAAATCAACAAACAAGGGTTAGTTCCTTTCAGAAATACCGCACGCCGCAAGCAATGTCTGTCACAAAATTTCACTGACTCGCCTGGCAGCCCTCAGCCGCCCATCGGCATCACCGGCATGCCGTTCATCAGATACTGCGTACTCGACACGATGACCTTGTCGCCGGCGTTCAGCCCCGAGGAGATGGAGTAATTGTTTCCCACTGTATCGCCCAGCGTGACCGCGACTTGGCGTGCCATAAAGCGGCCGTTCTGCGGCTGCGCCACGAAGACAAAGCTCTGCCCTCCCTGGCGCGTAACCGCCAGCACCGGCACGACCGCCATGGGTGTTGTGCTCCAGATGACGCGCGCCTTGATCATCTGCGCGGTGCGCAGCACCTCCGGCGCGACGTGGACCGGAGCCTTCACCAAAATGCCCTGCAAAGTGCTATCCACCTGCGCGGAGACAAAATCGATCTTGGTCTTCTCCAGCAGCTTGCCGGCGTTGTCCACCAGCTCGACATCCAACCCCTGGCGCACCTGGCTGGCGCGCTCCGAGGGGATATAGATGTAGGCTTCCAGATCCTTGTTCTCATCGACAGTAGTGAGCACCGTGGCTGGCGCGTTCATCGGCGAGGCAAAATCGCCCACATGCACCGGAATGTCGCCCACCACGCCGTCAAACGGCGCGCGGATGGTGTAGTAGGCCAGTTGCTCTTCCTGCGTCTTGCGCAGCTCCACCGCCGACTCGTAATCCGACTTGGTGTTGCCGAAGGACTGCAGCGCCTGGTCGTAAGCGTCGCGGCTGGTGACGCCGGCCTCAAAGAGCTTGCGCTGCCGCTCGACTTCTATGGCGTTGTAATCGTAGAGAGCCTTCTTCTGCCGCTCGATGGCGCGGGCAGATGCCACGGTGGCAAGCTGAAGCCGCGGATCAATCTCCATGAGCACCACGCCGGCCTTCACGTGGTCGCCCGAGTGAACCAAAATCTTCGTTAGGTTTCCGCTCACCTGCGGCAACAATGTGGCCGAACGGCGCGACTTGATGGTGGCCACATACTCGTTTGACTGCTTCACCGGCGCAAGGGTGACGGCCACCGTCTGCACCGGCATCGCCTGCATCCCGGCCGCTGCCTGAGCCGGCGGCTTTTTGTCGCAGCCCGTTGCCGCCAAACCAAGAAGTACTACACAACTTACCCAAAGAATGCGTTTCAAAGCGATCTTCCTCACTCTATGTTGCCTTTCCTATTGTAATGTGACGCCTGGAGCCATGTTATTGATGCAAAAAATGCTTTCCTGCCAGCCTGCCCAGGATGGTACACAGGCTCTCCCGAATGCTTTCAGACAGCTTCAGATTCTTTGACATAGCCCCTCTGAGTTGGTAGCCTTCATAAGGGCGCATCTGGCCAGCTTTGGCCGCATGATGACCCTGCTTTTGCGTCCCCGTCGTCTAGCCCGGCCTAGGACACCGCCCTTTCACGGCGATAACACGGGTTCAAATCCCGTCGGGGACGCCAATCATTTCAACAACTTAGAGGATAGGCCGGTCGAGGTTATTTTCAGGTAATATAACCAATTTTAGAGAAGCGTCAACCGCGTCATCCGCGGAAGTGGTCATTGGCGCGAAATAAATCAGCGTCACAAATCCAGCGATCAGGAAAAATCGTCGATGGTTGGCTTAATCACCAACTCCGGAATGTGGGCGCGCGGTGGAAGCGAGACCAGCAGACGCACCGCATGGGCAATATCCTGGGGTTGAAGGATCATGGCGCGGCGCCCTTCGTCGGCGGTCGCGCCCAGGCGCTCGGCGCGCACGTCGAGCAATGGCGTGCTGACTTCGCCGGAGTAAATGACGGTGGAGCGGATTCCTCGCCCGCGCTCCTCGCGGCCGATGCTGATTCCCAACGCGCCCTGGGCAAATTTTGCCGCGGAATACGCGGCTCCGGTTATGGTGTTGGCGCGCAATCCGGCGAGAGACGAGATCTGCACGATCAGGCCAGCGCCGCGCGTGCGCATCGAGGGCAACACGAAGTGAATCGCGTTGAAAGCGGTGGTGAGATTGGCGGCGATGACGCGGTCCCAGTCGGCGGGATCGAGAGAGCGCAGGCTGCGCTGTCGCACATTCAATCCGGCGGCGCAAATCAAAACATCGATGAAACTCATCCGCGCCAGAACCTGCTCGACCATGGCCTGCGCCTGCGCGCGGTCGGTGAGATCGCAGGAAAGAAGGAGCGCGCCCTGCGCCGCTGCTCCCAGTTCACTGCGAGTGGTCTCGAGCTTCGCCAGATCGCGGCCCACCAGAGCCAGCGCATATCCTTCCTCTGCAAGCATCGAGGCAATAGCGCGGCCTAAACCGCCGCTCGCGCCAACTACTAAAGCTGTCTTTTGCGTCATCTTGAGAATCTCCAGTCAGAGTTCCGCCAGAAAAAGACCGATCGAGTAGATTTCCTTGAAATCGATCAGCTTGAGTTCCGCATCGGCGAGGATGGATTTCCATTCCTCCGCCGAAAGCGGCATGCCTTTGCCGCGCAAACGATGGATCAGAAGGTAATCGAGTTGGGAATACTGGGCCGGCTGCTTCTTGACCGAGTCCGGCGTTGCTGGCGGCATGGTTTCAGAAAAGAGGAAGATCTTGCCGGGGAAGGAGGCTTTGATCTGCCGCAGCACATCGACGATCCGTTGCCTGCCGTGGCGGCCAATCTCGTGCAGCAGGTAGATCGAGGCGACCACATCGATCTGGCTGCGCGTCTGCTCATCCAGCGGCAGCGGCTCGACGCCGACCTCCGCCTGAATCAGGCGAATGCGCGATTCCAGTCCATAGCGGCGAAATTTTTCCTCTGCGCCGGCGATCTTCTGCGCCGACTTGTCGATGCCGATTCCGCGAAACGACGGATCGGAACGGGCCATCTGCGTCAGAAATCCGCCCGCTGCGCAGGCCAGATGCAGCATGGAATGAAGGTTGCGCTCGGCAAGAATCTTCAGCACCGACGGAACGAGCCGGACGCTGGTCAACTGTTCCGTTCCCAGGCCGGAATGAACGCCGGAGTGGGATCTTTCAATCTCCTCGCGCGTAACTTCCTTGCGCAGCAGCGGGCCAATGTTGGTCAGCTGCGTGCCGTACCCTCCCAGATTGATGTTCAATGTTCCGCGTAAAACAATATTCGTAAGCCGGGAGCCGTATTCGGTCAGCTCCATCTGCTCCCCGTCCACGCGCAGAATGCCGCAACCGACAAGATAAAGCAGCAGCATTGCGAGGACTTGCGCGTCCAGGCGCAATTCCTCGGCTGCCTGGGCAACGCGAAAGCGCGGATGCGTGTGTGAATACTCGTAAAAACCGCTATCCCAGAGAGCAAACAGCACGTAGGCCAGGGTGGTGTTGTTGATCAGGCGCATGCCATCCACCATGCATCGCACGCCCTCCGGCTCGGCTGATAACTTTCGCGCGCGCGCTCCTTCGGCCAGCAGATCGTACGGATCAGCGGGAGGCGGCGGTGTCGGCGCTTTGGAAGCAGGGCTGTCGCTCATGCGTTTTTCCTCATCCCTTTTTCTGGGCGCTGGCTCGTTTCCGCAGGTAGATGCGCGAAAATATCTCGGTCTGCGGACTGGGCGTGCGCTGGGCCATCACATTGACGCAAGCCGGCTTGCCGGATGCAAAGGCGCGCTCCAGCGCGGGGCGAAGCTGCTCTGGGGTCTCAACGAATTCTCCATGCGCGCCGAGGGACGCGGCCAGCAAATCCCAGCGTGTGTTGGTCAGTTCGGTGCCCACCACGCGATCCGGGCCGAACCATTTCTGCTGGTAGTAAACCTCGACGCCGAAGGCCGCGTCGTTGGCCACCACGATCACCACTGGAATGCCATAGCGAACGGCCGTTTCCATTTCCATGACCGAAAAGCCGAGCGCGCCGTCGCCGGTCATGACGACTGCCTTGGCATCAGGAAACGCGAGCTTGGCGCCCATTGCGTAAGGCAGGCCAACACCGAGGTGCCCCAGCACCGTGCTGGCAAGCCAACCGCCGGAGCGGCGGGCAATCATGCAGTAGCGCGCCCAGGAGGAAAAATCGCCGCCGTCAAAGGCTAAAATACTTTGCTTGTCGAGCAGCTTTTCAACTTCCAGCGCAATCCGCGCCGGATGGACGCCGGGATTTGTGGATACGGACATTTTCTCGACGCGAGCAGCTTGATCGATGCGTGTTTGACGAAGCAGCGCGACCCATTCGGCAGGCTCCTTCCATGATCGGGTCTTGGCCGCCGCAAGAAGCTGCGCGGTTGCTGCCTGCACATCGCAGGCCGCGCCGCACTCGATGGGATGATTCTTACCGATCTCCCTCGCCTCCGGGCAGATGTGAATGATTTTGGCGGGACCAAAACAACTGCCGTAGGCAAAGGCGTGGTCCATCCGCTCGCCCAGCAGCAGGAGCACGTCGATGCGGTTCTCCAACTGCGCGGCCATATTCACCGTGCCGTAGCCATCGCCGAAACAATACGGATGATTGTCGGCGATCAATCCGCGCGCCTGCTCCACGGTCATCAGCGGAATCTTCACGGTTTCAATGAGCTGCCGAAGCGGATCGCCGGCATGAGACCAGAATGCAGCGGCTCCGGCGATGATCAGCGGCCGCTCCGCATGGGAAAGTAGCTCCAGCGCCTGCTCGATAAAAGCCGGCTCCGCTTGCGTGGCGGCGGTTGGCTGGGTATTGGCCGGAGGAGGTATGGCGCTTTCATCCACCTCCACCAGTCCGGAGATCGTATCCGTCGTAATGCTGATATGAACCGGTCCGGGCATACCACTGGCAGCAATCCGAAAAGCCTTGGCGATGTACTCTGGAATCCTGCTGCCGCTGGAGAGCATTGCCGACCATTTGGTGATGGGCGCGCACATCTCCACCTGCGGCAGTTCCTGGCGGCCGCCTCTGCCCAGGTTCGCCGGCACGTCGATGCCGCCGAGCACAATGACCGGAGAACATTCGGCAAAGGCGATGGAAATACCCGGCACGGAGTTGGCGAGACCGGGACCGGGCGAGACCAGCACGACGGATGGTTTTCCCGTGGCGCGCGACCATCCCTCGGCAATGTGGATCAGCCCTGACTCATGGCGCGCCGTGAATACCTCGACGCCTTCGTTCAGGCACGCCTCGTACACCGGAAACAACGGCGCGCCGGGAAGCGTGAAAAGGCGTTGGATTCCGTGCGCCTTCAACGCCCGGATCAGCAATTGCCCGCCTGTAATCTTTTCCATCATCGGCTCCAATTCGTCACTTTGCCTGCATGGATTGATCGGATTTTTTCAGCCGGAACATAACCCTTGCCGGATTGCCGGCAACCACGCTGTAAGGGGGCACATGGGTCCGGACCACGGAGCCCGCGGAAATGACGCTGCCTTCTCCAACCTTTACGCCGGGAAAGATGATGCACTGCCTGCCGATCCATACATCATCGCGGATGATGACCGGACGGATGTCTTCCGGCCTGGGCGGTTTACGCGCCGACCGAGCCGCTGGATCCGTGTCATGAGCGTTGGAGTCCATGATGGTAATGTCGCCGGAGAGGTTGCAGTTTCTCCCAATGGAGATCAGTTTCCCAATCGTGAACATGCAGCCGTGGCCGATTCCGGTATTGTCCCCGATTTGCAGCGTAGGTTGACCGGAGAAGCGGGACGCAAAAGCGATGCTACACTTGCCGTCTATCGTCACATCGTCGCCGAGAACGATGTTGCCCTTGCCTACGATCCAGTGAAGATAGCAGCCGGTATGCAGGTTCCGCCCATACTTTGCGCAGTATGCCTTGAAGAGCGGCTCGCAAAAAAACACGCGCGCGGCAACATGATAAACGTGGCGCGCGAATAGAAAAAGCCAAAGCAGCGGCTTCATGATGATCTTGGGAGCGGGTAAAGAAAAATTGTTAATCGCCCGGTAAGCCCAACGCAGAAAACGAGCCAGACCGCCCTGAGAAGTCGCCAGGCGATTGCGGAGCGACGGCCTGACTACTTCGCTGCTTCCGGTTTCAGCGTGCATTTGCCCGGCGTTCATTTATACCTCTGCCCATCGATTTCACTTGCCGGCTCAACATGGATGGCGCGCGGCATTTCTGGCCGTCGCAGAAAATTGTGCAGCGATTTGAGAATATCGGATTGCTGATCGGCTGCATGAGCGCCGGCATGAACACGCAACTCCAGATCGAAATCCTCGCTTCCGTCTTTGTGCTTGAAAATGATTGTCCTGGCGCTGACCACATTGGGCAGCTCCGCGGCCAGGCGGCGCACCGCGGCCAGGCTGATCTTTTCCCCCTTGCGGCTGATAAAGTCGCTGAGCCTGCCCCTGTAATAAAGATAACCTTCTTGATCCTGATCGAACGAGTCGCCGGTGGCAATCGTCCGCGGCGCCACCAGATCATTCTTCGACCGGCCCTCAACGCGGCCGATCGGGCGCTTCATCACCGTTGCCGAATTCACGTAGAGCTGTTTGCGCCCGCTTCCATCTCCGACGGGATGAAGTGACACCGTGGTCCCTTCGTGCGCCAGGCCCACGGAGCTGTACCGCGAGGATGGCTCGGCGTGCGCCGCCAGGGTAGAAACGCGCGGCCCGGCCTGCGTGAGTCCATAGGTGACATAGACGTCTTTCCCCTTCCGCAATTCCACCAGGCGGTCGACCAGATCGGGCTCCAGCGCGTCTCCGCCAACGGACAGTACTCTCAAGCCGGTTAATACCGATGGGTCGGAGTGCAGGACAGCACGGATGCCCACCGGCGTCAACGAGGAAACCGTAATGCCGAAATCGTCCAGCGCTTTTCTGTATCCCCCCACGCTGAATGGCGGGCCGCTGATCACCAGCCGGTTGCCGCACACCAGCGAGGAGAGAGCCTGCGAGGACAGCGCAAAGGAAAAAAACATGGGAAGCGTGGCTAAAATGGTGTCATCCGCGCGCTTGCCAATGGCTTTGGCGTGGCGCTCGCCGTTCAGCAGGATTGCCTCGAAATCAAAGACGCATCCGCTGGCTATCCCCGATGTGCCCGAAGTCATCAGGACAACTTCGCCCGGCGATCCGGCCGGCTCCGCTGGCGGCTTGAGAATCGCGACATGCAACGCTCCGATGGAGCAGTAGGACTCTGCGCCTAAATCGCCCGTGGACAAGCGCAGCCCGCCAATCGCGTATGCCCCCATGGCAGTTGCAATTTCACGCAGCCGCACCGCGGGCATGATTGGCTGCAGAAGCGCCGGTACGCCTCCGGCCATCAGCACGCCGAAATACTGGTGGAGCAACTCCTTGCAATTGGGCAGGCACAGCAGGACCAGGTCGCCGGGGCGAAGACCGTGCTGCTTCCAGGCTCTTCCCAGCGATTCACAATCGGGTGAAGTGTGGGGAACGCCGGCGGGGAGCGCCTCTACGGCTCTTTCAACGAAGGAATCCAACAGGCGCGGGGATAGAAATTTTTTCATGCGCTGCCCCCGCTTGCCGGATGAATGTCCGCCAGCCAGGCAATCAACTCTTTAGTCAGCGGCTTAGCAGGCCCCGGGAATCCCGTTGGAGCCAGGAGCAAGGCGTGACTCCTCATTGCGCCGGAAATGCCGGCGCTGCACGCCGCCACAACGATGAACTTAGCAGCCTTCCGCTCCAGCCAGCCCGCGCACAAGGTCAGGGCCACAGGAGTGCCATCCCGCGGAGTCATGGTCAAATTCATCGTTGGCCCGCGCAATCCGAAGGCTATGCACGACACACCCACCAGCGTCCCTGGGCTCGCTGCCGCGTAATGCATGGGCAACGAAAATCCCCTGGTTCCCTCCGCCAGAACCTGCGCCATGGTTTCGCCGGGCCCTTGATCGCTGATGGCAATCATGCCGATTTCATGCCGCCACTCGGCCAATAATTCCCCGGCTCCGGAAAGCGCGTTTGCTACGGCCGCAGCCGTGGTCCACGCGGCCGGGTCGGCATACCGGACAATTGCGCGAACCCGTGCATCAAAGAGATCGCGCTGGGATGAACCCGCTTCTCCCGACCCTACGACCATCAACGTGCTCAGTTCGTTCATGAGACCGCCTCAAAGACCAGGCTGGTGTCGAATCCACCAAACCCCAGGGTCAGGCTCAACCCCGCGCGGGCCGAGTGGGAGACAGGCTGGGAGATCGCCAGCGGCAAGGAAAACTCAGGCAGCGGTTGTTCTAAAGCATAAATCGGCGGAACGCGGCCCTCGCGCAGGCCCAGAATCAGGGCGATCGCTTCAATGGCGCCGGTTGCGCCCAGCGTATGGCCGAAGTTGCCCTTCGTTGCAAAGACCAGGGGACGCAATGATTCCGTGAACAACGCAGTGAATGCATTGGTTTCCGTGGTGTCGTTCATCACGGTTCCAGAACCGTGCGCGTTGATCAGCCCAATGGCGGACAAAGGCAAATTCGCATCCGCCAGCGAGCGTTGTATCGCGTACTTCGCCGACAATCCGGTAATGTCGGCCACGGTCATTCCAGAAGCATCATTTGCGGAGCCCGCGCCACTCAGAATTGCATGGCAGGTTCGCCCCTGCGCTTCCGGCTCGAGAACGATAAATCCCGCTCCTTCGCCCAGCAGGGTTCCATCGTGCCGCACATCGAATGCGCGCAAATAGGTTGGGGACATGGTCCCCAGCGCGGAATGAGCCAGCCGCTTGTTCGGCGTCAGCACATCCGCGCCGCCGCATATGCAGCATTGCGCAACTCCCGAGCGAATCAGCTCCGCGCCTGCCAGAATCGCGTCAGCGCCCGATGAACACGCTGTCGAAATCACCACCGGCTCCGTAGCTGCTCCCAACTCCCGCATCACACTGGTTGCCCAGCCTGACAGAGGCGCGCGCGCTGCCTCATCGTCCAGATAAGCGCCCAGGCTGGTGCTCAGAATAAAGCGTACCTGCGGGTCGCCGGGTTCGCGATTGGCGGAGGCCAGCGCCTTGCGGATGGTCGCGCAGGTCATCTTGACCAGCCGCTCGGAGGGGGGAATCTCAGGGTCCATGGCCGGCGCCGCTAGCATGTTGCGCAGCCGGCCCTCATACGCGACGGGCCTCATGCCTGTCTTTCCGTCCAGCAGCGCCTGCCACACGGATTCCAGGCCGTCACCCAGGGCGGTTAGCCAAGCCATTCCCGTAACTGCAATGCGCGGACCGGAGGACATACGTGATGGTATCTTAAACGTGAAAACAGAAAAAAGTTGAACAATAATAATTCTGCTGTTGATTACAATGCGAACCTGACACGGTTATCGCTGCGCACATGTCCGTCCGGCAACAAGATGGATTGAATCGCCACGAGTGAGCCATCGAGCGCGGCGCTGCTTAGGCTCCGTCTTGAAATCGTTCCGCCGCAGAGACCTTGCCGCTCATGCGCGAGAGCTATATCACCGGGCAATGTTCGCTGCCGCGGCTTTTTTGGCCTGCAGGCGGTCGATCAAGTCCGCCAGCAAACGAATCGACGTGAAATTCTCGGGCGTGTAGTCGTCGTCGCTGATCTCGACGTTAAATTTTTGCTCGCAAAGCGCGCGCAAATCCACAAAACCGACCGAGTCCAAACCTACGACTGTACGGAGTCCATCATCCAGACCAATGTCGTTTTCGGCGATCTCGACGAACAAGTCGTTGACGATCATTTTCCGTAAACTTGCGATTATGTCTTCCCGCATCGCACTCTCCAGGAGAACAAGTTCCGTTTTTCTTTCCATGCCATCAGGGATATAGCTGCAACCTGCACTGTGCCGCCAAGTACCCTCTGCCAGCTGGTCTATAAGTATTATAACTGTTTCCTCTGCAATGATTTGCCATGAACGATGACTTCCGTTACTTGACCTGGTTTTACCGGGCAGAGTTGTTTTTTAGCGTGGCGTCACTATAGCAAACATTGTCGCAAATACGCGCTTTAGATGGGTTCATACCGGGCCGGATTCGATGATCTAAATTGTTGCAAACATAATCAGGGAATTTGGTTTTTGTCACCGCCTGCCGCGATTCCTCCCATGCCCTAGAATTTCCCTATGACCGATGCCTCCTGGACGATTCGCGGGCTGCGCGAGGCTCTTGCCGCTGAAAGGGTGCGGCCCGTCGATCTGGCTGAAATGGCTCTCGAGCGAGCCAACGGGAATCAAAGCCGCAACACCTACCTGTGGCAGAACCCGGCATGGACGCTGGCTGAAGCGGCGCGCGCGGGAGCGATGCCGCGTGGTAAGGGAGGTCCCTTTGGCGATGGCCGCGGCGCGCTGTGGGGCCTGCCCATCTCGGTGAAGGATTGTTTTGATCTGGCCGGCGCGCCCACCAGTTGCGGCGTGCGAGCTTATCGCGAGTTCGCCGGAGTCGCCGCGCGCGATTCCTGGCTGGTGGAAAGGTTGCGCGCCGCCGGCGCGGTCATCATCGGCAAGACTCACCTGCACCCGCTGGCCTACGGAATCACCGGAGAAAATCCTAACTTTGGCGATTGCCTTCAGCCGGGCAATGAAGGCGCGCTGACCGGCGGCTCTTCCTCGGGCGCCGCGGCCAGCGTGCTGGAGCGTTCGGCCGTGGCCGCGCTGGGCACAGACACGGGCGGCTCCATCCGCGCGCCCGCCGCGCTGTGCGGGCTGGCCGGGTATCGCGCCTCGCTGGGCCGCGGCGATTGGCGAGGCGGCGCGCACCTGGCGCAATCCTTCGACACTATGGGATGGATCTTTCGCGATCTGGAAGATGCGCCGCTGCTGGCCGGCCTCTTTGCGCCCGCGGAGGTAGGTTCGATACAAGCCTTCACGCGTTTTGCAGTCCCGGATGAAAGCTTTTTTCACGACTGCGAGCCGGAGATACTCGCCGGCCTGCGCGCCACGATTTCGGAATTTGAATCCCTCGGATTGCGTGCAACCAGAATCGATGCAAAATGGTGGGATGAGTCCTTCGAGATTTATGCGCCCATTCAGGCCTGGGAGGCGGCGCGCATCCACGCCGGCCGCTTTGACCTTTATGAACCGGGCTTGCGCGAGCGGCTGGAGTGGGGCGCGCGCATCACTCCTGCGGAAATCTCCGCGTTGCGTCAACGCCACACGGAGTTCGCGGCCCGCATGGAAGAACTCTTTGCAGAGCACGGCTTGCTGCTGATGCCTGCCACTCCAGTCGCGCGCCTGGCGGCCGGCGCGGATCACAGCAAGACGCGCGTTCGGCTCCTGCGTTACACCACGCCATGCAGCATGGCGGGAGCGCCGGTGGTTACGCTTCCCTGCGCTGCCAGTGGCATGCAACTGGCCGCTGCGCGCGGATGCGATGAATCCCTGGTTGAGTTCGCAGCCCGGCTCGGGGCGCGCAGAAAACAGGCAGCCTCCGCGTAACAAGCACATTCTTTCAAAGACAATCTGAGGCGACGCCAGCGAACCTCTCACACCGGGCGGGCAGCCTTCTCCACATAGCGGGTAATCAACCCAACCGGCAGGAAGCGGATGAGCAAGGCCCTGAATCTTCCGCGAAGGTAGGGGATAAGCGTGCGCTGGCCGCGCGCCAGAGCTTTAATCGCGAGCCGCGCCAATTCCTCGGCCGTTGGCATATTTTTCCCCCTGAAGGCGCCGGCGCGAGCCACATCGAAAAACTCACTCTCGGTGCGCCCCGGACACAGCGCCGTCACCTTGACGCTGAATCGCGCCACCTCTTCGGCCAGTCCCAGCGCAAAGAAGCGGTCAAATGCCTTGGTGGCGGCGTAAGTGGTGAGGTACGGCATGGGTTGAAAGCTGGCGGTCGAGGCCAGTATCAGTACCCAGCCGCGGTGACGCTCCACCATGCGCGGAACAAACAGTCTACTCAGCCGCACCATGGCCTCGCAGTTGACCCTCACCTGGCTCAGCTCCTGGGTAATCTCACTTGTGACAAAGGCTCCATACTGGCCGAGGCCGGCGTTGTTGATCAGAATGTCGACCATGAGGCTCGCGCCTTCCGTGGCGTCGTAGATCTTTTGCGGCGCGGCGGGATCGTTCAGGTCCGCCGCAACGATGCGAACTTCTGTTCCCCTGGCAGTGAGTTCCGCGGCCAGCTTCTCCAGCCGGTCACGCCTGCGCGCCGTCAAGATGAGCTTGGCGCCGTGTTTTGCCAGCTCCCGCGCCAATGCCGCGCCAATTCCCGCGCTGGCTCCGGTCACCAGCGCCCATCTGCCGTTGAAATCCTGTGTGCTCGCCATTGCGGTCCATCATAGCGGATGGACGCCGTTCCGGGCATGCGTCCTATTTCCACGCGACCACCGCCTAGAAGATTCCATTGGCGTTGAAACAGGCTCCATACTTCTTGTCGGAGCCTTGAATGTGAATGATCCACCAGTCTTGCAAAAAACTCCTAAGCTCCAACGAGAGCATGGCTACCGGCCCGTCTTTAAAGCGCCCTTGGATGTCCTGGACCCGCATGATCATGCGGTCATGCTCCTTCTTGTGCTCCTGAGCCTTTACATAGCCGGTTTTGGCAAAAAACTCCTCTTCCCGCGCGAGGTGAATCATAGTGTATTCCATCAAACGGCCGAGGACGGTTTCGAGAACTTCCTTGCTATGACCAGCCATGATGGTCTCTTCCAGTTCGTTGATCATGGCGAAGACTTTTTTATGGTCATCGTCCAGTACCTTGACGTTTACCGACAGGTCCGGGGTCCAAATCATTGGCAGCATTTGCGGAGTCCCCTCCCTGAATTCTCCGCGCTCACAGAGAGCCACCAACAGCCCCTTGAGTTGCTGCGCTCATCCGTGCAACGGAGGCGCTCGCGGATACTCCCGGCCCATAGGCCTGTTCAATATCATCGGCTGGAGCAGGGAAAAACATGAATACCCGGTGAAAACGCTCGTTAGATATTGGAAATGGAAAATTCTCCCTCAAATTCCTCGTTCAACCAGCCGGAAAACGCGGAAAACTCCTCATCGCGGCCCAGAAAATCGCGGACCATTTGGCGGCCTGGTTTCGATCCGCCCTGCTCGAGCACCGTTTTGCGGTAGCGGTTGCCGGCATCGCAGCCCAGCAGGTCGGCGGAGTCAAACTGGGCAAAGAAGTCCAGCGCGATCACCTTATCAAATGCATAGGTGTAGTAGTTCGACGAGTAGCCGGTCAGGTGGCCAAAGCTCGCGTACATGCGGTTGCCTTCCAGCCACGTCCAGGGCAGCAGGCTCTGGTAGAGCTGACGGGTAATGAGGTCCAGGTCCAGACCATCCAAACTGCGGTCGTGCAGATCGAGCGAGAGCATGGTGTAGTAGAGCTGCGAACGAACCCAGTCGGCGCGTCCAAACGAGCCCGCTCGTTTCATCTTTTGGATGAGAATTGAGGGAAGAACAGCACCGGTTTGGTAGTGCTTTGCGAATGCCTGAAGCAGCTTTTCGTCGCGGAAGAATTCTTCCAGCATTTGCGAAGGCACTTCGATGAAATCGCCCTCGGTGGCGAATCCGCTGATGCCCGCCCACTCGGTCTGCCCGCCCAGAATGGCGTGCATCAGGTGGCCGAACTCGTGGAAGAAAGTAACGACATCGGAGTATTGCAGAAGGCCCGGATCGGCGCTATTGCTGCCGGGGAAGTTGCAGATGAGCGCGGCCTCGGGCAGAGCGCGCCCGCGCGCCCCGGTGACCACGGGCGAGGCGGAGAACCACTTGTCCTTGCCCTCGCGGGGGTGCATGTCGAGATAGAAGCGGCCCATATGCCGGCCGCCATCAAAAACCTCGAAGACCGAAACGTCCGTGTGCCACGCTGCCGCATCGACGCGGCAAAACTCAACTTTGAATAGCTTTGCCGCCGTCTCCAGCACGCCCGCCTCCACCTGCGCGTAAGGAAAGTAAGGGCGCACGGATTGCGAGTCGAAATCGAAGGCCGCGCGGCGAAACTGCTCGTACCAGTAGCCGCGGCTGGCGATGTCGATAGCCTTCAGCTCCGGCTGACGCTTGCGAGTAAAGTCGAGAATCAGTTTGTGCTCGCGCCTTGCGCCCTCCAGGCTGGCCTCATTGAGTTTGGTTAGAAACGCGCGCACGTTGGCAGCCGAAGCCATCATCTGGTCGGCGGTGGCCAGATCGGCCCAACTGCGGAAGCCCAGCACATCGGCAATCTCCTGGCGCGTGGCCAGCAGTTGCTCCAGAATCGCTTTGTTCGCCGGGTAGGCGCGGGTGTTGTAAGCAAAAAACATCCGCTCGCGCAGCGCGGCATTCGCGGCAAAGGTCATTACCGGCTGCATGTCGGGCGGGTCAGTCGAGAGCGTGACGCGGCCTTCGGCGTTCGCGGGATGCCGCGCGAGATAGTCGGCGGGCAGGCCGTCCAGCTCAGCCGTCGTGGCCTCTATGGTCTTCGCGCCCTCCTGAATGTTGCGGCTGAATTCAAGCGAGAGCTGCGTAGCCTTGTCGTGCAGGCTTTGCAGGCGGTCGCGCGTGGCCTGGTCCTTGTCCACGCCGGCCAGCCGGTAGCTGAGCAGCGTGCGCTCCACGTAGTGCTTAGTCGCCGTGCTTGTATTGCCCAGATCGATGGCTGCCAAAGCCTCGTAGACGTCCCGATTCAGGCTGAGCGCGCTGGCCGACTGCGCCACCCGCTGCGCCTCCAACTGCGCCTGGTCGCGCACCGCCTTATCTGCGGCCACGGAGTTCAGAATGCCTGCCTGGGCGCCGGCCAGGCCGAGCTGCTCGATGGCCTCGTCGTAGAGGCGCAGCGAATTTTCCGGCGTGCGCTCGCCCTTGACGGCCAGCAAAGCAGCCAACGCCGCCTCATGCGCCTTGAGGCGCGCGTCTACCCACGCTGAAAGCGCCTCGGCGGAATCAGCCCCGCCCGCCTCCCATGCGTGAAGCTCTTCGGTTGCGACGTCACCGCGCTTATGGTTGAAATTGCTATGGTGCATGCGCTGACCTTGTTGAGTACCGAATGCAGTGCAAGCATCCGGAAAGATAAGTCTGACCGGGAGCCTCGAGACCTCGCCAAGCGAGAGAAACCTGTTACACCCTCTTATGGGCCAGCCGCCTGCGAATTGTTCCCACGGCAAGGCCAGCGCAGAGCAGGGTCAAAGTAGCAGGCTCTGGCGTTTGAGCAGGAGGCGGCGGTGTATAGATCTCCATATCGGCATCGTCGGTATAGGCATCGAAGTCTATGAGTAACGTATCGCCGAGCATATTGGTAGCCGGATTGGTTCCGCTAGATGATGGATCGAGCTCTTCCAGTGCGGTCCACTCCGCCACATTGTCAGCCGTCACCTTAAACAACTCGCCGAAATCGATGTTGGATTGATTGATGTAAGAGCCTAATACGTAAGATCCCGTCATGTAGGTGACTGTTGGGTCGGTAGTATTGCCGTAATCCAGGGCGGATTGCCCGATAAAGGTAAACCCGAACACATTCGCGGAAAAGCTCAAATCCGGAAGCACAAGACACACGCCGGAACTGGGGTAGCATGGAGTGCCTGCGAGATCCTCAATCGTCAGTACATCGCCGTATGCCGTATTGTCAGTGAAGGTCAGGTTAGTCCCGTTGAAAGTGTAACTAAGTCCCGGACCGGATACTTCGATGTCAGGCGAGGGTGGCGTGAACACGTAAGCCGAGGCAAAGGCTGCCGAGGGAAGCGACAACAAACAGAACGTGATAACGCTGGCGGTGATGCGGGACATAAAGTCCTCTCAAAATCTCTTGAGCCGGTTGGAAGACACCAGCATCTCCATGCTACGTCAATTGAATAGCCAAAGCAATAATCATGTAATCAGTAATATACATAAGGCGAGCGCATAAAAAATGCAATTGTGTACATATTCTTTACAGGATGCGATGTAGACGGCTCTATGCTATTCAGCCGAGCAAGTCCAGGCCTTCCATCTAAGTAATTGATAATGCATGATAGAACTCGAGCCAGCGACCTCCTCTGTGTGAGACCAAGTGCTTTGAAATTGGATTAATAATGGTTTTTGGTCCCGGAACAGGCCGCGTGGAGCACGACTGGTTCTTTGGACTTGGAACTCATGCAAAAATGATCATGAGCGGTGCAAATGGGGGTATATTGGTTCACAGCCGAAAGGCAAAACGGGGATTCTGATGAATGGGAACAAGACTCCAACTCGGTCCTACATCATCTGTGGGGATAAGAACCGGCATCCGGAAGTGGGACTCTTCCTCTATGTAAGCCTATCTTAGGCACGCGTGATTGCAGTCACTTTGGATGGCGCTCGCCGGTCATACAATTGCATGCGGTCTGGATAATGGGCGGCATTTGCGCGGGAAAGGAATTTGTATGAATCTCGGGTTTATTGAGAACAAGACATACGACGAGATTTCGGTTGGCGACACCGCCAAAACGGAGCACGTTTTAACCATGGAAGACGCGATGGCCTGGGCCTCGATTTCCGGGTTCAACTCCATTCTGGACTCCGATGGAATCATCGATCGCGCCGTGAGCAGCATGCTTCCGACAGGTCCAAACATGTGGTGCGCCTCGCTCATCTCCGGTCTTTTCGCCACCAGTTTACCCGGCCCTGGATGCTCGCTGATGAACGTGTCGCTCGCGTTCCATAAACTCATCCGTATCGGAGATCGCATTTTCGTCAAGGTCGAGGTTAAGGCCAAGGACGATTCCACAAAAATGATTACATTCGATTGCACGGCAAGCAACAGCGCCGGCGCGACAATCTTTTCGGGTAAGGCCCAGCTCATTGCGCCCCTGGAAAAGCTCCGCTTGTCCACCCTCCCGGTTCCCAAACTCATTGTCAACAATCCATATCGTCACTATCACGGTTTGATCTCGCATGCGAACTCCATAGCGGCGGTGAAAACTGCGGTTGTCTGGCCCTGCGACGAGGTATCTCTCGGAGGGGCGATGCAGGCATTCAAGGACAGTGTGATCGTCCCGGTTCTTGTTGGTTCTGAATCAGTGATCCGCGGCCTTGCGGATGCGATGCAACTCGATCTGGGAGCCATTCAGATCGTTGACATCGACGATAGTCGCACGGCTGCCGTGCGCGCCGTTGAGATGGCTCGCAAGAATGAGGTCCAAATGCTCATGAAGGGTTCTTTGCAGACTGACGAACTCATGAGCGCTGTAGTGTCTCGCGAAGGAGGGTTGCGCACCGGAAGGCGCGCCAGCCACGTATTTGCTCTGGATGTACCTTCCTATCACAAGACTCTCTTCGTAACCGATGCGGCCATCAACTTCCAGCCGGACCTGGATACCAAGATCGACATTCTGCAAAATGCTATCGACATGATGCTCACGCTTGAGGTCGAGAACCCCAAGGTGGCCATCCTGTCGGCGTTGGAGTCAGTCAACCCGGCCATTCCTTCGACGCTTGATGCCGCCGCGCTGTGCAAAATGGTTGATCGCGGACAGATTTCCGGCGCCATCGTCGATGGCCCGCTCGCATTCGATAATGCCATCTCAAGCGACGCCGCGCGCATCAAGAAGATCGTATCGCCGGTCGCGGGAGACCCGGATCTTCTGATGGTTCCTAATATGGAAGCCGGAAATATTCTCTTTAAAGAGCTTCAGTACCTGGCCGGAGCGGTAGCGGCGGGAGTTGTGGTGGGAGCTAAAGTCCCGGTCGTTCTCACTGGCCGCGCCGACGGAGAACTGGCTCGAACGGCCAGTTGCGCTCTGGGTGTCCTGCTGGCCAAGCCTGCGCCCAACCAGGGTTGAGCCTCACGCTTCATCTCAGACCGTCCCGCGATGTGAGATAGAAAGATGTAATTCAGATCTCTGGACCATCAGGCCGCAAGACTGCTGCGGCGCCCGCAATTTCATCGGTGTCCGCATCGCATTGTAAATTCCGCAATTAGTGCTTTACAGCGGCTTCTTCGCCGCGCTATATTGTTGCCGTAGTTTTCCTGCATCGAACAGAGGTGCCTAAAAGTGGAGAGTATCTCTACGGCATCGCGGTTCTTTGCATAGAATGCTGTCCTGGCATCGTGAGCTGGTTCGGCACATCCAGGGCAGAGAACGGGTGTGATCGTATGGCGACTGTTGTTCCTTCTCAGCGCGGCCTTAACAAGCTTTATCCCGATGCGCGCTCGGCGCTCGACGGCGTTGTTCGCGACGGCATGCTGCTGGCCGTCGGCGGATTCGGCCTGTGCGGCATTCCGGAAGCGCTCATTCAGGCGCTCCGCGAGCTCGGTGTGCGCAACCTGACCGTGGCCAGCAACAACGCGGGCGTCGACGGCTGGGGCCTCGGCGTGCTCCTCGAATCGCGGCAGATCAAAAAAATGATCTCCAGCTATGTGGGCGAAAACGCGGAATTCGAGCGCCAGTTCCTTACCGGCGAGCTCGAAGTCGAGTTCAGCCCCCAAGGCACGCTCGCCGAGCGCATGCGCGCCGGCGGCGCCGGCATTCCCGGCTTCTACACGCGCACCGGCGTGGGTACCTTGATCGCCGAGGGCAAGGAGCTCAAGGACTTCGACGGCGCGACGTACGTCCTCGAGCGCGGCATCGTAGCTGACTTGTCGCTGGTTAAGGCCTGGAAGGCCGACCTGTACGGCAACCTCGTCTACCGGCGCACCGCGCGCAACTTCAACCCCGTGGCCGCCACCTGCGGCAAAGTCACCATCGCGGAAGCGGAGATTATCGTCCAGCCCGGCGAGCTCGATCCCGACGAAATTCACACGCCCGGCATCTTCGTCCACCGCCTGGTCCACAATCCGCATCCGGAAAAACGCATCGAGCGGAGAACCGTTCGCGAAGGCTGATCATTGTTCATTGAATTCACCACCGCCTCAGTCACAGCCGATTGAGCTGGAGCTAAAAGCTAGGAGACGCATCCATGCCTTGGACCCGTCAGCAAATGGCCGCCCGCGCCGCCCGTGAGTTAAAGGACGGCTACTACGTCAATCTCGGCATCGGCATTCCCACCCTCGTCGGCAACTACATCCCCGAGGGCGTTACCGTCGCCCTGGAATCGGAAAACGGTCTGCTCGGCATGGGCCCGTTCCCGCTCGACTCCGAAGTCGATGCCGATCTCATCAACGCCGGCAAGGAGACCGTGACCTTCACTCCCGGCGCTTCCATCTTCTCCAGCGCCGACTCCTTCGCCATGATCCGCGGCGGCCACGTCGATGTCGCCATTCTCGGCGCCATGGAAGTCTCCGTGCGCGGCGACCTGGCCAACTGGATGATTCCCGGCAAGCGCGTGAAGGGCATGGGCGGCGCAATGGACCTGGTCAACGGTGTGCACCGCGTGATCGTCATTATGGAGCACAACGGACCCGGCGGCAGCTTCAAACTGCTGCCCGAGTGCAAGCTGCCGCTCACCGGCAAGGGCGTCGTTCATCGCATCGTCACCGATCTTTGCGTCCTCGACATCACGCCCTCCGGCTTCGCGTGCGTCGAGCTCGCCGACGGCGTTACGCGCGAGATGGTCGAGCAGCGCACCGGCGCGCCCGTGCGCTTCAGCTAGGATGCTCGCCGTTTATTGTTGGGCCAATTGAGTTCTCCACCGGCGTTACCGGCCCGCGGTGCATAAAACTGTAGCGCCAGCCTCCCGGTCCACGCGTGTTTCGTCCTGCGTGTTCCCTCTTTGCGCCCCGCAGCCTCTTTCGCGGATATTCGCTCCCATCCCCCTTGACAAAGGCGATTCCGTTATAGATGCTAATGGCACTCAGCGAATCAGAGCCGATTTCGCCGTATGTTGTGCGCAAGGAGATGGACTGGGACCTGGCGAAAGTGAACGTGAATGGCTGAATAACGGGGCCAAGGCCCTGCAGCGCAATTGAATCCAGAGCGGTGGGTGTGTGCTAAAGACACGCACCCGGAATTCAGACAGAGCCAAGCAGTGGACATAGTGTCGCAAGGAGCACATCATGAAAGGGAAAGTTGCAATCGTAACCGGTGGTGCAAGCGGGATTGGATGGGCGGTTGTGGAGTCGCTCGCCCAGGCGGGCGTCAACTGCGTGATTGCCGACATGGACGTTCCCGGCGGGGAACGAGCCGAGGCGAAACTGAAAAAGGACGGGTTTACCAGCCTTTTTGTTAAAACAAACGTTTCCTCGCCCGACGATGTACGCCACCTCGTCGATGCCGCCGTCGAAAAATTTGGGCGTCTCGACATCATGGTCAACAATGCGGGCCTGCAGTACGTGGCGCCCATAGTGGAGTTCCCCGAAGAGCGCTGGAACCTCCTGATCGGCGTCATGCTGACCGGAGCGTTCCTTTGCTGCAAGTATTCGCTGCCCCACATGATCAAGCAGAAGTGGGGCCGGATTATCAACATCAGCTCGCTCCACGGCAGAGTGGCCTCGCCCTTCAAGGTGGCTTATATTTCGGCCAAGCACGGGATACTGGGGTTGACCAAGGTCGTGGCGTTGGAGCAGGCCGACAACGGCATTACCTGCAATGCCATCTGCCCCGCCTACGTGCGCACTCCGCTGGTCGAGAAGCAGATTGCGGATCAGGCCAAAGCCAACGGCATCTCGGAGGACGAGGTGGTTCAGAAGATCATGCTTGCGCCGGCCGCCATCAAGCGGCTGCTGGAGCCCAGCGAAGTCGCTTCGCTGGCGCGCTACCTGTGCACGGACGAAGCCGCAGGTATCACCGGCGCGGCGCTGGACATTGATCTGGGCTGGACGGCGCGCTAGAACAAAGTACTTCAAGGCGTGCCGCAAGGCGCGCCTTCATCACTCGCAGGGGGAATTGATATGCCCGCCAATCCTCTAACCACTTCTCTCCAGACCCACCCTGTCGCCACACTGGCGTCTCACTCTCCGGAGCGGCACAAACTTGTTTCCGCCGCCGATGCCGTGCGTTTGATTCGCGATGGCGATACAGTTGCCACCGGAGGCTTCGTGGGCGTCGCTTTTCCGGAAGGGATCGCCGTCGCCATCGAGCAACAGTTCCTGGCCTCCGAAGAGGAACTCGGTCCGGGGAACGGACGGCCTCGCAACTTGACGCTCTTTTATGCCGCCGGACAGGGCGACGGAAAGGAGCGGGGACTGAATCACTTCGGTCATACGGGTCTGGTGAAGCGCGTGATTGGCGGACACTGGGGCCTGGTGCCCAAACTCGGCGCGCTGGCTGTCGCCGGCCAGATCGAGGCTTACAACTTTCCCCAGGGAGTGATCTCGCATATGTTTCGCGATATCGCCGCCCATCGCCCCCGGCACATCAGCAAGGTCGGATTGCAAACCTACGTCGATCCGCGTTATGGCGGCGGCAAGATCAACGCCCGTACCACCGAGGACTACATCGAGTTAGTGACCATCGACGGCCAGGAGTACCTCTCTTACCGGACCTTCCCCATCAACGTCGGCATCATCCGCGGAACCACGGCGGATCCCGAGGGGAATGTCACCATGGAGCGCGAGGCGCTGACGATAGAAATGCTCTCCATTGCCATGGCCGCGCACAACTCCGGCGGCATCGTCATCGTCCAGGTGGAACGCATAGCCGAGAGCGGCACGCTCAATCCGCGCCAGGTGAAAATACCGGGTATTCTCGTCGATTGCGTGGTGGTTGCGGAAAAGCCGGATTATCATTGGCAGACCTTCGCTACCGTATACAACCCCGGTTTCAGCGGGGAGGTCCATACGCGGATGGCGGCTATCGCCCCGATGGAGTTATCGGCGCGCAAGGTAATCGCCCGCCGGTCGGCCTTCGAGCTGAAGACCAACAGCGTGGTGAACCTGGGAATCGGCATGCCCGAAGGCGTGGCCAATGTGGCCAATGAGGAGAAGGTCACCGATCTCATTACCCTCACCGCCGAGCCCGGAGTGGTCGGCGGAGTTCCGGCCGGAGGGCTGGATTTCGGCGCCGCGGTCAACGCCCACGCCATCATCGATCAACCCTACCAATTCGATTTTTACGACGGCGGAGGGCTCGACCTGGCCATCCTTGGCCTGGCCGAGGCGGACCGCGAGGGCAATCTCAACGTGAGCAAGTTCGGTCCCAGACTGGCGGGCATGGGGGGATTCATCAACATCAGCCAGAATGCCAAGAGCCTGGTCTTCTGCGGCACCTTCACGGCGGGCAGTCTGGAACTTGGCTTCGCGGACGGCAAATTGCAAATCCTCAAGGAAGGCCGCACGAAAAAGTTCGTGCATGAAGTGGAACATCGAACCTTCAGCGGCAAATACGCCAGCCAGCGCGGACAGCCGGTGCTTTATGTCACCGAGCGCTGCGTCTTCCGCCTCATGCCGGATGGCCTGGAACTGATTGAGGTGGCCCCGGGAATCGATATCGAAAAGGACATTCTGGCGCACATGGATTTTAAGCCCATCGTGAACCAGCCCAGGCTTATGGACGCGCGCTTGTTCCTGCCCAAGCCCATGGGCTTGCGCAGCGATCTGCTGGATCTGCCCCTGGAGAGCCGGCTCACCTACGAGCGCAAACAGAATCTGTTTTTCGTCAACTTCGAAGGCTACGCGGTGCGCAGTGTGGAGCAGATCGGACACATCGACCAGGCGGTGCGTGAAATTTTGACGCAGGCGCCAGGAAAGGTATACACCATCGTCAATTACGACAACTTCTCGATCACTCCCGAGCTGTTGGGACCGTATACCGACATGGTGAAGAAGCTGATGGAGGATTGCTACTCGGGCGTCACCCGCTACACCACCAGCGGCTTCGCGCGCATGAAACTCGGAGACGCCCTGGCCGAGCGCAATGTGGCTCCGCACATTTACGAGAATGCCGAGGAGGCCGGCAAGCACCTGCTCGAACTCGAGGGGCAGCAGACGAAATAGCTCGGGCTTATCCGGGCAAAAGGGCAGGTTAGATTCCAGACACGAAATAGAGCCAGTCAGCGTTGGCTAACCGGCTCCATAATCCGCGGCGAAATCCCTAGGACATCAGCAGCCCGCCGTTCACGTTCAACTCCGCTCCGGTGACGTAGTCCGCATCGCGGGCCAGGAAGAGAACCGCCTTGGCGATCTCTTCTGGTTTTGCCAGCCGGCGCAGCGGTATCTTGGCGCAAATCTTTTCCAGAACCTCTGCCGGCATCGCTTCTACCATTTCCGTAGCGGTATACCCAGGGCAAATCACATTGGCGGTGATGTTCTCTTTGGCCAGCTCCAGCGCAAGGCATTTGGTGAACGCAATGATGCCGCCTTTGCTGGCGGCATAATTGGATTGGCCAAAGGATCCCGCCTGGCCGACGATAGAGGCTATGTTGATGATGCGCCCGTATTTTTGCTCAATCATGGACGGCATTACGGCGCTGGTGCAGTAATAGGTCCCATTCAGATTCACTGAGATGACCGCTTCCCAGTCCTCATCGGTCATCTTTTTCATGGTGCGATCGCGCGTAATCCCGGCGTTATTGACCAAGATGTCGATCTTCTTCCATGCCTCCAGGATTTTGCCGGTGACACTGCGCGCGGTCTCTTTTTTAGACACATCGCCCTGCACCAGCAGGCACTCGCCGCCCATGGCGCGAATCTCGGCCAGGACCGCCTCCGCCGCGGCCACATTGCTGACAAAGTTGACGGCCACCGCTGCCCCATGGCGCGCAAGTTCCAGCGAGATAGCCTTTCCGATGCCGCGCGATCCGCCCGTCACCAGGGCAACTCTGCCTTTGAGCGTGTCCGTCGCCGGCCCGCTGTTGCCCGTATTGCCAATTCCGCTACTTTCAGCCATAAGATGACTCCTTGTGTACGAATGCATTTCATGGAGCAAGGTCACCAGAAACCGGCGCGCCGAAGCTCCCATCGGATGCCCAGCGCATTGGCCCCGCCATTCACGTCCACTTTCGCCAGTCCGAGCCCATCTCCCTATTACGGTATCCGGCGAAATCGACACTGATTCGCTGAGTGCCATTAGCATCTATAACGGCATCGGCATTGTCAAGAGGTATGGGAGTGAATATTTGCGAAAGTGGCGCAGGCACGGCGTGGCTGGCGTCAAGGTAGTACGACGCGCCTTCAGGCAGAGAAAACCTCAGCATTTATAAGCACTCTGACTGGGATGAAAAATAAGTGGTGATCCTTACAAGCCATTGATTCTATAAGATTTATGGTAGGCACGACTGGACTCGAACCAGCGACCTCTTCCGTGTCAAGGAAGCGCTCTAACCAACTGAGCTACGCGCCTGCATTGCAACTTAAGGTAGTCTATCAGGAACCGGACGGCGGGAAAAGTTGAGCAGGCAGCGCCCTCCATGCTTTACCATCGTTGTTTGTTGTCTAGAAGCCTTTATGCCAGATGCTGATCACAAACGACTGCACCGGTTCCGCACCGCGCCAAACCTGCTCACGCTGTCGCGCATCTGCCTGGTGCCGTTGCTGGTGGCCGCAGTTCTGGATAACCACTACACGCTTGGTTTTGCTCTCTTCGTAATCGCCGGCCTGACCGATGCGATCGACGGCCTGCTGGCTCGCCTGCTGAAACAGTACACCATGCTGGGACAGTACCTTGACCCGGTGGCCGACAAGCTGCTGCTCAGCACGCTCTTCCTGGTGCTCGCCTACAAGGGGATGATTCCGGCGCGAGTGACGGCGTTGGTTATAGGCAGGGATGTGGGCATCCTGGTGGTGGCGGCGATTTTGTATGCGGCTGCCGGCCGGCGGGAGTTCCGCCCCAGCATCTTAGGCAAAGGCAACACCCTGGCGCAGATCGCCGCGGTAGCTGCCGTGCTGTTTCAAGCCATGTTACTGGAATTTCATCTCACGTTCCGCTTAGTGACTATCTTCGAGCAAGCGGCGCTCTGGGCCACCATGGCGCTCACCATCGCCTCCGGGCTGCATTACTCCTGGGTCTCAGCCCGGCGCCTGGGCGCTCAGGGCGGCAATGGCAACGGAGGCAAAGGGTGAAATTGCGGGACTCATTCAAGCCCATACCGGCAATCACTCTTACGGCGGCTGTGGCGCTGGTGGCGCTCTACGCGGTCAAAATCGTCCATTTCCCGCCGGGGAGCTTTTTCCCGTCGTCGTTTGTGACGCATTCTTTGATGCTGGCTATGTCCGTCGCAGCGATGCTGATCCTCTCCAAGAGACGGCTCGATCTCTATGGATTTACCAGGGGAATGTACACATTCAGCCCCAGCATTCTCTTGTGGGTTCTTCCCACAGCGGTGCTTTCCATCGGGCCAGCGCTTGCGTCACGGGGAGGGCAGGCGACAGGCGGGTCATTTGAATTCACAAAGATTCAGACGATCGTTTTCATCTGGGTCTACGCAAGCATCTGTGAAGAAACACTGGTGCGGGGCCTTCTGCAAACGTTGTTGAGCCGAAGCGCCAAGGCAGGCGCCGCGGCCAGTCGTTGGTTGAACATGCCGGTTGTGGTGAGCGGGCTGTTCTTCGGCGCCATGCACCTGGTGCTCATCAAGCAAATGGGCCTCATGGCGATCCCCGTGATTTTACTGGCCACCTGCCTCGGCTTCGTCGTGGCGCACTACCGTGAAAAAACCGGGAGTCTTCTTCCGGCGATTATCATTCACGCGCTCTTCAATATCGGCGGCACGTTGCCATTATGGGTGGTGCAGTGGCTGCGAGGCGGCTCATAGCGGTTCTACCGCTCATGGAGCGCGCAAGCCTCCGCGAAGCGCCAGATGTGCCTGCGGGCGTAAAACATTCCCCGCCGTCATGAGCCAAATGCCGGTGCTCAGCCTCAGGAGTCTTCCAGGCTGGGTTCTTGATCGGCTGCGGTTTCTTCGATCTCCATGTCGTGAAACTCATCGGAGTCAAAGACCTCGCCACAATCCTGGCACTCGACATATTCTGTGTCATCGAGCCGGGAAACTACGCGTACCTTAGGGTGTTTGCAGGCGGTTGCCATCGTTCGTTGGTTTGGTGGAATAAACTGCTCTTCCGCAAGATTGTATCGGCATTTTCCCCCATTTGAAAACCGTTTTGTTAAATATTTTGGTCCACCGGTGTTTTTTCCTGCCCTGCAGGTCCGTTTCCTACTTCAGATTGCGCTTGATCTCCTCCGCCAAATAGTGCCCGGTAACCCTGGACTTGTTGCCCCAATTGCCACCATTGGTCTGCATCTCCGGGGTGGTGAACTGCTGAATCAGCTTATGGCCGCCGCGGCTCCTCAGCGTAACCTCGACCTGAACATGGCCGCCTGTCATGCCGTTGCTGTGGAATTTGACGATCTTGCACTCCAACACCACCGTGTCGGGATCGGAAGTCGCGCCGCCATCCTCGACCACCGTCCCGAAGAGGCCCGTCTTGGCCAAATCCTCGCGCAGCCGGTCATAAGCTCCGTTCAGGTATTCGCCCGGCAGGTCTATGCCTTCAGCCGTGGTCAGGTGCTTTACTTCAACGGCGTTGTAATTCGCCGGGGTGTTTCCCTTGGCAACGGCCATAATAGAGGCCGTAAACAGCAGGCCAACCAAAATCAACCATGAAAAATATCGTCCCATCGCAATCTCCCAGGGGCTCAAAGTTCTTCTAAAGTACGGTTTATGAGCAGGTTACGAAACGCTATATCTGCAACTTCGGGCTGGCTCAAGCCTGCCTCCAAATCCTCGCTTGGTGGGTCAGCATGGGAACTTTTCACTTCAGAATTCCCGCAATCCTCTTGATGTCAAAGAAGTTTAGTGATGTGGGAGGCCATCCTAAAGTGACATTTGTCACGGCAATTCAAAGCCAAATTCGACAAGGGCTTGCAATACCGACAGAAATGGTCGTATACTAAACACGGACCGAAGAGGTCGGATATTCACACTGAATGCTCAAATTGACCAAAAAAGCGGATTATGGCCTGATGGCGCTCAAGTACCTTGCCGAGCACCCGGAAACCGTTGCGCTCAGCGCTAAGGACGTGGCCGACGCCTACGGGATTCCGGCGCAACTGCTGGCCAAAATCCTGCAGCAACTGACCAAATCCGGCTTGCTGCACTCGACCGCCGGCATGAATGGCGGCTACGCGCTGGCCCGGGAGGCGCGCTCGATTTCGGCTTACGAGGTCATTCTGGCCATCGACGGGCCGTTTTTCATCACCTCCTGCGCCAAGGGCAAAACCGGCTGCGAGTTGGGCTCAAGCTGCACCATCAAGGAGCCGCTGGCGCGGGTGAACGAGACCATTGCCGGAGTCCTGAAGAGCATCAGCATTCAGGACTTGACGGAAAACGAACAGCCCGCGGCGAGAGCGCGCGAGGCGCAGGAGTTGGTTTCATTAACACGGTAAGAAATAGCTTTCCCCCTCCACGCCTGTGATGAGCAGAGCGTGGAAGAGCAATGAATAAGGATGGAGACACAGATGAGTACATTTACCAGCCAGGTAGAAGTTCCGAAGGGCGTACACCTGCCAATCTATATGGATAACCACGCCACCACGCCGCTCGACCCACGCGTGCTGGAGGCGATGATGCCCTACTTCACCACCAAGTTCGGCAACGCGGCCAGCCGCAACCACTCCTTTGGATGGGAAGCGGAAGCAGCCGTGGAGACGGCGCGCGAGCAGATTGCCACGCTGATTGGCGCTTCAGCCAAGGAGATCATCTTCACCAGCGGCGCCACCGAGAGCGACAATCTGGCCATCAAGGGCATCGCCGAAATGTATCGTGATCGCGGTAATCACATCATTACCCAGGTGACCGAGCACAAGGCCGTGCTGGACACCTGCAAGCGGCTGGAGAAACAGGGTTACCGCATCACCTATCTTCCGGTGAAGGCCGACGGGCTGATCGACCTCGACGACCTCTCGCGCGCCATGGACGACAAAACCATTCTGGTCACCATCATGGCGGCTAACAACGAAATCGGCGTCCTGCAACCCATTGCCGAAATCGGCCGGCTCTGTCATGAGCGCGGCGTGCTCTTCCACACGGATGCGGTGCAGGCGGTAGGCAAGGTGCCCCTGGACGTGCTCGCCGATTACATTGACGTGCTCTCCATCTCCGCGCACAAGTTATACGGGCCCAAGGGCGTGGGCGCTCTCTATGTGCGGCGGCGCAACCCGCGCGTGCAGATTGCCGCGCAGATTGACGGCGGAGGCCACGAGCGCGGAATGAGGTCCGGCACGTTGAATGTGCCCGGCATCGTCGGACTGGGCAAGGCATGCGAGTTATCCCAGGATGAAATGCATGAGGAGGGCCGCCGTCTGCAAGACCTGCGCGACCGGCTCAAGGATAAGCTCGAAGCAAACCTCGACTACGTCCACGTCAACGGCTCATGGGAGCATCGCCTGCCCGGCAATCTGAACATGAGCTTTGTGTACGTCGAGGGCGAGTCGCTGCTGATGGGCATCAACGACGTTGCGGTTTCCAGCGGCTCGGCCTGCACCTCGGCCACATTGGAGCCGTCGTATGTTCTGAAGGCGCTTGGGCTGGGTGACGACGTGGCGCATAGTTCCATCAGATTTGGCCTCGGCCGCTTCAACACCCAGGCCGAAGTGGATTATGTTGCCGACAAGGTCATTGAGGTTGTCCGGCATCTGCGTAAACTTTCACCGCTCTATGAAATGGTGCAGGACGGCATTGACCTGACCAAGATTCAGTGGGCAGCGCATTGAGAAGCACTTTCAGCCAAATGCCGAAACGGGCGCCAACAAGCTGAAAGCTAAACAGAGACTTCCCCCCGCAAAGGAGCAACACATGGCATACAGCGACAAGGTGATCGACCACTACAACAATCCGCGCAATGTGGGCCAACTGGACAAGGCATCGACGGAGGTCGGCACCGGCCTGGTGGGCGCGCCGGAGTGCGGAGACGTGATGCGCCTGCAGATTCGCGTCAATCCCGCGACGCAGGTCATCGAAGAGGCCAAGTTCAAGACCTTTGGCTGCGGCTCGGCGATTGCCAGTTCCTCTCTGGCCACGGAATGGATCAAGGGCCGCACCGTGGATGATGCGCTGGCCATCAAAAACACCGACATCGTGAAGGAGCTCTCGCTGCCGCCGGTCAAAATTCACTGTTCGGTGCTGGCCGAGGATGCGATTCGCGCGGCTATCGGCGATTGGAAGAAAAAGAACGGCAACGCGGCTGAGACGGCCGAGAACGCGACCGCCGCGATGGCACAGTAACGAAGAGGCAAGTATGTCGAACGTCGTGACAATTGGAGCTTCACCTTCGCAGGAGCCACAAGCGACGCAGCCGCAAACTGCCGCGCCGCAGGCGCCCGCGCAAGGATTGCAAATTACCGACAAGGCCATCAAGCGCATCCGCGTGGCCATGGCCAAGGAAGGCATATCTCCCACCGAGGGCGGGCTGCGCCTGGGGGTAATGGGCGGCGGATGCTCCGGGCTTTCTTACTCCATCAAGTTCGACACCCAGCCCCGCGAGCGCGACCGCATTTATGAGTTCGATGGCGTGAGAGTATTCGTTGATCCAAAATCGTTTCTTTATTTGCACGGCATGACGCTGGACTACGAAGAAACGCTGATGCGCCAGGGATTCAACTTCATCAACCCCAACTCCACACGCTCCTGCGGCTGCGGCTCATCGTTCTCAGCGTAGAAAATTGATTTTGCAAGGTACGACTATGCTCAAAGTTCTCGATTCCGCGGTTCCCATAGCCTGTTGGTCCTGTTCCATTGGCCACAACGACTCCACGCTCTTTTGCCCGCATTGCAGCAAGATTCAGCCTCCGCCGGGCGGCGATTATTTTTCTGTCTTTGGCCTGGAGCCAAAACTCAATCTCGATCTCTCCGCGCTGGAGCATGAGTTCCATCGCCTCAGCCGCAAGCTGCATCCCGATCGCTTTGCCCGCGCGCTGGAAAACGAAAAGCAGTGGAGCCTGGCCGACACGGCCCTGCTTAACGACGCCTATCGCACCCTAAAAGATCCTCTGCGCCGCACCGAATATCTGCTCAAGTTGCTGGGCGCAAAGCTGGCCGGCGATGACGCGCGCAACGAGGATAAGGGCGCGGGAGCGCCCGACGATCTGCTGGAAGAGGTCTTCGAGTTGAATATGCAGCTCGAAGAGATGCGCGCGGCGCGCGCGACCGGCAAAGCCGATCCGGATCTTCAAGTCAGCCTGGAACAGGCGAAGAGGAAGTTTGACCAGCTTATGGAAGCCGTGGATGAGGATTTGCGCGGCGAGTGGAACCTGTGGGACGAGGGCGATGCCGGGGCGCGCGCATCCGCGCAGCGGCGAATGGTTGCCCTGCTCGACCGCAGGCGCTACCTCAGCAACCTGGTCCGCGACGTGAACGAAGTTTTGGGAGCCTGATACGAATGGCTGAATCGCGCGTAGTCGGAATTGATCTGGGAACCACCAACTCTCTGGTCGCTTACATGGAGGGCGACACGCCGGTGGTGATTCCCGGCGTCGATGGCTCGAATCTCGTGCCCTCAGTGGTGGCTCTAGATCCCATTCCGGCAGATGGCGGCCGTCCTACCGTTACAGTCGGCAACAGCGCGCGCAAAGCTCTCATCCAGACACCCGAGCGGGTAATCTACTCCGTCAAGCGGCTGATGGGCCGCGGCCTCGAAGAGATTCAGGAAGAGTTGAAGCTCTTTCCCTTCCGCCTGGCCGGGGACATGGAAGCCGGCGAGGTGCCCCGCATTCAACTAGGCGAGTTGCGCTTCACGCCTCCGGAGATTTCGGCCTACGTACTCCGTCAGCTCAAGCGCAACGCCGAGCGATTCTTCTCCGCGCCGGTTACGCAGGCGGTCATCACCGTGCCCGCTTACTTCAACGATGCGCAACGCCAGGCCACTAAAGACGCGGGCCGCATGGCCGGCCTCGAAGTGCTGAGGCTGGTCAACGAGCCAACCGCGGCTGCGCTGGCTTATGGACTCGATCGCGCCAAGTCGGGAACGATTGCCGTCTACGATCTGGGCGGCGGCACATTTGATATTTCTATTCTCAAACTGCGCGACGGCATCTTCGAGGTGCAATCCACCAACGGCGACACGCACCTGGGCGGCGACGACATTGACAATCTGCTGCTGGCCATCGCGCTCAACGAAATTCACGCCGAGCATGGCATCGATCTTCGGCAGCATCCGGGAGCGGTGCAAGCCGTGCGCAAAGCCGTCATCGAGGCCAAGGTCAAGCTCTCCACCGAGCCGATGGCGCACTTCGACATCGAGCTGCCCAACGGCGACCGCTATCAGCGGGAGATTCCGCGCGCAGCCTTCGAAATGTTGATTGAGCCGGTGCTCAAGCGCACCGTCGGACCCTGCAAGCAGGCGCTGGCCGACGCCGGCATTACCCCCGAGCAGATCGACGAAGTCGTGCTTGTGGGCGGCTCCACGCGCATCCCCGCGGTGCGCCAACTGGTCGATGAAATCTTTCACCTCACCTCTCGCGGCAAACGCCCGCACACGGAACTTAATCCTGACGAGGTTGTCGCGCTGGGCGCGGCGGTGCAGGCCGGCATTCTGGCGGGCTCATCCAAATCCACTGAGGAGATGCTGCTGCTAGACGTGACGCCGCTCTCGCTGGGCATCGAGGCGTTGGGCGGGACTGTTGCGCGGATTATTCAGCGCAACTCGACAATTCCCGCCTCGGCCACCGAGCACTTCACTACCGGCGTCGATGGTCAGACCAACGTCGCCATTCACGTCGTCCAGGGCGAGCGCGAACTCGCCGCGGATTGCCGGTCGCTCGCGCGCTTTGACCTCAAAGGCATTCCACCGATGAGCGCCGGGCTGCCGCGCATTGAGGTGAAATTTCTCATCGACGCCGACGGCATTCTGCACGTTTCCGCGCGCGAGCAGCGCAGCGGAATGGCCGCGCAGATTGAAGTAAAACCGACTTATGGTCTCACGGACGAACAGGTCGAGAGCATGATTCTCGATTCCTTCGACAACGCTGAGGCGGACTTTGCCAAGCGCTTGCTGATCGAAGCGCGCAACGAGGCGGAGACTATTCTGACGGCAGTCGAGCGCGCGCCGCAGATTCCGGCGTGGGCGCAATTAACAACCGACGAGCAGACCGCCATCAAGCTGGCCAGCGACTACTTGAATAAAGTGAAACTGAGTGAGAACGCAGCCGCCATCCGCGAAGCAACGTTGATCCTCGACCACGCCACGCGGCGCTTTGCGGAGTTGATGATGGAGTCCGCCGTTTCCAGCGCCCTGCGCGGCAAGACCATGAACGCCGCCGGCGAGGAGCTGGCTGAAGCCGTCACCGCGCCGCACGCAATGGCCCCGGCAGAGTTCAAGTAGAACGGCCCAGCACGAGGAGTTTGAACCTATGAGCGAGCCAAACCCAAAAAACATTCCCGCTGACAAACTTGTGCGCGTCACCTTTTTGCCCGAGGGCCGCACGGTGGAGTTCGAGTACGGCACAATGCCCTATGAGCATCACGGCAAGCCGATGTCCTTTCTCGACGTGGCGGAAAATCACGGCGTCTTTCTCGATCATGCCTGCGGAGGCGTCTGCGCCTGCACCACCTGCCATCTTTGGATCAAAGATCAAACCGGTATCAGCGAGGCCGACGATGATGAGCTGGACCGGCTCGATATGGCCGCCGATCAACAGTTGAATTCGCGGCTGGGTTGCCAGGCAGTGATCACCCGCCCCGGTGACTATGTGGTTGAAATTCCCAAATGGAACCGCAACTACGTTTCCGAAGGCAAGCCGTTGACCCTGGCGGAAGAGAAGTAAGGAGACCCATAATGCCGCGCGAGATTCACTGGACCGATGCCGAGGAGATCGGCATTCAATTGCAAGAGAAATTCCCTTCCTTAGACCCTCTGACGGTCCGCTTCACCGACCTGCATCGCTTTGTGACGGAACTGGAGGGCTTCGCCGACGATCCGGCAAAATCCAACGAGGCGCGGCTGGAGTCTATTCAGATGGCCTGGCACGAAGAGTTTGAAGACGCAAAGGGATAGACGCTGCGGATTCGCAGCCACGCGTTTCTTGAGACCAAATGCCTAATACCTCTCGTAATCTCTCCGCTCATTCCAGCCAAACGCATTTTCAAAATGCTGATATTCCTTCTTTTCTCCGGGCACAAGATAAACGCTGAGCACGTCGAAGCGGACCGGCGGCGCGGTCTCCTGGGGCAACTGGCGCACGTACTGGCGGGCCAGACGGCGCAGCGTAGTTCGTTTGTGGGAGTCCACGGTGATCTCCGCCGGATTGGTGTCGCGTGCGGTGCGGGTCTTCACTTCGACAAAACACAGCATCGGCCCCTGCCATGCGATCAGGTCCACATCGCCGGGCAGGTCACCCGACGACCAGCGCCGCGCCACCACGGTGTAACCCTTGCGGCGCAGGTAGAAAAAGGCTGCGTTCTCGCCTTCGATGCCGGTAGCCAGATGGGCAGGCAGTTCTTCCGCATGGCTGCGCCGCCGCGCTACCCATTCCAGGCCGGCTAGCGCGCGTTCCTCGCAGCCGATCCGCATCTGCTTGAACCACTCCATGGCAATCTATTCTCTCGCCGCTTGGGCGAAAGGCGCAAATCCGGCCATCCTTAGGCCGGATTTGCCACGGCGCTTTCCTACTCCTTTTCCGCCAGCGTGATCGCCTCTTCCAGAATGTCCAGCGCCACCGTTGCTTCCTGCTCGCTGATGATGAGCGGCGGGCATAGCCGTAGCGTAGTCTCGCCGCAGCCCAGCACCATCAGCCCGCGCTCAAAGGCCAGTTCCTCCACGCGATTGCGCACGGCGGTGGCCGGCTCGCGGGTAGTCTTGTCCTTCACCAGTTCGATGCCGATCATCAGGCCGCGACCGCGCACATCGCCCACCATCGGGTGAGTCTGCTTCCAGCCGTTGAGCCGCTTCAGCATCAACCCTCCCACACGGGCGGCATTGGCCATCGCTTCGCGTTCGATGATGTTCAGCGTAGCCATGGCAGCGGCAATTGAAACCGGGTTGCCGCCGAAGGTGGAGGCGTGCGAGCCGGGAACCCAGTCCATGATCTCCGCCCGGCTCATGCAAACGCCCAGAGGCATGCCGCTGGCGATGCCCTTGGCCATGCAGACAATGTCCGGCTCCACGCCCGAGTGCTCGATGGCCCACCACTTGCCGGTGCGCCCGGCGCCCGATTGCACTTCATCCACCACCAGCAGAATGCCGTGCCGGTCGCAAATCTTGCGAAGCTCGCGCAGAAAGTTGTCCGGCGCCACCACATAGCCGCCTTCGCCCTGGATCGGCTCAATGAAGATGGCGGCCACCTCCTCGGGCGGAAGAATGGTCTTGAAGAGTTTCTCCTCGATGTAGCGCGCGCAGCCCATGCTAAAGGCTTCTTCCTCTTGCGCACCGCCCGAGCAGCCGCGATAAGCGTATGGATAGCGGATATGAGTCACGCCGGGAACCAGCGGCGAAAAGCGGCGCTTCTGCTGCGGCTTGGATGCGGTCAGCGACAACGCGCCCATGGTGCGCCCGTGAAATGCGCCCAGGAAGGCGATAATCTGCTGCCGGCCGGTGTGATAGCGGGCCAGCTTGAGCGCGCACTCGATGGCCTCCGCGCCGGAGTTGCCGTAGAAAAATTTATGCGGCCCGGGCATGGGCGCGATGGCAGAAAGCCGGTCAGCCAGATCCGTCATCGGCTCGCAGTAGAAGTCGGTACCGGAGATGTGCAGCAGCTCGGCGGCCTGCTTTTGAATCGCGGCGACCACTTCCGGATGGCAGTGGCCGGTGGAGGCCGTGGCGATGCCCGCCGCAAAGTCGAGAAACTCGTTGCCGTCCGCGTCTTCCACGCGGATGCCGCGCCCCCGCTTGGCCACCAGCGGATACGACCGTGTGTAGCTGGGCGAAATCAGCCGGTCATCGGCCTTCACTGCGGCCTTGGCCTTGGGGCCGGGCAGAGGACAAACGAGTTTGGGTCCGTATTTTGCGTGCATTTCTTGCTTGGTCATTTTCTTGCTCTCCTCATAAGATTCTGTTGTGCGGCTCGGCGGCAACTGCTCGATGCCCGGCCGCGGATCCCAAAGGGGTGGGATGGTCCACTTCCGCTCGCCTTATGGACGAGATAGAGTTGGGGAGAATCTTCGGCGGGACTGACCTAATCGCCGCCGAAGAGGCTAGGTCGCGTGAGAGGCGGGAGTATGCGCAGGTAGCGCCGTGGGCAGAGGCCAAGCGCGCGCGACCGCGACCAGCGCCTGGTGGCCGGTGCTAGCAGTCGTTTTGTGGCGCGCTCGTGCATGAAATCCCCGCTTGTTTGAGAATAGTACATTTCCACTGGTTCTGTACAGCAAATCCGCCGCGCCCGAGCACGCGGCGTAAATTGTGGGGCAGTTTACAAATGGAGAAAATAGACGGGAGCCATTGCCGCGAGAACGGCTCCAGCTTGCAACGCAAGGATAGACAGCGTCTGTTTTGGCGCCCGCGGCAACCACTTGATCGCGAAGAACGCCACCAGTGGTATCTGTCCAGCCATAAGAATCTGCCAGAGATGGGCAGCGGCGCCCTCATCGGCCTCGCGGGCGGCGCCGTAAATGGCAATGTGACCAAGCACAATCCCCAGAGCAGTGAGCGACATGGCCAGGGGAAGATAGGCGCTTGGCTGCTTCATCGTTGGGATATTCATTGGATAACCTCCGGCACGGGTTTCGCGCCATACCTGTGCTGTTCAGTCTATCAAAAAGCTGTAGCATGGAATCATCCCATGACGAACTCCTCTGCACACACGGCTAAGAAAGCGGCCTCCACGGCCTCCATCGTTCTCTCCTTTGCTTGCGTCTACTTTTTCTGGGGTTCCACGTATACGGCCATCCGCATCGGAGCGGCCCAGATGCCGGCGCTGCTGCTCTCCGGCACGCGGTTTTTCATCGCCGGGGCAATTCTGCTTGCCTGGTGCCGCTGGCGCGGCTTGCGTCTCCTGTGGCCGCCGCGGACCATGCTGATCCTTGGCCTGGTCGGGCTCTTTCTGCTCTGCGGAAGCAATGTAACCCTGGTCTACGCCGAGGAGACCGTCCCCAGCGGCTTGGCCTCGCTGGTGCTGGCCGTGACTCCGCTCTTCATCGCGCTGGCGGAGATGCTGATGCCGGGCGGCGAATTGCTTTCAGTGCGCGGCTGGCTGGGCATGGCGCTGGGTTTTGCCGGACTGGCCGCTCTGGTCTGGCCCTCGCTGCTCACCGGTTTCGCCGGAGACCAAACCCGCCTCGTGGCCATTGGGGCGCTGTTGGCAGGTTCTCTAGCCTGGACATTGGGCAGTATCCTCTCGCGCCACGCTCGTCTGCCGGTCAACAGCTTTGTGGCCGCGGCTTGGCAAATGCTGATCGCCGGCGCCTTCTGCACTCTGCTGGGCACCGTGCTGGGCCAGTGGCCCGGCTTTCACGTGAACGCGGCCTCCATAGGCTCGCAGGCCTGGCTCATCACCGGCGGCTCGCTGGTGGGCTACTCCGCATTCGTCTACCTGCTGGAGCACGTGCCCGTGGCCAAGGTCGCCTCCTATTGCTATGTGAACCCGGTCATCGCGGTTCTGCTGGGAATCGTCCTGCTCGGCGAACGTCCCGAGCGCACCGAGTTTGCCGGTATGGCGGCCATCGTCGTTGCTGTCTTCGTCATGACCACCGCCAAGGTCAAAACCAAAGGCGCATCGGAAATCAGCAACTCACAACTTGCCGAGGAATTCGAGCCTCCCCTTGCCGAGTAATTGTGCAGAGTGATTGTTTTGAAAGGGCACGGCTTTAGCCGTGCCGCAAATGCAAGAATATAAAATTGGGCTTTAGCCCCGGAAAACGTTGATTCAAACTGCTACCCTGTAAACGATAAGGAGAACCTCTGCCATGCTCAGACTTCTGGTTCAATGGCTCTTGAGCGCCTTTGCCCTGCTGGTTGTTTCCAACCTCGTGTCCGGTTTCTACGTTCAGGGACTCGGCTCGGCGCTGACCGCTGCCCTCATCATCGGCCTGCTCAACGCCACGGTCGGCTTCCTCCTCAAGGTCATCACCTTCCCCATCAGCATCCTCACACTCGGCCTCTTCCTGCTGGTCATCAACGGCCTGATGATTATGCTCGCGTCGAAGCTGGTGCATGGCTTCCACGTCCGCGGCTTTGTTCCCGCCTTCTGGGGAGCAGTGGTGCTGGCTCTTCTGGGCATGCTCGTCCGCATGGTCACCAAGGGCGCGTAAGCCGCGCTTCGATAAATCGATGTTTAGGGAAGTCGATGCTATGTCAGGGCACGACTTCAGCCGTGTCGCAAATACAAAATAATATCGTTGGGCTAAACTCCTGAGGGATGGTTTTTTCAGAGGGAGGCGGGGGATTGTCGGGGTCCCCAGGTCCCGCTTTTGGGACCTGGGATTCAGTTATTTTGTTGCTGGCGTCGTCTGCGCCACGCTCTTCTTCGCAGCCGTCGGCTTTCTGTGCCGAATTGGCTTCTTTCCAGCAGACTTGCCCTTCTGCGGCGTAGCTGTTGCCGGAGGCGCTACCACAGGCCCGTTGAGTGTCTGCGGCGTGCGCATGGCTCCGGCGCTGGAGAACCCGCCTTGCCCAATCTGTCCAGTTTGTCTGCCACTACGTGGAGGAACCGCGATGGCGCTGGACGGTTGAACCGGCCCGAAGCGCGAGGAGACGCGCGAGGAAATTCCCCAGCCGCCGCCAACCACCACCGCAACAATCGCCGCCGCCGCCGCCACGCGCGCCAGATTCTGCATCCAGGCATTCTCCAACCGCAGAGCCACGGGCCAGCGCAAAACCCGCGCCCTGTCTGAACTCGCCGCCGCGCGCAACCCGGCCTGCACACGCTCCTCCAGCCCCTCGGGCGCAGAAAGACGGGCGATCATACGCAGCGTCTCCTCATAGCTGCCGGAGCCGGAACTTCTGATCTCTGTTCTCTGATCTCTGTTCTCTGTATTCATCGCAAACTCCTCGCAAGACCGAGCAATCCGGCAACTGATTCCTATTCCCTATTCCCTAATTTCTAGTCCCTAGTCCCTGACTTCCAGACCTTGTCCTGAGCCGGGCCGAAGGCGTCTGCCTGGACGGCTAGTCCCCGCTTCCCAAAAAGCCCAATTTTTCGCAAAAAACCCTCTGCGTACAGCTAGAGATTTCTTTGCGCGGTTTTGGGTGCGTTTGTTGCCTCATGAATCAACCCCTGCCCAGATTCCTTGTGTACTCCAGCAACCCGGCCATCAGGTTGCGCGCGCGAAACAATCTTGACCGCACGCTGGACTCGGTAATGCCCAGCACCGAGGCGATCTCCACGCTGGTCAGTTCCTCGAAGGCCGAAAGCATCAGCACCTCGCGCTCTTTTACGGGCAGCTTTTCTACGCAGGCCAGCACGTAAGCGTGGTGTTCGGCGGCGGCGGCGCGCTCCTCGGCGCTCAACCCGGTCGCGGGCAGCACCCGCGCTAGCTCAGCCACGTCGTCCGTCTCCGGACGAGTCTTCATGCGGCGCTTGCGGTCCAACACCACGTTCCACACAATGCGAATCAGCCAGACCCGCTGATCGCGCACCTCCGCCAGCGTGTCGCGATGGCGCAGCACGCGCACAAACGCCTCCTGCACCGCGTCTTCGGCATCGGCTGTGTTGCGCAGAACCGAGTAGGCCACCCGGTAGAGCGTTCCGGCGTACTCGCTCACCAGGCCCGCAACCGCTGCCTCTTCCGCGCGCCGGCGGGCCTCCTCTTTCATTGCGGCAATCTCCATCCATCCTGAGAATACTGCCTGACCGGCGCTCATAGAAACCAGACGCAATCCGGCGGCAAAATGCTCACATCCGCGCCGCTTTATCTCCGCTCCGGGCCATAGACAAAAAGCCCGCGAAGCCTTTGCTCCGCGAGCCATTTTCCGTCGATTTACCTGTTCTTACTGCTTGCCGCCCAGCTTTTGCGTCGCAATCGAGCCGGCCATGCCTTCCTTGTCGGCGTCCTTGATCGTAGCCCACAGCTTGCGCGCCTGGTCCACCTTGCCCTCAGCGGCATACAGGTCGGCCAGGTCAAGCTGCGCCACGGTGGCCGGCACCGTCTCCGACGGCTTCGCGGCCAGCGCGTTGTAGAGGGCAACGGCCTCGGCGTCGCGGTCCATCTGGTGATAAAGGCTGGCCAACGCCAGCTTAGCCAAGTTGGCTAGATTCCGGTCCCACGAGCCGGACGCGGTCTTCAACTCTGCTTCGGCCGCGGTGTTGTTTCCCAGTTCCTCGTAAGTTACGCCGGCAAAATAGTGCGCCTTGGCGCCCTCCGTCAGCCAGCCATACTGCTTTGCCACCGCAAGAAACTGCTGGTTGGCGGCCTTCGCGCGGTCCCCCGCTGTCATGTAAACTCCGCTCCCGGCCGGAGTTCCGGGCGGCGCCAGCGGCATGTTATAGGTGTCCAGAGCCGCGTTCAGAACGCTGTCCGCCTTGGACGTGCTCCAACTCCAATAAAACACGGCAACTACGCCGGCAACCACGACCACAACCGCGGCAATAACCAGGCGTATCACGCTGGAACGATGGACGCTCAGCCAGCTCATGCTGCTGGCGGTAGCCTTTACAAAACGATCTTGTTTCAATGAATGACGGGTTTTTGTATCCACGGCTCTCTTTTTCCTTCTAAAGCAACCCTATCAGTCTATCAGCGCGTGAACCCGAGCGTCCACCGGGTGTGAGCAATGCCTCTAGCGGCCCTTGCTCTTTTGTGCCACAACTTCCGTGCGCAATGCGCGGATGCGCTCGATGGCGCTACTCACCATCGGCCGACCGGTAGCCGCCGCCATGCCTTTGTCAATAAGCGAGTCCACAAATTCCTCGACGGACATCTTGTGATCCTGAGCCGCGCGCACCACCGTATCTGGAACAATAATCGAAATGAGCATTGTGAGAGGCTTCCCCTGACTCGTTTATCGACTGAGCGTGTCAGGAATTAAGGTGGAAACCGCAGTATTTTCAGCAGACTTTCCACAGCTCGTAATCGATTGATTTTGCGGAGAAATACGGTGAAGGCCGTCAGTTTTCTCGGGTTGGGCTTGCCGCCGGATGGGCAAAACGGTACGCTAGGGCTATATGTATGAAGACTTTCGCGTCACCGAGCGCTGGAGCGGCGAGCAGATCGCCTGCCGCTGGAAGGGGACGCTGGTGGCCATCGCCACGCGTCACGTTGATGCAGTTGATGTACGCTTCGATGTGAATGGAAGGGCGATGTGGATTGCTCTGCCGTTGGAGGCTTGGGGACGTCATAAGTCGTTGACAGGCAAGGTAATCACCGACCAGCTCGCCGCCCAGGTTGCGGGCCGCTTTCTGAAGCAATTGATCGAAGAAGGCTACGACTCGCGGCGCGAAATCTACACCATGACCGTGGACGAAGTCCTTGCAAATCTTGAACTTGTAGTCGCCGAAGCCAAAGCGCAGGGCGCCATGCCCACGCTGGTTAAAGGATAAAAAACAGGAAACAGGAGGCGAGCAAGAAGTCTCTGCTTATAGCTAGAGGGTTTTTGCGAAAAAGTGGGCAATTTGGGAAGCGGAAATCATGGCTATATTCCCTTTCTGTTCGCTTTTCCGTGATAATGTCAGGGAACAAAAAACAGGAGACAGGAAATTAAAGATTGCGATGTACGTTGCTCTTGTGTGTGAGCCGGGTTGAGGCAGTCGCTCAATTCAGTGGCAGCTCTGCAGAGCCAGATCGCGGAATTCATCCAGCCTGGAAAAAACTCCCAATGACTCAAGACATATGCGGTCTGTTTCCTTGATTGGAAGCCCTACGGAACCTTGCGGATGAGCTTCCAATTCGTGGGCTAACAGGTTGGCAAGATACACGGTCACTGTGCAATCGAGGCCAGAGTGCGGATCACGCTCCGGATGATGGTGGTTGGCGATGGCTTCAACGGCCAGGTTGGGCAAACCCCACAGGCCGAGCAGATAGGCGCCTATCTCGGCGTGCGAAGTGCCCATCAGTTCCTCCTCCGCCTGGAAAATCGCGCATTCCTTTTTGGCTGCATAGGAGCGCGCAGAGCAGAACTCATCGGGCATTCTGCTGGCCATGATTAAACTGCCAATATCGTGGAGCAGCGCGGAGACAATGGCAATCTCGCGGAAATTCGGTTCGACGGGAAGCACGCCGGTAATAGCAGCCACGCTGTGCGCGTGCTTTTGCATCGACTCGCAAACAGATTGCGGGATGCGCTTGTCAGGCACAAAGGCCCTGAAAGCCTCCGACGCCAGAGCCAGGTTTTTAATTGTATCGATGCCGAGGTATCCGACAGCACCCTGCAAGGAGGTGACTTTCTGCGCCAGCCCGAAGAACGCGCTGTTGACGAGCTGCAAAACTTTGGCCGACATGGCGACGTCCTGCTCAATGATGTGAGCCACCCTCTCCACGGGAGCATCTGGATCATTCACTGTCCTCATAAGTGATGTATAGGTAACTGAGAGGGAAGGCAGTTCGCCAACCTTGCCGACGATTTTGCGAATCTCCGGCGCGCAGAGCAGTTCTTGCAGCGCGCACACCCGCTCGATGGTGGACAGAAGTACGGATGCGCTGCAAGGCTTGGCCAGGAAGCGATGCGCCACGGGAACAGCGCGCGTGGCCAGCTCAATTTCAGAATGTCCTGACAGGATAATGCGCACGCTGTTGGGATAACGATCGCGGATATGTCCCAACAGCGTAGCGCCATCCATGCCCGGCATGCGCATATCGGAGACGACCACGTCGAAGCTGCCCGCCTCACAGGCCTGCAATGCGGCTTGTCCGCCGAGGGCAAATTCCATCTCCCATCGGTCCCGCTCGGTGTAGAGCATACGGCGTATGCCGTCTAGAATCCGGCTTTCATCGTCAACGAACAAGATGCGCTTCATACGGCCACTGTCCTTGCAGTGAGAGGCTTGCCGTTGTGAGGCAGGCGAATGATAAAGGTTGTGCCTTTGCCTTCCTCGGTTTCAAAGTGAATGCTGCCGCCGTGCTTGTCAACGATCACCGATCGCGCGATTGCCAGGCCCTGCCCGGTTCCCTTGCCGATTTCCTTGGTGGTGAAGAAGGGGTCAAAGATACGGGGCTGCACTTTTTTGGGGATGCCCGTGCCGGTATCCTGAATGCGAATTTCAATCCACTCGGAGCAATTCCGCGTTTGCACCTTAATTTTTCCTTTCCCCGAGCCTTCCTTTTTAACAACGTCGGCAATGGCATGAGCGGCATTGACAATCAGATTGAGAATCACCTGGTTGAATTCGCCCGGCAGACAAGAGATTAGAGGCAGCGACGGGTCAAATTCAGTTTCCATGTCGGCCACGTATTTCCACTCGTTTCGCGCCACCGTAATAGTGCTTTTGATGGCGTGATTCAAGTCCAGCGGAATTTTTTCTTTTGTGTCCGGATGGGAGAACTCTTTCATGGCGCTGACAATCGCCGCGACACGGGAGACGCCTTCTAGCGTCTGATCGACGGCTTTGGGTATTTCTTCCAGCAGATAGCCGACGTCCACGCTCTTTACTGCTCTCTTTGCCGCCTCCACCTCCGCCAACTGAATGGTATTGCGGGACAAGGCGTTGTCCTGGGCCGCCAGCAACAAGCGTTCATAGTTCTCTAAAAGACTCCGCAAATCCTGAAAAGCCTCTTTCATAAAGCGCACGTTGTCTCCGATGTACTGAATCGGCGTGTTGATCTCGTGCGCGATTCCGGCGGCAAGCTGGCCCACCGATTCCAGTTTCTGCGCTTGAAGCAACTGTTCCTGCAACTGTTTGCGCTCGGTAATGTCCTGGCACATCCCGTCATAGCGGACCACCACGCCGTTCTGACGCATTGCGCGAACGCTCATGGCGAGCCATATCTTACTGCCGTCTTTGCGAAGGACCTCACATTCAAAGTTCTGCACGGCTCCAAATTTCTCCATGAATAACTTGAATTCCTCGCGACGTTTGGGGTCGACATAAAACTGGTGGGTAATGTCGGTGATACAAACGATCATCTCTTCAGGAGAATCGTAGCCGAAAGTAAAAGCCATGGATGAGTTTACATTCAGGAAGCGACCTTCCGGCGTGCTCTGAAAGATGCCGACAACGGCCTTATCGAAGATTCCTCGATACTTGAGTTCTGCCTCGCGGAGTTGATCTTCCATCTTCTTGCGCTCGGTGATGTCTTCGCACAT